>Ga0070741_10004897_pt1 | contig 30649 bp, 23 predicted proteins | sample Coa_R1_4_FD_66440 | JGI IMG/M metagenome (GOLD analysis project Ga0070741, IMG submission 66440) | Surface soil microbial communities from Centralia Pennsylvania, which are recovering from an underground coalmine fire - Coalmine... | ecosystem: Environmental > Terrestrial > Soil > Unclassified ... | reverse complement strand
ATTCATCGAAGATCTGATGAATCCGATCACGACCCGGCACCCGTCGCGCGCCATTGTGATTGAACCGATGGGAGCGGAGGCGAACACGGATTTCGAGGCGCGTGTGTCGGCGTCCTGCGTTTCGCGGCAAGGAACCGGGTTGCTGGGCTGCGAGTTGATCATGCTGCGCGCTAAGCCATGCTCCTACGAAAAGCTGCGCAGCGTGATCGTGCCCCTGATCGTCCCTGACCTGCCCATCTTTTTGTGGTGGCGCAAGCCGCTGTCTGACGATCCGGCGCACGCCTCGCGTGAGCGCGAGCTGTTCGACGGGCTGGCCAAGCTGGCGCACCGCGTAGTCATTGATTCTGCGCACCTGGCCGATCCGGCTGCGCAACTCCACCTGCTGGCGCAGGCAATCAAGAACCGCCGGGTTCATGCCGCTTTCAGCGATCTGGCCTGGGCGCGCCTGACTACGTGGCGGCAATTGATCGCGCAATTCTTTGACGGGTCGGCGGTTTTATACGTGGACCGCATCACCGACGTGCTCGTCGAATATGCCGCGAAAGCCGCGGTTCCTCCCGAACCTCTACTGCTGGCGGGATGGTTGACATCGCGGCTGCGTTGGCAGCCGGTGCCCAAGACGCGCGGTAAGAATGGAAACAAATCTCATGACCGGGTGCTGGTACGCAAGGGCGGTGAAGTCCGGTTGCGCTTTCAGCGGAACGCTGATTCCGCCTCGGATGAGGTGACCGCGATCACGATCACTGCCGATCATGGAACCGCCGTGTTTTCTGTCCAGCGTACGAAGGATGCATCAGGATGGACGGTGACGGTAGAGGTCACTGGTCAGGCGCCCATGCAGCGTGTCGTACGCGCCCGCGACCATTCCACCGCCGAGATGGTGAGCAAAGAACTGGAACTCCTGGATCACGATGTGCTGTACGAGGATGCGCTGAACGCAGCCGCGGCGTTGGTGGGCGCGAAAACAGAATGACCACCCTATCTGCAAAACGGGAAATGCGAGTGCATCGTGATCTGGAAGAACTCAGCCGGGCTACGGCGGATTTCTTCTGCGAGGTGGGCCACCAGGCGGTTCACCAGGGCGGCGAGCTTTTCGTCGCGCTCTCTGGAGGCTCTACCCCGCGACGCATGTACGAAATCCTTGCCGGCGACGATTACCGCGATCGCGTCGATTGGTCACGAACACAACTGTTCTGGAGCGATGAACGCTGCGTTCCTCCCGACGATCCTCAATCGAATTACCGCATGGTTACTGAGGCACTTGCGCCGGTGGCCATTCCTCCGCTGAATGTCCATCGTTTGCGGGGTGAAGATCCGCCCGAAGTAGCTGCCCAGAAATATGAAGGTGAATTGCGCCAAACCTTCCGCCTGCTTTCTGATGATCTGCCCCGGTTTGACTTGATCCTGCTGGGCCTGGGCGAGGATGGACATACCGCATCTCTCTTCCCAGGGACTTCCGCCTTGAACGACACAACTCATCTGGTGGCCGCGAATTATGTCGAAAAGTTCAAAACCCACCGGCTTACTCTGACACTGCCGGTGATCAACCATGCCGCGAACGTCGCTTTCCTGGTATCAGGAGCGGGCAAGCGAACCATCCTGCAACGGGTGCTCGAAGAGCCAGGCGATTCATTACCCGCGCAGCGTGTGCACCCTTCCAATGGACGGTTATTGTGGTTCGTGGATGAAGCGGCGGCAGGCCGCTAGTTCCCCTTCCCTACAACCATCAGCGTCCGGGCGGTTGCGGCGTTTCCGGCTTGGGCTTTTCTTCCGGCTTCTTGATCGACTCCTCCGCGGGCGTGTCGTAAAGATGAATTTCCTTCCCCTGGAGATATTTGTCGAACCAGTTGACGATGTGCTCCATGCGCTCCACCCGGTGCCAGGGCTGACCCGAACGCGATAGTTCGTGAGTTTCGCCGGGAAATCGCACCATGACCGTCGGCTTCTTCATGAACTTGTAGGCGCGAAACATGGTTTCACCGCCCGGCCCGGGGGGAGTGCGCAAGTCTGATTCCCCTTCGATCAGCATCAGCGGAGTCTTGGCATTCGCGATGTGCGTGATCGCGGAGCGCTGCGCGAAATCCTGCGCATCCTGCCAGGGTGCGCCGCGGAACCAGGTGGGAGTGAACAAGGTGAAGTCAGCCGTGTACCACCACGCGGCCCAATCCGCGATGGAGCGCTGCGAAACCGCCGCCGCAAAACGATCCGTCTGCGTGACCGCCCAGTTGGTCAGCACGCCGCCTCCGCTGCCGCCCGTCACCCCCAACTTCGCCGTATCGATGTAGCCGCGTTTGATGAGTTCATCGACCCCGGCCATCAGATCTTTGAAGTCGTCGCCGGGATAGTGGTATTGAATGATGTTGCCAAACTCCTGGCCATAAGAGGAACTTCCGCGCGGATTGGGATAGAGCACCACGTACCCGCGCGCCGCCATCCACTGGAATTCTTGATCGAAGGTATAGCCGTAGTCCGCGTGTGGCCCTCCGTGAATATTGAGGATGAGCGGATATTTTTTCGCCGGATTGAAATCAGGCGGCTTTTGGATCCACGCGTCGATCATGCGCCCGTCGAATGATTGGTAGTGAATTAATTCCGGTTCAGTCAGAGTGAGCTGGGAAAAAAGTTTGTCGTTGAAATGCGTGAGCTGGGTGAGTTTGCCGTCGGGGCCGACGGCGAACAGATCGCCAACTCTGGTCGGAGTGGAGACGGTGACAACAATGTGAGCGCCGTCGGGTGTTGCGGACCACGCGATCAAATCGTGATTTCCTGTCGTGAACGGCTGGTAGCGGCCGGTCGCGGGATCGAAGTGGATGAGGTTGGTGACGCCCTTTTCCGTCACCGCTTCCACAATCGCGTGCCCTCCGTCGGCCCAGATCGGCGGGGAGGAGCCGCCCGCGCGCGGCGGCCGCTGGTCTCCGAGCACGCCTGAGTCAACGTCGCCATCGAAATTCGGCGCAATATTCCTGGGCGCAGCGCCGCCCGTAAGGTCAACCACAAAAAGGTGGGAAACATAGTAAGACGCGACGGGATGGACAATCGATCCCACGAGCGCAGCCCTCTTGCCGTCAGGACTGAGCGAGAGTTCCTGGATGTAACCATCGATGGCGGCCACTTTTGCGATCGCGCCACCCGTCGCAGGAATGGAGTAAAGGACGGACACGGGTAGCTGGTAGTACGGCTCGACGATGCGCGTAGAAATGAAATAGAGATGCGTGCCGTCAGGCGACCACCGTGGCCCACCTTCGTCGAAAATTCCCGTCGTGAGCTGCGTGGGCTTGGCTACCTCATCGGACGTTGGGACGGGCATCGTCCAGATGTGCGAGTGATGCTTCTCGTCGATGTAACCCTCGTCGTTGTCGCGATAAACCGCCAGCGTGATGACGCGCACGTCACTTTCATACTTTTCATCGACGTCGGAATTCTTCTTCTTCTTTCTTTCTTCTTTCTGCAAATCCTCCGGCGAGGTCTCGCTCAAAAAAGCGATCGTCTTACCGTCAGGCGACCATGCGGGCTCCTCGGCGCCTTTGGGCAGGGTGGTGAGCATCATGGGCTCGCCACCACTCATGGAGAGCAGCGCAAGTTGTGCTGGCTGCGGTTTACCGTCTTTCTCCACGGCGCGCCTGAACAGCAATTTCTTGCCGTCGGGCGACCAGCGCGGTGAGGAGTCGTGCGGGCCGGCCGTCAGCCGTCGCGCTTCGCCACCCGCGGTCGGCACCATCCAGATCGCCGTGTCATACCCGAGCCTCTTCTCATTGACCGTGACCCGGACAAAGGCGACGCGGGATCCATCGGGAGAGATCTGTGGATTGGCCACCCACACGAAATCAAAAAGATCTTTTTCGCTGATGAATCGTTTAGCCGGCGATGTGGGCGTTTCCGCAGCCTGCAGAAAAACGGGAGAGGTGATCAGCCAAAGGAGAAGCGATAGGAATCCAAAGCCACGTCGTGTCATCAGGGGCACTCCAGAACGGCCAGCCATAGTAAATGGGAGCGAGGTGGCACGCAAAGAAGTACCGAGATGACCGCGTTTCAAAACATCGTCAGTGCGGCTTGGGAGTGGCGGCCGGTTTCGGCTTTGTCGATTTGGCAGCGGCGGCCTTGCCGGCATTGTGGAGGCGTGCGTCCTGTTCCACCTGCTGGGCCAGTTTGTCGCCTTCCTTCTCGAAGGTCGCCATCACCGCATTCACCCCGAATTGTTCGCCGTCCCCGGCAATACGAAAGTCCTTGATCTCAGGCAAAGGCTTGCCGACTTTGTATACGGTGATTGCGGTCAGGGCCTGGAACTTCGCGGGATCGAGAGTGGTGCCGCGGGGCACCGAAGCGGCAGGTAGGCCGCCGGTGCCTGGCTCTTTCACCTGGGTGGGAACGGTGTACAGAATGTAATCGCATTCCTTCGCGCGCGCCTCGGCTTCCACGTCTTTTTGCGGCGTCTCAGCCTCCAGCGGAACAGCTTCCATATGACGGGCGCTAATCTCGCTCATCAGATTGATGCGCAGGTTCTCCGTCGGCAAATTTTGTCCACTCATGTCCTTGATCTTGACCACGCCCACGCGCATGACGCCCGGCGTCTTGGGCGCAACTGTGGCCGGAGGTGCCGGTCCAACCGTGGGTTGCGGAGTGGGAGCCTGGTTCGCCGCAGGTGCGGGAGTTTGGGTCGTATCAGCCGCGGGCGAGGCCTCGGGGCCACCCATCGCAGCCGCCATGTCGGTGGTCTGGCAGCCTGCGGGCATGTCGAACAGCGGCGCATCCAGAGTGGTCGACGTCAACTCCACGACCTCCGTGGTCATGGTGAAATTGCCGTGCTCGGAATTCATCATCGTCGTTTGCTTCAAGGGAAAGCCGGGAATGGCGCCGCCACCACCGCCTTTCATCACGATGCGATCGCGACACTGCGGCTGGGAACGGCCCATGGGTCCGCCGCAGGCAAAGGCGCGCACCGATTCATCGCCACAGGAAAATGTCGTGGAGACATCGGCGTACCAGCCATCGGTTTCCATTTTCATGTTTGACTGGTTGCACGCGTCCGGAGAGGAAACCATCATCATCGTGCTGCGAATGTGCTTAGCCTTGTAGCCGAACATGTCCTGCCTCTCGCCCGTGTCCGTCGAAGTGCGCGTGATGGTAATGACCCCGCCCTTACGGGGAGGAGCGCTGGACTCCTCCGCCATTCCGGACATCGAAGGCATAGCGGGCATGCTGGGGCAGGACGTTTCACCACCACTGCCGATCGAACTGACGGAGCAATGATCGCCGACAATGGTGATCATGCGTTTCTGGTCGCATTGAGTGATGGTAGCCATTCCACCACGGCCGCCAAAACTCATTTCGCTGCGCTGGCGTGCGCCTTTGATGTATACGGTGTTTTCCGTGCTGTGCCCCATCACCGTGGTGCGCGTCTTGATCTTCAGATCGCCAAACAACAATGAAGAAGTACAGAGCAGTAAGGCAACGAACAAACTAAGACGGCGCATGATCAGGGCCCTCCCCGGGACCGCAAATGGCCAGCGCGCGCATTTTAGCGAAATGAGGGGTGCGGGAACAGTGATTAGAAAAAGTGGGTGACGCCCTCTTCCAGCACCACCACCCGATCCTGAACCCCGGCGCCGGCGGCCTCTTTCTCGAGCAGTTGCAGAGGCTCGTCCACCGGCTCGTGCGAGAGGCGGAAACTGCCATAGTGCATGGGAACCATCCACTGCGACTTCAGGTCGAGGAAGGCCTGCATGGCGTCGGCGGGGTTGGTATGAACGTTTCGATACGAGGGCGGGTAGTAAGCACCGATAGGCAGCAGAGCGACCTTTGGCTCCAGCCGGCGGCCAATCTCGCGGAAGCCGGGGAAATAGGCGGTGTCGCCCGCGTGATAAACGGAGTCGCCATTACTGCTGAGAACGAACCCGCCATAGCCCCGATGGGAGTCCTTGACGATCCGCGCTCCCCAGTGACGCGAGGGCACGTGCGTGATGGTCACGCTGTCGTGGCGAAAATCATCCCACCAGTTCATCTCAACCACGCGGGCGAAGCCGAGGTCGGAAACCAGATCACTGACGTTGCCGGGCAACACGATAGTGGGCGGCGTACCGCGCGAGTTCCGTGTCTCACGAGCGATTGCCCGCAAGGATGGTCGGTGCAGGTGATCGAAGTGAGCGTGCGAGACCAGCACCAGATCGATGGGAGGCAAATCGCGGATGCGCAGTCCGGGCCGCCGCAGGCGTTTTAATACGAAAAGCCAGCGGGCGAAATTGGGATCGACCAGGACATTCTTGCCGCCGATCTGGACAAAGAAAGCCGAGTGCCCGATGAACGTGAGTCCCAGCTCCCCGTGACGTGCCAGCACCGGTTTATGAGTTTCCCCGGTACGCGGAGTCACCACGGAATGCCGCACCAACCGCGTGAACTGGCGGGCGCGTCTCCTGAGCGTGGGGTGTAACATCCTGGATAAATTGGATGCAGCGCCCCGCAGTTTGACTCGCCGCTCCCGCAGATTGTCGGCAGCCGAACGCTTGCGCTTCACAAAACAATTTTAAATGAAACCCAGCAGCCCTTGCTTGACCGCGATGGCGCGCTCATTTCTAATCAAGTTCGCAGTCTGTTGAGGAGAAAAATGCGCGTTTGCTTTTTAGGATTGGGCATCATGGGTCGGCCGATGGCCGCCAACCTGGTTAAAGCTGGGCATGAAGTAACTACATGGAACCGCTCTGCCGGAAAAGAAGTCGAAGGTGCCCGGGCAGCGGCGACGCCGGCCGACGCAGCGCAAGGCGCCGAAGCCGTGTGGATGTGCGTGGCCGACACGAAAGCGGTCGAGCAAGTGCTGTTCGGGCCGCACGGTGTTGAGGCGGCGCTCAGCCAGGGAATGATCGTTGTCGATTCCAGCACGATTTCTCCCATTGCCACTTTGAATTTCGCCGATCGCGTACGCAAGCGTGGCGCGCAGTATGTCGACGCGCCGGTCACGGGATCCAAAATTGGAGCGGAAGCGGGGCAGCTGATTTTCATGGCCGGTGGTGATCCGGCGGTTCTGGAAAAATTGCAGCCCCTGTTCTCGGTGATGGGCAAACAGGTATTCCGCCTGGGCGACGTCAGCAAAGGACAAGCGGCCAAGCTGGCGATGAACCTGCAAATCGCCCTCATCTACGAAGGCTTCGCCGAAGGACTGACCCTGGCCAGCAAGTTGGGGGTCGATCTGGAAGCGTTAGTTGAGCTAATCAAAGCTTCGATGGTGCGTTCCGGGGTGGTCGAATACAAAGCGCCGTTCGTGCTCCGCCGCGACTTCTCGCCCAATTTTCCGCTGCGCCTCATGTACAAGGACATCCGTCTGATGCTGGATGCCGCGCGGGAAATGCGCGTGAAACTGCCGGGATTGGAAACCGTGGAAGAGATCTACGAGCTGGCTACCGAAGAGGGGCATGCCGACCTGGACTACGCCGCGACACTCATGCTGCTGGAGAAGTGGGCGGGCGTTGAGGTGAAGGCGAAGGCCGCATCGTAGACTCCGGGAGCGACAAAGCGCGGCACTTTTCCGGCCAATACCGCTCGGTAGCACGCCTCAGCCATTACTCTGGTAATGCCGCTCTTTCCTGCTATTACACAACTATTACAAACGATCGTCCGAGCCCTTGATAACTTAATAGTTACACACTCAACCTCGGAGCGATACATGGCGACTGCTGCCCCTCTTGAAGTCTTGAAAAAACGCACACCGGCGGATGATCAGATCAACTGGGTCACGGCAATTTTCATGGCGCTGTTTCACCTCGGCGCTCTGGTCGCGCTGTTCTTCTTCAGTTGGAAGTTGCTCCTGCTGTTGCTGGTCATCAACTGGGTGTCGGGCAGCTTGGGCATCGGAATGGGGTATCACCGCCTGCTCACCCATCGCGGCTACAAGACTCCGAAATGGGTGGAGTATTTTCTGACTATTTGCGGCACCCTGGCCTTGGAAGGCGGACCGATTTTCTGGGTCGCTACCCACCGCATTCATCATCAACTCACCGACGTCCCCGGCGACCCGCATTCCCCGATTGATGGAAAATGGTGGTCGCACATGGGCTGGATTCTCTCCGGACGCTCCATGCACCACGACACCACGACCCTGGCTCGTTACGTTCCTGATCTCGCCAAGGACAAGTTCCATGTGTGGATCACGAAGTACCACTACGTTCCCCTCATTGTCCTGGGACTGATCTTGCTGGCGATCGGCGGATGGAAGTGGGTGCTGTGGGGAATCTTCCTGCGCGTCGTTTTCGGTCTGCATTCCACCTGGGCGGTGAATTCGGCGACCCACATGTGGGGCTCGCGCCGCTTCGCCACTAAGGACCTCTCGACCAACAACTGGCTGGTAGCAATGTTCACCTTCGGCGAGGGCTGGCATAACAATCATCACGCGCATCCCACCTCGGTGCGCCATGGTCTGAGATGGTATGAAGTGGACATGAATTGGTACGGAATCTGGATTCTCAAAAAATTGGGACTAGCCAAGCAGATCCGGATCGCGAAGGCCGACCAGGCGCTCCCCTCAGCACCTCTGGTCATGCCGGCAAAAGCTGAGACCTTCGCCGACTAAGCACGGCCAAAGCTCCTCGTTTTTCACCTCGATACGGCGCGGCTGAAACTGCGCCCCTTGGACCCCATCCCGATCTTCTTATTCCGCTAGACCGCCCTGCGAACTGCCAACCAGCAGCCCCGTTCTTGCTGAAGAGATAGAATTCCCCTGGAAGCCATTGGCCATGAGGATCACCAATCGCAGCCGGATGATCGCGTTCGTCATCACGCTGGGCGTGTGCTTGGTCGTGCTTGCTGTCGCCCTTCAATTGGGCTGGATCATCCTCCCCCGCCGCGAAGGCGTGCTGCTGTTCCTCGGCGTCATCTTCTTCTTTGTCCTGATCGGCGGCCTGATCCTGAACATGATCTTCCTGGTCCGCGAGATCCGCCGCAACGAGCAGCACGACAGCTTCATCAACGCCGTCACGCACGAGCTCAAGACTCCGATTGCCTCCATCCGCCTTTACCTCGAAACCCTGCAGTACCGCAATGTGGATGAGACACAGCGGCGCGAGTTTTATGACCTGATGCTCCAGGACACGGAGCGCCTGCTGAGCACGGTGGAGCAGGTACTCAAAGCGGGGCAGGCGGGCATGAAGCGAGCCCGGCCGCACTCCGTGAATCTGGAGCTGAGCGCGTTGGTGAAGGAGTGCATGGACGTCGCTCGCAGCCGTCATCATCTCGATGCGCGGGCGCTGCAATATCGCGAAGTCTCGTTGAACGGAAACGGAACGCCCGTGCTTGGCGACCGGGAGATGCTACGCACGGCAATCTCGAACGTGCTGGAGAACGCGATCAAGTATTCCGGGGAAACCGTTGACGTGTCGGTGGAAGTGAGCACGCCTGACGAGCGGCGCATCGAAGTCCGCGTTACCGATCGCGGGGTCGGAATTCCGGCTCACGAACTTAAGCGCGTTTTCAAACGTTTCTACCGCGTGCCCAGCTCTGTAAGCCAGGTAAAAGGAACCGGGCTGGGATTGTTCATCGTGCGCTCCATTGTCCGTAAGCACGGGGGGAAAGCGTACGCGACCAGTGCAGGAGTCGGCCAGGGAACGACCGTGACCCTCGAATTGCCGCGGGCGAGCAAGCCATGAGCTCGGTTCTGATCGTCGAGGACGAGGCCCACCTGGCCCAGGGACTGCGCTTCAATCTGGAAGCTGAAGGCCACACCGTCCGCGTGGTACCGGACGGCGAATCTGCGCTCGATTTGCTCCTCAATAAAAAAAACGGTTTCGACGCCGTCGTGCTCGACGTGATGCTGCCGGGGAAAGATGGTTTTGCCGTCACAGCGGAGCTGCGGGCCGCGAAGAACTATGTCCCGGTACTCATGCTGACGGCGCGTTCACGCCCGCAGGATGTGTTAGAGGGATTTGCCGCCGGGGCAGATGACTATCTCCCAAAGCCGTTTGAACTGGCGATTCTCCTGGCACGCTTGCAAGGCTTGTTGCGGCGTCGCGAGTGGCTGCGTGCCAGCCGCGACTCAGCTCCCGCCGGACCGACTGCTACCGCTGCCGACCAATTCTCCTTCGATGGCAAGACCATTGATTTTGGCACACTGGAGTTGCGCGCTCAGACCCAGACATTTCAACTGACGCTGATGGAGGCGGAACTGCTGCGGCATTTGATTCGCAATGCCGGGAAGGTGGTTTCGCGCAAGTCAATTCTCGAAGAAGTCTGGGGGCTCAGGGAAGACACCGATACGCGCGCCATCGACAATTTTGTCGTGCGCCTCCGCCGCTATATCGAAAATGACCCCTCCCAACCGCGGCATCTGCTGACGGTGCGCGGCGTCGGCTACAAGTTCGTGGCAGAGCCGGGATGAAACAGTACCCAGTACTCAGTACCCAGTTTCCCTTCCCAGTTTTCAGTTCTCATTTCTCAGCTGTCACCCTTATGAGAAGTTACGTGTCTGACAGTAGCGCTGGCGTCCCGCCGGCTGTCGCGGGGGCGTCCCGCCCGCGCTTCTATGAACTGACAACTGAGAACTAGAATCTCGACGCTGATGCGCCCGTCGCGAGCTCGCGCAAAACGTCGAACAACGCGGCTGCCGATTGCGAGGTCGGAGACAGCGATTGCAAGGGCACGGTCGCGGAGAAGTGCGGCGATTTCTTCCGGAAAGACACCTTGATGAAATCGGAATCGCGGGAGGCGACCAGAGCGTGCATCATGTTGGTGAGATCTTTGTGCCAGTCGGTGCGGGTGGTCAGCAGGAACGGGCCCGGCCGAACCAAGCCCCACTGCTCGCGGCTGCTGGCCCGGATCTTTGTTTTCTGAGGTCCTAACCAGCGGTGGTTATGGACTTCGAGATTGAAATTGGGAGCAAAGTCGAGGTCTGCATCAAACGTCGCGACTTCCTGCCGGTGTCGCCACCAACCCACCAGCCAGTTCAACGGCAACTCACGGGGCAGGAGCTCGACTGTAATCCAGGCATGCTGAAATGCGTACGAGGAAAGCCAGACGCCGACGTGGAAACGCGACGGAGAGGACCAATGCACGCGTCCCAATTGCCCGTGACCCGCGGTGGCGGCATGGATCCAGCGCAGAACCTGGGAAGCGCGCCGACGATTATGGTGGGCAAACCACAGATACCACACAGCCAGGACCGCCGCTGCCACCAGCGCGTCAATGGCAATCGTCCACACCATCAAACCTTGTGATGCCGGATGCATCGCCGTCAGATGTCAGGATGCCCGAAGGGAGGAAGCCGGCACGTGCGAAGCGAATGCCTCAAAGCTTGTGCGGAAGCCTTGCCGGTCGGGTCAACCCGGCTACCCCATCCGGATAAGCTACCACAAATACAATAGAAGAGTGCACACTCAAATTCGGGAATTTCTCCGCTCCGATTTCGACGAACTCTGGCGCATCGACCAGGAATGTTTTGAGCCGGGAATTTCTTACTCCCGCTTGGAATTGGACCACTATGTCCGCAGACGGCGGGCGTTCACTCTGGTCGCGGAAGCCATATCAGAACAGCGGAGCGCCGTCTCCCGCTCGAAAGCGGGCGCGAGAACGGCAGCGGTCACCAAGTCGGAGCCGCGGATCGTCGGATTCATCGTGGTGGAGGAAGACAGCAAAGGGGTCGGGCACGTGATCACCATTGATGTGCGTTCCGAGGCACGGCGCAGCGGAGTGGGCACTCAACTCATGAACATCGCGGAGGACAGGCTGCGCGCGTCCGGCTGCCACGCCGTGTTCCTTGAAACCGCGGTGGACAACATCAAAGCACTTTCGTTCTATAAGCGCCACGGCTATTCCGTCCTGAAAACAATTCCCCGCTACTACCAGAACAACGTGGATGCTCTGCTGCTCGGCAAGAGGCTTCAGCCCAACAAAACAACTTAGACGACCAGGTGCAGTCTCCCAGTTTGGGTAGGGACAACTGCAGATGAAATCCTTAAAAAGCTTTCAGAGCCTGATCTGGAAGTACTGCGCGGTGGGGAAAAACTCACCCTTCATGGAACGGCTAATTTCGGCGCTTATCGACTATCGAACCAGGATTCCCTTGCTGTGCAGAAAAATGCATACTCGAATCGGAAACCCTATGCCCGGGAATTCAATGGAATAGTGAAGTGGAACACTGACCCGTGCCCCAACTGGCTGGTGATGCCGACGGCGCCGCCGTGGGCCTCGATGATGGCTTTGACGATGGCTAAGCCCATGCCCGTTCCTTGGATGGATCGCTGGCCACGACCTCGGTAGAACCTTTCAAAAATCATCCCCTGCTCAAAACTGTCGATCCCAGGACCGCTGTCAGCCACGCTCACATTCAAGCTGTTATCGCTCACTTCAGCAGTCACGTGGATCGGCGTTCCTGCCGGCGCATACTTGCCTGCATTGTCGAGTAGTTGAGTCAGCACTTCCTGGATCCGCTTCAGATCCATAGGCGCCTTCGGCAAATCATCAGGCGCATTCACCTCGACGGGATGCCCCTTAAGCGACCGGCCGGCTTCCTCGACAGCGCCTTCAATGGCCTCGTGGATGTCATGAAGTCGAAATTGCAACTCCACCTGGTGCGCGTCAAGCTGTGCCATCTCGGCCGCTTCCCCGACCAGCCGGTTCAGCCGCTCTCCTTCTTCGTTGATGATGGAAAGCAACTCTTTGCGGCCCGCCTCGTCGAGTTTGTCGTCCGATAGGAGGGTCTGCGCCGAAGCTAAGATGGATGTCAGTGGTGTGCGAAATTCATGGGTCACAGAATCGAGAAGAGCAGATCTCAGCGTTTCGCTTTCACGCGATGCCTCGGCACGTCCCAACTGCTCAATGGCGCGGGCGCGCTCGATGGCAATCGCGATCAGGCTGCCAATCGCTTCCAGCGTTTCACGCGACGGTGATCCGCCGATCACACCGAGGGTACCGACCGTCCGCACTCCGATCCGTAAGGGGACAAAATGCTTACCTTCAACTTGATCGGACGAGGGCTCACCACGGCCAGCGGTGGCGCGCAGAGTATCCGCGTCAATCATTTCCTGAGCCGCCAGATCGGAATAGTAGGTTTTTGCGCCGTCACTCAGGAATACAGCGGCGCCGGTCACATCGAAAATGTCGACTACGTGCGCCGAAACTGTATTCAGCAGTTCAAGGATATTGTCGATCGTGAGAAGGTTCTGGCTGAAGGCGTAGAGCCGCTCGACATCCCTGCGCCTGCGATTCGCGTTCAATGCCTCCTTGCGGGCACGGTCCGACAGGTTGCTGGCAATGAGGGCCGTGGCCAGAAAAGCGGCCAGCGAGATCCAGTTTTGCGGATCGGCTATCGTCAACGTGCCAATCGGCGGAAAAAAGAAAAAGTTATACGCGAGTGTCGCCAGGACAGCCATGAAGATGGCATGCCGCAGTCCCCAATTGGCCGAAACCACCAGAACGGATAACAAAAATGTGAAGCCGACAGTCGCTGGATTGAGGTGTATGAATCTGAAACAGATGTAGGTGATCGAAACAACGACGATCGCCGAAACCAGAAAGCGCAACGGGCTGCGCCACTTCCCTTTCACGGGCAGATTGTAAACGGATTCGACAGTGACCGCGAGTTCGACGAGAATATGCGCGTGACCACGAAGACGCCCGAGCAATGGCTGGAGGAAACCGCGCCCACAAAGAAGAGCGGGATCTTCAAGTTGTTCCTTGGATATGCTCCAGGCGTAGGCAAGACGTACAACATGCTGAGCGAGGGGATTCGCCGTCACAGCCGTGGCGAGGACGTCGTCATCGGCGTGATCGAGACCCATGGACGCAGCGGAATTGCCGAGCTGGCATCGCGTCTTGACTCCGTGCCTCGTAAAAAAATCACCTACAAAGGCACCGTTTTCGACGAGATGGACGTTGATGCCATCCTGGCACGGCATCCTTCCGTGGTGCTGGTGGATGAACTGGCGCACACCAACATTGAGGGCAGCAAGAATCCCAAACGATACCAGGACGTGTTGGAGTTGCTGGACGCCAAAATTGATGTGCTATCAACCATGAACGTGCAGCATCTCGAAAGCGTCACGCCTCTGGTGCAGCGAATTACGGGGGTTGTAGTCCGGGAGACCGTTCCCGACATCGTGATGCAGCGGGTGAACGAGATTGTCCTGGCGGATCTGACGCCGGAAGCGCTCCACGCACGCATGCGCCGTGGCGACATTTATCCGCTGGAGCGCGCGGAGCGGGCGCTCTCGCACTTTTTCCGTCCCGGCAATCTGATTGCTCTGCGCGAACTGGCACTGAGGCAAGTGGGACAAGTGGTTGACCGCAGCCTCGAGTCGCACCTGGAAAAGGAGCAGGTGGAACAGCGTGCCCCGGTGACGGAACGAATCGCCGTGGGCATCAGCTCAAATCCTGCCGCGCAGTACCTGATTGCCCGCGCCGCGCGCATGGCAGAGCGCATAGGAGCAGAATTTTTCGTCGTGTATGTCGATATTGGAGCCGACGAGAGCCCTGAGGACAAACGGTCCCTGGCTGAGAACATCCGGTTTGCCGAGCACCTGGGAGCGAAGATCGTGATGGCAAACGGAAAGAGCGTCGCCCAGGAATTTGCCAAGGTTGTTCGAGAAAATCACATCACCCAGGTGGTCCTGGGTCGCTCTGCTTTGCGAGGGTGGCGAAAATATCTTTACTGGTCAGCCATCCACAAGTTTCTCCGTGACGCTCCTCCGGTCGACATCCATATCGTCACCCAGGATGCGCGATGAAGCCGGCTGCTTCCGAAGAACGGCGCATTCTGGTCGTCGACGACGAACCGCAGATCACACGGGTATTGCGCACCACGCTCTCCAGCCATGGCTACATCATCCGCACTGCCGGGGACGGTGATGAAGCGCTGGAGGTCATGCGTGAATGGACGCCAGATTTGTTAATCACCGACCTGGCCATGCCCAACATGGAGGGCTTGGAACTGTGCCGGCGGGTGCGCGCCAAGTCCTCAATTCCGATTGTTGTGCTCTCGGTGCGCGGCGAGGAGAAGACGAAAATCGAGGCACTGGATGCTGGCGCAGACGATTACGTCACAAAGCCATTTGGCCCCAAGGAATTGCTTGCGCGCGTGCGCGCCCTGCTCCGACGTGTCGGAATGCCGCCGGTATCACGAGAAACCACCAGGATTGAGGTCGGCGATTTTGTCATCGACCTCGAAACACGACGCGTGACCGTCCGCGGACGCGAAGTTCACCTCAGCCCCAAGGAATTTGATCTGGTGGTTTACTGGGCACAGCATCCCAACCGAGTCATTACCCACCGTACTTTACTGGCGGCGGTTTGGGCTGATACCCCAACTGCGCAAGCCGACCACCTGCGGGTCTTTGTTAACCACCTTCGCAAGAAGTTAGAGGTGGAGAATGGTTCCACGCGCTACATCGTTACTGAACCGTGGGTGGGTTACCGCTTCGAACCTGGCGATTAACTCCGCCGCCACTGCTGCGAACGCTGAGCCACTTTCACTTGACATTCTCAACCCATATCTTCACCCGGTGAACAGCATCAAGATCCAGGTTCAATTCCAACACGTTCACGCGTGGTTCGCCGAGAAGTCCAAAGGTACGGCCCTGAGTGTGCTTCGCGACTAGCTGCCGCACATCAGACTCGCTCAGCCCGCGCTCCTTGGCGATGCGTGGAACCTGAAACTCGGCAGCGGCAGGCGTGATGTCAGGATCGACACCGGAAGCGGAAGTCGTCACCAGATCAACCGGCACGGGCGTACTGGGATTTTCAGCCTGGAGCGTAGCCGTGTCGCCTTTCACGCGATCGATCAGTTTCTGGTTCGTGGGCCCAAGATTCGAGCCGCCGGAGTTCGCGGCATCGTAACCATTGCCGGCCGCAGATGGACGGGCATGGAAGTATTTCGGCGAAGTGAATCCCTGCCCAATGATTCTCGATCCCACAACTGTGCCGTTACGTTGAATCAATTGCCCGTTCGCTTTGTCGTGGAACATTACTTGGGCGAGTCCAGTCACCACGAGCGGGTAAATCAGACCCAACAAAATCGTGGTCGCAATTGTCATCAACACCGCAGTCATTAAATTCTTTTTCATTTTCCAGTGTCCTCTACGCGAGTCCGATTCGCGTAATCAACATGTCAATCAGCTTGATCCCGATAAACGGCACGATGATGCCGCCAAGACCGTAGATGAGCAGGTTATTGCGCAGGAGCGCAGCGGCGCCCAACGCCCGATACTTGACCCCACGCAGCGCCAGCGGAATCAAAGCGATGATGATCAGCGCATTGAAGATCACCGCCGAAAGCACCGCCGAGGCCGGTGTGCGCAGATGCATGATGTTCAGCGCGTTCAGCACGGGGAACGTGCCCGCAAACATCGCCGGAATGATTGCAAAATACTTGGCGACATCGTTGGCGATCGAGAACGTGGTTAGCGAGCCGCGGGTCATCAGCAGTTGCTTGCCGATTTCGACGACTTCGATCAGCTTGGTGGGATTGGAATCGAGATCCACCATGTTCCCGGCTTCCTTGGCGGCCTGCGTGCCCGTGTTCATCGCCACCCCGACATCCGCTTGCGCGAGAGCCGGGGCATCGTTGGTGCCATCGCCGGTCATGGCAACGAGCTTCCCCAGCGCCTGCTCCTTTCGGATCAGTGTCATCTTGTCCTGTGGAGTGGCCTGTGCCAGAAAATCATCCACTCCCGCTTCCCGCGCGATGGCCGCGGCGGTCAGAGGATTGTCGCCGGTGATCATCACCGTCTTAATTCCCATCCTGCGAAGGTGCGCGAAACGTTCCTTGATTCCACCCTTCACGATATCTTTGAGTTCGATCACACCCAACGCACCCCTTCTCTTCTCCGCCACCACCAATGGTGTCCCGCCCGTCCGCGCAATTTTCTCAACCACGGCTTGCACTGGATCGGGAAGCTTCGAGCCGTTTTCGTGCAGATATTTGTCGATCGCGTCCGCTGCGCCTTTACGAATCTCGAAGCCGTTCATGTTCACGCCCGACATCCGGGTCTGTGCTGTGAACGGGACGAACTGGGCTTCGTGCTGCGCCAGCTCGCGCCCCCGCAATCCGTACTTTTCCTTGGCCAGCACCACGATCGAACGGCCCTCGGGAGTTTCGTCGGGAAGCGACGAGAGCTGCGCGGCGCTGGCCATCTCTTCGGCACTGACGCCCGGCGCGGGAATAAATTGAACCGCCTGCCGGTTCCCCAGGGTGATGGTGCCCGTCTTGTCCAACAGCAACGTGTTCACGTCGCCGGCAGCTTCGACGGCTCTTCCCGACATGGCGAGCACGTTGTGCTGAATCAGCCGGTCCATGCCTGCGATTCCGATCGCGGAGAGCAAGCCGCCGATCGTCGTCGGGATCAGGCACACCAGCAACGAAACCAGCACAAACACTGTCTGCGGCGATCCCGAATAAATAGCAAACGGCTGCAGCGTGATGACGGCCAACAGGAAGATGATGGTCAAGCCCGCCAGCAAAATATTCAGCGCGATTTCATTCGGGGTCTTCTGGCGCTCCGCACCTTCCACCAGGGCAATCATGCGGTCCAGGAAGGTCTCGCCGGGATTGGAGGTCACGCGCACCTTGATCACGTCGGAGAGCACACGAGTGCCGCCCGTTACAGCCGAGCGATCTCCGCCCGACTCGCGGATCACTGGAGCCGACTCGCCAGTGATCGCCGACTCATCCACCGACGCAACGCCTTCGATGACTTCGCCGTCGCCAGGGATAAACTCGCCCGCTTTCACCACGACGATGTCGCCGCTCCGCAGTTTGGAGCCGGGTACGGTTTCAATCTTTCCGTCCGGCAGCAAGCGGTTCGCCACGGTTTCGGCTCGCGCCCGGCGCAGCGAGTCGGCTTGCGCCTTTCCACGCCCCTCCGCCATCGCTTCCGCGAAGTTCGCAAACAATACCGTGAACCACAGCCACAGCGTGATTTGCAGGTTGAACCTGAATTGCGTGTGGCCCCTGAACAACAGGATCGTGGTAATGACGCTGCCTACTTCGACCACAAGCATGACAGGATTCCCCATCATGTGGCGCGGGTCCAGCTTCAGAACTGAGTCCACTATTGCACGCCGCACAATCTTCCATTCCCAAATCGCTTTCGATCGTGCTTTGGGATAGTCCGGCTGATGCATCGGTGCGGGCTCAGATATGCGCACCCCCTGCGGAATCGTGCTCTCTTTCACATTCGCTACCATAGATAACCTCAGAAGGTCTTGCCTGCTGCCATCAGCAGGTGTTCAAGAATTGGTCCCAGACTCAGCGCGGGGAAGAACGTAAGTGCGCCGACGATGATGATCGTGCCCATCAGCAGCGTGCTGAACAATGGCGTAGTGACCGGAAACGTGCCCAGGGACGGCGGAATTGCCTTCTTCCGGGCCAGGCTGCCCGCGATGGCCAGCATGGGAATGATCATCAGGAATCGGCCAATCAGCATGGTGAAGGCGCCGCTCACGTTGTACCAAAGGGTATTCGTCGTAAGTCCGGCGAACGCTGAGCCGTTGTTCCCGGCTTGCGACGTGAATGAGTACAGGATCTCGCTTAGCCCATGGGGACCGGCGTTGAGGATGCTGGAGGTCCCAAATTCCTTCACCGAAGAGATCGCTGCGAATACCAGGATCACGAGTGGAAACACCAGCGTCACCAGCATCGCCATCTTCACATCGTAGGCTTCGATTTTCTTGCCCAGGTATTCCGGCGTGCGTCCCACCATGAGTCCCGCGATGAATACCGCCAGGATGATGTAAATCAAAATGCCGTACATTCCGGCGCCCACGCCGCCAAAAATGGTTTCGCTCAGCATGATGTTGACCAGTGGAACCATGCCGCCAATTGCTGTGAACGAATCGTGCCATCCATTGATCGCGCCGCAGCTTGCATCGGTGGTGACCGTGGCCCACAAGGCAGTATTGGCGATGCCAAAGCGGACCTCTTTGCCTTCCATGTTGCCGCCGGCCTGGGAAGCCGTCACTTGCTGGTTGACCGCGGCGGGAAACAAGGGGTTGCCGCGTGCCTCGGCCCAGTAGGCGGTCGTCACGCCTGCGAAAAACAGGATCGCCATGGTCGCCCACACCGCCCAGCCGTGGCGTTGTGATCCGGTCATTCGTCCCAGCGTGTAGGTCAGGCCCGAGCCGATCGCGAAGATCGAGACCAATTCAATGAGATTGCTGAGCGGCGTGGGATTTTCATAGGGATGCGCACTGTTGGCGTTGAAGAACCCGCCACCATTCGTGCCAAACTCCTTGATGATCTCTTGCGACGCTACTGGGCCTTGCGCGATCGTTTGCGTGCTGACCGTGTCCACCACCTGCTTGCCGTCCGGTCCCAATACTGGCTTGCCGTCAGCCACCTTCGGCACCTGCATGGGCTCGACCAGCTTCACCGTGTCGTAGGGTTTCAGATTCTGCGGCACGCCTTGCCACACCAGCGCCAGCGCCCCGACAACGCACACCGGCAGTAGAACCCAAAGAGTACAGCGCACCAGGTCAACCCAGAAGTTCCCGATGGTTTTCATTTCGCGGCGCGCAATGCCGCGAATGAAGACAATCGCCAGCACGATGCCCACGGCGGCAGACATGAAATTGTGGTAAGCGAGCCCGGCCATCTGCGTCAGATAGCTCATCGTGGTTTCGCCGCCATAGTTCTGCCAGTTGGTATTGGTGGTGAAGGAGGCGGCAGTGTTGAAAGCGAGCGGAGCAGGCGATACCGCGCCGAGTTTCTGCGGGTTGAAAGGCAAATACCCCTGCAGGCGTTCCATCGCGTACAGCAACAGCATGGAGACGGCGCTGAACAGCAGCATGGCAAACGCATACTCCTTCCAGCCCATCTCCCGCTCTTCCTCGACGCCGGTCACGCGGTAAATCAGCCGCTCCAGCGGGCGCAGCACCGGGTCAAGCAATGTCCGCTCCCGGCTGAACACTCGCGTCATGAAAACGCCCAGCGGTTTCGTCACCGCCAGGACGAGCAGGAAGAAAACGATAATTTGCATCCAGCCATTGCCGGTCATATCAGAACTTCTCCGGTCTCAGCATGGCATAGGTCAGGTAAACTCCAACCAGAATGCTGACTACGAGCATGATGAGCGATTCAACGTGCATCACATTTCCCCTACTTCACCCGATCACAAAATTGAACGTAGCCAATGGCAACAACGAAGAATGCGATCGTGGCGACTACGACAATTATGTCTTGCATGTGACAACTCCCGTGAAACCTTCGTTGAATTGAACGTGGTTAGCGCGGCTCTTCGATTTCATATTCACGAACACCACGTCATGACCGAGCCGGGTAAGCCGTTGCTCAAGCTTTTGCTCCCGCGACCACCATCCCCGCTTGCCTCCTAACACGACAAGAGAACGCGGAGCAAGCAACTGCATTAGACTCTTTTCCGGGTCGCGACACAGACAAATCGCAATACTGGCTTCCTCGGCTTCGAGACCGGACTCAGACAGCAATGTCAACAAATGACGCTCTAGAAACGACACCGGCGTCAAGGGCCGTCCCAAAGGCAGCGAAAATGGAACGACTTGAACTGCCACGAGCGTGATCCGCGCCCCGAGGCTCTCTCCAAGCTCGCCTGCCGCCCGCAACGCGCCCAAGGTAGCTTCGGGCGTAGTGAAAACCACTGTCACGCGAACACCTCGGTCTGAGGAAGGCTCATGGCAGATAGGGTCCACTCGCTGCTCGCATTTCGTTATATGCACACTAGCCATTGCGACATGCCCTCCGAACTTTTCACCAGGAACCCGTTTTGCGGCCCCACCACCAGACCAACCCCAAAGTCGCGGTGTTCTGTTCCTTCTTCAGCACCCCGGGCGTCGTCGTCAGGAAAAACGGCTGATTGGAAAAATCGCGCCGCCATTCCAGCCGGGTGATTAACCCGTCCCCAAACTTGTACTCGTAGGTGAGCGTCGTCTCTTTCAACGCTTGGGTCTTCCCGCTGAACAGCCCTCCATGGTCGGTAAGGTACTCACCGCGAGCACCGAGCGCGATCTTCGGCGTGACCTGGTAATGCGCGTACGCCGCTCCACCGCTGACATGCGCGGGTGCCGAATGCTCGAATCGCCGGTTGATTATGTAATCCGCTTCTCCGACCAGCGTTAGTTTCGGAGTAGCGGCCCAGCTTACATATGAATCGATAATGTGCAATCGGCCGTTCGGGGTGGGAGTAATGGGAGTGATCGAAAGTCCAGGCTGCGTCGGCAGCGTCGCCAATGCCGGATTCAGGTCAGGAACTAAATCTCGTTGCTCTCTGCCACCGTAGTAGATCAGATTCCACTGCACGATCTTGCTCGGCTTGACTACAACCTGAACCACATGTGACTTGAATCCATTGAAATCTTCGGTTTGCTGCGCCCCGTTGATCAGCCAATAGCCCAGGCTCAGCTTGTCGTTCACCTGCAGCGTGTTCCGGAATCCCATGTGATAAAACGGCAGAAAGTTGAAGAAAAAAGATCGCGAATAATTGAATTGATCTTTGCTGTAATTCCCTTCGTAGCCGATCGCGCTGGCAAACTTACCAAAATCAACCGTGAGTCCCTTCAAAACCGGCGCCACATACGTTCCATACGCTTCGAAAATCGGCCGGTACGCCTGCGGCCGTGGCTCATTCGCCGCGTTTCCCTGGACCGTTTCTGTTGCCTGGCCATACTGAAGGTCCAGCCTCGCCCCAAATCGGCGCCCTTTGAAGGGATCTGGGGCGCGCTCCAGAATCACCGCCGCCTGGTTCAAACTGAAGCTGTTCGAAGTAACATCGTAGGCGCGCAGCAGATTCACGCGCCCCACCGGGTGGTTGAAGTTGTACTCGTAGTATCCATCGAGCGTGAGGTTCACCGTCGTGTCGTGAAAAAAATCCAGAACACTGCGATCCTCTTGAGTGATCGCTTCAGGGCCGGTATTCGTCGCTCCAGATACAACCGCATTGGCCGCCGGTGTCGTCCCTTGCTGCGATTCCACGGCCTTCGGCTGTTGGCCTTCCAGTTGTGCCACACGTTTTTCAAGCTGCTGAACCAGCGTCTTCAGTCGCTGCACTTCTTCGGTGCCGTTGCTGCTCGACTCTGCGGTTTGCGCCAGCAGTTGATTCGTGGTCACGAACAGCACCATGACAACAACCCACCCGAGTTTCGGAATGAGCGGCCACTCCCGTCCTCTAGACGAAAGTGGAAAATCGCAGAACATCAGACGCCGATTTTTTGCAAGGTACGTGCGATTTGGCTTCACTCGTTGCTCCTGAATTCTGTGGGCGAAACATCTCTCATCATCCACTCTGATTGAACACCGTTTACCATTAACGCGGCATAACGGTTCCGTTAAAAATCCATTAACGCACGGTGGGAACGCTTGGGTGTGAAACCGGTTGTTGTCATCTGTAAAAGATGCTGAGGTCGGATGCTTCTTGTGTAGATTCGGCCTGTGTCAAGCGCGAACTGCAGGCCCGCGGCTGCAAATGAACCGCAGCTAATGAACACGAGGTAAACGCTGAATGAAGAGGTTTTCACAATGTAGGCACGGTGGTGCACCGTGGCCCGTAGCTCATGGCGAACTTCCGGATTGACAAGGCGGCGGCACAGTGACATCCTCCGCACCTGTTCGGAGCCTTCCCGGTGGGAATCAATCCCGATGCTGTCGCTTTTGACGGGATCAATATCTGGGTGGCGAATACCGCTGACAATACTGTTACCAAGCTGGCGCAAAATGGCGGAGTGCTCGCGGTGGTTTCCGTTGGAGGTTATCCCAGCGGATTGGCCTTTGATGGTGCGAACATTTGGGTTGCCAACCTCACCACCAACAACGTAACCAAACTCCGTGCCGGCGACGGAACGGTCCTCGGGACGTTTCCCGTGGGGCAAGCACCCCCAGGGCTCGCCTTTGACGGAAAATATATTTGGGTAGCCAACGCGGAGAGCAACAATGTAATGAAGCTGGATGCTGACACTGGCAAAATTCTTGGGACATTCCCCGCATCAAGCGGTCCAAACTTCGTAGCTTTCGACGGGGCGAACGTTTGGGTTACAAACTACAACAGCGGCACGGTTTCTAAGTTGTAGAATGGGTGCTGCGACATAGCAGCCACACGTATCTAAAGGGTTGAAGAGGATTCGGGTGGTGAGCGCGGCAGGATTCGAACCTGCGACCCATGCCTTAAAAGGGCATTGCTCTACCAACTGAGCTACGCGCCCGCTGTTGACAACTTTTTCATTTTAACAGGTTGGTATTTTTCAACGCCCCTGAAAGTGCAAGGTGATAAAAGCCTCCTGCACACTGGGGTTGCCATTGCACATTGCTGGCGTGAAGCTCCAATGTTGCGCTTGTGCGAGAGCTTCTGCATTCAACTCCGGGCGCTCGGAGTCTTGCACGACTAGATCGCGGAATCTGCCATCAACCCCAACCATGCCTCTCACAACGATGTCCGTTGTATCTCCGCCGTTTCCGGATTTCGGCTGTGGCATCGACGTTGCGAACGGTCGGCGAAAGGTCGTGCAGAGTTCGTACATTTGGGCATTCTGTGGCGCAACCAGCACATTCGTATCGGCGCCTGTCAACGGCGTCATGGTTTGCGTGATTTCGATCCTGCGAACGGTTCCAACAGAATAGGTGATCTTGCCCGGCATCAGCGCTCCCGCAAAGGGGAAAAAATCGCTATTCTCAATAACTGCGTTTCCGAGCTTTTCGAACAGTAGCGTCCCATTCGCCTGGTCCACACACAGTTCGTTGTGGTCGGTTCGTTCACCGTGAACGGTGTCGAAGATGATGCAACGTGCTGTCCTGCCGTTCACGTTACGCTCTGTGATCTGGTGAACCACATCTTCGGCATCGAAGGACACATGGCTTATGGGCGTAATGCGCAGCACGCTCACCAGTTCCGGTGGCACGAGAGGTCCGCTGCCCACAATCGCAACGCGCCTTTGCGCCCAGACATGGAGGACGTGATAGTCGCCGAAGGTTAACTCGTCCCGGCGTCCCGTTCCCTGCATCACGACGCGAGAGAAACTGCCTTCCTTCACCGCTCCGTCTTCGAAGACCCGGAAGGCGTCAATGCGTTCAAGATTAGGCAAATGCGGAGACGAACTTACCGCGTTCGCTCGCTCCAGAAGACGCTCGGCTTGTTCTCGAACCTTTACATCCTGGCCGAAAGCAAGGCTGGCAGCCAGCAGCATTAGCCATGCAACCGCGGATCGCATACTCGATCCTCCAGAGTCGGCGCATTATACCCCCGACAGCGAGACGGGACGGCTCGAAGTCCGCCTTTCGTGACTTTCGTCCCTCTTATCCCATTGCAATCCATTGACTTTCCCTCGCCAGTGTCTTAGCATCCGCGCAATCGGGTGAAGGACCAGAGTGGCATATAATAGGTGCCACTGTCCCTACTCTGTGCGCTCGCCGGATGACGGCAACTCCTGTTTGGCCAGGGCTTTACATTCCTTTAGCTCGAACTGACCGGAAAGCCGGCCATTTCGATCACGGGTGCCGTTAGGTGCACGAACGAGAGTTTTATGTTTGATCTGGAACAAGCACCGGATGCCTTGCTGGGAAAGACGGTCGGGCACTACCAGATCGTCGAAATGCTGGGCGGCGGCGGTATGGGCGTCGTCTTCCGCGCCAAAGATGTGCGCCTCGACCGAGGCGTCGCCATCAAGTTCCTGCCCTCGGTCATGTCCCGCAACAAGTCTTCGGTGGAGCGTTTCAAGCGCGAAGTCCGCTCGGCCTCTTCGTTGAATCACCCGAACATCTGCACCGTTTATGACGTAGGCCAGCATGAAGGCGCGCACTTCATGGTCCTGGAGCTCCTCGAGGGCGTGACCCTCAAGCATCTGATTCAGGGCGATCCCCTCAAGCCTGAGCAGATCGTGCAGATCGCCGCGCAGATTGCCGACGCGCTCGACGCGGCACACGCCCAGGGAATCATTCACCGCGATATCAAGCCGGCCAACATTTTCATCACCAATCGCGGGCAGGTGAAGGTACTGGACTTTGGACTGGCAAAGCTGGCGCCCAGCCGCTATGCGGCGGCGGAAACAGTGATGTTTGCCGGCGAAAATAACAGCAATACGCTGACCATGAACGACCACATCACCGGCCCGGGTGAATTTCTGGGTACGGTGTGCTACATGTCGCCGGAACAGGCGCGCGGCATGGAACTGGATGCACGCACCGACCTGTTCTCCTTTGGCGTGGTTCTCTACCAGATGGCGACAGGCAATCTGCCCTTTGAGGGCTTCACCTCGGCGATTATTTTCGAGGCCATCCTCAACCGCGCTCCGGTTTCTCCGGTTTACATCAATCCCGCCCTGCCTCGGGAACTGGAAACGATCATCAACAAAGCGCTGGAAAAGGATCGTGAAGTGCGCTACCAGTCGGCCGCCGACATCCGCGCCGACCTGCAGCGAGTTGGACAGTTGAGCACAGCGATCACCCAGATTGCCACGATGCCCGCCGTCATTCCCGCGACCGCGCAGGTGGTTCTCCTCTATAAGCGGAACGCGCAGCCTGATGAGCAAGTTTCGCAACTGCTCGAAACGCAGCTGCTGCGCAATGGATATAAGGTTTTTCTGGATCGCCATCTGCTCGTTGGTGTGGAGTGGGCGCGCGAGATCGAGCACCGCATCTGCGCCTCCGATGCTGTCATCCCTTTGCTGTCGCCGTCTTCCATCGCCAGCGACATGCTGAGCTACGAAATCCAGATCGCCCACGAAGCAGCCCAGCGGCAAAACGGAAAGCCACGGCTGCTCCCCATCCGCATCGGCTTCAAAGAACCTTTTCCGGAGTCCGTGGCCGGCATCCTCGATCCCATTCATTACGCCAGCTGGGAGGGCGTGCAGGACAACGAGCGCCTGATTCAGTCCGTCATAGAATCGCTGAAGAATCCCCAAAGCAAACCACCTAAGGCCGTCAAACTGGAAGCCGTGGGCGGAGCCGTTCCTCTCGACTCGCAGTTCTATATTGTGCGCCCCACCGACAACGAATTTCTCTCCGCCATCACGCGCAACGACAGCATCGTGCTGGTCAAAGGCGCACGGCAGATGGGCAAGACCTCGCTCATGGCACGAGGCCTCGGGTTGGCCCGCAAAACCGGCGCGAAAGTTGTGCTGACGGACTTCCAGAAACTGAATGCCGCGCACCTGGAATCGATTGATTCCTTCTTTCTGGCGCTGGCCGGCGCAATCGCCGATCAACTGGATGTAGAGGTCACGCCGGAGGAAACCTGGAATCCGCGACGGGGCGCGAGCATGAATTTCGAGCGCTTCATCCGCCGCGAAGTGCTGGCCCGCGTGGATACACGCCTGGTGTGGGGCATGGATGAAGTGGACCGGGTATTCTCGTGCCCATTCGCCAGCGAGGTCTTTGGCCTGTTCCGCTCCTGGCACAACGAGCGCTCGCTCGACCCCTGCGGTCCATGGCAAAAACTTACGCTCGCGATCGCCTATGCCACCGAAGCTCACCTCTTTATTACGGACATCAATCAGTCGCCGTTCAACGTCGGCACCCGGTTGACGCTCGAGGACTTCACCCGCGACCAGGTTTCGGAGCTGAATCATCGCCATGGTGCGCCCCTCAAGGATGCGCAGCAGTTGGATCAGTTCTGTGAACTGCTGGGCGGACATCCTTATCTGACGCGGCGCTGCTTGCTGGAACTGGCAAGCCGGCACGTGGAGTTTTCGGCTTTCATCTCGGAGGTGGGACGCGATGAAGGACCGGTCGGCGACCATCTGCGAAGAATTCTGGTGTCGCTGGTACAGGACTCCAAGCTGTGCGATGTTGCGCGCTCGTTGCTGAAAGGGCAACCATCCTGTACGCCCGAGGAGTTTTTCCGGTTGCGCACCTCGGGAATCATTGTGGGAGAGTCGGCGCGAGACATGAGATTTCGCTGCCGTTTATACGAAACATACCTCCAACGCCATCTGCTATGAGGCCGAACCCATCTACTGGAGCCCCAACCTTCTTTGTCGCCGGTGGTACGCTGCGCCGGGATGCAGCCTGCTACATCGCGCGTAAGGCCGACCGGCAGCTCTATGACAGTTTGAAATCGGGCGACATCTGCTACGTGCTCACCTCCCGGCAGATGGGAAAATCGTCGCTCATGGTGCGCACCGCCGCCCGCCTGCGCGAAGAAGGCGACTCGGTTGTCATTCTCGATCTGACCGGCCTGGGGCAAAACCTTTCTCCGCACCAGTGGTACAACGGCTTGCTCGAGCGCGTCGGCCAGCAACTCGATCTGGAGGATGAACTCGAAGAGTACTGGCTGGGCTCCGGCCATATTGGGCCGATGCTCAGATGGATGGATGCCCTGCGCGAGGTCGTGCTTCCTCGCTGTCCCAACCGGCTCATCATCTTTGTCGACGAAATCGATGCGGTGCGCAGTCTTCCCTTCTCCGCCGACGAATTCTTCGCCGGGATCCGCGAGCTGTATAACCGCCGGACCCACGATCCAAATCTTGCCCGTCTCACTTTCTGTCTGCTGGGAGTCGCTTCCCCGTCAGACTTGATCCGCGATGTCCGCACCACGCCTTTCAACGTTGGCCGCCGTATTGAGTTGACCGACTTCACCGCCGAAGAAGCAGAGCCCTTCGTAGAAGGCGTGGCAGAGGATCCTTCGGTCGGCCACAAGCTGCTGAACCGGGTGCTCTACTGGACGAACGGACACCCCTACCTCACCCAGCGTATGTGTCTGGCCCTTGCCGACCAGCATGCTGGCAGCGTTGCTGACGTCGACAATTGCTGCTCCGAATTGTTCCTCTCGGAACGGGCGCGCCAGCGGGACGATAACCTGTTGTTTGTCCGTGAGCGCATCTTGCGCAGCGAAGTGGATGCGCCCACGCTTTTGACCCTTTATTCCAAGGTGTGGAAGGGCAAGCAGGTTCGCGATGATGAGGCCAGTCCGCTGGTCACGGTGCTGCGACTCTCCGGCATCGCGCGCGCCGAGCGGGGGAATTTAAAAGTTCGAAATCGAATTTACGGTCATGTGTTCGATCAGGACTGGGTGACGTCAAACCTTCCGGGCGCGGAAATCCGACGGCAGAAACTAGCTTTTGTCCGTGGTCTGAAAGTGGCCATGGCGATCGCCGTTCCCCTGCTGATTGCGGTTTTTCTCTACGCTTTCTTCAATATCTATCGGGTCAAAACCACCATCCCGGAATTGGCCATGCAGCCGCCGGAACCGCCCGCATTTTGGGCCTCCTTCACCCGGCCCGGCAATCTGATGGTTTCCGGCTCGCTGGTCATCAACGCCGGTGAGGGCGGAACTGTGGTGTACATCAACAACCGCCAATACGGACACACCGATCGCGACGGAGCGCTGCGCGTTCCCGTTCTGCCACCCGGCTCCTATCAGGTACGGGTCGAGAAGGCTGGTTATCAACCGGTGAGTGAGCCGGCGGAGATTCAAGCGGACAAGGAAACGCAACTGCTGGTCCGCTTGCAGAAACAGGTTCTGCTGAGCGCCTCCATGACGATTCAGCAAGGCCTGCCGGGAGCCAGGATCGTGATCGACGGGAATGAGGTCGGAACCGTGCGCCCGGATGGAACCTTCACCGCGGACCTCCGGCCCGGCGAACATCAGGTCGAAGTTTCGAAGGACGGCTACTTCAGCAAGCAAGTGAGCAAGAACTTCGACGCTGGCAAGAAAGGGCTGGTGGACGCGCAACTCAAGCCTGATCTTGAATTGCAAGCCTGGAACACGCTTGGCGACAGCCGCGATGCCAAAGCCTTGGAAGGATTTCTTCGCAAATTCCCCAATGGCCGCTTTTCCGAGCAGGCGCGGAGCCGAGCCGAGGAACTGGAATGGGCATCGGTCCGGCAGAGCAATGATCTGATGGCGCTGGACAGCTTCGTCAAGAAATATCCCAACGGGAAGGATGCAGGCGCGGCAAGATCAGCGATCGCCCAACTGCAAAAAGAGGCAAGCGACTGGGCATCCGCGCGGAACGCCCGCGACCCCAATGTTGTCCAGGCATTCCTCAATAACTATCCCAATGGGCAGTACGCCGCTCAGGCGCGCGAGGAACTCCGCCAACTGCAGCAAAGCCGCCCAACGACGGAGCAGCAACCCAAATCGGATGCCGACCAACAGCAGGTGCTGGAAGCGCTACGTCGTTTTGGCGACGCCTTCGAGCATAAGGACGTCAACGAACTGGCGCAAGTCTGGCCCTCGCTCACCAAGCAGGAACAGAACAAGGTTCGCGATTCGTTCCGCGAGGCCGTCGCCATCCGCATGCACCTCCAGCCTGCCAAGGGAATTCACATTGACGGAGAACGCGCGACAGTGCGATGCTTGCGCACTTCCCAGTACACATTTCCTGGGGGAGTGGAAAAGTCCGAGAACACCGACGTAACCGTTCTGCTGCAAAAGAAAACGGGTGCCTGGGTCATACAGTCCGTGCAGTGATTTCCTGGAGGGATGGAAATGAGATCTGCGCTCGCGGTGTTGATCTGTGTCCTGACGAGTGCTGCCTTAGCACAAAACATTTGCCCCGCCACGCAACGCTCCAACAAATTGATCTGCCTGATTCCGCAGATTTATGGCGCGGATGGGCTGACGCTCCCCAATCCTTTCCATTCCGCCCATTTCGATAGCGATTTCGAATCGAGTTTCACACCGCTCAATGCCGCCATCGGCACCCAGTTGACAGCGCTGCCCATAGCTTCGCCTGCCTCGGGCTTCACCTTCAGCTTCGACCGCTCCCTGGGCGTGTTCACTCGTTCGACGGAGAGTTATGGTCCAGTGCTGACCGAGCGCGCCGAGACCATTGGCCGGCACAAGCTGTTTATCGCGTTCACCTATCAACATTTCGGGTTCAGCGATCTGGACGGCATCGACATGCACCATGTCCCGGCCACGTACACCCACTTTGATTGCTGCAATCCGAATGGTTCCCCTCGCCTGCCGGGCGCTCCACCTTCTCCCGGCGCACCTACGTTCGAGCAGGAGTTCATCACCACCGACAACTGGCTCGACATGAAAGTGAGCCAGTTTACATTTTTCGCGACCTACGGCCTCACCAGCCGCATCGATGTTTCTGTCGCCGTCCCCATCATGGACGTGCATTTCAACGTCGCGTCAACTGCCCATATCGTACGCAAGACCGGAGCAGGCCCCTTCGGCTTCGCTCACTATTTTGATCCTTCGTGCGTGGGAAATATCCCCTGCCAGGCGGCCAGCACCGACGCGGTTTTCTTTGACTCCGGTTCCGCCACCGGGATCGGCGACGTCGTTTTTCGCGTGAAAGGAACGGTCTATCGCGGAGAGCGCTTCCACGTCGCAGTGGGATCGGACGTACGAGTGCCCAGTGGCGATGACACCAATTTTCTGGGATCCGGCGCCTGGGGGGTTAAACCCTTTGTCTCAGCTTCCTATCCGGCCAGGATTTCGCCTCACGTGAATCTGGGAGTTCTGGTGAACGGCAATTCCATCCTGGCGGGCGATCTGGCAACCAATACCGAAGCCCGGCTCCCCACGGAATTTCTCTATTCCGGCGGTGTCGATTTCGGCGTCTCCAAGCGCCTGACCTTGGCGGGTGACATCATCGGACAGCATGTGTTCGATGCTCCGCAGGCCAGTAAGTCCCCTTACGTGGACATCCTCGGTCAGCCCCAGCCGGGTGTCTTTACGACAACAATTTCCAAAGGCTCGCTCGATCTGGTGGACCTGGCTCTAGGCGCGAAGTTCAGTCCGACGCGCCACCTGCTGCTCAGCGGCAA
>Ga0070741_10004896_pt1 | contig 30653 bp, 39 predicted proteins | sample Coa_R1_4_FD_66440 | JGI IMG/M metagenome (GOLD analysis project Ga0070741, IMG submission 66440) | Surface soil microbial communities from Centralia Pennsylvania, which are recovering from an underground coalmine fire - Coalmine... | ecosystem: Environmental > Terrestrial > Soil > Unclassified ... | reverse complement strand
CGAGTCCGCGATCTGCGCGAGGATCGAGAGGTCGTGCGTGATCACGATCGCCGACCTGATGAACTCGCGGTTGCGGAACTCGACGAGCATCTCCGCCACCGCCTTCTGCGTCGACACGTCAAGCGCCGACGTGATCTCGTCCGCGATCAGGAGCGAGGGGTCGAGCAGCGTCGAGATCACGAGCACGGCGCGCTGCTTCATGCCGCCGGAAAGCTCGATCGGGTACATGTCGAGCACGCTCGCGTCGAGGCCGACGAGCCGCAGCCTGCGGTCGAGCTCGTGGCGCAGCGTCGAGAAGTCGATGTCGCGGGCCTGGAGCAGCTCGTGGATCATCCGGCCGAGCTTCCGCGTCGGGTTGAGAGCGCTCATCGCGTACTGCGGGACGAGGGAGACGTCGGCGAGCCGGTGCGGATCCATCGCCTCGTCGTCCCAGACGGGCAGCGGCTTCCCGTCGAGCGTCACCGTGCCTCCGACCCAGCGCATGCGCGAGTCGAGCTTGATCAGCGCCTTGCCGAGCGTCGACTTCCCGCATCCGGACTCGCCGGCGAGCCCCATGATCTCGCCGTCGGCGAGGTCGAGGTCGATCCCGTCGACGGCCTTGACGTCGCCCGCGAGCGAGCGGTAGTAGACACGCAGGTCCTGGACGACGAGCGTCACAGCTGCCTCAGCTTCGGGTTGAAGATCTCGTCGAGCCCGACGTTCATGACGTAGAGCGAGCCGACGATCGCCATGATCGCGAGACCGGGCGGCAGGAACCACCACCACAGGTGCAGCTGCAGAGCGGCGTTCTGCACCGAGAGCTGCATCATCATGCCGAGCGAGATCGTGTTCGATGGGCCGAGGCCGATGAAGTCGAGCGTCGCCGCGATCAGGATCGCGCTGCCGAACAGCAGGATGAACATCATGAAGAGGTACGAGCTCATGTTCGGCGCGACCTCCTGGAAGATGATCCGCGCCGTCCGCCGACCGCTGAGACGCGCCATGTCGACGAAGTCGCGCGATACGAGCGAGAACGTCTGCGCGCGAATCGCGCGCGCCGCCCAGGGCCAAGACGTCACGCCGATGAAGAGCGACTCCGTCATGATCCCGCGCACCTTGAGGTACGCGGCGATCACGAGCAGCAGCGCGAACGTCGGGATCACGAGGACGACGTTCGTCAGCATGTTCAGCAGCTCGTCGACGATGCCGCTGCGATAGCCCGCTGTGAAGCCGACGAGCATGCCGATCACCGCCGCGACGCTGCCGCCGAGCGCTCCGACGGTGAAGGCGAGTCGCAGCCCGTTCACGAACTGCGCGTAGACATCCTGGCCGAGCAGCGTCGTGCCGAACCAGTAGCCGCCGCTCGTCGTCGGCGCGAGCGACAGCCTGCCGCCGTACTCGAGCGCCGGATGCCGCGCGAAGAGCGGCCCGACGAGGGCGAAGAGGAGCATCGCGAGCGTGATGGACGTTCCGACGACGAGCTTCCGGTTGCGCACCGCGAAGTGGAGGGCCTCGTGCGCGACGCCGATCTGCTTCGGTTCGACGGCAGGCTCGCGGACGACGGTCGCGCTCACATCCGGCCGCCTTCCATCCCGATCCGCGTGCGCGGATCGATCAGGACGTACACGATGTCGACGATGAAGTTCGCGACGAGGACGCCGACGATGATGAAGAGGAAGATTCCCTGGATCACGAAGTAGTCGGCGTTCGTGATCGCCCGGTAGATCTGGTAGCCCAGGCCGGGGTACGAGAAGACGATCTCGGTGACGAGCGCACCGGCGAGGATCGCGCCGAGCGAGAGCGCGAGCCCGGTGACCTGCGGCAGCACGGCGTTGCGGAACGCGTACCGCCTGACGAGTCGCTGCGGCGCACCGAGCGCCTCGAGGTAGTGCGCGTAGTCGGATTCGAGCTCATAGATGATCATGTTCCGCATTCCGATCGCCCAGCCCCCGAACGAGACGAGGAAGAGCGAGAGGAACGGCAGGAACCAGTGGTCGAGGACGCTGGCGACGAAGCTCCAGTTCCAGCCCTGCCGCTGCGTCGGGTCGTACGCGAACCCGACCGGGAAGACTCTCCAGATGACGGCGAAGACCCAGGAGAGCAGGATCGCGAGCCACATGTACGGCGTTGCCGTGAGCGCATAGCCGACCGGAAGGGCCGTGTTGTCGAGCACCTTGCGGCGCGCCGCGAGCGCGCCGACCTTGTTGCCCGCGTACCAGCTCAAGAGCGTCGCGGGCAAGAGCAGACCGAGCGTGTACGGGACTGCGTGCACGATGATCGAGCTCACGCTCGACGGGAACTGCACGATGCTCATCCCGAGGTCACCGTGGAAGAGCGCGACCCAGAAGTACAGATACTGCTTCCACAGCGGGAGATCGAGGTTGAACGCCCGCATGTAGTGGTGGTACATGTTCTGCGCCGTCTGGGGATCGCGGATCTGGAACCGCGCCATCAGCGCCAGCACGGGATTGCCCGGCATCAGATGGGGGATCGCCCAGTCGATCGTCACCGCGGCGACGAACGTCACGAGATAGACGAGAAGCTTTCTGAGGAAGTAACGGCGCACCGATGTGTCTCCTTTGCACGACCGTCGCTCCCGCCGAAGCGGGAGCGACGGTGTCGCCTGCTTACTTGGCAGGACTCGGGCTCACGGCCTTCAGATGCGTGATCACGTCGATGCCCGTCATCTGCAAGTAGCCGCCCCACATGATCGGGGTGTACTGACGGGTCGACGTGGAGGAAGGCCAGTTCGTCCAGTACTGGGAGACGAACTGCGCCCACTGCCCGTTGTACCAGAGCGGAATCAACGGCAGCTGCTGCATGAGGATCTGCTCGAGCTTGTCGTTGATCGACTTGATCGCGGCAGTGTTCGTGAGCGGCGTCTTGTCGAGCCGCTGCACGAGCGCCCACGCGGTCGGGTTGCTGTACCGCTCGAAGTTGAAGCTCGTCTGCCCCGCGCCGGTCGTGATGATCGGCAGGTGGAAGACGCCGTTCCAGTACGTCCACGGGTTGTCGCTGATCTGATACTGGTTGTCGACCAGCAGGTCGAAGTTGCCGGTGCCACGGTCAGCCAGCTCCGTGTTCCGGTCCTCGACCTTCGTGGTCAGCCGGATCCCGGCGGACTTCGCGGACGAGATGATCATGTCGCGCGCCGTCTCCCAGTCCGACCAGCCCTGCGGCACGGTGATCGTCAGGTCGATTTTCGTGCCGTCCTTGTTCTCGAAGTAGCCGTCGCTGCCGCGTTTGTAGCCCGCGGCCTGCAGCATCGAGGCGGCCTTCGACGTGCTGTAGACGAATCCGTACTTCTTCACGGCCGCCTTGTCGATGTACTTGTTCCAGGTCGGCAGCAGGCCGGTCGCGCTCGCCGGCAGGACGAGGTTGCCGTAGTCCTGGTTGACGATCTGGCCGACGTTGATCGCCGTCGCGAGCGCCTTGCGGAACACGGGGTCGTTCAGCGGCTTGCGCGTCGTGTTCGGCAGGAGCCACGCGGTGTTCGCCGACAGCATGTACGGCGCCTTCTTGTAGTACGTGAGGACCTTCCCCTGCTGGACGAGCTGCTGCACGCCCGGCAGATAGTTGTTGTTCAGATCCTCGACGCCTGCCAGCACCGCCGAGAGGCTGTTGGTGTTGCTCGTGTTGACGAGGTCGATCACGTACTTCGGCTTCGGCAGCGGTGCAACGTGCTGCTTCGCCGCCCACCAGTTCGGGTTACGCAGATAGACGACGCGGGTCGTCGGGTCGAATCCGGACTGGTCGAACGTGTACGGCCCCGTGCCGATCGGCACCGCCGGGCTGAACGTCGTCAGCTTCGCGGCGTCGGTGATAGCCGGCTTCGCCTGCGCCATGCTGACCATCGGCATGTTCCACATCGCGTTCTGCCATTGCACGTAGTTCGGCGTCGACTTGAACGTGACCACGATCTTGTTCCCGGCCGGCGCAACGTGCGCGACGTTCAGGTACAGGTTGTTCCACGGCGACGTGTTGAACCGTGCGAGGTTCAGGTTGAACGCGACGTCCTTGGCTGTGAACGCCGTGCCGTCCGAGTACTTGATGCCGGGACGGACGACGATCGTGTACGTCTTCGGGCCCGTGAATCCCGCCGACTTGGCGAGCCACGGAATGTAGACGTCCTTCAGTGGGTCGTAGCGGAGCAGGGTCTCGTTCACGAGCCCGACGATGCCGGTCACCTGACCGGGCACCCACGGGTTCGTGCCCGCGATGTTGCCCCACTGCGATCCACTCGTGATCAGCGTCTGCGTGCGCGGATAGCTCGAGAGCGGCCGGAGAGTCGATCCCGGCCGCGCGCTCGCCCCGCTCGCCGCGGCGCTCATCACGACAGCCGTCAGCGCGAGTAATCCGACGGCCGGCTTCCAGAGGCGCTTCATCGCTTCATCTCCTTTCCGACCTCCCCGAGGGGTGCTCGTGGCCGCGCGCACCCGGCGGGAAGCCAGGAAAACTGCAGTCGTGACGCGGTGCGGCCACGCTCCCCGGTTCTCCGGAGCGTGGATCCGCGATATCGGGGTTTTCGCGGACGGCGGGCGCGGCGAATCACGGGTCGGATCGCGCGCGGGTGTGGCGGCCGCAACCCGCCGGTCGAAAGCACCGAAGGCCGATCGCTGCTCTCTGCACCGGGTCAACCCGGCGTGCCGGGGACCGAGATCCGGGCATTCCCCGATGCGGCGCCACGGCCGAGCGGCGATGAACGCGCCGATGGCCGCGACGTCGCAGCAGTCTCCCCGCAAGCCGGCGCTCCGGAGCTTTCGCTGCCGGTTCTGCGGGCACGTGGTCGCGGTTGCCCGGCGCCCGCACAGGTGCACCGTCTGCGGCAGCACGGCCTGGACCGCCTCCGTTGACCGCGCGGAGGTGGGACCCTCCGACGTCGACCTGCACGGCATCTTCCCGGGCGTGCCCTTCTCGTAGGCTCGGTCACCGCTCGATGAGCTCGGTCAACCGAGCGACGGCGACGTCCGCACCGTGCGCGCGCAGGACCTCGGGCGGAACGCGACGTGCGACGCCGACGACGGGCACGAAACCGCCGGCGCGGCCCGCCTCGATGCCCGCGATCGCATCTTCGAACACGGCAGCGTGACGGGGCCCGACGCCGAGGCGTCGCGCCGCCTCGAGGAACGTGTCCGGCTGCGGCTTGCCGCGGAGTCCGAGCTTCGCGGCGACGCGGGCGTCGACCACGGCGTCGAAGCGATCGTGGAGCCTCGCTGCCTCGAGGATGTCCAGGCAGTTCGCGCTGGCGGAAACGACCGCGGTCGCGATCCGGCGGTCGCGCAGCAACGCGACGAGCGCCAAGGCATCGGCGAAAGGCAACACGCCGCGCGAGGCGAAGAGCTCGAGCACGAGCGCGTTCTTCCGGTTGCCGATCCCGTGCACCGTCTCCGCCGAGGGCGGATCGTCGGGGCTGCCCTCCGGGAGAACGATGTTCCGGGTCTCGAGGAACGCCCGGACGCCGTCGCTTCGCTCTTTGCCGTCGACGAACTCGAGGTAGTCGTGCTCGAGGTCGAACGGGACGAACCGCTCGGGCCGCCCGCGGAGGAACTCGTCGAAGACGCGCTTCCACGCCTCGGCGTGGAGCCCGGCCGTGTCCGTGAGGACGCCGTCGAGATCGAAGAGGCACGCCTCCACCGTCGACGGCAGCCGCAGTCGAGCGGTCCGCAGCGTGAGGCTGCTCATGCGGCGAGCCTCCGCTCGAGCAGCTCGCCGACGCCGTGCACGACGACGTCCGCGCCCTCCGCGGTGAGCGCGCTGCGCGGATCAGCGCCGGTCGCGCCGGCAACGCCGATGACGAGATCGAACCCGGCACTGCGGCCGGCGGCGACGCCGGCACGCGTCGTCTCGAACGCGGCCACCCGGCTCGGGGCGATGTCGAGGCGGCGGCAGGCGGCGAGCAGCGTGTCCGGTGCCGGGACGAGCCGCAGCTGCTCGCGCTGGATCGTCGGGCCGTCGACGCGCACGTCGATCAGCTCGGCGAGGCCCGCCGCCTCGAGGATCTCGTCGGTGTGCGCGCTCGCCGACACGACCGCGCAGCCGATCCCCGCCTCGTGCGCGAGCTCGAGATAGCTTCGCGAACCGTCGAACGCAGCGATGCCACCCGATTCGAGCATCTGCGTGAACAGCGCGTTCTTGCGGTTCGCAAGTCCGTAGACGGTGCCGGTGCCCGGCGGGTCGTCCGGTCGACCGTCCGGCAGCCGGATGCCGCGGCTTGCGAGGAATGCCCGGACACCGTCGAGCCGCGGACGGCCGTGCAGGTGCGCCGCGTAGTCCCGGCGGAGATCGAAGAGCGGGAAGCTGCCGTGCGTGCGCTCGCCGCGCTCGAGCAGGAACGGGTCGAAGGTCTTTGCCCACGCCGCTGCGTGCATGTCGGCGCTGCCGATCAGGACACCGTCGAGGTTGAAGACGCAGCCCATGACTTCGGGAGGCAGCGCGAGCAGATGGCGCGCACCGAGCGGGGAGACGAGGAGCGGCAGAAAACGCAGCTCGCCCCGCTCCCGGGCGAAGTCCGCGAGCAGAAGCTGGGTCGGTGCCAGCTCTGCGCCCAGGCGGCGTGCCTCCTCAGCCCGCTCGGCCTGGGGCAGGACCGGCGACGCCGCGTCGAGCGCGGATCGTGCCGCCCGGAACGCCGAACGCCACCCTGCGACGAGCGCGTCGACCGGCGGGCCGGCTCTCGGTGGGAATGGCTCCACGAATCGATGCTCTCCCGAACGGGACATGCCGTCATCCGCACTGCACCCGATCTCGCCTTCGGTAAAGCCGCGGTCGCGCCGCCTCAGCAGAGGAGCCCGCCGACTCGATTGACCGCCAGGAGCGCGCGATCCGTGACCGCGACGAGCCGCCTCGCGGCGTCGGGCGCGAGCCGGTCGCACACGACGTCCCAGTGGAGCGAGAGGAGGTCGCCGGGCTTCGGCCGGGCGACGAACGAACGGCCGTCGATTCTCCAGCGCACGGTCCGCGACTCGGGCGGTCCGAGCCCGAGCAGGCCGTCGTGCCAGACGAGGGGGCGAAGGCGCACAGATGCGGTCTCGTCCGCGACGCTCTCGACGACAGCCGACGCTACCCGACAGCGATCGAGGACGCGCAACGGCTCGTCGACGATCCCGGTGCGCAGCAGACCGAGCCACGGGTACACGGCGAGCACGTGGAACGAGTGGTGCGGGACGGCACCCGCCGCCACGACGCCGGCCACGTGCCCGCCTGCCCGGCCGACGCGACCGCGGAAGCGTTCGTCGACGTGACGCACCAGCGCGTGCGGGCGTACGCGGTCGAGCAGTCCGTTGCCGAGCCAGTACGCCTCGACGACACGCGCGTCGAGCGGATCATCGATGCCGTTGGCGGCCGCGATCAGCTCGAGGTACGGCCACGCGCCGTCGAACGTACGCGCAAGGGCGCGGAGACCGCCGTCGGACTCCCGCGCATCCCCGTACTCGAGCAGCGTGCGCGGTGTGTCCACGCCGCACAGACCGAGCGCGTTCGGTGGAAACGCATAGCGTGCGAAGAGGAGCGCGCCGGCACCGTCGCTCATGCGCGAGCCCATGCGCTCGGCCGCAGCGCCGCGACGGCCACCAGCGCAGTTCCCGCCGCGACGAGCGCGACGCCGGGCACGCTGACGGCGGCTCCGTCCTCGACGGAGGACAGGAATGCCGTCACGACCGCGCCGAAGACGAGCACCGCCGTGACGTCGATCGCCTGGGCGCGTGCGAGCGCCGCGTACCACGTGGCGACGTACGCGGTGAGGAGCAGCCCCGTCAGGAGCACCCAACGCCACTGCGCAGCGTCATAGGAGGCGAGCACGTGGAGCCGGCCGGTCACCGCGAGCCAGCCGAGGAGCAAGGCGGTCCCGAGTGCCATGCGTGCGGCGCCGAGCGTCGGCGGCGGTATCCACGCGAGCACGTGCTTGACGAAGACGACCTCGACCGACCAGAGCAGCGTCGCGCCGAGGATCATCGCTTCACCGGTGCCGAAGGCGATCGTGCCCGCGTGTCCCAGGATGATCAGCTGACCTGCGACGAGCAGGCACACGGCGAGCGCGTGCGGAACGCGAAACCGCTCGCGGAGGAACGGCACGGCAAGCAGCGCGACCCACACGACGAGCGTCTTCTGGATGAACGCCGCCTGCGTCGCCTGCGCCCGTGCGAGCCCCTCGAAGAAGAGGACGAAGGGCACGCTGCCGCCGATGACGGCCACGACCGCGACCGCCCACCACGTCCTTGCGCGGGCCGGCCGCGGCCGGGGCTCGTAGCTCCTCGGTACCGCCGCGAGCGCGAGCAGCAGGATGCCTGCGACCGCGTCCTTCGCCGTCGTGTAGACCGTCGCGTCCCCGAAGTGCCTGACGGCGTGGCCGTTGAGGAAGATCGAGACGCCGCTGACGACCGCCGTGCCGAGCGCCAACGCAACGCCGGTGGCCCGTGTCTTCGTCATCGTCCTCCGGCCTCCCGCCTCAGGTCGAGCGCGTCCTGCGCGGACGCCGGATCGACGACCTCGACCGGGATCCCGAGGTGGACGAGCACGATCTGGCCCACGTGCACCTCGGGGACGTAGACGAGCGGGACGACCGACCCGTCGTCGAGCCGGCCGAGGCGTGCGCCTCCCTCGTCCCAGACTTCCGAAACCGTGGCGATCCCAGCGACGCACATCAGCGGTCGCCTTCGACCGGGGAGAGCTCGACCTCGACCGTCTCGAGGATCACGTCGCGGGCGCGCTCGGAGGCGACGTCGTCGTCGACGACCGCAACGACGGCTGCTCCCTCCGCGACCGTGCCGCGCGACGCGTCGACGAAGTGCTCCCGGAAGTGCTCGGGCGTGAAATGCGAGAGCGCGCCGAGCCGGACGCCCACGCCGACCACCCGGCCGGCTCCCTGCGCGTCCGCAACCTCCTCGATTCTGCGCATCACGTCCGTCATCAACGCTCGCTCGTGCACGGGGCCTCCTCCCTCGTGATGTCGTCCAGGTCGCGGACGATCGCGTCGGCGACGCGGTCGACTGCGTCCGCCACCGCAGGCGTCAGCTCGACGCCGGCCGCGACGGCTGCGGCCTCGATGCCGTAGACCACGACCCGCCGCGGCAGGCGGCCGAGCGCTCTCGCGATCTCGATCGTCTCGCCGAGGCTGAACGCGTGCGTCGAGGAGCGGAACGTCCCCGCCGCGATCGGCTCGTCGCTCGCGTCGAGCCGGTGCGTCGTCCCCGGCTCGGAGCCGGAGACCACGGCGTCGACGATCACCGCCGCGGACGACCCGCTCCATGCGTCCAGCAGACGACTCGGCTCCTCCTCGCACGCGATCACCGTGACCTTCTGCCCCACCCGCGCGCGCACGGCTTCCGCGACCGCGAGCCCGACCGCGTCGTCGCCGCGATAGGCGTTGCCGAGCCCGACGACGACGACGCTCACCTCCGCACCACCTCGAGGTCGAGAAAGTGCGTCGCGCAGGAGATGCACGGGTCGTAGTTGCGAATCGTCTGCTCGCAGAGGGACCGCAGCTCGTCGTCGTCGAGACGGGCGTTGTCGGCCACGACGGCGCGCAGGTCGTCCTCGATCGCGAGCTGGTTCTGGGAGGTCGGCGGCACGATCTTCGCGTCGAGGATCGTGCCGTCCGCGTCGAGGCGGTACCGGTGGTAGAGCAGGCCGCGCGGTGCCTCGCTGACTCCGTGGCCGGTTCCCGCCACAGGCTCGACCGTCACGAACGGCGCATCCGGCTCCTCGTACGCGTCGATCAGGCGGAGCGCCTCGTCGCAGGCGTACACGAGCTCGACGCTCCGCACGACGATGCTGCGGAAGGGGTCGCGACACAGCTCGTCGAGCCCGGCGTCGCGGGCAGCTTCCTGCGCGAGCGGGGACAGGCTCTCGCGGTTGAGCGTGTAGCGGGCGAGTGGGCCGCAGAGATAGGTGTCGCCGCTCCGGAGGCGTGAATGGAGCGCGTTCGAGCGCTCGACGTGCTCCTCCTCGAACCACTCGTCGTACTCGGCTGCGGCGATGTCGAGGCCTGCGTCCGAGCGCACGCGCCCGTCCTCGATCGCGTACGTGTCGCCGCGCGAGAGCGCAACGAGCGTGCAGCCGACGGTGTGGGCAGGGAAGTCGAAGCCGGCCGTCCAGCGCACGGTGTCGAGCGCGGCCTCGCGCGCGCGTTCGAGCGGCTCGACGAGCGCGCGCAGCTCGCTTCGCGCCGGCGTCCGGTAGAAGCCGCCGACACGCACGTTGATCGGATGGATCTCGCGGCCGCCGACGAGCGACATGACCTCGTTGCCGGTCTTCTTCAGGGCGAGTCCGCGCTCGACCGCCTGCGGCGCGTCGCGCGCAAGCTCGACAGCACCCGCGTAGCCGAGGAAGTCCGGTGCGTGCAGCATGTAGACGTGCAGCGCGTGGCTCTCGATCCACTCGCCGCAGTAGAGGAGCCGGCGCAGGATCCGGATCGGCTCGGACACCTCGACGCCGCAGAGGCTCTCGAGCGCGTTGACCGCACTCGTCTGATAGGCGACCGGGCAGATCCCGCAGATGCGCGCGGTGATATCCGGCGCCTCCAGGAAGGAGCGTCCGCGCAGGAGCGCCTCGAAGAAGCGCGGCGGCTCGAAGATGCGCAGCTCGACGTGCTCGACCTGTCCATCGGCGAGCTCGACGCGCATCGCGCCCTCGCCCTCGACGCGGGCCAGATAGTCGGTGCGGATCGTCCGGCGCTCAGCCACGACCGGCCGCCTCGCGGAATGCGTCCGCATTCGCGTTGAAGGTGCCGAAGACCCGCTGCACGTCGCGATCGTCGAGGCCCTGGCTGCGCAGCAGCGAGACGAGCGAGGCGGTGTTCGGGGTCTCCATCGGACCGAAGCAGCCGAAGCAGCCCCGGTCGAAGGCGGGACAGAGCGCACCGCAGCCCGCGTGCGTCACCGGTCCGAGGCACGGCGTTCCGTGCGCGACGGTGACGCAGACGACGCCGCGGCGCTTGCACTCGGTGCAGACGCTCGTCGAGGGAATGCCGGGCCTGCGCCCGTGCAGAAATGCCGTGACGACCTCCAACAGCTGGCGCTTGTTGATCGGACAGCCGCGCAGCTCGAAGTCGACCCGCACGTGGTCGGCGATCGGCGTCGAGGTCGAGAGCGTCGAGATGAACTGGGGCGACGCGTAGACGGCGCGGACGAATTCGTCCACGTCGGCGAAGTTGCGCAGCGCCTGCACGCCGCCGGCGGTCGCGCAGGCGCCGATCGTGACGAGCGCCTTCGAGGAGCTGCGCACCTCGCGGATGCGCTCCGCGTCGTGGGGCGTCGTGATCGAGCCCTCCACGAGGGACAGGTCGTAGGGCCCCTCGACGACGCCGCTCGTCGCCTCGCGGAAGTCGGCGAGCTCGACCGCGCCCGCGAGCGCAAGCAGGTCGTCCTCGAGGTCGAGCAGCGACAGCTGGCACCCGTCGCAGGAGGCGAACTTCCAGACCGCGAGCTTCGGCTTCAGAGCTCCCTCACCTCCAGCCACGGCGCCACCTCGGCGTACGAATAGACCGGCCCGTCCCGGCAGATCAGCGTCGGCCCGAGCTGGCAGTGCCCGCACAGCCCAACGCCGCAATGCATGTCGCGCTCGAGCGACACCATGACGCGCTCGGCCGAGACGCCGGCGGCGAGCAAGGCGTCGATCGTGAAGCGCATCATGATCTCGGGGCCGCACACGAACGCGGTCGTCTCCGCGGGCCGGAAGCGCGCGGGCGCCACGAGCTTCGGCACGACGCCCACCGTTCCGCGCCAGCCGGACTCGGCGGCGTCGACGGTGAGTGCGACGTCGACGGCCCGCCGCCACTCCTCGAGTTCGCGGGTGAACAGCAGGTCGTGCGGCGTCCGGGCACCGTAGAGGACGCTCACGAGCTCGAACGCGCCGCGGCGCGCGAGCACGGAGAGGACGACGGGCCGAAGGGGGGCCAACCCGATGCCGCCCGCGACGACGACGACGTCGCCGCCGGCCGCGGTCTCGACAGGCCACGAGCTGCCGAACGGTCCGCGCAGCCCGAGCACGGTACCCGGAGCGGCGGCGCAGATCGCCCGCGTGACGGCGCCGACGGCGCGCACCGTGAGCACGACCGGCCCGGCACGGTTCGGCTCGCCGCTGACGGAGATCGGCACCTCGCCGATCCCGAACGCGTAGACCATCATGAACTGACCGGGCGCGACGAGCGGCGCCGGTGCAGCGACCGGCTCGAGCGACAGCGTCCACGTGTCCGCAGTCTCGCGGTCGCGGCCGGCGACCCGGAACGGCAGCGGCGCCATCGCGCCCCCGTGCTCAGCGGGCGCCGTAGCCATAAACGTCCAGAAGTCTCAGCCGGGTCGCCTGCAGTCGCTCGATCGCGATCTCCGCGAACCGGCGCATCAAGTCGTACCCCAGAGCGGCGTCGGCGTCCGCCTTCTCGCGCAGGCAGGCCGCATCGAACGCCGTCGCGCGCACGCCGTCGACCGCGCGGCCGTCGAAGTGCCAGCGATACGGCGGGAAGAGCCACGACCAACCGAGGACCTCGCCGGCGGCGATCGTGTCGATCAGAACCGGGCCGCGCGCAGGGACGAACGTCTCGAGCGCGACGGTGCCGTGACGGATCACGTAGAAGATCTGCGCCGCATCGCCCGTCGAGAAGAGGCGGTCGCCGTCGTTGAAGTGGACGTTTCGCGCGCAGCCCGCGAGCAGCGAGACGGCCTCCGGGGCGATCCCGTCGAAGAACGCGATCTCCGCGAGCTCCTGCTCAAGCGACTGCACGGCCGTCTCCGTCCGTCTCGCGGATCGCCGCGGCCTCCTCGGTGATGTCGATCCCGACCGGGCACCACGTGATGCACCGCCCGCAGCCCACGCAGCCGGACGATCCGAACTGGTCGTGCCACGTCGCGAGCTTGTGCGTCATCCACTGGCGGTAGCGCGAGCGTCCGGACGGACGGATGCTGCCGCCGTGAATGTACGAATAGTCGACGGAGAAGCACGTGTCCCACAGCCTCCAGCGCTCCGCGGTCGCCCCTTCGAGGTCGGTCGTGTCCTCGACCGTCGTGCAGAAGCAGGTCGGGCAGACGAGCGTGCAATTGCCGCAGGTGAGGCAGCGGTTCGCGACCTCGTCCCAGCGCGGATGCTCGAGGTTCGAGACGAGCAGGTTCCGGATGTCGTGCGTGTCGAGCGACCGGCCCATCCGCTGCGCCGCGCCGTCGACGGCGGCGGCCGCGGCCTCGACGTCGTGCTCGGAGGCGGCGTGCTGCGGCAGGTCGGCGATGATCTCCGCCCCACGCTCGCTGCCGACCTCGACGAGGAAGCGGTGCTCCCCGTCGAGCAGCTCCGTCAGGGCCAGGTCGTAGCCGGCGTCGACCCTCGGCCCGGTGCCCATGGACGTGCAGAAGCAGGTGCCGCCCGGCTCGAAGCAATTGACCGCGACGACGAAGAGGCGCTCCCGCCGCGCGATGTAGTCGCGATCGCCGTGTCCGTCGCGCACGAAGATGCGGTCCTGGATCGCGATCGCATGCAGCTCGCAGGAACGCACGCCGACGAGCGCGAGCGGCGTCTCGTCCAGCGGCTCCTCCTCCACGCTCGCGAGTCCGTCGTCGTCCCGGCGCGCGCGCCAGAGGCGGAGCCGCGACGGGAGGAGCCGGCCCTTCCACGAGTGCGGCCCGACGGCGTACCCGAACAGCGCGTCGTCCTCTCGGCGGCGAAGCCGGTACGTGCCTGCTTCCTGCTCGTCCGTCCAGCCCGCCGGGAGCGCCCCGACGCCGGCGAGGTCGTCGTAGACGATCGCGCCGTCCCGGACGGTCGGGCCGAGCACGCGATAGCCGCGCGTTCGCAGCGCCCCGATCAGCCGTTCGAGGCCGTCGATCCCGATGACGGCGGCGCGCGTCGAGTCCATGGCTCTGCCGCGAGCCTCGCGCCTCGCCGTAGCCTCGTCAACCGTGAAAAGCCGCATCGCGCGGGGATTCGCTCGCAAACGTCGTCACCGGGACCCCGTACGTCTCGCGGACCGCTCGCTCGAGGCCGTGCTCGAGCCAGCTGCGCCGCGACTCCCCGGCCGCGACGAGGAGGATCTCGGCGGCGGCGAATCGCGAGAGCGCGTCCCCGATCGCCGTCAGCGGATCGTCCGTCCCGACCTCGCCGCGCGCGCGGATCCCGCGAGCCTCGAGGGCGTCGAGCATGCGGTGCAGGCGCTCGCCGGCCGCATCGCGGTCGGCCGCCTCGGCTTCCGTGACGAAGTGGAGCGGCGACGCCAGCACCGGCGCGACGACGAGCACCTCGGCGTCGGAATCGATCGCACGGTCGAGCACGGCCTCGCAGAGCGTCTCGCCTGCGCAGTCCGCATCGACGACCACGAGCAGCCGAAGCCGGTCTCCGATCGCGGGGCGCTCCGCGTCGCCCGACGTGCGTGTCCACGGGAAGAGTCGCACGGCGAGCGCTGAGACGAGCACCCCGACGGCGGCCGCGACGGCGAAGCCGATCCAGCCGAGCGCCGGCGGCTTCACGACGAATACCGCGACGCACAGCATCGCCACGAGATACCCGGCGACCGGCAGGGCGATCACGAGCCGGTACGACGGCTGACGCATGACTCTCCTCTCGTAACGAAGTGGATGCCGTCCGCCGCTTCGAGCGAGAACGCGTCGGTCGTGCCCGCGGCGACGTCGAGGACGAAGCCCGGCCGGTTCCAGCGCTCGTACTGCTCGCGTGCGACGTAGAAGGGGACGCCGGCGACCTCGCCGAGCAGCAGGTCGTTCGGCCCGAGCAGCAGCTCGCCCTCGTTGAGGCACAAGGGCGAGCTGCCGTCGCAGCAGCCGCCGGACAGGAAGAGCATCAGCGGCCCATGCCGTTCGTGCAGCGCCTGGAGCGCTGCGACCGCAGCCTCGGTGGCGTCGATCCTCGTCTCGTCCGGCATCGCTCGTTCCTCAGAACAGCCCGAGCGGCTCGGGGTCGTAGCTCACGAGCAGGCACTTGGTCTGCGTGTAGTGGTCGAGCATCATCTTGTGGTTCTCTCGACCGACTCCGGAGACCTTGTAGCCGCCGAACGCCGCATGCGCGGGATAGAGGTGGTAGCAGTTCGTCCATACTCGGCCCGCCTGGATGCCGCGGCCCATCCGGTACGCCTTCGCGGTGTCGCGCGTCCACACGCCGGCACCGAGGCCGTACATCGTGTCGTTCGCGATCCGGAGCGCCTCGGCCTCGTCTCGGAACGTCGTGACTGCGAGCACCGGTCCGAAGATCTCCTCCTGGACGATGCGCATGTCGTTGCGTCCCTTGAACACGGTCGGCTCGAAGTAGAAGCCGCCTTCGAGCTCGCCGCCGAGGTGCGGCCGCTCGCCGCCGACGAGGAGCTCGGCACCCTCCTCCTTGCCGATCTCGACGTAGCTCTCGATCTTCTCGAGCTGCGCAGCCGAGACCTGCGCGCCGATCTGCGTCGCGAGATCCAGCGGATGACCCTGCCGGATGGCACGGATGCGTTCGAGTGCGCGCTCCATGAACGCGTCGTAGATCGACTCCTCGATCAGCGCGCGCGACGGACACGTGCAGACCTCGCCCTTGTTGAAGGCGTACAGCACGAGCCCCTCGATCGCCTTGTCGAGGAAGGCGTCGTCTGCCGCCATCACGTCGGCGAAGAAAATGTTCGGCGACTTGCCGCCGAGCTCCGTCGTCGACGGGATGATGTTCTGCGCCGCGTACTGCATGATCAGCCTGCCCGTGCCGGTCTCGCCGGTGAACGCGATCTTCGCGATCCGCTTGTTCGTGGCGAGGGCCTTGCCGATCTCGCCGCCGGGCCCGTTGACGACGTTCAGAACGCCGGCCGGCACGATGTCCTCGAGGAGCTCCATGAGCTTGAGGATCGACCACGGTGTCGGGCTCGCGGGCTTCAGCACCGAGCAGTTCCCGGCGGCGAGCGCCGGGGCGAGCTTCCACGCCGCCATCAGGAGCGGGAAGTTGAACGGGATGATCTGTCCGACGACTCCGAGCGGCTCCTTGAAGTGATATGCGACGGTCGACGCGTCGATCTCCGAGATCGCACCCTCCTCGGCGCGGATGACGGAGGCGAAGTAGCGGAAGTGGTCCGCCGCCAGCGGGATGTCGGCGGCGAGAGTCTCGCGCACCGGCTTGCCGTTCTCGTAGCTCTCGGCGACGGCGAGCATCTCGCGGTGCTCCTCGATCGCGTCGGCGACGCGATTCAGGACGCGCGACCGTTCGGTGGTCGACGTCTCGCTCCACGCGCCCTTCGCGGCGTGCGCCGCGTCGAGCGCGAGCTCGATGTCGGCCGCGGTCGAGCGCGGCACCTCGGTGAACGGCCGGCCTGTCGCCGGCGTGACGTTCTCCGCGTAGTCGCCTTCGACCGGGGCGATCCACGCGCCCCCGATGAAGTTGTCGTAGCGCTGCTGGAGCGCGACGGGGCTGCCATCCTCGCCCGGGGCGGCATAGGTCGCCTGCTTCTCGACGATTGCCATGGGAGCTCCCTTCCGGATCGGGTCCGCGCGCCGTGTGCGCGCGGTCAGCCGGCGTTCCCCGGCGGCCACGCCTGCGGGAATCCGTTGGCGCCCGCAGGCGTGTCAGTAGAAACCCGCCGGTCCACGGGTCGTTCGCTTCGACTACGCCGAGATCGGGATCGTCGCCGGCGGCTGCGTCCCGGGCACGTGGATCGTCGCGGGAAGCTTCGGATACGCGCCGACGAAGAGCGGCTGCACCCACGGATAGGTGGCCGAGGGCAGCGTCGCGATCGTCTTCACGACGAGAGCCGACGCGGGAATCTTCGGGGCGGGCGCGACGTGCCGCGGCCAACGAGGACCCGGTCCTGCAGCGGCGACCGACACGAGCACGAGCGCCGCCGCGACCGCGACCGCCATGGTCATGACCAGGCGAAAGTGCTGCATGATTCACCTCCTTGCTCTCCCTCCGGATCCCCCGGCGGAGGCCGCGCGCGCATCGGGGGACTCCCGGATCGCACACCCGGCAGCGCGCATCGCCTCTAGGCGGCCGGGCGCAAGCGGTGGACGTGGCGTTCGGGCACGTGATAGGTCAGTCGACCGTCGCAGAGTCGTACGAGCAGCACCGGCGGCTCGCTCGACGTCACGTCGACGACGACGGCCGCGCGATCCGGCCGCCCTCCGGAGTGCCCGCTCGTCGTCACGAGAATCACGTCGGACACCCCGACCTGACGCGCCTCGATCAGCTCGTCCACGGCAAGACCTCCCTGGACGCCGATCCGGCCTCGAGCAGCCGGCGCGCATCGGGGAAAGCCCGGATCTCGGGCTGCGAGCGGCGCGTTAGGATCGGTCGCATGAGCAGCCCCGGGGAGCCCAGGTCGGAACCGACGCTCGCGGTCGCGCACGCCTTCGACATCGCCGCCGTCAAGGACCGCCTGGGCGAGCGCGGCGGCTACGAGGTCGTGCACGCCTCCGAGGGGCTGGAGATCGGCGTCTACGTGCTCGTCGCACCCGAGCCCGACCGGCAACAGCCGCACGCAGACGACGAGGTCTACGTCGTGCTGGAGGGGAGCGGCACCCTCGACGTCGCCGGCACCTCTGTGGATCTCCGCGAAGGCCACGCCGCCTTCGTGCCCGCAGGCGTCGAGCATCGCTTCACGGGGTACGAGCACCTCACGGTGCTCGTGATCTTCGAGCGCCGGCGCTAAGCCTCGGCCCCGGCGGCCACGCCGACATGGCGCAGCAGCGCGCCCACCCAGAGCAGGACGACGTCGATCGTCAGCACGGAGAGCACGAGCAGCGATCCGCTGACGATCGCGGCGAGCGCGAGCCCGCCGGCCGCGACGCCGAGGGCGCCGAGCATCCAGGTCGCCCGGTCCCTGCCGGGCGAGCCCTCGCCGCACGCCAGGCCGCCGAGCACGGTGACCGCCACGGCTGCCCAGCGGTGGCTGCCGCCGACGAGCCAGACGCCCCAACCTGCGTCGGCCGCGACGAACGCGAGCACGGCGAGCACGGTCAGCGCGCCCGCTGCGAGGTCCTTGCGCGTGAGTCCCACGATCTCACCTTCCCTTCGTGGGTGAGATCGCCGAGCTCCGTGCGGCCGCAATCGGTGGCCGCACGGAGCGGTGCGCGGATTGTCCGCAGCTACGCGGCGACGGGCACGTGCGAGCCGACGTGCTCTGCCAGCTCGACGAGTCGGGTCGAATAGCCCCATTCGTTGTCATACCAGGCCACGACCTTCACCTGCGTCCCGTCGACGACGCTCGTCAGCGGCGCGTCGAAGATCGCCGAGTACGGCGACTTGACGATGTCGGACGAGACGATCGGCGCCTCGCTGTAGGCGAGGATGTCGCTCGCATGCTTGCGGAAGAGCGCGTTGACCTCGTCGACGCTCGTCTCTCGCTCCGTCTCGACGGTCAGATCGACGATCGAGCCGGTCGGGATCGGGACGCGTACGGCGAAGCCGTGCAGCTTTCCTGCGAGCTCGGGAATGACGAGCCCGATCGCCTTCGCGGCTCCCGTCGAGGTCGGGACGAGGTTGACGCCGGCGGCGCGAGCCCGCCGGGGATCCTTGTGCGGGGTGTCGACGAGCCGCTGGTCGCCGGTGTAGGCGTGGATCGTCGTCATCAACCCGTGGCGGATGCCGACGGTCTCGTGCAGGACCTTCGCCACGGGGGCCAGGCAGTTCGTCGTGCACGATGCGTTCGAGATCACCGTGTGCTCCGGCGCAGGCTCGTTGACTCCGAGCACGACGGTCGCGTCGGCGTCCTTCATCGGCGCCGACACGAGCACCTTGTGTGCGCCGGCGTCGAGGTGCTTCGCCGCGTCCGCACGCGTCCGGAACTTGCCCGTGCACTCGAGGACGACGTCGACGCCGAGCTCGGCCCAGGGCAGGCCGGCCGGATCGGTCTCGGCGAAGACGGGGATCTCCGTCCCGTCGACGACGACCGCCTCGTCCGACGCCGAGATCTCGCCCGGGAAGTCTCCGTAGACGGAGTCGCGGGCGAGGACGTTCGCAAGCGCAGCCGGCCCGAACAGGTCGTTGATCGCGACGAACTCGAGCTCCGAGCCGGATTCGAGCGCCGCACGCAACGCGGCCCTCCCGACGCGCCCGAACCCGTTGATCGCAACACGCGTACTCATGGTTCGCACCTCCGTCGTCATTGATTGCATTTGCGAAGCAGCTCGTCCCAGTCCGCCCGGGTGCGCCGCTCGATCTCGCGCACCACGCCGGCGCCCTCCGCCGTGAAGAGGTGCGCGAACCGCTTCTGCGGTCGCAGCCAGCGCTCGACGGGCACGATCTCCTCCGGCTCGTACGTCAGGCGGTAGCGGCCGTCGACGACCTCGTAGAGCGGCCAGTAGCAGCTGTCGACCGCCGCGTTCAGGATCGCGATCGCCTCGCGGGGCTCGTGCCCCCAGCCGACCGGGCAGTTCGTCAACACGTTGAGGAATGCAGGCCCGCCCGCCTTCGCCGCACGCTCGACCTTCTCACTCAGGTCCTGCCAGTGCGAGGCGGCGCCCTGCGCGACGTACGGCACGTGGTGCGCAACGGCGATCGCCGTCATGTCCTTGCGCTGCTGCGCCTTGCCGAGCGCGGCAGTCCCCGCAGGGCTCGTCGTCGTACTTGCGCCGAACGGCGTGGCGCCCGAGCGCTGGACGCCCGTGTTCATGTACGCCTCGTTGTCGTAGCAGACGAAGATGAAGCGGTGGCCGCGCTCGAGGGCGCCCGACAGCGCCTGCAGGCCGATGTCGTACGTTCCGCCGTCGCCCGCGAGGGCGAGAAACGTGACCGGCCCGTCCTGCGGCAGCTCGCCGCGACGCGCGAGCGCGCGGTACGCGCTCTCGACGCCGCTGACGACGGCGGCGGCGTTCTCGAACGCGACGTGCAGCCACGGAACGCCCCAGGCGGTCGTCGGGAAGCGCGTCGTCGCGACCTCGAGGCAGCCGGTCGCGTTCACGACGACGACGGGGGTCTCGATCGTGTTCACGATCGTGCGGACCACCATCGGGATGCCGCACCCCTGGCAGAGCGCATGACCGCCGCGCAGCGGCGGCGCGCCGCCCTCGTTCCGCACGAGTGTCTTCAGGCGAGACATGCGTCACCCCTCAGCCCCGCGTAGACGAGCGGTCGCTCGTCGTCGACGAGGGCGCAGATGTCGGCCGGATGCAGGTCGCGGCCGCCGAGCCCGTAGACCACGCTCCGCAGCTCGGGACGGGTGCCGTGCAGGACGGCGGCGACGTCGGCGAAGAGCGGCGCCGCACCGCCGGGCGAGTCGGCTCGGTCGAGCACCGTCACGCGCGCCCGCGGCGCGAGAACGGCCCGCAGGTCGTCGCGCGGGAAGGGCCGGAACGACCTGATCTGCGCCAGACCCACGGCGTGCCCGTCGGCGCGCAGCTCGTCGATCGCGTCCTTGATCGTGCCGCCGGTCGAGCCGAGGCAGACGAACACGTGCTCAGCTCCGTCGACGCGGTAGAGCTCGACGGCATGGTGGCGCCGGCCCGTCAAGAGCCCGTACTCCTGTGCGAGACCGTCGAACACGGGCAGCGCCGCGGTGATCGCGGCGAGCTGCTGATGGCGGAGCTCGAAGTAGTAGTCCGGCATCGCAAACGGCCCCTGTGTCGTCGCGTGCGCGACGTCGAGCAGCGGGTGCGGAATGCGGTACGGACCGACGAACGCCTGCGCGGCGGCGTCCTCGACGAGCTCCACCACCTCGGCCGAGTGGGTGATCGTGAAGCCGTCCTGGCACACGAGCACGGGGAGCAGCACGTCGGGATGCTCCGCGAGCCGCGGTGCGATCAGCATCAGGTCGTAGGCCTCCTGCGCGTTCTCGGCGAAGAGCTGCACGACGCCGGAGTCGCGAATGAGCATCGAGTCGGAGTGATCGCAATGGATGTTGATCGGGCCGGACAGCGCGCGGTTTCCGACGGCCATGACAATCGGCGCGCGCATCGACGCGGCGAGGTACACGACCTCCGCCATCAGCGCGAGCCCCTGCGACGACGTCGCGGTGATGGTGCGTGCTCCCGCCAGCGCGGCGCCGACGGCGGCGCTCATCGCGCTGTGCTCGGACTCGACGTCGACGAGCTCGCCGCCGGCCCGGCCCTGCGCCACGAACGCGGCGAAGCCCTGGATGATCGGCGTCTGCGGCGTGATCGGATACACCGGCACGACGTCCGGATCGATCTGCCGCATCGCCTCGGCGACCGCCTGCCCGCCGGTGAGGATCCGGCGTTCACGCATCGTCGGGCACCATCGTGATCGCGTCGACCGGGCACACGACCGAGCACAGCTCGCAGCCCTTGCAGACGTCGTAGTCGAAGCCGGCAAACGCGGTCCCGTCGAGCCGGATCGCCGAATCCGGACAGTAGAGCCAGCAGAGCAGGCAGTCGACGCAGCGCTCGAGCTCGACGTCCGGCTTCACGCCGGTGCGCCAGCCGCCGGTGCGCGTGCGGGTCGTGTCCTCGGGCCGGAGCGCGCCGCCGAGTGGGAGCTCTCGCCAGGTCAGCGGGCCCGGCATCCGTATCCCTCCTCGACGGCGCGGCGGATCTCTTCGGGCGGAGCCTTCTTCCCGAGCAGCTCGAGCGCAGCGGTGACCACCGGCTCGAGCGGGTCGCCGAGCGCGGCGGCGAGCGCACCGGCCAGCACGAGGTTCGCGTACCGCGGGTTCGGCGCGAGCCTCGCAGCCGGGACGCAGCGGACGTCGAATCCCGCCAGATCGTCGGGGACGGTGTCGGCGTTCAGCAGCACGAAGCCGTCGGGCGCCAGGCCCTCGGTCACATCGACCTCGTGGAGGAGCGACGGCTCGAGCACGACCGCGACGTCCGGCCGGGTCACCGCATCGTGGCGGCGGATCGGCTCGTCGTCGCTGCGCGTGTACGCGCGCAACGGCGCGCCGCGGCGCTCCGGCCCGTACTCCGGAAAGGCCTGGACGTACCGGCCCGCGTCGAGCAGCGCGGTCGCGTAGAGCTGCGAGGCGGTCTTCGCGCCCTGCCCCGCCCGGGCGTGCCAGCGGATCTCCCTCATGCCCAGCCTCGCTTCAGCCATTCGTGCACGCCGCGCGCCGCGACCTTCGCCGCGCGTACCGCCTCGACGACGGTGGCGCCGCCGTTGCAGGCGTCGCCCGCGGCGAAGAAGCGCGCGTTGCCGGTCTGCCCCGTGGCCGGGTCGACCACGATCGCGCCGCCTTCGAGCTCGACGCCGTGAATCCAGGAGAGGAACTCGGCGCGCGGCCGCTGGCCGATCGCCTTGACGACCGTCGTCGCCGGAACGAGGAGCTCGGAGCCCGGGACCTCGACCGGGCGGCGCCGCCCGTCCTCGTCCGGCTCGCCGAGCTCGGCGCGCCGGCACTCGACGCCGGCCACGTGCTCGCAGCCGACGAAGCGCACCGGCACGGTCAGCCACCTGAGCTCGACGCCTTCCGCCTCGGCTTCCTCGACCTCGAACGGATACGCCGGCATCTCGTCGCGGGTGCGCCGGTAGAGCATCGTCACGTGCTCCGCGCCGAGCCGCACCGACTCGCGGGCGACGTCGACGGCCGTGTTGCCGCCGCCGATCACGACGACCCGTGCGCCGACCCGCGGCGGCTCGCCCTCCTTGATCCGCTCGATGAACGGCAGCGACTCCCAGACGCCTGGCAGGTCGTCGCCGGGATACGAGACGTCCGCATCTGCGCCCATGCCCACGGCGAGCACGACGGCGTCGGCGTCCTCCACCACGCTCTCGAGCGCCTCCGGCGTCTCGATCGCGATGCCGAGCTCGAAGTGCACGCCGAGCTCGACGAGGATGCGCGCCTCCTGCGGCAGCGGATCGCGCTGCAGCCGGTACGGTGCGATCGCGTAGCGTGCGAGCCCGCCGGGCTCGAGGTGCTGGTCGTAGACGGTGACGTCGTAGCCGAGGGCGGCGAGCTCGCCGGCGCAGGCGAGTCCCGCGGGACCGGCGCCGATCACTGCGACGCGCAGCCAGTTGTACGGCGCGCGCTCGCGAAGCGGAACACCGGCTGCGAGCGCGTGCTCGCTCGCAAAGCGCTGCAGCCGCGCGATCGCGACCGGCTTCCGCTCTTCGTGGTGCAGAACGCATGCCCCCTCGCAGAGCAGCTCGGCCGGGCAGACGCGAGCGCACGTCCCGCCCAGGAGATTCTCCCCGAAGATGATCCGGGCAGCCTCGTCCGGCTTGTCGCGCGCAAGCGCGGCGACGAACGCCGGTACGTCCACGCCGGCGGGACACGCGACGACGCACGGCGCGACCGCGTGGACCTGTCCGCATTCGAGGCAGCGATCGGCGGCGGCGAGCGCCTCCTCCCGGGCGAGCGCCGGCGTCAGCTCGGCGAAGACCCGCTGTTCCTCGTTGACGGTCGCCATGCATCCAGTCTCGGTCCGTGCCGCCTGCTTCGCATCGGGGGCGGCGCGGAGCGCCGCTGCGGGAAAGTCGCAACCGGCCGGCGCCGGAAGAAGTACGCCTTTCCGAGCTCCACGAGACCGAGATACGTCACCGTCATGCCGGCGAGGATCCCCAGGAAGAGCAGCGGCAGGCGCTGGAATCCGAGGAAGCCCGCGATCGGCGAGAACGGCAGCGCCAGGGCGACCGCCACGACGGCGAGCGTCGTCGCAAGGAGCGGCCGGCTCGGCCGGCTCGAGAAGAACGGGATGCGCCTTGTCCTGATCACGAAGATGACGAGGGCCTGCGTCGCGAGCGACTCGACGAACCAGCCGCTGCGGAAGAGCGACGCATGCGCGTGGAACACGAGCAACATGACGGCGAACGTTCCGAAGTCGTAGACGGAGCTGATCGGCCCGAAGAACACCATGAAGCGCCGCACGAACCGGATGTCCCAGTGCTCGGGCCGCTCGAGCAGCTCCTCGTCGACCCGGTCGGTGGGAATCGTCAGCTCGGAGACGTCGTAGAGCAGGTTGTTGAGCAGGATCTGGCTCGGCAGCATCGGCAGGAACGAGAGGAAGAGCGACGCTCCGGCGGCGCTGAACATGTTCCCGAAGTTCGAGCTCGTCCCCATGAGCACGTACTTCATCGTGTTCGCGAAGATGCGACGGCCTTCGACGACGCCGTCGGCGAGCACGCCCAGGCTCTTCTCGAGCAGGACGACATCGGCCGCCTCTCGTGCGACGTCGACCGCCGAGTCGACCGAGATGCCGACATCGGCGCGGTGCAGCGCGACCGAGTCGTTGACACCGTCGCCGAGAAACGCGACGTCGTCGCCGCCACGCTGCGCCGCGGCGACGAGCGCCGCCTTCTGCCCGGGGTCCACGCGCGCGAAGACGGTCGTCGCCGCGACGAGCCTCGTCAGCTCGTCGTCGTCGAGGCCGATCAGCTCCTCGCCCCGCACGACGCCTGCGACCGGCAGGCCGACCTCGCCGCAGACGTGCACGGCGGTGCGCTCGTTGTCGCCGGTGAGCACCTTGAGCTCGACGCCGAGCCCGAGCAGACGCGCGACCGACTCCGCGGCGTCTTCCTTCGGCGGGTCGGCGAATGCGAGAAACCCGCGCAGCTCGAGATCGCTCTCGTCCTCCTCGCCGTAGGCAGCGCGGGTGTCGATCGCACGCTCGGCGACGGCGAGCACGCGGTGGCCCGCGTCGAGCAGCCGCTCGAGCGTCGCAGTCGCGGCAGCCGTGGGAGCCGGCGAGCAGCGGGCGAGCACCTCCTCCGCCGCGCCCTTGCAGATCAGGCGGGCGTGCGAGCCGTCTCGCAGCACGACCGACGTCCGCCGGCGCTCGAAGTCGAACGGAAGAGTGGCGAGACGCTCGACGCCGTCGAGCTCGGCCGTGGCGACGGCCGGCTCGAAGCTGCGCCAGATCGCGACGTCGAGCGCATTCCCGAGCGGCGTGCCGCCGTGCTCGCGGTGCAGGTCGCTCGCGAGAAGCCCGAGGCGCGCGAGCCCGCTCGCGGGCCGGCCGTCGGGAGCGAGCGCCGTCCGTAGCTGGATCTCGCCCTGCGTGAGCGTGCCCGTCTTGTCGGTGAAGAGCACGTCCGCGTCGCCGAGGTCTTCGATCGCGACGAGGCGCTTCACGAGCACCGAGCGCTGCGCCATCCTCCGGGCGCCCGTCGAGAGGCTGACCGTCACGATCGCCGGGAGCAGCTGCGGCGTCAGGCCGACCGCGATCGCGAGCGAGAAGAGGAGCGCGTCGATCAGCGGTCTCCCGAGCACGGCGTTGGCGATGAAGATGAAGGCGGTGAGGAGAGCGGTGACCTTCGCCAACATCGCAGTGAAGCTCGTGAGGCCGCGCTGGAACCCGGTCGGGAGCGCATGCTCGCCGAGCCCGGCGGCGACGGCGCCGAGACGAGTGCGCCCGGCCGTCGCGACGACGGTTCCGGCTCCGCTGCCGCTGCGGACGACGGTTCCCATGAAGGCGGCGCCCCCGTCGCCCGGGCCGACCTGCTTCTCGGCCGGGAACGCCTCGCCGGTCAGCGTCGCCTCGTCGATCGTGAGCTCGGCTGCGTCCGCCAGCTCGAGATCGGCGGCGACCACGTCACCGGGCTGCAGGAGGCAGAGGTCGCCGACGACGAGGTCGGCCGCGGGAATCTCCGTCGTCGCGCCGTCGCGAATGACGGTCGCGCGCCGTCCGGTGCGCTGGCGAAGCGTCGCGAGCGTCTGCTCGCTGCGGTACTCGTTGAAGACTCCGAGCCCGGTGCTCGCGCAGATGATCGCGAGGATGATCCCGCCGTCGACGTGCTCGCCGACCGCGAGGGAGACCACGGCGGCGGCGGCGAGCAGGCCGAGCAGCGGGCTCCGGAGCTGCGCGAGGACGACGTCCGGGAGCGTGCGCCTGCCGGAGACGAGCTCGTTCGGACCGTCGCGCTCGAGCCGCGCCGCAGCCTCGACGGCGGAGAGCCCTGCTAGCGCCGGTGCGCGCGCCGCCACTCGCGCCACCTGAAGCGGCGGATCGGTGCGCTGCGAAGCTCGAGCCGCCGCAGCCTGATGCCGGCAAGCAGCATGAAGCCGAAGACGACGAGGCAGAGTGCGGTCTGCGTGACGAGAGGGGCGGTCGCGGTCATCGCGGGAAGTGATCGAGGAAGCTCGTCCGGTCGCGCTTCGGTCGAGTCGTGCGCGGGTGCAGCGCAAGGCTGACGTCCACGACGCCGGGGATGCAGCGGATCAGGTGCTCCGCGGTGCCGACGTCCCGCTCGGATTCGACCGGGCCGCTGAGCGTGACGACGCCGTCCCGGACGTCGAGCTCGAAGCTCTCGGGCGCGAGCCACAGCGCCCGGCCGAGCACGTCTTCCCGTACCTCGACCGCGATCTCCTCGTCCGAGCGGTGAAAGGCGCGGACGAGGTCGGCGCGCGTCACGATGCCGACGAGCTTGCCGTCGGTGACGACCGGCAGGCGGTTGATGCCGTACTCGATCATCAGGCGCGCTGCGGTTGCTGCGGGCTCGACCGAGCGGACGGTGAGCGCCGGCGACGTCATGCTCTCGCCGGCCGTACTCGCGGTCAGCTTGTCGGTCTCGCCGTCGAGCCGCCGGAGCAGCCAGCTGAACCGTCCGCCGACGTCGGGCGAGACACCTTGCTCCTTCCGCAGGATGTCGGCTTCCGAGACGACGCCGAGGACCTCGCCGTCCGGCGCGCAGACGGGCGCACCCGAGATGTGGTTGGCGGTCAGGATCGCCGCGACGTCCTTGAGGGGAGTGTCCGGGCCGATCGAGATCACGTCTCTCGTCATGAGGGCTTCGATCTTCATGGAAGCATCCTTCCGCGGTGTGCCGCCCCGGTCATCGGGGTGAGTACCGATTTCGGGCGCGGCCAAGTACGGAGCTACGACGCGACCGCCACGTCGACGTCGTGCTCCTCCTCGTGCATGCGCACGACGAGCACCGGACACGGGGCCTCGTGGACGACGCGCGTGGAGACGCTGCCCATGATCCAGCGCTTGAAGGCGCCCCAGCCGTGCGCGCCGATGACGACGAGGCGTGCATCGTGCTCCCGAGCCGCCGCGCAGATCTCCTGCGAGGCGTCGCCTTCGCGGATCTCGGAGGTCGCAGCGACGCCGGCCTCCTCGGCCGTCTTGACGGCGGCCTCGGCGACGACGCGCGCGCGCCTCTGCTCGTCCTCGATGACCTCCGGGCCGACCGAGGGCGTGTAGCCGTACGCGGTCACGATCGGGATCTGCCAGACCGTCAGCACCTCGAGCGCCGAGCCGGCGTCTTTCGCGAGCCGAATCGCCTCGGCCAGCGCTTTCTGCGCAGACGGCGAGCCGTCCGTGGCGAACAGAATCGGTTGCATGGTGTCTCCTTTCGTCACCACGATGCTCGCGCGCGGACGAGCGACGCGCATCCGTGACGTGCCGGATCTCAGTCAGTAGTTAGCACGAGTGAACCCGTGACCTCGCCCGAGCGCAGGCGGTCAAGCGCTTCGCCGGCCCGGGCGAGCGGGAGCGCGGTCACCGAGGTGTGCACCGGCACCCGAGGCGCGAGGCGCAGGAACTCCTCGCCGTCCTCGCGTGTGAGATTCGCGACGGAGCGGACCGAGCGCTCGCCCCAGAGCAGCTCGTAGCGGAAGGACGGGATGTCGCTCATGTGGATGCCGGCGCAGACGACCGTGCCGCCCTTCGCCACCGCGGCCAGTGCGGCCGGCACGAGGTCGCCGACCGGCGCGAAGACGATCGCGGCGTCGAGCTCCTCGGGCGGGCTCTCCGTGGAGTCGCCCGCCCAGACGGCTCCGAGCGAGCGCGCGAACGCGCGGCCCTCTTCGTCACCCGGACGCGTGAACGCGTAGACCTCGCGCTCCTGCAGGCGCGCCACCTGACAGACGATGTGGGCGGCGGCGCCGAAGCCGTAGAGGCCGAGCCGAGCCGCTTCGCCGGCGGCCCGCAGCGAGCGATAGCCGATCAGCCCTGCGCAAAGGAGCGGCGCCGCCTCGAGGTCTGGATAGCCGTCCGGGATCGGGAAGCAGAAGCGTTCGTCGGCGAGCGTCTCCTCTGCGAAGCCGCCGTCGATCGTGTACCCGGTGAAGCGCGCCCGGTCGCAGAGATTCTCGCGCCCGGCCCGGCAGTAGGAGCACTCGCCGCACGTCCAGCCGAGCCAGGGCACGCCGACCCGGCTGCCGAGCGCGAAGCGCTCCGAGCCGGCCCCGAGCTCCTCGACCGTTGCGACGATCTGGTGACCGAGCACGACGGGTCGTTTCGGCTCCGGCAGATCCCCGTCGACGATGTGCAGGTCGGTGCGGCACACACCGCATGCGTGCACGCGCAGCCGGACCTGCCCCGGTCCCGGGCGCTGCGCCGGAACGTCGGAGACGCGCAGCTCGTCTCCCGTGAAGACGACCGCCCGCACCCCGTCAGGCGCGCTCGGTCCCGGCGAAGAGCGCCTCCACGTCGAGCGACGGCAGGTGCTCCTTCGTCGCGAGGACGACGTATCGGCGAGCGAGCGCGTCGCGTGCTGCACCGACGACGCTGCTGACGAGACCGATCACGGCGGCATAGTCGTCCGACCGCAGCTCGGCAGCCGCGCACGCCCAGATCGACTCCTCGAGCGCGTTGAAGGCGGCCTGAACCTCGCCGAGGTCGTAGCCGGCATGGAAGCGCGCGACCGCGAGCTCGTCGGCATAGACGACGAGCTCGCCGGCATCCCGAGCCGCAACCGCGAGCACGATGCCGTCGTAGAGCCGCTCGAGCCGCCCGCGAATCGCGTCGTCGCCCTCGGCGGCGTAGTGCCTGACGGCGCGGTGCCGGAGCGCGTCGGCCGCCGCATCCAGCACGACCTCGCGCTGCTCCACGAGGAAGCCGGACGGATTCGATGCGGGCGCCGGAGTCACGTCGTCATCCTCGCCGCCGGCGCAGATGCATGCATCGGTAGAAACCGCTGCCCGTGTTGCGGCAACGCACGTGACGAGGCAATCAGGACCGTCCGGCGCTGCCGCGATCGCGGAAGCCGACATGCGCGACCGAGATCGTCCCGAAGAGCGCGAAGAGCGCCAGGAGCACCGCCGACGGGATGACGGTCGTGCCCGAGCCGTTCGTACTCGTGAAGTCCGGGCCGAAGACGCCGTCGAAGAGCACCGCCAGCCACATGATCGCGATCGCGACAGTCGCCCAGAGCTCGCGGACCGCATACCACTCCCGCTCCCGGAGCCCCGGCGAGGGGACCTCGCCTCGAAACGCTTCCATGACGCGCTCACCTCCCGCCGCATCGATCCTCGCCGGCACCGGCCGGAGCATCGGGGAGCGCACGGATCTGTCCGGAGAGCCGGAAGTCTGCGTGGATCTACGGATGCCGGACGAGCGGCGTCCGGGGATCGACGACGCGACCAAGGAGGTGACGAATGCCCTTGCTCGAGAAGTGGACGCCGCTCCGTGAGCTCGACGTGTTCGACCGCAGCATGCGTCGGCTCTTCGGCGAGCTCGGCGTGCCGGGCGTGCTGCCGGCCGCGGACGTGTACGAGGCGGACGGCGAGCTCGTCGTCGAGCTCGAGGTTCCGGGGTTCGACGAGAAGGAGCTCTCTGTCGAGCTGACCGACCACACGCTCTCCATCTCCGGGGAGCGCAAGGAGGAGAAGGAGCGCAGGGAGCGGGCGCTCCAGCTGCACGAACGCCTGGAACGGACGTTCCGGCGTCGCTTCGAGCTCCCTTCCGAGCTCGACAGCAGCCGCGTCCGCGCGGAGTACTCGAAAGGCGTGCTGAGCGTTCACGTGCCGAAGGGCGCGCCGGCGCAGCAGCACACGATCGAGATCCACAAGGCCTGAACGAGGCGCAGGGGAGCGCGGCGGGCCGCCGCCGCGCTCCCCCGCCGGAAGGACGACACCAATGGCACGGCAGATGAAGCTCGGCGGGCTCGGAACGAGACGGCAGCACGAGCTGCAGCTCCTGATGAAGGACGTCCTCGAGTCCGGTCGCACGATCCGTGCCGCAACCTGGGCGGAACGACGCGATTCCTGCGGCAGGCTCTGCGCCCAGGTTCGGGCGCAGCTCGAGCCGCATGCCCGCTCGGACGAGCCCGGCCTCGTCGCGATCCGGACGTGGCTCGACGCGCTCGAGCTGACCGACCCCGGTGACGTCGACCGCATCCAGGAGCTGCTCTACGGGCTCGACGCGCTCGTTCGGGTTCACATCTGGCGCGAGACGAACCTCGAGCTCGAGCCGCCCCCGGAAAGGAGCATGCCGTGAACGTCAGCAGCGACCCCACCTGGATTCGCATCGACGCTCCCGACGCACGATCGGCCTTCGCGCTCGAGCAGCGTCTCTCGCACCTGCACCCGGCGACGATCGGCCACGGCGACCGCTGGTTCGTCGAGCTCGAGGACTTCGACGACCGAGCCGACGAGATCGAAGCAGCCGTTCGTCACTGGTTGGGTGTGCAAGGGCTCGCCCGCGCGACGATGCACGTCGGCGACGAAGTGCGCACGGTCGCGCCGCCCCAGGCCGCCGAGCCGCCGCTCGGCGCCGGCTACGACACGGGGCGCGTGCTCGACCACGAGCCGTAGGACTTCAGTAGTTCTCCGCGCCTGATTCCGCCGTTCCACTGAGCCCCGCGGACAGAGCGCCGGGGAACGGCCGCGAGTCGAGCAAAAGGAGGGGCAATGGCGGTCATGCGCGCGGTCGGATATCACCCGCTGCCGCCGCACGCACGCGTGCGGGCAGCAGAAGGTCACTACGCGATCGAGTTCGACGTCGCCGACTTCACCGAGGCCGAGCTCTCGATCGAAGCGCTCGGCCCCGTCGTCACGATTCGCGGCGAGCAGGTCGAGACCGAAGCGGACGAAGGACTGCCGTTCAGGATCCGCGAGCGCCTCGAGGAGACGTTCCGGCTTCCCGACGACGTCGACCTGTCGAGCCTCGCCGCATTCCACA
>Ga0070741_10004895_pt1 | contig 30663 bp, 24 predicted proteins | sample Coa_R1_4_FD_66440 | JGI IMG/M metagenome (GOLD analysis project Ga0070741, IMG submission 66440) | Surface soil microbial communities from Centralia Pennsylvania, which are recovering from an underground coalmine fire - Coalmine... | ecosystem: Environmental > Terrestrial > Soil > Unclassified ... | reverse complement strand
ACAGAAGGCGATCTTCTTCCAGGTCCGCTATGTCGGCGTCACACGATCTGTCAGTTCTGCGATCGGTATCGATGTTCATCGCGTCGAGCCGCTGCCCTCGTCTCTTCCCAAGGATGCGGTCGTGGTCGCGATGGGGAGTGTCACGATTCCGTCGGAGTGGGGCCGCCCGGCGGATTGCGAGGCCGACGCGCAGGATGAGGAAGCCATCGTTCGCTGGCTTCGAACCGCGATTCGCCCCAGCCATACTCTGGTTGCAATTTGCTCCGGTGCGCTGCTCTTCGGTCGAGCCGGGCTGCTCGACGAACGCCGCTGCACCACGCACCACGCGGATTGCTCGCTGCTGGCGCGCCTTGCGCCGAAGGCGAAGGTCCTCGAAGATCGACTCTTTGTGCAGGATGAGAACATCTACACCTCGGCCGGTGCTACGGCGGGCGTCGATCTCATGCTGTATTTCGTGAGCCAGCATATAGGCCCCGCACGCACAGCAGCGATCGCGCGTCATCTGGTGGTCTATCTGCGCCGCACCGGCTCAGACCCGCAGTTTTCTCCGTGGCTGGAGGGACGCAATCACATTCATCCGGCCGTGCATCGCGTGCAGGATGCGATTGCCGAAGATCCTGCGCGGGACTGGAACCGCGTGCAGCTGGCGGAGATCGCGGGCGCCAGTGGACGTCATCTGTCGCGCCTTTTCCAGCAGCAGGTTGGCATGTCGATCGTGGACTACCGGAACGGGCTGCGCGTGGCTCTCGCGCGTGAGTTCCTGTTGCAGAGCGAACTCGATATGGAGAATATCGCCGAGCGGGCAGGATTCTCTTCCACTCGCCAACTGCGCAGGGCGTGGCAACGTGTTTACCGCGGCAGCCCAAGCGAGGCGCGAGCAACGGCCGCGCGGCTTTCCTCCGCTTCAGCCGCCTGAGCGCCGCTGCAACGCACACGTCGTCTGCGGCAGCTGTTCTCCGTTCAGTGTTCGTCAGCAGCTCAATTCCATGTTGCAATCGTGCGGCGCGCGCAAATTTGCTTTGAGTGCACAACCCGGAGTGTCGCAGCTGCGATTCCTGTTGAAGATTGCAGCATGGCGATGAGTTTCAAATCTTCCCGCTTACTGCAGGATTCCGTTCGTTCGCTGCTCATTACAAAGCGCAGACACTTTACTGACAAGTAAGCAACTCGGCTGACCTATTCCTGATTCTGCAGCCACGCGCCTCAGACCGAAGCACGGCGGCCGAGCGGCGAATCGTCTCAGCAGAGCGCCGTTCGTCACGGCTCAACTACATGTTGTCACTCATGGCCTTTTTTGTCCGCACATCGTCCGTGCGGATGCTTTCGCAGTCATCAGGGCAGTCCTAACTTGGGTCATGGCCGGAGAGCGGAAGGCGTTCTTCCCGCCGACAGGAGCAACTTAATGTCGCACAGTTCGCAGACAGAAGATCCTCGGGCATCGGTTACAGACTCTCCTGGCCTCAGAATCGCGATGCTATTGATCGCTCTCTTGCTGCGGCTGGTGAGCGTTGCGGAAAGCCCGGACAACATCGTTTCCTTCAAGTCGCCGCATCGCTCCATGATCGTCGTCGAGGTACGAGTGAACGGCAAGGGACCCTATCCATTCCTGTTCGACACGGGCGCGACCTCGTCCGTTGTCGACCCGAAGCTTTCTGCGTCGCTTCATCTGCCGGCAGCGCGTGGCGTCGAGGTTGCCAGCTGGGAAGCCACGACTGACGCGCCCCGGGCCCTCGTTGAGGGCCTCTCGTTTGGTCCTATCAGCTCCGGTCCCTTGACGGTGCTGGTTCAACCCCTGTCCGAGTTCAAGACCATCGATCCAGATTTGCGCGGGGTCCTGGGCCAGGACGTGCTCCTTTGCTCCAACTTCCTGATCGACAACCATAGGCACCGGATTCAATTCGATGACGACGGCACCCTGCTTACGGAACTCACCGGCGATCGGATCGCGATCACACCCGTACGCACTCGCGCGGGAGACCTGGAGCCCCGGCTGATCTCAGTTCCCGTGCAGACGAACAGAGATGCGAAGCCACTTCACCTGCTGCTGGACAGCGCCGCGGATATGGTCGTTCTCCAGCCCTCGCTCGCCTCTCAGGCGACTGTGCCGAGGGGCACCAAGTGGATCGCCGATCAAAATGGCAGGCTCTCTTCCGCCACGACGTTTCACACCCGCTTGTCGGTGGGATCAGAGGTCTTTAGCGCGGAGGTCTGGACCGGAGATGCGGGGCTGAAGCAGATCGTGATCGACGGGCTGCTGCCGACCGGTAGCTTCAGCCAGCTCTACATCGCCAATCGAGGCTCGTTTGTCATCCTGGAGCCCCGCCGCATCGGTCGCAAAGCCTCGAACAGCCCAGAGACCGCGGCCCACTCCGGCCAACAGCATTGACGTCGCTCCTATGGCAAAACAGGCGGCTGCTAGCGGCGAAGGATCCGGCGGAGCAGGCCGCGGGGCTTTTCGTCGTCGGGCTCGGTGTCGTATTCGGAGTGGCCTTCGATGTGGAGTGGGGCTTCCTGGGGCGGAAGCGGGCGGTTGTCGAAGACGGCCTGTGGATTTTCGGTGCAAAGCCTCTGGGCGTAGGCGTCGCCGTGGCGGGAGGCGATATGGTCGCAGGCGGCACGCAGGTGCGGCGGGCGGTTGCTGATGTTGTGGGCGTCGGTCGAGACGAAGTGGACCCAGCGGTCGGCGAGCAGGCGCTCGGTAAGCTTCTGAGCCTTCCGTCCCATGAGGCCGATCACGGAGGCGGCTGTGACCTGGGTGAGCATGCCGTCGCGAACCCATGTGGCCAGGCGTGAGGTGTCCTGCTGGAGCGAGGGATTGCGCTCGGGATGGGTGAGGATGGGGGTCATGCCGCCGAGCCGGAGCGAGTAGAAGGTCTCTTCAAGGGTGGGCGGAAGGGCGTAATCGGGGAGCTCGATGAGGAGGTATTCGCCGCCGTTGATGGTGTAACGGCGCGGATTTTCAACGGCGTCGCGCACATTGTCATAGCTGAGGTGGAAGTCGCAGCCGGCGCCGAGAATGAGGCGGATGCCGGCATCGGCCAGAACTGCACGCAAATGACTGAGAAGCAACTGGACGCGGGGCGGGTCGAACTTGTAGCGGCTGCTGGCGTGGGGGGTGCAAACGACGTGAGTGATGCCGTCATCGGCGGCCATGCGCGCCATCTTGACCGACGTGGCGAGGTCGGGAGGGCCGTCGTCGATGGCGGGCAGAAGATGGTGGTGGAGGTCAACCACGATTTGAGGGTAGCATTGCTAACTATCAGTGCGGGTGGATGTTAAACAGCAGATCTCGAGCAGCGTTGCTGTGGAAGACTGCATCAGAGAGGGAAAGGATAAGCTGCGTTTCGAGGCCCGGCCTCCCGTATGATGACGAGAGTGCGTTGTGCTGCGGTTACGTGAGCGGCTATCTGGCAGGCAAGCACGGAAGGAAATCTTTCTCAGGGACCCACATGGCAGAAACCAACCCGAACAGCTCGAAGCCCCGCGTTCTCGTCGCCGATGATGAGCAGGTGATTGCGAACACGCTCGCGATTATTTTGAACCAGGCAGGCTTTGAAGCGCGTGCAGTGTATAGCGGCGAGAAGGCGATTGAGGCGCTGGACACCTTCAGGCCCGACATGCTGATCTCCGACGTCATCATGACCGGGATGACGGGCATCGAGGCGGCGATTCAGACGCGCGCCAAACTTCCAAATTGCAAGGTACTATTGTTCTCCGGACAGGCGGCGACCGCCGACCTGCTGGAGCGGGCAAGGGCGCAGGGACACGAGTTCGAGATCCTGGCCAAGCCCGTTCACCCGACAGATCTGCTCGCCAAATTGCGCGGGTAGAGAGGCGAGAGCGAGATACGAGCGGGTGGCCCCGAACGCTTTCTGAGCGCACCTCGGCATTGACACCTGGTATCTCGCTCTCGTCCTTCTCTTTTTAAGACAGTGAGTAGTGAATAGTGAATAAGGTAACTGCAAATCACTATTCCACTCACAGCACCTTCTAGATGGGAAGTTTCGCGCGGCGGCGCAGAATCTCGCGGTATTTCACTTCGATCAGGTACTCGTAAAAGCTCTGCAGCGTGGCGTACATCACGCCGGGGGCGCCATCGAGCACGGCCCCGCGCACGAACATCATGTACATCCACTTGAGCAGCGGACGCGCGGGCATGCGGTAGAAGATAGCCTTCTGTGCGGCGCGGCGGTCGTGGAAGTTGCGCGCGAAGAGGGCGTCTTTGAAGGACGCGTCTCGGACGGCGTCGCCGCTGGCAAGGAGCTCGGCTTCGGCGGTGGAGTACTGGTTGTGCTTCGCGACCCAGTGAGCGAGGCCTTTGGAAAAGGCCATGTGGTCTAGCGGCGCGGAGAGCTGACCGGTGGCACCGTCCACTTCGACGAATTCATTGATGTCGCGCGTGTAGTGAACGCGGCCAACGCGGAGCAGGCGCACGTAGTAGGGCGTAAGCTGCGCGTGCTTGAGCCACGTGCCCCAGAGGAAGTCGCGGCGGCGGATGCGGAAGGCGGCGACGTTTGGCGGCGCGGCCGCGGCGGCGCGCGGGATTTCGAGGGAGAGCTCCGGAGTGGCGCGCTCGTCAGCGTCGAGAACGAGAACCCAGGGATGACGGAAGGGGAGTTGCATTGCGGCGTTGCGCTGCGCGGCATAGGTGTCAAAGGTGCGGGTAGTGACGGTGGCGCCATGGCCGCGGGCGATCTCTGCCGTGCGATCGGTGGAGTTGGAGTCGAAGATGTGGATGTCGTCGGACCAGGCGACCGAGTCGAGGCAGCCCGGCAGGTCCTGCTCTTCGTTGAGTGTGAGGATGAGGACGGAGACCATGAGGGCGAGTAGTTAGTGGTTAGTAGTTAGTCGATAGTGATTCGTGGCGGAGGTTAGATGGTCGGATGCGCTGGCGGATGGGCTGCGCGGGGTTGCCGGAGTAGACGGTCCATGGGTCGAGGTCGCGCGTGGCGACGGAGCCGAGGCCGAGCACGGCACCCTCGCCGACGCGAACGCCCGGAGCGACCGAGGCGCGGGCGCAGATCCAGGCGTACGGCTCGATGGTCATGCTGTAGGCGAGCAGTGGGAAGCCGGGGTCGTTGTAGTCGTGCGTCGCGCCGCAGAGATAAGAGTCCTGCGACAGGATGACGTGAGAGCCGAGGTGCATGAGTGAGGGATTGTAGATCTCGACGCCATCGCCCGCAGCAACATGGTCAGCGCAGCGTAGATTCCATGGGGCCCAGACGCGCGACGCGGGATAGAAGTGGCAGTCCGGCCCAAGCGTGGCGCCGAAGAGGCGAAGCAGCATGGCGCGCCAGGCGTGGAGCGGGCGCGGCGAGGGGCGATAGAGCAGCAGCCAGGTGATGTTCCAGAGCAGGCGAGCGGCGCGGTTCGAGAAGGTGAACGCCGGGCGGGTGTAGGGATCGTCGCCGGTAGCGATGTGGTCGCCGGCGCGGTAGTCCGGCTGGCGGGGCATCAGCGGGCCTCCGTCAGCGGCGCGGTGCGCGGTTGAGGATTTTGCGGAGTTTCGAAGACGCGGAGGATAGCCTCGGCGTTGCGGCGCATGTCGTAGCGGCGGACGAAGCTCTCGCGGGCAAGGAGGGACATATGCGCCTGTTGTTCGGGCGTGAGGGCGAGCCAGCGTGAGAGCAGGCGGGTGATGCCTTCCTGCGTGTCATGCTCGACCAGAGCGCAGCCGTCGGCTTCGAGGTCCTGCGCGATGTTGACCGGGTGGGTCAGGAGCACGGGGCGGCCGGAGGCGAGGGCTTCGACGACGGCGACGCCGAAGTTCTCCTGGTGAGAAGGGAGGACGAAGGCCTCGCAGGCCGCGAAGGCACCCCATTTCGCATCGCCGAGGAGCAGACCGGGCCAGTGGATGCGGTGCGTGCAGTTGCAGTCTCCGGCAAGGGCCTCCAGGCGCTCGCGCCAGCGATTGGGGTCCGGGCCGGCCATGACGAGGTGCAGGTCCGGGTGGGCGGCCCCAAGCTCGGCGAAGGCGCGGACGAGGAGGTCGCAGCCTTTTTTCTCGTTGATGCGGCCGAGGAAGAGGACAAAGCGGCGGCTGGCGAGCTTGGGGCAGGCGGCCTGGAACGCGGCGAGAAGGGCGGCGGTGTCGGGCGGCGGGGCCTCGGCGCCAAGGGGCACGACCATCGATTTCCAGCAGTGCAGCCAGAAGCTTTGGGCGGCAAGATCGCGCTCGGCGGCGGTCGTGAAGAGCACCTGGCGGGCGCCGCGGAGGACCCAATATTCGGCCGGAAGCCAGTACAGCCACTTCTTGGCGTGCTTGGCGGGGAAGGCCCGCTTAAAGTATGGGTCGAGCATTCCATGCGTAAATACAACATAACCAGGGAGCTTTGCGGTCGTTAGCAGAGCTGCCAGACCGGTGAATTCCCACAGGCCATGCACAATGACTCCATCGAAACGGCCACGGTTTTTCCTCAGCCAGCGGAGCAGCGCTGGACGGAACCAGCACTTCTGCGGACCGCCAAGCGCGTGGACGGGAAATGGAAGGTCGCGGAGGAAGGGAGCGGATGGGTCGTCGAGGGTGGCGAGCTCGCTGGTGTACCCGGGGGGAGCGTAGCGAACGAGCATCCGGATGACCTCGGTCGGGCCGCCCGCCGCGGGGCTGACGGTTCCGACGATGTGGAGGATTCTCATTCGCTCGAAGGGTGGGCTCTTGAGGGTAAGGATACCAAGCGAGGCTGCGGACAAGGGTGGCTGCCCGGCGAACGTTTCGGGTTTCAGGCGTGCAGCTTTCCGGTGACGGCGGCCAATGCCTGCCGGAGCCCGCGGACGTCCGCCTCGAAATCCCAGGAAGCGATGCGGGCCTTTGCGGCCTCGGCCATGCGCTGCGGCTGGTCGGGGGTGGAGAGGACTTGGCTGAGAGCTGATGCGAGGGCGTCGATGTCGCCGACGCGAAAGACAAAGCCTTCGACGCCGTCAGTGATGAGGTCGGCGTGGGAGCCGACTTCGTCAGAGACAACGACAGCACAGCCGGCGGCCATGGCTTCGTTGACGATCAGCCCCCAAGGCTCGTGGCGCGAGGGGAGAACGAAGACGTCGGCCAGGGCGAAGAAGCCGGGGAGCTCGGATTGGTTGCGGAACCCGAGGAAGCGGACGCCTTCGAGCGCGAGGTCGCGTGCGCGGGCTTCGAGGCTGGCGCGCTCTTCGCCGTCGCCGACGATGAGCAGGTACGGGAGCGGCGCGGGCGAGACGGAACAGAGGCGAGCGTAGGCCGCGAGCAGGTGGTCCGCGTGCTTGCGTGGCTGGAGCTTGGAGGCGAAGAGGATGATCGGCCGTCCGGGAGTGAGATGCACGTCGCGGCGGAGCTGTTCGGGATCGCTGGCGCCGGCGCGCTGAGCGAACCAGGCGTTGTCGACGGCATAGGGCATCGGGAACTGCGGCATGTCGTCGCCGAAGTAGTGGGCCCAGTAGTCGCGGTTGCGCGAGCCGATGGGAAGCGTGGCGGCAATGGCCGGGCGCAGCAGCCGGAGGAAGAGGTGCTTGGCGACGAGGGTGGCGAGGCTGCGCGGGCGGTCGGCGAGCCAGGATTCTGCGCGCAGCAGAACGGGAATGCCGAGGGCGTTGGCCGCGAGGATGGCGTGCAGTGAATTGGCGCTGGCGTAGCCGTGCACCCAGAGGGCGTCGAAGGCGGGCGAGCCGTCGAGGTTGCGGAGGCGGCGGAGGATGCCGCGGCTGATGGGACTCAGCGGCGAGACAGTGCCGGTGTCGCGCAGGCGGGGAAGGAACTCGCTGCGGTAGCCGTCGAGGAGTGGAACGTCCCAGGCGACTTCGACGCCGAAGCCTTCGTCCTTGTAGCCGCGGACGGAGAAGTCTGACCCGAAAAAGACGGTCAGGTCAATGCCGGGTTCGCGAGCGATGCGGCGGAGTAGCGGCGCCTGGTACTGGATGGGGTGCGAGACAACATAGGCGAGGCGCACCGGTGTGCGGTCTGAGGAGCTTTCTGGGACGGCCATGGCGCCGGGCTCCTCACAAATTCTTGACCGTGATGAGCAGCGATACGACGCCGAACAGCGTGCCCAGGTTACCGTTGGCAATGAACGACTTCAGGAAGTCGTCGGGCAGGAAGACGATGTCATTGGCTTGCAGGATCGGGTCTGGATCTTTGCCGTGGAGGATTCGCTGAATATCAACCTTTACGACGGTGCGGTGGTCGCCGACGGTGCGGATCACGCGCACGTCGTTGTACTTGCCCGGGTAAGCGAGACCGCCGCTGAGTGCGGTCGCTTCCATCAGAGTGAGCGGAGCGTATTGGTTGAGCGGAATTGTTCCGGAGGTCTTAAAGTCGCCAACCATGTAGACCACGCCGATGCGGCTGACGATGATTGTGTCGCCGGGAAAGATGGGAATGTTGGCGAGACTGCTGCGGAGCGGGTCTGTGCCGAGATCGACGACGAGGGGTTCTGCCACGCCGGGACGGCTGATGGTGATGACATGGCTGGCTGTGGCGGGGAGGCCGCCGGCGGCCGCGAGCACATCGAGCAGACGCCGCGAACCAACGATGGGGACGGCTGCATGCAGCTCACCGGCGACGGTCGCCTCCTGGTTGACGCCTTGAACGAGTTGGATCGTGACTTGGGGGTTGCGGTAGATGCCTGCGTCCTTGAGCCGCTGCTCGATGAATTGCTCAGCCTGAGTGAGGGTGAGCCCAGCTAACTGAACTCTCCCGATCAGCGGCAGAACAACGGTGCCCTGGGCGGACAGCCTTACCTCCGGGGCGTAATCGGCCTGCTCGAAGACATGAATGGAGATGAGATCACCCGCGGCGAGTAGTGCCTCACGGGCTGGAGGAAACAGCAAAGCGCGGTCGGTAGTGACCGTAGCGGTTGTAGGTGTCTCGACGGCTGGCCCCGGGCCGTTGAACTGGGCGAAGCATGCCGGGCTGCAGAGGAGTGCGACCGCCCAGAGCAAGGAGATGACGAGCAGGCGTGAGCTTCTGCGAGAAGGGGGTGAAATACGCGCACTCACTTGGGACCTCCATTGCGTGATTTCTGATTGCCGCGCGACTCCCAGCCTTTACTGTCGACACCGCCCGAAGCGTAGCCGGAGTACCCGGAGTATCCATAGTAGGCGTAGTACTCAGGCGAGTTGAGATCGACGGCGTTGAGCACGGTACCGGTAATGCGTGTTCCGGCGCGCAGCAGGAGATCGCGGGAGCGGCGGACGGCGTGCTTGTTGGATTTGCCCTGGCGGACGACCAGAACGACGGCGTCGGCATCGTTCGCCAGGACGACGCTGTCGGTGATCGAAAGCAGCGGCGGGGAGTCGAGGACGATGTGGGTGTAGATACCGCGGCACTCGGCCAGGAGCCGGTCCATGGCATCGGATGCAAGCATCTCGGTGGGGAAGGGAGGCACAGGCCCACTGACCAGGACGTCGAGCTTCGGCACCTCAGCGACGTGCTGGACAGCTTCACGCAACGTGGTGCTTCCGGTGAGAACGGAGCTGAGGCCGACCTTTCCGTTGATATTGAAGCGATGGTGAACGGTAGGCCGGCGCAGGTCGGCATCGATCAGAAGGACGCGGACGTCGCGTTGTGCAAGCACGCAGGCGAGATTCATCGCGACCGTGGTTTTGCCTTCGCTGGGTGTCGCGCTGGTCAGCAGGATGACCTGCGGCTCGCGGCCGGCGACGGAAAGCAGCAGTGAAGTCCGGAGAGCGCGGAAGGCCTCCGAGAACTGGGACATAGGCGCCCCGATCACCGCGAGATTTCGCTGTACAGGACTCTGGCCGGCCAGCTCCGCCGTACTACGGCGAATGCGCGGAATGAGAGCGAGTGAGGGCAGCCCGGAGATGGATTCGATCTGCGCGACGGTGCGGATCCCGGTGTCCAGGCTGTCGAGGACGAAGGCGATGACGATGCCGAGCGCAAGCATCAGAATGCCGTCGACGATCATCATGCTGGACCGCGACTGCAGCGTAGGCCCGATCGGGGGAACAGCGTTATCGATGATGTCGATCTCGGTGGATTCCAGGCCGGCTTCAATCCCTGCTGTGCGCAACCGTTGGGAGAGGCCTTCGTAGAGTGTGCGGTTCGATTCGAAGTCGCGCTGGCGCAGCGTGTACTCGACGAGATCATCGCGCAGCTTGTAAGCCTCTTCCTTCTCGGCTTCCAGCGCGGCGCGAGTCTGCTCCTCATTTACGTTTGCCGCAACATACGCTTCGTGAGCCTGGTCGACCAGCCGCTTCTCTTCCTCACCGATCTGTTTGTCAATCTGGGAGATCTGGTCCTGGAGCGCCTTGGCCTGGGGGTGATTCGGGCCCAGCGAGGCGTTCATCTCAGCGTAGCGAACCAGCAACTGCTGCTTGGTGGATCGCAAGCCGCTGAGGCTGGTGGACAGGCTACCCGCCACACCTGCGCCGATGGTTCCGTCGAGCGCGTCGGGGTTCATGCCGGAGAGAGTCTTGTAGCGGGCCTGCTGTTGAATCCGGGCAATCTGCGCGGCGCTGACGGCACGCGTCAGGTCGTCGAGGGCGGACTGAATCTCGTTGTGCTGCGGATCGAAGCCGATGACACCGATTCGCTTCTGCAGGTCGATCAATTGCTCCTGCTGCGTCTCGACCTGCTGCTTCAGATCACGGAGCTGCAGCGAAAGGAAGTCCGAGACGCGCTGCGTCGCTTCGAAGCTCGATTGCAGATCGCGCTGAATGAATTCGCGAATGAGACGGTTGACGATATCGGCCGAAAGCTTGGGATCAAGCGTCCGGCAACTGATCTGGACCAGGTCGGTCTTGGGGACGACATCCACGCTGATGTCGCCGTTCATGCCATTCAATGTGCCCTGGCGAACATTGAGGTCGTCGAGGCTGAGGTGCAGGTTGGGTCCGTGGTAGCCGGTGAACGCTGCATTGTTGGGCAGGTCAAGATCGCGCGCAACGGTCAGCAGGACAGTGTCGCTCTTGATGATGGCGACCTGTGTGGACAGCGATGAACTGGCCGAGCCGTAGCCCGGACCGCCGCCGACGCGAAACTGCTGGGAGGAGCCTGTGCGGATCTCGATGGTGCCCATCGCCTGATACATCCGCGGCTGCGTGGTGCCCTTATAGAAGCCATAGGCAAGACCCAACGCAGTGATGGCGGCGATGAGGTATTTGCGCTTCCTGACGGTGAGGAGCGCCTCCGACAAGGTCGTATCGGCTGGATTCTGCGTGGCCACAGCAGGCGGGTTTGCATCTGCTGGCAGTGGAGACACTTCGGCCCTTCCGGAGATCATTGCTCCTTAGTCTACTTGAAAAACCTTCGGATACCTGACTGGCAACCGGGCGCACCCGCTAAGGCTCTACAATCAGAGACAAACTGGAATTTTGGTGAGCGGGAGTCAAGGAGCAGCGATGGAGCATGGTTGCCAGATAGCAGTTGTCGGCTCGGGATACGTGGGGCTCGTGGCCGCGATCTGTTTTGCGGAGATCGGCCACCGGGTGATCTGCGTCGACAACGATGAGCGCAAGGTGGCGGCGCTGCAGGGAGGCGACAGCCTCATTCACGAAAAGCATCTCCCCGAGTTGCTGGGGCGGTACAGAAACACGCGCGTGCGGTTCACGACCGACCTCGCCGAAGCAACCCGCGAGTGCGATGCGATTTTTATCGCGGTCGGCACACCTCAGGCCGAGAACGGCGACGCCGATCTCTCCTATGTCGAGGCGGTTGCAAGCGAGATTGCGCGGCACATCAGCGGATACAAGGTCATCGTGGAGAAGAGCACGGTACCGGTTTACACGAATGAGTGGATCCGGCGCGTGATCGAGCGTAACGGCGTCAGCCGGGACGCGTTCGATGTGGTCTCCAACCCGGAGTTCCTGCGCGAAGGGACGGCCGTCGAAGACTTTCTGCACCCGGACCGCATTGTGGTGGGCGCGGACAGCCAGCGCGCCGCGGCGCTGTTGAAGCAGATTTATTCTCCGCTGGTGACCGGCGCGTATTACGAGAAGGACGGAGCGATCGAGGGCGGATGCTCCATGCAGTCGCCGCCGCCGCTGCTGATGACCTCGACCAAGAGCGCCGAGATCATCAAGCATGCTTCGAATGCGTTCCTGGCGCTGAAGATCTCCTTCATCAATGCGGTATCAAATCTGTGCGAGGCTGCGGACGCCAATGTGGAGCAGGTGGCGCGGGGCATCGGTCTGGACTCGCGAATCGGTCCGCGCTTTCTGCGACCCGGCATCGGCTATGGCGGCTCGTGCTTCCCGAAGGACGTCGCGGCATTCCGTTCGGTCGCACAGCAAATGGGTGTGGACTTCAGCCTGCTGAGCGAGGTGGAGAAGATTAACGCGCAGCAGAAGCGCCGCTTCCTGAGCAAGGTGCGTTCGGCGCTGTGGACGCTGCGCGGAAAGCGCCTGGCAGTGCTTGGGCTGTCGTTCAAGGGCGAGACAGACGATATCCGCGAGTCGCCTGCGATTGACCTGGTGGAGATGCTGTTGTGCGAGGGATGCTGCATTGTGGCGTACGATCCTGCGGCAACAGATCGGGCGCGGCAGGAGCTGCCGCCTTCGCAGTACATGAGCTACGCAGCCGATGCTTACGAAGCTGCCAGGGACGCCGACGCTCTTCTGATCCTGACCGACTGGAAGGAATTCGCAGATCTAGACCTGCGAAAGATTCATGCGGCGCTGCGCTATCCCATCGTGGTGGATGGCCGCAACCTGTTCGATCCTGGCGTAATGCAGGAGCAGGGCTTCACTTATATGAGCATCGGAAGGCCGACCGCGACCCCAGTGCGCGAGACGGTCTCGGATGTAATCACGAGCAAGTAGAGCGAGCGGCCGCAGGATTTGCACGCTGCGCATTCAATGCGCAAGGGAGCAGGAATGGCTTCGAAGAGAGTTCTGGTAACAGGTGCTGCGGGTTTCCTTGGATCGCATCTGTGCGATGCTCTGCTGGCGGACGGCAACGAGGTTGTCGGCGTCGACAATCTCTGCACCGGAAACCTCGCCAATCTGCGGCATCTACAGGGTGAGCCGCGTTTCCGGTTTGAGCAGATTGATATCTCGGAGCCGTTCGACGTCGGTCAGGTGGAGTATGTCTTCAACTTTGCCTCGCCGGCGAGTCCGGTGGATTACATGCGGCTGGGGATCGAGACGCTGCGCGTCGGCTCGGCCGGCACGCTCAACACGCTGGAGGTTGCGAAGCGATATAAGGCAGGCTACCTGCATGCATCGACCTCGGAGTGCTACGGCGATCCGGAGGTGCATCCGCAGGTGGAGAGCTACTGGGGCAATGTGAACCCGATCGGGCCGCGCTCGGTGTATGACGAATCGAAGCGCTTCTCCGAGGCGGCAGTGTCGGCCTATCGGCGCTATTACAACGTGAACACGCACATGGTGCGCATCTTCAACACCTATGGACCGCGGCTGCAGGCGAATGACGGACGCGTGATCTCGAACCTGATGATGCAGGCGCTGCGGGGAGATCCGCTGACGGTCTATGGCGATGGGTCACAGACACGCAGCTTCTGCTATGTGTCGGATCTGGTGGATGGCATCGTAAGGCTGTCGAAGTCCGACGAGCACGATCCGGTGAACATCGGAAATCCGAATGAGTGGACGATCCTGGAGTGCGCGCGCGAGATTCAGGCGCTGGTCGGCTCACAGTGCGAGATCGTTTTCAGGCCCTTGCCGAAGGACGATCCGAAGCAACGCCGGCCGGACATCACGCGCGCGAAGACGCTGCTCGGGTGGGAGCCGAAGGTGCAACTGCGCGAGGGACTGACGCGCTCACTCGACTACTTCCGGGCTGCGGTTGAAGCTGAAAAGGCGCAGCCGGCGTCCCGCGCCGCAGCGGCCCAGCAGGACGAGGAGTACTTCCGCCTCGCCTCGGGCCGCTGAGCCAGAAGCGGCACCGCTTACTTCGCTGTGGTCTGCAGCTCCGTGTGCAGCTTGGGGTAGAACTTGATCTCCCCTGCGACGACGACGTCACTCTGCGGACCGGTCTTGTAGATCGGCGCCTTCCAGTGCTCGTACTGCATCCAGGCATTGAGCTGAATATCGCGGCGCAGGTTCTTCACGACATCGACCGTGAACTGGTTCTGGGTTGTGCCGTCAGGAATGAAGTCTTTCGGCCCCTTCTTGTTCATGTATTGGAGCTGTACCCACTCGTCGCCGGAGAGGTGATAGGTGAGCCAGGCGTTGCCGCCTTTTGCCTCGCGTCCAATCCAGTCACCCATGATGAAACCCTTATTGGTATAGCCCTGGCGCTGCACCACCTCCCAGTAGTTGAACTGGCCGCCGAGGCTGCGCAGTGTTGAGGTGTCGGTGCTCGCAGCTTCGATGCGGAAGTCCAACTTTTCCATCCCGGGGAAATGCGAGATGTAAACGCCCGGGCGATAGGCAGCACGGCGCGGCGCGCTGATCGGCGTTACGTCGTCGTGAGCGATGGAGTCGGTGTAAAGCGTGACGTATTTGCGCAGGAACGGCAGCCGGTACGAGAAGGTGAAGACGCTGAAGCGTGCTCCGGGATCATCCCGCGAGTACTTTTCTCCCGCGGTTGTATCGCTCAGTGAGAAGAAGCTCTTCAGGAAGGTATGAATGGTGATCGGCTCGGTGCAGGGGTATACGGTGCCATCAGGAGCGAAGCAACCGTGTCCCTTGCCACCCCAGATCACCGTACGCTGGAAGCTGAAGTCGAAGTTCTTGGTGGGCTTGAAGGAAAATACTTCGGAGTGCGCCCATGGATCTTCGGGCGCCGAGTGACCCTTCAGCGAACCGACCATGAAGTCATAGCGCAATGGGCCGAGCACCTTGCTCAGCAGAGGAATGTACAGCGGATCGACGCGATTGATGCGGAACGAATACATGTTCTCCGCGTTATTGCTCCAGGCCATCGCGCCACCCATCCCGGGCCCAAGCCACGAGTCAGATTTGCCGAACGAGATCTCGTGTCCCCACCAGTGGACCGCGAGGTTTGCCTCCTGCAGGCGGAAGGTGTTCACTGCGTTGTTCGTGCTTCCATATGGAATCGTGGACTGCGGGTTGTTCGACGTGGCGGACGGGAACGGGCCGACATTATTGGCGCAACCGATCTCGTCGATGCAGGAAAGCTGGTTTGCCACAGCGGCACTGTAGCCTTGATATGCGGGAGCGTGCTGGAATTCGCCACGAATGTAGAGCGAGAACCGGCCGTACTCGTTCACGCTGGAGAAGCCCGTCACGTTATTGAAGCCTGTGGAGTAGGGGCGACCGTAATCGTTGTAGACCGACTGCCCAAGGTGAAAGCTGTCACGCAGCACCGGGCCGCCGATTCCCATCACTCGCGTGTACACGGACTGCAACCCGTAGACTGCGCCGCGGGTCAGGTTGTTTCCGGGCGTCTCCTCAGCGAGATAGTCCTGCAGCTTGGCGAGGATGGCCGTCGCCTCGGGATCGCCGTCGGAGGTGATGTCATCCGCGCTCGCCTGAAGGATGTGCAGCAGGCTGCGGCGGGTCCACGGCCGCATCGCGATGAATGCAGTGTCGAGATAGCCCATGGAATACAGCCGCATCGCGAGCGGATACACAATGCTGTCGACCGGGATGTACGTCGAGCCGAGCGCATCGCCCGTGGTTTCGCCGGGGACAGGACCGTACGCCGGCATGCTGGGCACGGAGGCGACAGGAACGGCCGGCGGTATTGCAACGGGCGCCGGAGCGGGCGGCTTCTGCTGGTTCTGCACCTGGATGGGCTGCTCGAGCTGATCAGGCGGAGTCGTGGCGGGGGGCGCAGCGGGTTGCGCAGTCTGCGGCTGAGTGCTCTGGGGTTCGGTTGTCTGCTGCGTGGTCTGCGGCGCGGAGTACTGTGTCTGCGGCTGTGCGGGTGTGCTCTGGCTGTTTGCAGGCGTGGGCGCGGCGACGGAAGGAATGCTGCTTGCAGGCGCCGGGGTCGCCGGCTGCACAGAGGTCGGAGTCTGCGCTCGCGCGGTCTCTCCGCTGATGAAGGTCGCAGCAATCAGCAGCGCAAACAGCACTGCCGCAGGTGGCCAGGGGCGGGGGGACCGCAGAAGAAACATGTTGTCAGTGTAAAGGTTCGTGCGAGTCAAAAGATGGCGAGACATTCAGATTGCTTTGTGCTTACAAACGGATTTTGCGTGCAGCCATGTAGGCCTCAAGGCGCTTGAGTGGCTGTTGACGCGGCGCGAGCCGCTCAGCCGTGAGCATCGCCCAGATGACCGACGGCCCTCCGCCGGAGCGGGCGCGAGCCGAGGTCTCCTGCATCACGCGATAGACCGCGACTGCATCTTCACCGTCAACAGGAAAGTGTGGGAGGTGAAGGCTGTGGCCGAGCTTCGTGAGCTCAGGCCACAGGAGCGGCGCCGCTGCAGGCGATGAATTTGTCGGCCGCCGGCGGCGAGCGTTCATGCCATTGTCGGCGACGATGAGCAGGAATGGCAGCCGGTCGCGATGCGCCCAGCGCAACGCGTCCTGCCATCCATTCTCCGGCGCGCCCGCCTCGACGAACGCAATTGCGAGCCGATCCGTGCCTGCTGTCTGCATGCCTCGCGCGGCGCCAGCGCAGAGTGGAATGCGAAGACTCTGCGGGACATCGTGCGCGTCATCACCGGCAGTCGATTTCGGTGCGAGCTCGCCAAGCGTGCGGTCGTCAGCGGCGCCGGAGACGAGATCGCCCGCAGAGAGATGAATCAATGTGGCGGCGAGCAGCGCCTCGCGCGCAACGTTGGAGCGGCGGCGATCGATTGTGCGGATGCGCTCGATCAGCGCGTGAAGCTCGCGGAGGCGATCCTGAGGCAGCAGGGGATTGTCGGCCAAAACGGCAAGTCCTCTTCTTCGAGAGTTTCGTGATCGGTCGAGTTGCAGATCAGGCTGTGGCTGCGTCGGCGGCCTCGGGGTTGAGACCGAGTTCCGCAAACGCCTGCGTGGCCACCTTCGGTTTGATGGTACCCTCGCGTGCGAGCTTCGAGAGCGCCGCCGCGACAATGGACTCCGCATCGATCTCGAAGTGCCGGCGCAGATGTTCGCGGTTGTCCGAGCGGCCGAAACCGTCGGTGCCCAGTGAAACGAGGCGTGGTCCGAGCCAGGGCGAGAGTGCATCCGGCAGCGACTTCATGTAGTCACTCGCCGCAACGATCGGTCCCTTCGCATTGCCGAGCGCCGTGACCATAAACGGCACACGCTCCTTCTCGGCGGGATGCAGACGGTTCCAGCGCTCGACTGCGATGGCGTCGCGGCGCAGCTCCGTGTAGCTGGTCACCGACCACACGTCGGCTGCAACGTTGTACTTCTCGGCGAGAATCTGCTGCGCGCGCACCACCTCATTGAGGATTGGTCCGGCGCCGAACAGCTGCAGCTTCGCTTCATCTTTTTCGGCAGCCTTGAACTTGTAGAGCCCGCGCAGAATGCCCTCGCGCACGGCTTCCAGATTCTCTGGCGCCGCCGGCTGCGCGTAGTCCTCGTTGTACATGGTGAGGTAGTAGAAGATGTTCTCGCCTGCCTCGTACATGCGGTGAATGCCGTCCTGGATAATCACGGCGAGCTCGTAGACGTAGGCAGGGTCGTAGGTTTTGCACGTCGGGATCGTCGACGCCAGGATGTGCGAGTGGCCGTCCTGGTGCTGCAGGCCTTCACCGAGCATCGTCGTGCGGCCGGCGGTCCCGCCCATCAGGAAGCCCTTGCCGCGCGAGTCCGCGAAGGCCCACGCCATATCGCCGATGCGCTGGAACCCGAACATCGAGTAGTACATGTAGAACGGAACGATGGGCACGCGGTAGTTGCTGTAGGCTGTGCCCGCGGCGGTGAAGCTTGCCATCGAGCCCGCTTCGGTGATGCCTTCCTCGAGAATCTGTCCGTTCTTCTTCTCGTTGTACGCGAGCAGCATGTCCGCGTCGTGCGGGACGTACTTCTGCCCCTCCGGCGCGTAAATGCCCACCTGCTTCATCACGGACTCAAACCCGAACGTGCGGCCTTCATCAGGAATAATCGGCACAATCAGCTTGCCGATGTCGGGACTCTTCAGCATGCCGTTCAGCATGTTCACGAAACCCATCGTCGTGGAGATTGCGCGGTTGTTCGAGCCCGCCAGCCACGTCTTGAAGAACTCAATCGGCGGCGCCTTGATGTCCAGCTTCGGCACGGTCCGCTGCGGCAGGAAGCCGCCCAGGGTCTCACGCCGCGCGAACATGTAGGCCATCGCGGGATCAGAGTTTTCGGGCCTGTAGAAGTCGGCGTTCTGCGCAACGTCTGCCGGAAGGCCGCAGTCGAAGCGCTTCGCAAACGCAGCGAGGCCCTCGTCGGTCAGCTTCTTCTCCGAGTGCGTCGGGTTGCGCGACTGCGCGCTCGCGATTCCGTAGCCCTTCACTGTCATCGCGAGGATCACGGTCGGGCCGCCCTTGTGCTCCAGCGCTCGCTTGTAGGCGTTGTAGATCTTCGCCGGATCGTGGCCGCCCCGATGCAGGTTTCCAATCTGCTCGTCAGTCTTGTCTTCGACGATCTTCAGCAACTCCGGATATTTGCCAAAGAACTCCTTGCGGATATACGCGCCATCCTTCGCCTTGAAGCGCTGCAGATCGCCGTCCACGCACTCTTCCATACGCTTCAACAGCAGGCCCTGGTGATCGCGCGCAAAGAGCTCATCCCAGTCCGAGCCCCAGATCACCTTGACGACGTTCCATCGAACGCCGCGGAAGACGGACTCCAGCTCGTCGATGATGCGCGAATTGCCGCGCACCGGCCCGTCCAGCCTCTGCAGATTGCAGTTGATCACGAAGATCAGGTTGTCCAGCTTCTCGCGCGTGCCGAGCGAGATGGCTCCCAGCGTGTCGACTTCGTCCGTCTCGCCGTCACCGACGAAGGCCCAGATCTTGCGCTCCGTGTGCGGAATCAGGCCGCGATTCTCGAGGTACTTCATGAAGCGCGCCTGGTAGATCGCATTCAGCGGTCCGATGCCCATCGAAACCGTGGGGAACTGCCAGAAGTCCTTCATGAGCCACGGGTGCGGATAGGAGCTGAGGCCCGGCGTCCCGCGGAGCTCGTGGCGGAAGTTCTTCAACTGCTCGGCGGTCAAGCGGCCTTCAAGGAAGGCGCGCGCATAAACGCCCGGCGATGCATGTCCCTGGAAATAGACGAAGTCGCCCGGCTGCTCACCCTTGTCGCTGGGATATGAGGCGCGGAAGAAGTGGTTGAACCCCACCTCAAGCAGCGTTGCCTGCGAGGCATAGGTGGAGATGTGGCCGCCGATGCCCGCGTCATACTTGTTCTGCTTGTGCACCATCGCCATCGCGTTCCAGCGAATCAGCGCCTCGATGCGATTCTCCAGCGTCCGGTCGCCGGGGTAAGGAACTTCGTCGTGCTTGGGGATGGTGTTCTGGAACGGGGTGACCGTATCGCCGGTTGCGGGGACGCCGGCCTCGCGCGCACGGGTGCGCAAAGCAGACAGCAGCTTCGCGCCTTGCTCCCAGTCCTTCGCGACGACCTCGTCAAACGCCTCGATCCACTCGGCGACCTCCGCGGTCATGTCCTGCTTGACGGCTTCCTCAAGATTTGTCGCCATCCCACCCTCCATTACTGAACCTTATAGCTGTATAGCCACCACTCTCTACGATAATTCGCCGGGCGAATTTGTGCACGGTACCTGCAGTTGGATGGCTGCCTAGGTGGAATAGTCGGCGTTTATCGACACATATTCGTGCGTCAGGTCGCAGGTTACGAACCGCGCGCTTCCGTGCCCCCGCCCGAAGTCCATCGCAATCGTGTACTCCCGGGCCTGCATGGCCGCATGGGTCGCAGCCTCGTCATAGCGCGGGTCGCGCACGCCTTCGGCAAACACCGGCAGCCCGCCGATGTGGATCGTCACGTCCGTCGGGTCGAACCGCGCGCCCGCCTTGCCGGCCGCGGCCAGCAGCCGGCCCCAGTTCGGGTCGGCCGAGGACCACGCTGTCTTGCACAGCGGCGAGTTCGCAATCGACCGCGCAATCTGCCGCGCGTCCGTATCGCCCTCCGCGCCCGAGATCTCCAGCGTTACAACGTGTGTCACACCCTCGCCGTCGTCGACGACCTGGTGCGCGAGCGAATCGCACACGCGCTGCAGCGCCGCCTCAAACGCCCGCGCAGCTTCGCCCACCGCCGCGACCTCGCTCCTGCCGCTCGCCAGCAGCAGCACCGTGTCGTTGGTGGACATATCGCCATCCACCGAGATGCAGTTGAAGCTTGCATCGACAGCCGTGCACAGCATCGGCCGCAACTGCTCGGACGAGGCCGCCAGGTCAGTAAAGACATAGACGAGCAGCGTCGCGTGAGGCACAAGCTGTGGCCCGATCATCCCTGCGCCCTTGCAGCAGCCGAAGAGCGAAACCGTGCGGCCGTCGATCTCAAAGCTCGCACGCGCGATCTTTACCTTCGTGTCCGTCGTCAGGATCGCGTTCGCGAACGCCTCAGCATGCTGCTCCGTGTTGCCGAGCGCAGCGCTCGCCCGGGGCACGGCCGCGATCAGCTTGTCTACCGGCAGCGGCACGCCGATGATGCCGGTCGAGGAAGGGAACACCTCATCAAACACACAATGAAACTGCTCCGCCACAGCAATGCAGCTCTGCTTGCACACATCGATGCCCGGCTGTCCCGTCGCGCAGTTCGCATTGCCCGCGTTCACCAGCACGGCGGTTACGCGATTGGCCGAAGCAATCAGGTGACGTCGCCCGACGATCACCGGTGCAGCAACCACCTGGTTGCTGGTAAACATCGCCGCAGCGTTCGCGCCACCGTCGCAAAGGGCAAGAGCAACGTCAGGCTTGCCGGAAGCCTTTATGCCGGCAGTTACCGCAGACCAGCGGAAGCCGAGAGGAAGAGAATGTGCGGGTGAAGTGTCGCTCACGAACAGATTGTACCGATGCAGCCGATCGGAAAGCTTGCCGTCGCCCTTGCAATTGAAGCGTACGAAAAGCGTCAGCTCCGCGGCGTATACTCATTCGATAACAGCGGCGGTGGGCCGCCCCTTCAGGAGTTCAGGCCAATGAGCACAAATGGAAATGGTCAATCGAACGGCAACGGTTACGTCGTCCCCAAGCCGCGCGCCGAGTGGATCGTGAAACGCAAAGAAGAGGCCGCGCGCACCGGCGACACCAACATGAGCCAGATGCACTTCGCGCGCAAGGGCCTCATCACCGAGGAGATGGCCTTCGTCGCGCACCGCGAGAAGGTGGCGCCGGAGTTTATCCGGGATGAGATTGCACGCGGCACCATGATCATCCCCGCCAACATCAATCACCCTGAGCTCGAGCCGATGTGTATCGGCGTCAACTCGCTCTGTAAAATCAACGCGAACATCGGCAACTCCGCCCTGGTGTCGAATGTCGATGAAGAGCTGCGCAAGCTGCACACTGCCGTCCACTTCGGCGCCGACACCGTGATGGACCTGTCGACCGGCGGAGACATTCCCGCGATTCGCGAGCAGATCCTGCGGCACTCGCCCGTGCCCATCGGCACCGTGCCGATCTATGAGGCGCTGTCGCGTGTGAAGCGCGTTGAGGACCTCAACATTGATCTCTATCTCGAAGTTATCGAGGAGCAGGCGCAGCAGGGCGTCGATTACTTCACGATTCACGCGGGCGTGCTCATCCAGTACGTCCCGATGGTCGCGAAGCGCATCACCGGAATCGTGAGCCGCGGCGGCGCCATCCTGGCGCAGTGGATGACCGCGCACCACAAGCAGAACTTCCTCTACGAAAACTTCGACCGCATCACGAAGATTCTCGCCAAGTACGACGTCAGCTACTCGCTCGGTGACGGTCTCCGCCCCGGCTGCGTGGCCGACGCCAGCGACGAGGCACAGTTCTCGGAGCTGAAGACGCTGGGCGAACTCACCCGCCAGGCCTGGAAGCACGACGTGCAGGTCATGATCGAAGGCCCCGGCCACGTGCCGATGGACAAGATCAAGGAGCAGGTCGATAAGGAAGTGAAGATGTGCGACGGCGCGCCGTTCTACGTGCTCGGCCCGCTGGTCACGGACATCGCGCCCGGCTACGACCACATCACGTCAGCGATCGGCGCGGCGATGATTGGCTGGCACGGCGCGGCGATGCTCTGCTACGTCACGCCTAAGGAGCACCTCGGGCTGCCCAACGAGAAGGACGTGAAGGACGGCATCATCGCCTACAAGATCGCGGCACACGCGGCCGACATCGCACGCCATCGTCCCGGCGCGCGCGACCGTGACGACGCGATCTCACACGCACGCTACACCTTCGATTGGGAGAAGCAGTTCGCGCTCTCGCTCGATCCCGATACCGCGCGCGGCATGCATGACGAGACGCTGCCGGACGACTACTACAAGGAAGCTGCGTTCTGCTCCATGTGCGGACCGAAGTTCTGCTCGATGAACTGGTCGAGCAAAGTGGACAAGTTTAATGAGGAGGTCCACGGCCTCAAGAAGCCGGACCTGACCCAGATCGTTACCGAGCAGATGGCGTTGCGGAACTGACCGCCGCTGCCGATGTATCCGGGGCCCACGCGGTGCGTGGGTCTTTCTTTTTGGCTGCGTTCTGGATCGCGCGGCGCAGGGAAGCGCGCTCAGCCCAATTGAGCCCCGCGTTGATCGCGAAGGGTGACAGAACGACGAAGAAGAACAGCACAGCAAGTAGCATGTCGTACACCTGAGGCCCTCCGGCAAACTCACGTCTAAGGACATGCTGGCAGCGACTCTCTTGCCCCGCCATTCAACAGCGCGGGTACGGAAACGCTTGTTTTTGCCAGGTCTGTTGCAGAACGCAACAGACAAGCTCACTTTCGGGATGGCGAAAGAGTATTCGACGAGTTACTTCTTGGCAACAAAAATGTGTGATAGCCGGGTAATCACTAGTAACCACACACGCAATCGGAGGTAATCAGCGCGTGGCTTCCAATACAGCCGCCGACCGGTTCAGCGCTTCAGTAAGTGCAGCCAGCTGAGCCGATGTTCGCGTCGCGTCCTTAGCGTCGATCCCCTCATTCACTCCCGGGATAACCACCGCAGCGTAGCCGGTATATTCACCCGGCGCGTAGATGGTGTGCCGGTACCACGGCCGGTGCGGAAGCCCCGCATCGTTCAGCAGCGCGCCCTCAGCCGCACGCAGGGCCTCGTTCAGCTTCGCCTTCGCCTCTGCATCCAGCGATCCCGGAGTTGACTGCACCGTCATCACCCGCGCGCCCGCCGCTGCAAACCGCGCCCCCGCCGCATTCGCCTGCGTGAAGTCCACCTGCAGGTGCTCGTCACTCGCGCGCTTCTGCGCATCCTTCAGATAACCCACGACCTCAGTCCCATAGGTCTTGTAGTCGTACGGCAGCACATCGGCGTCGGCCATGTGCAGGATTTCCAGCCCAAAGACGCGCGCCTGCTGCTGCTCGTAGACGAAGGTCGGGTCGGCATTCCTGATGAACCAGTTGTAGTCGTCGAAGGTCGAGTGATAGACGCCATACGGCCCGTCCGATCCGATGTCGGTCGACGGGACGCCCAGGTGCTGGATAAACGGCGTGTAGTCCGACCCCGAGCCGAGATCACCCACGCGCACGCCCTCAGCGTTCACGGTCGAGTTCGACGGCGCATTGAACGGATTGGCTGCCGTGCCCCCTCGCCGCGGGTTCTCCGCCTGCGACTTCTGCCACTGTTCATACACCGTGCCGCCCTTCGGGCTCTGCACCTGCCGCGTCACATCGCGCACAAACTCCTTCAGCGAGGGCACGGCCGACGCGTTGAAGTTCGGCCCGGACACACCCACATCCGTGTTGAAGTAGGCCACCGCATGGGCGAGATGCTCTGCGTGGCCCTCAGCCCACTCGGTCGAGCCGATCAGCCCTTCCTCCTCCGCGTCCCACGAGCAGACCACAATCCGCCGCTTCGGCTTCCATCCCTGCTTCAGCAGCTCGCCCAGCCCGTGCACCGTCTCCAGCATCGCCGCCGTTCCGCTGTTCGGGTCAACCGCGCCATACACCCACGCATCGCGATGATTGCCCGCGATGACCCAGTCGTCCTTCTCGCTTGGGTCCGTCCCGTCGATCGTGCCAATCACGTCCCAGATCGTGCGCAGCGCATAATCCTGCTCGAGATGCATGTGCACCTTCACCGCGCCCGTTCCGCCCAGGTGATACGTGAACGGCAGCCCACCCTGCCATTCGTGCGGTGTCGCCGGCCCATCCAGCGCCTCGAGGATCGGCGCCGCGTCTTTATAGCTAAGTGGGTTCGCGGGAATTGACGGCTGGTTCATCTTCGCCGGATCCATCACGCGCTTCGACTCCGGCAGGTCCGGCGTCGCGGCAATGCCCGGCGTGGACGGATCACCCGGATAGATCGGCAGAAACTGCACGGACCCACGCTGCACACCAGAATCCGGCCGCATCGGCCCACGCGGATACTTGTCTCCGCGATCGTAGCCGTCATCCGCCGGGTCCGAGTAGATGATCACCCCCGCCGCGCCGCGCTGCTGCGCGATGTACACCTTCACACCGCGGAAGTTCTGCCCGTAACGCACGATGACGATCTTGCCTTTGACATCGACGCCTAACTCCTTCAGCCGGTCAAAGTCCGCCAGCGTTCCGTAGTTCGCGTACACCACATCCGCGGTCACATCGCCCGACGGAGACGACCCGTTGAACGCCGGCAGAATATCCGGGTTGTCCTGGAAGGGATCGCCGCCGTACGCCTTCGGATCGACATGCTCCGGCGAAGGTCCGCTCATCAGCTGCTTTCCGCTCGCGTCAAAGGCCGTGATCTCGATCTTCTTCGGCTTGTTCATCCAGACGCGGAACTCGGCAATCTGCGTCTCGAGTCCAGCAGCCTTGAACTTCTCCGCAACATACTCCGCCGTCTTCTTGTCCTGTGGTGAGCTGGCCCAGTGCGGCTCCGCTGTCAGAATCTTCAGTTCTTCGCCGGCGAGCTTCGCGTCCGGCACGGCCATGAACGCCGCATCCCACTTCGCCTGCTGCGAGAAGTCGGCGTAACCGAAGACGTTGGCTGTAGAGGCGCTCTGAGCGAAGGTGGGCAGAGACAGGCAGGCCAGGCAGAGGCCGGCCAAGCAGCAGGAGCGAAGATGTGTCACCAGGGCGGGTCTCCTCGGCGATGCAGTCGGTCAGTCGAGATGAGGCGATCTTACTAGACAGGCTGCGCGCAGAATTTGCAGCGCTTCGCAGCGTCCGGAATATCGCTCAGGCACTGGGGGCAGACTTTGGTTGGCGGCGGTGCAGCTTCCTGCGGCTTGAACTTGGCCAGCAGATACTGCGTCGGCAGAACCAGGATGAAGTAAACCACCAGCGCCAGGATCAGGAAGTTGATCACTGCCGTAATGAAGTTTCCGTACATGATCTTGCCGCCGTGCACATATGCCACCAGATATCCGAAATCCGGCTTGCCGATTATTGCGCCGAGCAGCGGCTTGATGATGCTTTCGGTCAGGGCGGTGACGATCGCAGTGAACGCCGCGCCGATGATCACGGCGACAGCCAGATCCATCACATTGCCGCGTAGGACGAAGTCGCGAAATCCTTTGAACACTCTAACCTCCGTGTGCAGCCTCTTTGTGTCCAGGAGAAAAGGCCGTTGGCCCAATCTCTGTCCCGACCTCTGATTCGCACGCGAGTATATCGCATACAAGGTCAGGGTTTCTGATGCGGCTCAGTTGCTTGAGCAGTTTTCCTGAAGTGTTCAAAAGGCGGAGACCGATACTGCCGTTTTTCTCAAGGAAAACGCCCTGCTCAGAAGTTCAGCAGCGCCCAGCATCAGGAAAACTGCTCTATCGTATGCTTTCACCATGCGCGTCCGGCTGCTCTCGTTCGGTCCTCTTAAGGCTGCTCTCCCGCCTGATGGCGTGTGGGTTGAGCTGACCGGAGAGCGGAGGGTGGGCGAGCTCATCCATGCGCTGATCGACAAGGGGACGTTCACCGATGCGGCCATGCGATCCGCGGCCGTCGCGGTCAATCAGGAGTACGCCGCGCCGGACCAGATTCTCAGCGACGGCGATGAGGTTGCTATCCTTCCTCCGGTCAGCGGCGGCGCTCAGCCTGTAAGCGATCGCACCGGGGCGGGTGTAAGCGGTAAGCCAGACGATCTCGTCCAAATCGTCAGGGAGCCGATCGATACGGAAAATATCCTGAACGCGGTGAAGAGCGGCGGCGATGGCGCGGTGTGCGTCTTCGACGGCATCGTGCGCGACAACACGCGTGGCCGCGCGACCCTGCACCTCGACTATGAGGCGTATGAGGAGATGGCGCTGCGCCAGATGCGCATGCTTCGCGACGAGGCGATCGCAAACTTCGGCGTGCGCGAGGTGGCCATCGTTCACCGTCTCGGCCGGTTGAGGGTCGGCGAAACCAGCGTGCTGATCGCCGTCGCGTCCGCGCATCGCGCTGCGGCCTTCGAAGCCTGCCGGCATCTCATCGACACGCTCAAAAAGACGGTGCCCATCTGGAAGCGCGAGCAGTTTGTGGACGGTGCCGTGTGGGCCGACGGCGAGCCGTTCCCTGAGGACCTTACTCGGTCCGGAGTCGCTCGATGAGGCGATGGTGGTTGCGTTCCGTCTGGTGGGTCATGACGTTGGGAGTTCTGCTGGCGACACCTGCGGCCGTTGCGGTGCAGAACCAGCAGCAGCCGCCTGCGCCCATTGAACGCAAGGAGGGCCAGACGCCGACGATCCACGTCGAGAGCCGTCTGGTCAACGTGGCGCTGAATGTGACCGATGAGACCGGCGCTCCGGTGGGTGGCCTGACGCAGGATGACTTCGAGATCCTCGAGGATGGCAAGCCGCAGAAGATTGCCGTCTTCGATAAGGAGTCCACGACGCCGCTGGAGATTGTGCTCGCGATCGATACCAGCGGAAGTGTGATCATTGACGAGCGCCTGGAGATCATGGCTGCCAAGAGCTTTGTGCGTTCCATCCTTCGCCCGCAGGACGCGCTGGATGTGATGGAGTTCTCCGAGAACGTGACGGAGCTGGTGCCCTTCACAAACGATCTGCACCGCATCGAGAGCGGACTCGGACACATCGGGCTCGGAGACGCGACGGCGCTCTATGATGCGGTGTATCTCGCCAGCCAGCGACTGAGTGACACACCGGTCAGTGCGGGCCAGCGGCGCGTCATTGTGCTGATAACGGACGGTGAAAACACGACACGTCACGGCGGCTACGACTCCGCACTCGAGGAGGCTGAGCGCGCAGGCGCGATGGTCTACTCACTGATCATCGTTCCCATCGAGGCGGACGCGGGGCGCAATACCGGCGGCGAGCACGTGCTGATCCAGATGGCGCGCGACACCGGCGGCAAATACTACTACGTCGAGGACAAGCGCGATCTCGCACCGGCGTTCGCGCATGTGTCCGATGACCTCCGCACGCAGTACACGCTCAGCTACTACGCTCCGCAGAAGGGCGGCGATGCATCGGGGCTGCGGCACATCGAGATTCGGATGAAAGATCCTGCGCTCGAAGCAAAATACAAGCTTCGCTATCGCACGGCGTATTACGGAAATCGTTAGCCGGCACTCGTCGTGACCGCCGTACAATCGTGGAATGAAGCGACGCAAGGGACCGCCCTCAAATGACACAGGTCAGGAAGCGCTCTACCTGAAGTCACTGAGCGACCGGCAGGTGAACGTGGCGATCAAGCTGCGCGATGGCGAGATTGTGAGTGGGTGGATCGAGTACTTCGACGACATGATGTTGCGGCTGACCCGCGACGGCCGCCCGAATCTGTTTATCTACAAATCGCAGATCCGGACGATCACGGAGAACGTGTCCGGCGCGCGGCGACAGTCACGCGAAGGCGTAGAAGATCGATAGAAAGACAGCGGAATCGCTGATAGAAAAAACAGCTAATTGCTGATAGAAAAAACAGCTGATTGCTGATAGAAAAAACAGCTGATTGCTGTTCAAAAGGACATAGAGTGGCAGAGTTTGTAACCAAGGCTGAGGCAATTGCGCGCGAGGCGGGAGCGCTGCTGCGCGACTACTTCCATCGCGGGGTGCAAGCGGAATACAAGGGAGAGGTCGATGTAGTAACCGAGGCCGACCGCGCCAGCGAGAAGCTGATTACAGAGCGGCTGCGCGCGGCGTTTCCTGCGCACGGAGTCTACGGCGAAGAGGGAACCCGGCGGGATCTGGACTCGGAGTATCGCTGGTACGTCGATCCGCTGGATGGAACGACGAACTTCGCGCATGGGTTTCCGGTCTTTGGCGTGGTGCTGGGTTGCGAGAGGCGCGCGGCGGGACTGAAGCCGAATGAAGACGGCCAGATGATTGCCGGCGTGATCTACGATCCCCTGCGTGACGAGATGTTCACGGCCGAACGCGGTTCTGGGGCGCGTCTGAATGGCAAGCGGATTCATGTTTCGCGGACGGCGATGCTGCAGGAGTCGCTGGTGGCGACGGGGTTTCCCAGCCAGAAGCGTCACAGCAGTCCGAATGTGCACTTCTACCAGGAGTTCACGCTGCGGTCGCATGGGGTGCGGCGGGCTGGGTCGGCGGCACTGGATTTGGCGTACGTGGCGGCGGGAAGGTTGGAGGCGTTCTGGGAGTTCAACCTGAATCCGTGGGACACGAGTGCGGGATATCTGATCGTCGAGGAAGCAGGCGGCAAGGTGACGCACTTTGATGGATCGAAGTTCACGCTGGACTCGCGTGAGGTGCTGGCCACGAACGGTCTGATCCATGGAGAGATGCAGCAGCTGTTCGTGGACATGTTTGCGGGGAGGAACCTGGATCCGATTCCCACACCGGCGGAGTTTGCGGCGCGGAGAGCGGCCCGCGAAACCGAATGAATTTTGTTGATAGAATTTGAGTGACCACCTAACAGGGATTAGGCAGCCGCTCGATTAGATGAGGAGATTTCAGTTATGGCGTATGTGATTGCGGAACCGTGCATTGGAACTAAGGACCGGGCGTGTGTGGATGCCTGCCCGGTGGACTGCATTCATCCGAAGGCGGACGAGGCGAAGTCGGAAGAGGTCGATCAGCTCTTCATCGATCCGGTGGAGTGTATCGACTGCGGCGCCTGCGTTCCGGTGTGTCCGGTGTCGGCGATCTACGCGGGCGATGATCTGCCGGAGAAGTGGGAGAGCTTCAGGGACAAGAACGCGGCTCACTACGGCCGGTAAAGATTCTTCCTTGCAGAGACTGGAACGCGCGGCCTTCGGGCCGCGCGTTTGCTTGGTACCCCCCTCCCCCTGGGGTTGTGTCAAAGTCTTCAAAAGAAACGACTTAGGTCTGGACTTTGTTTGCAAAGTCTTCAAAACAAAGGAGTTGTCGCGCTCTGGGGACCTGGTTAATTTTATTAGGCGAACCCGGATTTACGGCGGTCGGGTTTGGGTTGTGGAATGAGTGGTTTAGGAGAGGCGAGTGGGTGAGGGAAGGCTGATTCCGCATCATGACGAGGCGATTGTGCTGCGGACCTGGCCGTTCCATGAGGCGGACCTACTGGTGAGTTTGTTTACCCGTGAGCGGGGCAAGGTGAAGGGCGTGGCGCGGCATGCGATGCGGTCGCGGCGGCGGTTTGGAGGGGCGCTGGAGCCTGGCACCCAGGTGATGGCGCACTATACGGAGCGGCCGAAAGAGGAGCTGGTCCGGATGGACAGCTTCGAGATTGTCTGGTCGCCGCTGACGGCGCCGGTGGACGCGCTGCGGGCGGCGGGGTTGCAGCTGGTGGTGGAGGTGCTCGAAGAGGCGATGCCAGAGCTGGCGGCGGAGGATAACGTGTTTCGGCTGGCGGTGGCGGTGTTGCGGGGGATGCGGGAGGCAGCAAGTCAGCGAGTCGGCGAGTCAGCGAGTCAGGATTCCAGCTTGCCAGAGGGCCAGCGTGCCAGTGGGTCAGGGGTTTGGGTGGGGGTGACGTACTTCTGTGTGTGGATGGCCAGATTGATGGGGTGGTGGCCGGAGCTGGGGCATTGTGTTGTGTGTGGTCTGGACTTGAGAGGGCAGGAGGTGTGGTGGTCTCCGGTGGCCGATGGGGTGACGTGCGCGGATGATCGCCGGCCGCAGAGCCGGAGGCTGGGGGCGGCGGCGGTTGAGGAGAGCTACAGGATGGGGAAGATGTCGCTGGAGCAGTTTATGGGTGAGGTGGAGCAGGGGCGGGAGTTGTATCAGGAGCTGGGGGTGTTTGCGGTGGCGGTGCTGGAGAGGAATCTGCAGCGGCGGTTGCGGAGCGCGGCGGCGCTGGGATGACGCCGGTTAATCGCGATTGACTGCGGGCAGCACGGATTCCGCGCGGCAGATTTGGGAAAGGCGGTCGTTTGCTACCGCAAACGATACCCCACCCTGTCGCGCGGTGAAGCTGCGCGCCGAGGGTGGGGCACCCGGTTCCGTTGCTCGGCGATGAAGCTGTTACAGGGTAGGGGACCCGGTCTGACGCTTACCGGAAAAACGGTAGGATCGGACCCATGTTGAGCCGGGTTGCAGGCATCACTGCGTGTTTGATTGGGTTGGTGTTGATCGGTGTCCGCGCTGAGGCTTCGGCGCGTGGGAAACAGGCGCGGGTGGAGCAGGGTGTGCTGGCGGGGACGCGGTTTGGTTCGGGTGGGGCGGAGTTTCTGGGGATTCCGTATGCGGCGGCGCCGGTGGGGCGGCTGCGGTGGGTGGCGCCGCAGGAGCCGGCGAAGTGGGCGGGTGTGCGCGACGCGAGTTCGTACGGGGCGGCGTGTCCGCAGCTTCCGAGTGCGTGGCTGCCGGAGATGCTGGGGCGGAAGGAGATGCAGACCAGCGAGGATTGTCTGTATCTGAACGTGTGGACGCCGCG
>Ga0070741_10004894_pt1 | contig 30665 bp, 24 predicted proteins | sample Coa_R1_4_FD_66440 | JGI IMG/M metagenome (GOLD analysis project Ga0070741, IMG submission 66440) | Surface soil microbial communities from Centralia Pennsylvania, which are recovering from an underground coalmine fire - Coalmine... | ecosystem: Environmental > Terrestrial > Soil > Unclassified ... | reverse complement strand
GATCGAGGCCCAAATCGGCACTTTGACAGTCCGCTTCATAATATAGGGCTGCAGAACAAGACCATCAATCACGACAATGACCGCATACACAATGAGCACGTACAGCATTTTCGTGGCGGAGCCGGTGAACAGCGCGCCCAACTCAGCCCCTACTACGGTAAGCACCGGACCGAAATTAGGAATGTATTGAAACACCGCGCCTAAGAACGCCCACAAAGGCGCCCAGGGAACTCCAATGATCAGAAGCCCAATCAGCCAGAGCGCGCCCACGGCCAGCGCGTCATAGGTCTGCGCGATGAACCAGTTCTTCAGGGCGGTCCCGGTGGTGCGCAGATGAGGAAGAATTTCCATTAGCTACAAATTCAGCGAATTCCTCTAGTTTAGACGTTCAGTGGCCGGGTGGATGTTAAATTTCCATACGCCAAATACTGCAATGTTCGAGCGCTGCGTTTAGAATTGACAGCATTCCCGTATGGACATCGCAATCAATGCCTTAACAAAGAAATACAAGTCAATCTATGCCTTGGATCGTGTTTCCATTGATATCAAACCCGGGCAGATTGTTGCTGTGTTAGGGCCAAACGGCGCCGGCAAAACAACTTTACTGCGCTGCCTTTCCGGAATTGTTGCCCCTGATTCGGGCCATATCATCTACGATGGAGAATTCTTCAACCGTGGAAGGGTTGACCTGCGCCGACGCCTGAACTTCCTGCCGGATTTCCCTCTTTTATTCCCTGCGATGAGTGTTGCACGTCAAATTGGAATGATCGCGCACCTGTATGGGTTGGATCAGAACGGAGTGGGTGTAAAGGTTGTGAACCATTTGCGAGAACTTGACCTTCTCCCATACATTGACACTCCCATTCAACAGCTTTCACGTGGACAAATTTATAAAGTAGCACTCACGGCCCTTCTTGCTGTTGATCCAGAGCTTTGGATGCTGGACGAACCTTTTGCGTCAGGAATGGACCCGCATGGAATTAAGTATTTCAAAAAACAGGTTTGGGACGCGACCGCCCGCGGACATACGATTCTTTATTCCACTCAAATCCTGGACATTGCCGAAATTTTTGCCGATAAAATCTGCCTGATTGATCATGGCCAGCTTCGCCTTTTTGACAGCGTCTCGAACCTCCGGGCGAAAGCTAACCTGAAGAACAATGTTCTGGAGGACATTTTTGAAAAGTTGCGTGAGGAGCAGCAATGAATCTGCTTTATTCCGAGGCAGCTAAAGAAATCCGCGCTTTAGCCCGCCAAGAGCTGCGCCATTCAAAAAAGTTGTGGAAGGAATACAAAAAATCCCGCAGATTTCGATCTTATCTTAGTCGAAAATTGTTGATCACTTTCTTTTTAGTTCCGCTGCTAGTTATTGCTGGCACACACGGCAGTTTTCCGCGCCTTTTACTCATTCTGGCTTTTTATTGCACAGCCACGGCCCTGTTTCGCGGTTCGCTGTTGTTACAAGAGTTGTATCAGTCTTACGACCGGGCATTTTTTATGCATATGCCGGTTTCAGATGACGACTTTTTTAACTATGCGCTGTGGCGCTTCCTGCAATCATCCCTATGGACTTGGCTTTACTCAGCCGGCGCTTACAGTTACATGATCTTTGTTCTCGATGATCATTTTTCTCCAACACTGAGAACCCATTTATGGGTTGCCGCATTTGCAGTGTCAGTTTTGCAATGGCTGACAGTAGTTTCCACTGCTTTGCTGCTGTCGGCATATAGACCCCGGTGGCTCCAAGGTATCGCAGCGCTTCTCTTTTACATCGCTATGTGGGCGGTGATTTTTGTGCCCATTTCGTTGGTCTATCCGATGCAAAAGGTCCTCTTGTTACTCCCAACGGCATGGATGGCATATGTGTTCAAGAGCGGAATTATTGCAGGGGACATGCAAGCTTGGCATTTTCTCATTCCCACGTTTCTGTTGCTGATTTCGACTCCCTGGACAATTCAGAAACTGCGCAAAAGCTATCCTATAAAGCAGCTCGAGTATCCATGGGCCATACAGAGGGTAAAAAAGGAAGAAGCAGAGGATGAGGTGCTTCCGGAGGATGCTGAAACCTCTTTGGACAGCTATCATACGGAAACTCCCACCGAAACATCCACGCCTGCCGGCCTCCAAAAAGCCAGCGTTATTGATGCCGGGATGAATTGGAGCAATTCCGGCTGGATCGCAAGAATTGTTTATTCGATTCTCAATGTCCGCCAAAGATTTGTGGCGGAATTCATGCTTGCAGGAAAAACCAAACAATGGACCGGCCAGTGGCGCGTAGCAGGATTGATTTCCTGCGCTGGCGCAGCCTTTACCATATTAATCAGAACTCCGTATACGCAGATTTATCTCTGGCCCTGTTTGATTTCGGCTGCGATCGGGATGCCCCTCCTGGGTGGAAACTGGCCTGGCTTTCAGAACCAGTATTGTGCCGGCAAGGTCATGCCGTTGCATTCCATCTTTCCAATCGGGTTCACTGAAACGTCTTTAACTATTGTTAAAGTCAACACAGTAAGAATTCTCAGTTATTTTCCCTTTCTTATGTTCTATGCAGCAGCACTTGGATGGCGTTGGGGCTGGGGTATCAACCTGGGGTTACTGTTTGCAACCGAACTCTTGCTCGGAATACTTTTGGTACAGCCTGTAATCGTCCTCTTCAAGTATTCACAAGGCACAAACGATACCAAGGTTTTGAATTTTCATACTACGGCTTATTTTTTGTCGGCAATCATGCTTGGAGCCCTCCTCGTGGGCAGCATATTCGGATTATTCATAGCCCCGGAGCTGTACAAAATATTATTCGCATTCGCCATGTTGATTGCCTCGGGCTTGCTTTGGGCTTTCTACAAACTTCTTTATGAACGTGGACGCATCGACCTGATTCGTTCTCCAGACAGCGACTGAAGATCGTCATTGTTCTGCAAGGCCGGTTCACGCTAAAGTAATCTTATGAAATTTGGCGTCATCATCTTCCCTGGCTCCAACTGCGATCACGATGCTTACTACGCTATCTCGGAGGTAGCCAAAGAGCCGGTCACATTCTTGTGGCATGATTCCAGCGATTTGCAGAACTGCGACGCTATCATCGTTCCCGGCGGCTTCGCCTATGGAGATTACATGCGCACCGGGGCCATCGCCGCGCTGGCGCCGATCATGAAATCTGTCGCCGGATTCGCCAAGAGCGGCGGCCTGGTTTTGGGCATCTGCAATGGCTTCCAGATCCTGTGTGAAGCCGGCCTGCTGCCAGGCGTGCTGATGCGCAACGTAGGATTGAAGTATGTCTGCAAGCAGGTCTACCTACGCACGGAAAACGCCAATACTCCCTTCACCAGCGCGTGCAAGCAAGGGGAGGTTCTAAAAGTTCCCATCGGCCACATGGAGGGCAATTATTTCTGCGATGAACCCACGCTGGCCACTCTGAAGCGCGAGCAACGGATCGTGTTCCGCTATTGCACGCCCGAGGGAGAAATTACCGCTGCCGCCAATCCTAACGGCGCGCTCGACAATGTTGCCGGCATTTGCAACGAAGGCCGCAACGTGTGCGGTATGATGCCGCATCCCGATCGCTCGAGCGAGGCCATGCTCGGCTCGGCGGATGGGCTGAAGATTTTCCATTCCATGATTTCAGCCCTGGTCCATAAATAGCCCTCAATAACGGCTTCCATAACAGGAATTTCGCTCATTGCGCAGTTCCCAACAGCTCTCAATTTCTTCTCTGAGGCGGCCCTCCCGCCCAAAGGCCGGTCGCATCTCACCCAAACGGAGTTCCCCTATCTTGATTGCGAACGGAGAAGTTGTATGCACACATCTCGAGTTATTTCTGCATTAACAGCGCTGTGCCTGGCCGTGGTGCTGGCTGGTTGTTCACGACAGCGGGCGGAAACGCCATCTTACAAAGATGCTGTCAAGCAGGCCATGAATCAAAACGGCCTCAATAACGTCACCGTGGATGAAGACCGCGACAAAGGCGTGGTCACTCTGGGCGGAAAAGTCCAGTCGGATGACGAAAAAGCCCGCGCTGAGGAAGCTGCCAAGGCTGCCGCTCCCGGCGAGGTCATTGCCATGGAGGTCAGCGTGGAGCCGCCCGGAGCCGAAGGCGAGGCCAAGAACATTGAATCCAACGTTGACTCGGCCATCGAGCACAATTACAAGGCCGCACTCGTGGGCAACAAACTGGAAGACCAGAAGATTGACTACAAAGCAAAGAATGGTGTATTAACGCTGAGCGGAAATGTCGACACGCCGCAACAGCGCGCCCAGGCCGAAAAGATCGCCTCCACTGTTCCCAATGTGGAACAGGTAGTCAATGAAATCAAGGTAAAGCACGGCAAAGCAACATCGACCCAGAGCCAATAGCGCGATAGCCCTGCGCGGCTTCGCATAACCACGCGCTGACTTCGTCTCCGGAACAATTGTGGTGAGGCCCCGTATCAGGGGCCTCATTTTTTAAGGGCCAAAGATACTGCCTCAGCGGCTTCGCCCTCGCTCAGGATGACAGCTCTTCGAAATAACGTTATTCGAGGTTGTCAACAAAGCCAACCAACCCTAGCCCGGAAAGGCTTCTTTGTTGACGACGTACGGCATCTTCCTGACATCCCCGCCGTAATTCTTTTCCAGAACGTCAATCAAGCCCTGCACACAGCGGCCTGCCATTCCCTTATTGGGATCGGGGGAAAGACGCGTGATTCTGCCTCCGCTGGCAAAGTGATGAAAGAGCCGGCAGCGATCGGCGATGGCTGGATCTCGCAAAGGAGAATCCGCCGGCAGGGGCTCTTTTTCAAAGACATCAAGCGCGGCCCCGGCGATCCAGTTCTCGCGCAACGCCCGCACCAGGGCAGATTCATCCACCACCGGCCCACGCGATGTATTTACGAAATATGCCGTGGGCTTCATCATCCGGAAGGTGCGTTCGTTGAATAGATGCAGGGTTGGAGGCGTTCCCTCTCCGGGACGAATCAGCGGCACATGCACGCTGACGTAATCGGCTTGCGCCAGCGCATCTTCAAATGAAAGATATTTGATTTCTGTCTTAGTTTTCTGCAATCCGCGCTGGTGACGGAAGTCCATCAGTTCCTGGATTTGTTCTGCGAACTTCTGGTCCTGATAGCCGGGGTCGTAGCACAGGATATTCATATTGAAGCCGGTGCACTTGTTGATCATGGCCTGGCCGATGCGCCCGGTGCCGATGATGGCGATGGTCTTTCCGGTGATTTCGTCACCCAGGAAAGGCAAGAAGGGATGCCATGCGCCCCAGCGCTTTTCTCGCACCTCTAATTCACTTGGCCAGAGCTTGCGGGCGAGGGTCCCCATGATGAAGAAAGCAAACTCGGCGGTGGCATCGGTAAGAACGTCGGCGGTATTGGTAAAAGGAATTTTGTAGCGGTTGGCGTCGGCGCGGTTGATATTGTCGAAGCCGACGGCGAGTTGGGCGACAACTTTGAGATGCCCGCGCCCGGCTTCGAAGATTTCAGCATCAATAGGATCACGCAAGGTCGTAATCAGGCCGTCAATTCCCTGCTTAACTTTTTCTACGATGAGCTGCTTGGGAGGGGCTTCCGGACCGGGATAAACTTCCAGCGCGTAGCCCCGGCGGCGGAGAACGTCGAAGGCTTCGTCTCCGATGTGGCAGGTGGCGAATATGCGAAAGGATTCAGGCATGTTGGAGGAACAGTTCTCGGTTCTCAGTTCTCAGCGAGTGCCGGGAGAATTTGTATTTATATTCAATCTGACTTATCCAAATTGTAATTTTTTAGTTATAAGTTCTTTCTGGCCCAGGTTTCAATGCGCTCCAGGGCCTTCTGGATATTTTCAACCGAGTTGGCTACGCTGAAGCGCAAATAGCCTTCACCGAAACTCCCAAAGGCGGTTCCGGAAAGACAGGCTACACCAGTCTGTTCGAGCAGTGCATCGGCCAGCTTTCCTGAGGGCCAGCCGGTCTTGGTAATGTTGGGGAAGGTATAAAAGGCCCCTTTCGGAGTGCGGCAGGAGAAGCCGGGAATGCGGTTGATGCCGGCGACAAAAATATCGCGGCGGCGCTTGAATTCTGCACACATGCCCTCCACCGAGTTTTGGTCGCCGGTCAAGGCCTCGAGACCCGCAATCTGGGTAAAGCTGGCGGTGCAGGAGTTGGAGTTGGTCATGAGACGGGCAATGTGAGTCGCCAGATCAGGGCGCATGATGCCGTAGCCCATGCGCCATCCGGTCATCGCATAGGTTTTAGAAAAGCCGTCAAGCAGAATAGTCCGCTCTTTCCAGCCATCGATGGACGCAATGGAAAAATGCCTGCCTTCAAAGAGCAGGCGGCTATATATCTCATCGCTCAAAACCATGATGTCACGGTCGCCAATGGCGGAGGCTATCTGGCGAATGTCCCGCTCGCTGAGCACGCCGCCGGTGGGGTTCTGAGGCGAGTTCAGGATGATGAGCCGGGTCTTGTCTGTGATCAGGCCGGCGAGTTCGTTGGCATCGAGGGCAAAGTCCTTTTCTTCGCGAAGATGAACGGGCACTGCCCTGGCCCCCAGAAAATGGATAAGAGATTCATAAATGGGAAAGCCGGGGTTGGGATAAATAACTTCATCCTCTTCTTCAACTAATGCCAGCATTGAGAAGAAAATAATTGGCTTACCACCAGGCACTACAACCACTTCAGCGGGGTCGATTTTGATTCCGCGGCGGCGTCCGGCATCTTCTGCAATGGCCTGCCGCAGTTGGGGCAGGCCGGCGGAGGGGCCGTAATGGGTCCATCCGCTGTTGAGCGCCTGAGCCGCGGCGCCGATGATGTTGGCAGGGGTATCGAAATCAGGCTCGCCAATTTCCAGGTGGATAATATCTTTGCCTTGCGCTTCTAGCGCCTTGGCCCTCACCAATACATCGAAAGCGGTTTCCGTTCCCAGGCGCGACATCCGCCGGGCAAGACGCAATTCAGTTTGTATGGCTTTGCTCATTAAAACTTCCTATTTCCCGGCTGACGTGGCCCCCGTGATTTGATTCAAAAATGGCATTTCATGGCAGCTTGAGGCTTTGGATAAGTATGCATACTTTTTCCATAGGTTTCCAGGCGTGTGAGCCCGCGGCCCAGATGCCGGCGCCGCTTCAACACCGACCCATTACTTGATTCTAAAGCGGCAAAAGCAACACCTTACTTATGGTATTTTAGATGCTTGGCTCTTTATTTGATTACCGGAATTGCGGGGTTCATCGGCTCGTCACTGGCGCATACGCTGGTGGCGCAGGGCGAGCAGGTGCGTGGCATTGATAACTTTTCTACCGGCAAGCGCGAGAATATTGCCGAAATCAAGGGCCGCATTGATTTCCGCGAATTGGATCTTAAAACCGCTTCGCCTGAGCTTACCGCCGCCTGCAGCGGTGTGGATTATATTCTGCACGAAGCTGCACTGCCTTCGGTGCCGCGCTCGGTGATTGATCCGGTTAGCAGCAACGAATCGAATATTGATGGCACGCTGCATCTGCTGGTAGCTGCGAAGGATGCCTACGAGCGCGAAGGCCGGCTCAAACGCATCGTATATGCCGCATCTTCGGCCGCCTACGGCGATACGCCCACGCTGCCCAAGCATGAAGGAATGCTGCCAAACCCTATTTCTCCTTATGCTGTCACCAAGCTGACGGGAGAGTATTACCTGCAGTGCTTTCACAAGGCCTATGGCATGCCAACGGTCTCGCTGCGATATTTCAACGTCTTTGGCCCGCGGCAGGACCCCACTTCACAATATTCGGGAGTACTGGCCAAGTTCATTACAGCCATGCTGCGCGGCGAGCAGCCGACGATTTATGGCGACGGCGAGCAAAGCCGCGATTTCACGAGCGTTGAAGACGTAGTTTCAGCCAACCTGCTGGCCTGCACCGCGCCTGCTGAAAAGGTGGCGGGACGCGTACTTAACATCGCCTGCGGCAGACGAGTGAACTTGAAAGAAACCTTCCAGGTACTGAAGAAAATTACCGGCTACAACGGAGAGCCGGCTTATGGTCCCGAACGCGCCGGCGATATCAAGCACTCGCTGGCAGACATTTCCCTGGCGCAAGAGTTGCTGGGATATCAGCCGCGCGTTTCGTTCGAAGAAGGACTTCGAAGTACGGTGGATTGGTACAGGCAGCAGAAAGATATTGCCAGCCCGGAAAAAATCCTGGCCTAAAAAATTGTTCTCCCGCTCCCTCTATTCGCCAACTCGGCCAAGAGCTACTTTCCGGCCACAGCGACTTTGGAGTTACATTTGAAAATCAGGCAACGCCGGGCGCGGTCAGGCACTGCGCGTTTCGTCCTCCTAGCAAGAGCCTGCCGCGACTCTAGACCCACCTAATACTGGCTTGCGAGACCTAAAACCTCACGCAAAATTGAAGGATTTTTTGGTAGGGAATCTGCAGTCCAGACGCAGCAGGAAGCCGCCAGCGCAGCAACAATTTCTGCCTGATAGTCTTACGTTAAATTGAAGGGTTGCTTTGGGTAGCGGCGCTTGCGCGCCTCTACCCAAAGCTGTATATATCCGTTTCGAAGATTTTACTTTGTTATGTTCTTCCTGTTTAAGGCCCGACCGTGATGTAGTCCATATCGGGACCGAAGGCGGTGTTGTTATAGAACTTCACGGTATTCGATCCAGCGTTGAGAGCAACATGCACCGTGATGCCGGGGGCGGTTGCGCCCCAGCTACTGCCGGTAGCCGAAACCGAGCTTCCGGTCCCACCGTTGACGCTATAAAAGAGCGTGCGGGTACCACTCACAACGGGGAAGATGACCATGGTGTATGTTCCTGCCGTGGGAACGCTGATGTTGTTGATGACCAGGAAATTCGAGGCGTTGCTACCGATAAAGCGTACTTTTTGGCCTCCCGAGCAGCCCGAACACGTGGCCGTGACGACCGCGCCGGAAAGCGTATTGCCGCTGGCCTCTGCCTCATGTTTGGTGGTTGTAACCGGCGACTTCACAACCAGCGAGACCGTGGCGGTGTGGGTTAGGCTGCCGCTGGTTCCTGTGATGGTTAACGTGTAGGTGTTCGCGGCCGTCGAACTGGTAGTGGTCACGTTCAGGGTTGAGGAGCCAGCGCCACTGATAGAGGTGGGATTGAACGTACCGGTTGCGCCACCGGGCAAGCCGCTTACGCTTAAGCCCACGCTGCCCGAGAATCCACTCAACGCAGATGTGCTCACCGCGTAACTGGTGCTATTGCCCGCGGTCACGGTCTGCGAAGATGGCGAAGCCGAGAGCGAAAAGTCGGGCGGCGGAGCGTTCACCACCAACGTCACTGCGGCGCTGTGGCTTTGGCCACCACTCGTGCCGGTAATTGTTAGTGGATAGGTACCGGCAGCAACAGTGCTACTGGTGGCAACACTCAGAGTTGAAGAGCCTGACCCACCGCTGATGGAGGTTGGGTTGAAAGTTCCTGTGGCCCCAGTGGGCAAGCCGCTGACGCCTAGGCTGACGGTACTGCTGAAGCCATTGATGGGTGACACTGACGCTGTATAGCTGGCGCCATTACCCGCAGTCACCGTCTGGGAAGAGGGCGAAGCCGCGATCGAAAAGTCAGGCGGAGCGTTCACGACCAACGTCACCGTGGCGCTATGGCTCACGCCGCCGCCCGTGCCGGTGATCGTCAATGGATAGCTGCCTGGAGCAACGGTGCTGCTCGTGGCAACACTCAGGGTTGAAGAACCTGACCCGCCGCTGATGGAAGTTGGGCTGAAAGTTCCTGTAGCACCACTGGGCAATCCACTGATGCTCAGGCTGACCGTGCTGTTGAAACCGTTGCTGGGTGACACCGACGCGGTATAGCTTGTGCTTCCGCCTACGATCACTGTCTGAGAAGATGGCGAAGCCGCGATCGAAAAGTCAGGCGGAGCGTTCACGACCAAAGTCGCCGTGGCGCTGTGGCTCAGGCCACCGCCCGTGCCGGTGATTGTCACCGTATACGTACCTGTTGCGACGGTGCTGCTGCTAACAATGCTCAAGGTTGAAGAGCCGGACCCGCCGCTGATGGAAGTTGGGCTGAAAGTCCCTGTGGCCCCGCCGGGCAAGCCGCTCACGCTCAGGCTGACTGCGCTATTGAAACCATTGCTGGGTGACACCGACGCCGTATAGCTTGTGCTTCCGCCCTGGATCACGGTCTGCGAAGATGGCGAAGCCGAAAGTGAGAAGTCTGGCATCGCCTGCGAGGTTACGCAGAAGCTGCTGCTGTAACCAATGTTGGCCAATGCCGCTGCCCCCAGCCGTTGGCACAGTTGCGCCAGGTACAAACTGGAGGGGGTGACCATTGTGCCGGTGGAATCGAAGATTCCGTTGGGCAGCAGGGTGCCATTCCCGCCTGGCTCAGAGGCGCTCACCTCGGTGCCCATACAGCCAATGCACCAGTTCTCTGTTCCCGGCGGTTGCTGCACCAGGAAATCAGGCGTGGTGACGTTCCATGCCACCGACCAGCCACTTGTCCAACCATGACCGGAGCCATCCGTGCCCCGGTCTCTGTAGGCAATGCCGGGGTTGCCGGAGGGCGGGTTGGGCAGGCTGCCGTTATCGGAGAGGATGCCGGTCGTCCATCGCTGGTGAGGAGAGATGCCTCCGTTCTCCGTGCTGGTGAAGTTCAGGATGACAATTGGCCCGGTGCCGGTTGCTGACGTTACCAGGGGCCAGTCGCCAGTGCCATTGGATTGGCACTGATTGACCAAAATCTCAGTGCCCGTGATGGAGAAATCGCCCGTCCGGGCCGCCTGGGTCTGGACTACGCTGATATTGTTGATGACGTGATCCAAGGTTACCCGCTTGGCGTTCTTATCTACGTTGAAGGCGTTTTGGGTTTCCTGGCCTACGACGTCCTGAACCCACGCGTCAATGATGTTATTCATGGTGACGGCGCCGTAAGCCGTGGTGCCTGCGGGCGCCAGCATCTTGAGATGCTCGATTCCATCCTGCGAGATTCTGCCGGCAAAGGTGTACTTGGCGATAGTGCCCACTGGAGTTCCCAGGAAGGTGGAATCGAAGGAATCGGTGAGCGGGGCGTCGATTGTGATGCTGTTGCCCGAGATCGCGGTGATAACGCGATCGGTGGTGATCTTGGTGCCCACTGCGAGCCAAGTCTGGGGCGCGCCGTTGCGAACCAGAGTGTCCATTCCCATGAAATGAACCCAGGCGGCAGTAACCGTTCGGGTGATGAGCACGTTATCGCCAACGTTGAAGCCCGACGTACTGCTGACGTTGATGGTATTGACTCCCGAGGGCACATAGGAGTCTGTGAAGTTGGCGGTGTTGCTGGTGGAATAGGAACCCGAGCCCTGGACGCTGATCGCTAAAAACCCAGTGCTTCCCGTCATGCTGATGACGGTGCCGCCGTTTCCCGAACCGCTCCCGCGCAGCACCACGCCGCTGGCGTTAATGTGTACCGTACCGCTGATATGAAAGGTGCCTGCAGACAGAAGCACCGCACCGCGAAACCCATTCGCGTCTGGAGCCAGGGCCGAGACTGCGTTAATCGCAGCCTGGATAGCGGAGGTGTCGTCTCCACCTGAGGGGTTGAGGGTCCGCTGCACCGGCACCGTGGGCAGGCTGACACCGCCGCCCATATAGCCGGCCCAGGAAAAATCCATAATATGATCGCCTTGCGGCAAAGTCTTGTAGGCGAGTTTGCCGCTGGAATCCACAAACACCCATTGACTAGCTGGGGCCGATTGGCTCCACGCGACGCTGGCTGCAAGCATGATTAGCAAGACCGCTATCCACCGATAACTCTGTAATTGACTCCTCAACATGGTTGTTAATCCTCTCGTTGTTCTTTGTGATTCTGCAGGCAGTTTCCTGCCTTTATTGGCGCAACAATCCAGCACGCAGACTTCTGGGCGAGGTCTTTGACCCCTGAAACTACGCTTATGTATTTGCAGGGCAGTGCGGTGCCTGCTGCAGGAAGGGCGAAACCCAATTTGGCTTGCCGAAGCATGATAAATGGACAACAGAGGGTTAGAAAAGCTAATTCTCTGGGAAATTATTATTGATGTTCAGTCAAATGCCAGGAAGTCTCTATCTGCTTGCAAATCAAGCTCCTTCTCCGATTACCCCTGGATCAAAGATCTTCCAGGCGCATAAGAAACTTAAAGGAAGAAGCCATTAGGCAACTTTCTTGTTATTCCGAGACGGTAGACTGCTCGTTCTTCTCCGTGCGCAATACTAAGTCGACGGAATAGGGCGTGCGGCGTGGAGGATCGTAGTAGTGGCGGACCTGGAGTTCAGCCAGCAATCCCAGCGCCAGCAGTTGCACACCAGCCAGGATCAACACCGCGGAAAAGACCAGCAGGGGGCCGTGCTGCAGCATATCCATGGTGCTGTGCAGTAATTTATCGATGGCAAGGTAAATTGCCACGGCGGCGCCGGTAAGGATGCCGAGCATACCCATAGTGCCAAAGAAGTGCAGCGGGCGCGAGAGATAGCGCAGCAGGAAGCGGATAGTCAGCAGATCAAAGAATACGCGGAAGGTGCGTGAAATTCCGTAGTGCGAGACGCCGCGCTCACGGTTCACATTCTTGATGGGAATTTCGCAAATCGTAGCGCCATGCCACGAAGCCAGCGCGGGGATAAAGCGATGCAGCTCGCCGTAGAGCGTGACCCGGTCGATCAAATCGCGCCGGTAAGCTTTGAAGGTCGTGCCGAAATCGTGGATATCAACGCCGCTGAGTTTAGACATGAGCCAGTTGGCGCAGCGGGAAGGGATGCGGCGCATCCAGAAGTTATCGACGCGGTTTTTACGCCAGCCGCTTACGATGTCGTATCCTTCCGCAAGTTTTTCCAAAAAGAGCGGAATATCGGCGGGATCATGCTGCAGGTCGCCATCCATAGCGATTACATATTCGCCGGTGGCATGATCGAAGCCGGCCGCCAGAGCGGAGGTCTGCCCGAAGTTGCGCCGCAGCTTTACTACGACGACGCGGCTATCCACAGAGGCAATATCCTGCAGCGCTTTGAAAGTACGGTCGAGGCTGCCGTCATCCACAAAAACCAGCTCGAACTCTTCGCCGGCGGTTTCCATGACGGCCTTCAGCCGGTCGTAGAGCTCGGTGCAATTCTCTTCCTCGTTGTGAAACGGTACGACAATGGAATATTTAATCACGACCTTTGATTATACCTTGCGGGCTTTTCTTCTCCTCTTCAAATTAGCAATGCAAACGATAAGGTACGCTGATTGGACAACATAGCTTTATAGTGTAAAGTACTTGACATTTTCCAAGCAGAGCGGCATGATGCTCTTGTAGCTGTTCCATTTGCTTTGGACAACGCAGGGGCTAAAGCCCATCAACATTGTGAACGGAACGAGTAAAACTCGTGCCCTGATGCAAAGCTCGAGATTTCCCGTCCAGACCAATAAAACAGCTCTTAATTTTTATGGCCAGGCTCAACAACGATCTGGATGAGAACCTGATTCACAGCGGCACTCCACAAGATAGCCTGCTGTATATCCGCCGTACCCTGGAAGCTGCCGGGCGGCTCAGCACGGTCTCAGGCAGCGGCACTTTTTTTGTTGGCGTGCTCGCCCTGGCGGCGGTGGTCGCGAATGTGCGAATCACCGGAACGCCCTGGGATGCCGGCGCACAGCCCTACCGGGCCCTGGCAGTCTGGGCGGCATTGCTGGTGCTCTCAGGGGGAGTTACGGCTTTCGGCATGGCGCGAAAATCGAGCCGCACCGGCGTGGCCTTCTGGTCTCCGATCCTGCGGAAGGCGCTGTGGCCCTTCTCCGCGCCTATGGCGCTGGGAGCCGTCATGAGCGCGGCTGTGCTACGCAGCCAAAATCCGGAGCTGTTGCCGGTTGTCTGGTTGGGATGCTACGGCGCAGCCCTGACGGCCGCCGGCGTGATGTCGGTCTCCCCAGTGCGCTGGATGGGTATCTCGTTTCTTGCGCTGGCAGTTTGCGCTGTTTTTCTTCCACCTGCCGCCGGCCTGGCATTACTGGCAGCCGGCTTCGGATTGCTGCACATCATCTTTGGCGCTTACATCCATTGGAGGCACGATGGCTAAACGACGCTCTTCTCCACCGGCCCCGGCCGATCTCGATCAGCTTATCCATGAGCGCTTGCGCCTCGGCATTGTGTGCACGCTGGCCATGCACGATGCCCTGACTTTTACCGAGTTGCGCGACTTGCTGCAGACCACCGACGGAAACCTCAGCGTACAGGCGCGCCGTTTGGAAGAGGCGGGATACATCACCTGCCTTAAACGCTTTGAGGGCCGCAAGCCAAAAACCACTTACAAGCTTACGGCTCGGGGGCGCACCGCCCTGGACGATTATCTGGAAGTCTTGTCAGAGATGCTGCCCCACTCCTCGCAGCACAGCAAAACCGCGGCCAATGCACGCCTCTCCCTACGCACTTTGCCGGCGGAAAGTTAGATCGTAATCGAAGATTTACAAGGCACGGCGATGGTTATACCCAGCATGCTTTACGTTATAAAGTAAAAAGGAAAACTCGATGATGACACGCCGCATATTGGCTTTGATCCTGATCTTCTTTTGCGCCTCAATTGCCTGGTTCATTCTGGGCGCTACAATATTTTCCCGCACCAATGATGTGGATAAAAAGCTGCAAGAGCAGGTGGCCTCAACCTGGGGCAGTCCGCAGGAGCAGACGCCGCCCACAGCTTCGTATACCGTTTTGATTTCCAAGAAAGTGCAGACCACGCTGCCAGACGGCAAAGTCTCAGAACATATTGAGACCGTTCCTTCAGAAGTTCCTCTTCCCCTGGATGGCACCGATGCTGAGGTAAACCTGAATCTTGAATACCGCCAGAAAGGACTGCTCTGGTACAGCTTGTACAAAGTGAATTTTGGCGGAGCCTTTAACTTTCACAACACCAGCAGCAAAGCCGAAACCGTGCTGTTCCGCTTCAAATTTCCGGCGCAGCAGGCGATCTATGACGACTTCGTGATGTCGGTCAATGACACCCCGGCTGCGGTAACCAACCAGGAAGGGATAGCCACGGCTACCGCCTTGGTTCCCGCGGGTGGCGACGTTCGCCTGCGCGTCAATTACCGTTCGCAAGGGCTGGAGAGCTGGTATTACAGCTTTGGTGGCAGCGTGGAACAGGTGCGCAAGTTTCGCCTGCACATGACCACTGACTTCAAGAAAATAGATTTTCCCGAAAATACACTCTCCCCTACTGCCAGGCAAACCACTGACACGGGCTGGGATCTGACTTGGGCTTACAACAACCTGGTCTCCGGCTTCCGCATTGGAATGCCGATGCCGCAAAAGCTGCAGCCCGGACCGCTTGCCGGACAAATCAGCTTCTTTGCTCCCGTCTCGCTGTTCTTCTTCTTTTTCCTGATGTTCATCATTACCACCATGCGCGGCATCGATCTGCACCCCATGAATTATTTCTTTCTTGCCGGCGCCTTCTTTGCCTTTCATCTGCTGCTGGCCTATACGGCGGACCTGATTTCATTGCACTTGGCGTTCATCATTTGTTCTCTGGTGTCAATGTTTCTGGTGGTCAGTTATCTGCGGCTGGTGGTGGGCATCCGTTTTGCCGCTATTGAGGCAGGGTTGGCGCAGTTTGTTTATCTTGTCCTGTTTTCTTATGCGTTTTTCTTTAAGGGACTGACAGGATTGACAATTACGATTGGCGCCATCGTAACGCTTTTTGTGGTGATGCAGATGACGGGAAGAATTCGCTGGTCTGAGAAATTTGCGGAGCAGAAGCAAGTGGCGAGAACTATGTGACCATCGACGGTGCGATCTGTTGACATCCTTTGAACATTGTCTAGATTTTCACCATGGAGAGGGAAATCCAAACGTAATCCGATTGAAGGCGCGGGTGGTTCCTGGCTCCATCCGAGGTCCCTCGCCTCTGGGCTCGGGATGACACTTCCATTAATTGAACAGTATGGATCTAGCCTTTATACACCAGGTCCACAACGGTGCAATCGTCCTCGAAGGCCGATTCGGCGCAGAACTGGATTACGGTCTGCAGCATATTTTCTACCGGGGAGTGTGATGTAGCGGCGGCGTGCAGGCGTTCATCGCCGTAAAATTCGCCTTTGGCATTCTGGGCCTCGGTGATTCCGTCGCTGAAGAGCACGATGCGATCGCCGGGTTGCAGCTTCAACTGGGTGCTGGCATAGACGGCATCAGCCATGAGACCGACGGGGACTGAGGCATCTTCCAGCCGGGAAACGCTATTGTTTCTCACCAGGATGGGGGCAACGTGCCCGCAGTTCATATATTCAAAATTGCCGTCGCGGACAAGGCGGGCGAGAATGAGGGTGGCAAACTTGCCATCCAGATTTTTCTGGCATAGATAGCTGTTGGTCGCCTTCATGATTTCGGGCAGAGACACGTTATTGGTGAGCTGGGAATAAATCATGCCTTGCAGGATCGAAGCCAGCAGAGCGGCCGAGATTCCCTTCCCGCAGACGTCGGCTACGATTACGGCCAGACCGTCGCGGGTCATGACCACGTCAAAGAAGTCACCGCCGATCTCTTTGCAGGGGATGCTGCGGGCGCGCACGGTAGCAAATCCCGGTTCGGGAATGGTCACCGCCATCAGGCGTTGCTGGATGGAAGAGGCAATGTTCAGCTCCTGCTGCACCTTGCGGGTCTCTTCTTCGGCCTGCACCAGCCTGGCATTTTCCAGCAGCGAAGCGGCCTCGGTGGCTATGGCGCGCAAAATGTCACTGTTCGTCGTGGAAACATCGGTGCCCACTGAGCGGCTGTCGAGATAAAGCACGCCGGCACATTCTTCCACCAGGTTGGCCTGTGTTCCTCTCTTCTCCCGGAGCTTCGACTTGCGCAATGGAATACAGATAATCGTACGCAGATCATTGGTAACGATGCTGTTCCGTTGGGTCAACTGGCTCGATTTGAGCGCATCCTGCACCAGAAACTCGGAGGTCGTATGCGCCGCTTCTTCCAGCAGCGAGCGCGAGATGGTGCCGTCATCAGACAACGGGACCCCTTGCGCGCTTTGCCCGACGGCCAGCTTTAATTTGCCTTCATCATCCATCAGGAACACATATCCGCGCTCGGCGCGGGTCAGCTTGAGGGTAGTATCAATCAGGGTGAGAAGCACGTCTTTCAATACGCCGGCGGTGTTGAGCTTGCGCGCCGCTTCCAGAAAGAAGGTCAACATTTCCAGGTCAGATTTCGGCGCCTGTCCGGGAAGCGCGGTCACCTGGTTGAGGAATTCGCGGGTGGTAGAAGTAGGTTTATCGGGACTAAAGATCAGGAAGCCCGCGGCCGGGACACCGAATTCCAAACGGTCGTTGGCTTCCAGGCGTCTGCGCTGGATGCGCTCGCCGTTGATGAACGTGCCGTGTTTGCTTCCCTTGTCGATCAGGTAGTAGTCGGTGAGCTCCTGGACGATGATCGCGTGATCGCGAGAGACGTGGGGATCCTTCAATACAATGTGGTTGCTCGCCCTTCTACCGATGGAAACGGGCGTGCCTTCAATGGGAACGGTTTGCTGTTTGCCATCTTTTATGAGCAGCAAAGTGGGCTTCATTGGGCCAGAGGACGATACAGGTTGTGTAACAGTGCCAGTGGACGACATCTTAACTATCTCAGGAAACAGGCGATTGCGAGAGCTTATCACAACCCATGCCCGAATTTTGGGGCTTTATTCCCTTTGCGCGGGTGATGCAGTGGATGCCGATACCGGCAACTGACGCAAATAGAGCACTAATTGCCAGCGTTGCAGCTCGGGCAGCCGGCTGAACGAGGGCATTCCATGGCGGTCGTTGCCGTTGGTGATCTTCCAGAAAAGCGCGCCATCGGATTGCTTCTGGACCTGGGGCAGCAGCAGGTCCGCCGCCCGCTTACGTCCGCTTCCCTCCTGACCATGGCATTCGGAGCACTCTCGCAGGAAAAGTTTACGTCCGCCACCGGCGGCCCCGCTGTTCTGGGCCAGCGGGTTCGAACGAGCGGCTGCCGCTTGCGGCGGCTGCCAGTTGGGGTCCTGACGATAGGTCAGGTTTTGCCCGGCAGCAATTGCCGCCAACCAAGCGGCGGCTACAAACAATACTAGCTTCCAGGATTGCGATCTCATCTTCGATATAGCCGTCTTCATCTTTATCTTCATCATGGCTTGCTCCGAAACAGGCCAGCCAGCTTGTCTTTGAAGCCGCGGATCTCGTAGCTGTAACCAAAGCGCAAAAGCACGGCGGCACTCTTGCTTGTCAGTCCAATGGCTGGGGAAAAGCGCAGTGAGCTGTTGTCGCTTACCTGCCAGGAAAGAGCGGGAGCTAAATAATGAGCGGTATCCTGAAAGCCGAAAGCATGAGTGCTTCCCACACCACCAAATACCTCGGCGCCGGCAATAAAGTTCTCGCGACAAAAATGGCAATTGGCGGCAGAGGCGATTGTGCGCAGGGGACGCGAAATCCCGAAGGCGTATCCGAACTCAATGCCTTCGTTGTGGCTGAGGTTCTTTTCGGCGATAAAGTTTTCAGAGATGTTCCAGTCATGCACATCACTGGAAAGAATCAGCTTGGTTTCGAGCTCATGGGCGCGGATATGACGGCTCTCGGAATTCGGCACATCAAATTCGGCGGCCTGTCCTGGGATCTCTTTCTGGATGCGGCTGGCCTCGTTAATATTTTCGTACTCGAAATACAGAATGGGATTGATGCGGTGCTCGCCAGCCAGAGGACGGAAGCGGTTCTCGAATCGCCAGCCGGTAAAAATGGTGCTGTCACCGGAACGCGATTGCCCCTCCAGATAGAGTTCGCTGGTCCAGCGGGTATTGATGCCATACTCAAGTTCTATATAAGGAGCAAAATAAGAAGGCTCGCCGTGACGCGGAACCCCGGCATTGGATTGGGTTTCAATTTCAAGGTTTCCTGGTTCTTCCAGATGGTGATCGTAGGTAACAAAATACGGGCTCTCTTGCGCCCAGGCCGGCAACGCCGCCAGCATGAATAAGAAAATATAGCGTGCAACTGTTCTCATCTTTACCCCAAAATATTTTTATGATTTCTACTGCGAGGATGAATCTATTGCCGGCCGCTCTTTCTGCCGGCATTTACAGCACAGGCCGCCGAATTCCAGGCGTCCGGTCTTAATGTTGAAATCGCATTCCTGCGCTACCTGTTTGCTCAGCTTGGAAAAAAGCGGGGTCTGGAACTCCTGAATTTCTCCACACTGGAAGCAGGCCAGATGAATATGGCTGCGCAGGCGGGCGACTTCGTAATAATGCTTTTCTCCCTCAATATGCATCAGGTCAAGCTCATCGACGAGGCCGAATCGCTTGAGCAAGGTGAGGGTCCGATAGATGGTAGCCAGATTGATGTGCGGATCTTTTCGCACGGCCAGCTTCCATAGCGACTCAGCATCCAGATGCCGGGCAGAGCCCTGAATCAGCTCCAGCACAATCTCGCGCTGGTGCGTCATGCGCACTCCCCGGTCTTTCAATTCGTCGCGCAGGTTTCGCCGCGGGGCCAGTTGTTCCATCGGTTTATCCTTAAAATCGATTGCACGTTAAAAATGCAAATAATCGCGGCACATCAAAACAATCCCTGTTGCGAATGATTTGCAAGTAAAACTATACCATATCTGTACTGTTTTAACCAGAGTGGGACCGCATTTTCAAAACCAGTCCATGGAAGTCTCGATAGCTGGAATGTGGTTCTCGTTCAGCGCCACAGCTTGTGCGGCAGCAGATAGGTGAAACCGGCAAAAACTTCCCAGCGCGTGGAAGTACTGGTGAGTCCCCGGTTGAAACCGGCATCCCATACAAGATTAGGCCGCGCAGTGTAGGCCACAGCCCACAAGTTTCCTACGGCATGGCCACGCAGAAAAGGTTGTGTGAAGTGCCATATCTCGCCCCCAATGGCAAATTTCTTTCCAACCGGATGTGAAACCGAGAGGGTCTGGGCAAATTGAGCGCGATGAACGGCGTCTTCAATCACCTCGTTGAAAATGGCATTGGTATCGTAATGGAAACCTTTAACATCAGCGCTGGCCAGAAGAGCTAAGGAATTTCTGGGACTTCCCTGGTCCAGATCGGGCGTATTGCCTCCGTAGAAGCGGCGAAGGTAGCTTGCCGCCACTGTGGGCCGTGCGCCTTCTCCCTGATAAATCACAGCTTGCGCTCCCAGAAAAACTTCGGCGCTCCCATTCGCAGAGATGCCCTGTGCCCTGGAATGGACAAATGGACCTGAGGCAGCCAGCAGCTCAAGCCGCTGGGTAACAGCGAGCTTTATTACCTCGTTAATGCTTATGAGCGAAGAAAACTCAGGAGAATGGGTTGCACCAAGCACACCAGTTTCAAATTGCAGGTAACCGGCGGGTGGAAGGGTCGCCGGGGTTGAAACGGTGGGCCGTGCTGGATTAGCGGCGGGTTGATCTGGCTTCGCATCCTGGGCGCAAATGGTTGCTGCCTGCAAGGTCAACACAAAAGCAAGAACGAGTTTTTTGCGCCTTCTGCCCCAAGCTGGATGCTTCATGATGTAGCTATATCTGAAAGCTCCTTGCAGGCAGGAGCTTCTTTATCCTACTTCAAAAACTCAGGCGCGAAGCACAAACGCATGACACATGACTGCCAGCTACGCGTGCACCGCCGACAGCTCTTTCACAATGCTGGTCAGGAATACTTTGGCGTCGCCGAATAGCATTAACGTCTTATCCAGGTAATAAAGTTCGTTGTCAATGCCGGCAAAGCCCGGGTTCATGCTGCGTTTGATGACCATCACGGTGTGCGCCTGGTCGGTGTTGAGAATCGGCATGCCGTAGATGGGACTGCTCTTGTCATGGCGCGCGGCGGGATTGGTAACGTCGTTGGCTCCGATTACCAAGGCGACGTCAGCTTGCGGAAATTCACCGTTAATGTCATCCATCTCAAACAACTTGTCATAAGGAATATCGGCTTCGGCCAGCAAGACATTCATGTGGCCGGGCATGCGTCCGGCGACGGGATGGATGGCGAAACGCATATCCACGCCTCGCTTGGTGAGCGTGTCATAGAGCTCGCGCAATTTGTGCTGTGCCTGCGCAACGGCCAGGCCGTATCCGGGAACCACAATCACCAGCCGGGCCGAACTCAGCATCTCAGCGGCTTCTTCAGGACTGGCTGAGCGCACCGGCTTCTGTTCCACTTTGGCGGTGGATTCCTGTATCTGCCCGAATGCGCCGAATAAAACATTGGTAAACGACCGGTTCATGGCGCGGCACATGATGACCGAGAGAATAAAGCCGGAAGCGCCATCCAGTGCGCCGGCAACCACCAGCACCTTGCTGTTGAGCACCAGGCCCAGTAGTGCGGCAGAGAAGCCCGCGTAGGAGTTCAAGAGCGAAATGACGGTGGGCATGTCGGCGCCGCCAATGGGGGTGACCAGCATGACTCCAAAGACGAGGGCCACGATAACCATGGCCTCGAAGACATGTCTGTATTCCGGATGGAATACGAGAATCAGCATCAAGAGAATTGCCGTGCCGAGCACGGAGAGACTGACGAAGTTCTGCCCCTTATAAGTGATAGGACGCTGCGGCAGGATCTCCTGGAGCTTGCCTGCGGCAATCAAGCTGCCGGTGAAGGTGAGCGAACCGATGATGACTTCCAGGCCGATCTCAACCATTCCGAACTTGCTGATATTGGGAGTGCCGACATAATATTCCGCGATGCCGATAATCGCCGCGGACAAGGCGCCGAAGGCATGGCTTAAGGCTGTTCGCTGGGGTATAGCGGTCGTCTTGACCATGCCGAGAGGCACACCGACAGCCGCGCCGATGATGAGAGCGACGATGATCCACTTGTAATGCGTTACCTGGGGATCAAAAAGGGTGGCTCCAACCGCCAGGGCCGCGGCAATCTCGCCGATGAGGACCCCGCGCATGGCAGAGACAGGCGAACTCAGCCATTTGATAGCGAGGATGAACCCTACGACCGCGACGATATAGGTGAGGTCAATGAGCTGCTGCGTCGCTGCGACAGTCATTGCTTTTTATCCTTTTTTGTCTTGAACATGTGCAGCATGCGGTCGGTGATGATGAAACCGCCGACCATGTTGCTGAAGGAGGCGGCCACGGCAATCAAGCCAAGCGTGGTTGAGAGCCTGGTTTCATGCCGGCCGGCGATGATGATCGCCGCGACGACGACGATGGCATCAAGGGCGTTGGTCAGCGACATCAGCGGAGTGTGCAGCAGCGGCGACACCCGCTTGATCAGCTCAAAGCCGAGAAATCCTGACAGTATGAAAACGAACAATAACGACTGGTCAAATTGCACCTGGTTCTCGCCTCCTACGAGGATTGTTTTGCGTGTCCCAGCAGATCGCGCACGCGCGCATTCACTACTTCCCCGCCGTGGGTCACCAGCGTCTCGCGCGTGATTTCGTCCTGCTGATCAATGTTGACTGCGCCATCCTTAATAATGTGGCGCAAGAATGTAGCCACGTTGCGAGAGTACATCTGGCTGGCATGAAAAGGTATGGAAGCAGGAAGATTCAGCGGCCCCATGATGCTCACCCCATTTTCCACGATGGTACGGCCCGGCTGCGTCAGCTCGCAATTGCCGCCGCGCTCGGCGGCAATATCAACGATGACTGATCCCGGCGCCATGCCCGCCACCATGTCACGGGTAATAAGAATCGGGGCTTTCTTGCCGGGCACAGCGGCGGTCGAGATCACCACATCCTGCTGGCGTACGACTTCCGTCAGAAGCTCGCGCTGCTTGCGGTAAAAATCTTCGCCCAACTCCTTGGCATAACCGCCTTTATCTTCCGCCTGGGCAGCATCGAGCTCGACGGCAACGAACTTCGCGCCCAGACTCTCAATCTGCTCGCGCACCGCAGCGCGCACATCATAGGCCTGTACAACCGCGCCCAGCCGCCGGGCGGTGGCGATGGCCTGCAATCCGGCAACACCCGCGCCCAGCACAAAGGCGCGCGCCGGTGTGAGCGTGCCGGCGGCGGTCATGAGCATGGGAAACATACGCGGCAGCGCGTCCGCGGCCATGAGAACGGCCTTGTAGCCGGCGATGGTAGCCATGGAGGAAAGCGCGTCCATGCTTTGGGCACGCGTGATGCGCGGTATAAGTTCCATGGCAAAGCTGGTAACGCCGCGCGTGGCCAATTCAGCATAGGCGGGGCCGGCGCTCAGTGGCTCTCCGAACCCGATGAGCACCTGGCCGGAGCGCAGCAGAGGCAAATCCGCGCGGCCGCCTTCGGGATTGGCGCCTGCAGCACGAACCTGCAGGACCACGTCGGAGGAAGCAAACACTTCGGCGCGGTTAGCGGCTACGCGAGCACGCTTCTGCTGGTATTCCGAATCGGGAAACCCGGCGGCAGAACCAACCCCGGGTTCAATAAGAAACTCGACGCTGCTTTTGGCCAGCGCATCCATGGCTCGCGGGGTCATGGCCACCCGACGCTCACCCGGAAAAGTTTCGGCAGGCACACCAATCGTTAGCGCCACCGGAAGCATTCCTCCTTATAGATATAAGCTGCAAGCAAACTATACATTCTACGTCGAATTGTGGCGGGATATGCTGAATCTCTTATTTGCACTGCTCATAATATCCGAATCGCGCAACCTGCAACGTGACGCCAGTCACACTTATAGTTGCTTGAGGTTCGCTGTCCGGATCGATTGTAAAACAGCTCTCAATGGAACTTTGTACATCACCCGATTCAAGAACAAGTCCAAGATTGTATCAAAAGCGCAGGAAGAACCTGAGAGAGTAAGAGATCTGGCAGTAGTACAGTTTGGATATCCTGCATAAGAAAGCGGTGCAGGATGCCCCGCGGCAGCCGGCGAGACGCCGACGCTACTTCAAATTGAGTCACTACCAGAGATTTTATTCAGGAAGAGAAATACTGCACAAAAGCCAATGCCAGAAAAAATCCAGGGTCCGAGCCGCGAACCCTGGATTCTACAATGCGGGTTAGATATCGAAGTACAGGGCGAACTCCCAAGGGTGCGGACGCAGCCGTACCGGATCAAGCTCTTTCTTGCGCTTGTACTCGATCCAGGTTTCGATCAGATCCTTGGTAAATACTCCACCCTCGAGCAGGAATTCGTGGTCTGCTTCGAGGGCATCGAGCACCTCATTCAAAGCTCCCGGCACGGATTTGACTTTGGCTTTCTCTTCCGGCGCAAGCTCATACAAGTCTTTGTCTATGGGTGTGGGTGGCACGATCTTTTTCTTAATGCCATCCAATCCGGCCATGAGCAAAGCTGACATTGCCAGATACGGGTTCGCAGAGGGATCAGGCGAACGGAACTCAAGCCGCTTTGCCTTCTCACTGCGCGAGTACACCGGGATGCGAACGCAGGCGCTGCGATTGCGCTGCGAGTACATCAGGTTGATGGGCGCTTCGTAGCCGGGGACGAGGCGGCGATAAGAGTTCGTCGTCGGAGCGCAGAAGGCGAGCAGCGCCGGGGCGTGGGCCAACAGGCCGCCGATGTAGTGGATCGCCATCTCGCTTAAGTCGGCATAGCCTCCTTTGCCATAGAACAGGTTCTTCCCTGCCTTCCACAAGCTCTGGTGCACGTGCATGCCGGATCCGTTGTCTTGAAACAGCGGCTTGGGCATGAAGGTGACGGTCTTGCCATGCTTGTAGGCGACGTTCTTGGTGACATACTTGTATTTCAACAAGTTGTCAGCCATCTTGGTCAAAGTGTCGAACTTCATGTCAATTTCAGTCTGACCTGCGGTGCCCACCTCGTGGTGGTGCACCTCAACCGTAATGCCGATTTTCTCCATGGTCAGCATCATGTCAGTGCGGATGTCCTGCAATTTATCCATGGGCGGAACCGGGAAATAGCCTTCCTTGTAGCGCACCTTGTATCCCAGGTTCTTGCCATCCGGGGTTTCCTTGCCGCTGTTCCAGAAGCCTTCCTCGGAGTCGATATGGTAGTAACCGTAGTTGTAAGACTGGTCGAAGCGCACGCTGTCGAGAATGTAGAACTCAGCTTCGGGTCCGAAATAGCACGTATCGGCAAGACCAATGGTCTTGAGATGAGCTTCGGCTTTCTGGGCAACATGGCGAGGATCGCGGGTGTAGGGTTTGTTGTGAATCGGTTCGACTACGTTACAGATAAGGCTCACGGTCGGGGCCGCGGTGAAGGGATCTACGAAAAGCGTGGCCGGGTCCGGGTACAGGAGCATGTCGCTTTCATGAATCTCCTGAAATCCACGGATGCTCGATCCGTCAAACCCTACGCCTTCCGTAAAGGCGCTTTCTTCAAACTCTTTTGCTGAAACAGAAAAATGCTGCCAGAGACCGGGCAGATCGACAAACTTCAGGTCGACCACCTGAATCCCTTTGTCTTTAATAAATTTTATGACCTCACTTGGTGTCATGCAATTCGCCCCCATCAAATCAAATTATTTTAAAATTTGAAATTCGGGCGCTTGCGCGCCCGAATAAGGGTATTAGCTCAAGCATTTGAAATCAATGCGCGGGTCAATCCGTCGAAAAAACCCGTACCGGATCGACCCGCTACATGTTTACCTCAAGTCCTTGAAATCCCAGGTATAGATCAACCCACCAACGACCTGGCTCTGGTGTTTTTCGGGTGTAACGTTTTCGGCGAACACAGGGTTGTTGGAGAGATCATAACGATACTCCCAGCGCGTAATCAGGTTGCCGGCAATCTTGCGTTCAATGGTTGCCGTGAATTCATGGTAGTGTCCCGCCACCGCCGTTGTGAAACCGGCATGATCGTCATAGTACTCATAACGGAACGCGGTTGCCCACTTAGGATCGAACTGATATTTCAAATACCCGGCTACGCCTGCCCACCAGCTTTCCTTGACAGCAGTCAGGGGATGATCGTCGCCATAGTCACCGTTAAACATCAACGACAATTTGCCGGTTGGATTGAAGGTCACCACGGTGTCGCTCAGTTGACGCCAGTGGCTGCTGGCGCTGTGGGTGACGCCGAACTGCTCCGGCCCGGCAAAATAATTCTGGATGAAGCCCCACTTCTTGGCTGGGTTCACTGCAAGGCTCAAGCCGTAGGTTTTGCCGGTGTTGTTTTCAACAATGTTGTTCCACCCATTGGTGATGTAGCCCGTCAAGTTCACCTTGTCGTTGAAGGTGTACTTGGCGCGGGCGCCGTAGTGATAGAACGGAATGGCATAAGTAAACAGGACGCTATGGGTGTAGTTCCAGTTCGTCATGGTCTCGATGACCTCGGCGCCGGCCGGGGTCACGAACTTTCCGAAGTCTATCGCCAGACCCTTTCCGATAGGAGCGTTATAGGAGATATAACCTTCCTTGACATATTGGGCAAATCCAAGAGTTCCAGGATCGGCGGTGTTGACCACGTTCATGGCATTGCCGAAGCCTAAGGTCAAATTGAAACCCAGACGGTTAACGTCTGTCGGCGCCTTGTTGATGATTACTTCGGCCAGATTCAGTCCAAACTGCCTGTCAGGACTTGTGAAGGCCCGGAAGCCGGAAACCAAAGTCGCCGGGGCCGGGGAAAAAGCGGTGGTTGCCAACGGAAAAGTAGTTGGGTTGCCGAATGTTGTATTGGGCGCGTTGGTGGTCGGGTGCCCAAACGTGTAAGCATAATAACCATCAAAAAATCCGGTTATGTTCATTGGGCCCAAAGCGGTTGCCATGGGCGTCGGCGGAGGAGTTGCGGGCGCCGCGGGAGCAGCCGCTGCGGCCGGCGCTGGAGTTTGAGCAGCGGCGGCGTCTTGTGCGGTTAACGCCGCCGATGCGACTGGCTGCGGGCTGGCAGCCAATTGTTGGCGAAGCTGTATCACCTCGCCCTTCAAGCGTTCAATCTCGCTGACCTCGCTGCGCAGGCGTTCAATTTCGCTTTGCATGTCGTCCACCCGCTCAGAAACCTCTGCTGCAGTGGGGCTGGCTGCCGGTGCGGCGGCTGGGGCGGCGGCAGGAGCGGCACTTGCCGGTGCAGCGGCTGGCTCGCCGTTGCCTTCTGCGCCAAACGCTACAAGCGTGCAGCACGACAGAAGAAAGCATAGTGCCAGTGCCATCAAAACCGTCCTCGTATTATTCCTCATCGATTAACTCTCCCTTCCTGAGATTATTATTTGAATTTTTTTTAAGTCCCTGTTAACGCCCTGTTACTTTTGAGGTCAGAACACTCCCCTGCTTGCTGAGGAGTGCTGACCTCAAAGATTGACCAGGGTCTTGCAAAAATAGAGGAGAGATAAAATTTCGTCAAAGAGATAATTTTTGTGGGACGCATAAGTTATTCGTATAGGGAAAATCCCGTTAAAGGAATTTAACGCGCACGATGTAAATGAAACATCAACATTTCGTAAACAAGCTATCAACAGCAGGAAGGCCAGGGGACGGAAGAAAGATGAAGCATCATGCGTGTTTCGCCACATAGAACATCAGGGCGAAAATAACGATGGGGATCAACGCCAGCATGATGTAGAACAGGATTTTTTTCAGCCAGGGCGAGCGGCGCTGCTTCCAGTCTCGCAATTCGGGACGGTCGGCAACTCCTACCTGGTCCTGATGCTCGAGGTCCCAGGCAAACTCGTGGGCGCTGGCGTAACGCTTCTTGGGATCGCGTTCCAGTGCGCGATAGATAATTTCCTGCAACTGGGGAGATATTTCAGGATTGAGTTCGCGTGGAGGCACAGGGTTATTCAGCAACCGGTCATTCATGATGGCAAAGGGATTGGGCCCCTGAAACGGCACTTTGCCGGTCAGCATTTCGTACAACATGATACCGAGCGCGTATAGATCACTGCGCGCATCACCGCGCTTGCCTTTTACCTGTTCCGGGGAGATGTAGTCGGGCGTTCCCATGGTTGCCGAAAGTTTGGCAAACGTCAGCCGCCGCGCACCGGCGTTGGCGGCGATGCCGAAGTCAATGAGCTTGATGTTGTCCTGATCATCGATCATGACATTTTCCGGCTTCAGATCGCGGTGTACCACGCCGTGGCGATGGATATAATCCAGCGCACGCGCGATTCCCAACGCGATCTTGACTGCGCGCTCCGGTGGAAGCGTTCTCTGCTCATTGAGGAGTTGGCGCAACAATCTTCCTTCCACCCACTCCATGACCATGTAAATCTGGCTGCGGTCGTCATCGGCCATCACTTTCATCACGCCGGGGTGATCGAGTTTTGTTCCGATATCCTGCTCGCGGTGAAAGCGCTCGTAGAATACGGGGTCGCTCTCCATTTCCGGATGGGGAACCTTGATGGCCACCGGCTGGCCGGTGCGCAGATCGGTGCCGCGAAAGATTGAAGCCATGCCACTGCGGGCAACGACGTTTTCAATGCGGTAGTGATCGAGTTGGTCGCCGGTGTGAAGTGAGATCATTGTGGAAGCATTCAGCAGTCAGTACTCAGCATTCAGTCAAGTTTAGCATTTAGCACTTGGCCCATAAGAATGGTTTGAGATCACTGCAGTGGTGAGAAATACGACTATTTCAGCGTCCAAATGCCAATTGCTAATTGCTGTTGGTTGGCTGAATGCTGAGTGCTGACGGCTGAATGCTGGTTCACAGAAGCTTATAAGGCCGTCCGCGATACATACCCACACGTTCAACGCTGCGAACGCGGATGAGCTGCACGCTGATATTATCGCTGCCGTCCTGCTGATTAGCAACTTCCACCAGTTTTTTCGCGGCGTCCGTCAAATCAGCGCTGTGGCCGATGATGTGCGCCATCTCGGAAGGCGTCATCGCGCCGTGCAGTCCATCGGAGCAAAGCACCAGCACATCTCCCGCCAGAATCTGGTGCTCGCTGGTCTCGGTGTTGACGAACAGGTCGTTTCCCAGCGAGCGGCTGAGCACGTGACGTGTGGGCACGTTGGCTGCTTCGCGGGCAGAAAGCAGCCCCATACTAAACTGCTCGTTGGCCACGGTGTGATCCCGGGTTAGCGCCTTGGCTTGGCTGCGGCGGATGAGATAACAACGTGAATCGCCTACGTGGGCGACCACCGCGCGATCAAAACGCAGAGCGCAAGCCACCAGGGTGGTGGCAATGGCCAAGCTATTTTTTCCGGGCGCCATTGCGGCTTCATGGACGTGAGTATTGGCCGCCTGCACCAGTCGAGGCAATAGCGAGGTATGCGGTTCGCCGGGCGCTGCATTGAGGAACCCGGCCAACAGGCTTTCTATGGCCGTACGAGAGGCCACCTCGCCACGGTCCTGTCCACCGACTCCATCGGCCAGAGCGAACAGCCATCCGCGGCTGCGCGCCAGCTCTGGGGTCTCAGGCAGTACGTGGCCAATGTAATCCTCGTTATGGTCGCGTCTGCGTCCGTTGTCAGAAAGTTGGGCGAACTCCACTTGCAGCATAGAGCTTTCCAGGGAACCGCGCCTGCCGGAAACAGCCCCGGTAGGGCGTCCAGAGAACGATCCTCCATGACCAGCGTACATTATGCCCTATGCCTCGTGGAAAACGGGCGGACAAGCGTCCGCCCGTACCTCTATCGGTTGTTGTTTTTTCGCGATCAATCTCAGGTGAGATTCATCACGCTGAGCCGGCTTTGGCACGCTCCTGTACAAACGTTGTTCGCCCTGTAGCCTTGCTGGAACGAACAAAGTAGATGCCACCGTAGATGGCCCAAACCCCTGCTATTCCTAAAGCGTAGAGCGGTTCTTTGATGGTGCCGTACCCCATCGTCGGTCCGATCAGATAGAAGGCCATGCAAGCCAGGTTTGCGACCAACCCAAATATAGGAATAACAAAGTGTTTTAAAGGTTTAAAGTTGGGATGCTTATGATAAGCAACCAGGCAGATTACGCAACTCAGCCCATAGAGCAGGAACGTTCCAAAATTCGAAGCCAGCGTTACCGTCAGCAAGGAATTAGGCAGCGCTGCCATCTTGTCATGCGTCGTGTATCCGAAGCTCGACAGAATGCCGTGTGGCAATGCCTGGATGACGGAATCAGCCGGTGCGCCGGCATCGCCAAATGCCATGGCTGCTCCGATGCATCCTACCACTGCTGAAATTGCCGCCAGAGTCCAGATGGCGCGATGAGGAGTGAGGTTCTTGCCATGCAACATGCCGAAGTGCTCCGGCACTTCTTCATCTTTGCCCATGGCGTAGGTGACACGCGCTCCGGTGTTGATGCAGGAGAGCGTAGTGCCAATCAGGGCCAGGAACACGGTGAACGCCTGAATCAACATAAACGTTCGTCCATGCCCGGGGCCGAGGATGGCATCGCCCACCATGACCATCATGTCACCGATGGGCGCCGCCGAGCCTGCGGCATTCGCCATAGGGTAGCCGCTGTTCAGGAAGTAGTTGGCCGCAAAATACTCGAAGAGATAACAGAAGGCCCCCTGAACCAGCAGTGACGTAATTACCGCGATGGGAACATCGCGTTTGGGGTTTTTAGCCTCGCCGCCCATCGCCGTTACCGATTCAAAGCCCACCAGAATCAGAATGGCGACGGTAGCTTGGACAAAGACCCAACCCCACTTATGCGGCGCGATGACAGATGTGGCGGTCGGATGAGCAACAAAATTGCCGCTATCATCCTTCTCCGGGTATGTCACCGTATACGGCACCGGCTTGCCGGAAGCATCGAGCAGAGGCTGCGGAATATTATTCGAGTCACGAACAATCGTATCCGTAGTTTGGCCGTTAGCGGTTGTCTTCTCTGTTTTGAATTGATAGTTATAGGCGTCGCTTGAGGTAGCATCCCATTGGAAAGCAACGCTTCCCGGGGGATGGTTCCAGCGATATCCCAACGCCATTACCGAGAACACGATCAGCGCTGAGATCTGGATGACGTTGATGGCA
>Ga0070741_10004893_pt1 | contig 30667 bp, 27 predicted proteins | sample Coa_R1_4_FD_66440 | JGI IMG/M metagenome (GOLD analysis project Ga0070741, IMG submission 66440) | Surface soil microbial communities from Centralia Pennsylvania, which are recovering from an underground coalmine fire - Coalmine... | ecosystem: Environmental > Terrestrial > Soil > Unclassified ... | reverse complement strand
CACCTTCAGCGACGGCTCGACCACGCTTGGAACGGCGGCGCTGTCGGGGGGCACGGCCTTGATCACGACGAGCTTCTCCGCGGCCGGCGTTCATGCGATCGTCGCGACGTACGCGGGCGGCGCCACCTTCGCCGGCAGCGCCTCCGCGCCGGTGCCGGTCACCGTGCAGCCGGCCGCCAACTCGACGCTGACGCAACTGATCCCGTTGACGAACCCGCAGGCGGCGGGCTCGCCGGTCGTGGTGCTCGCGCTCGTGGGCGCCTCCGGCGGGACGTCTCCGACCGGCACCGTCGAGTTCTACGACGGCGCGACGCTTCTTGGCACCGGCACGGTTTCGCCGACGACATCGGGCGGGTTCGCGTGGATCAGCACCTCCGCGGTCTCGACGGCCGGCGTGCACGTGCTGCTCGCGAGGTACCTCGGCGACGCGACGTACGCGTCGAGCGTCGCGTCGCCGGCCTTCATCACCATCTACTCGGGCGCGCGGCCGGGCTCGACCGGTATCACGATGACGGCGAACCCGAATCCCTCGGCGGCGGGCAGCACCGTCACGCTCACGGCGACGGTGACCGGCGGCGCCACGTCCGGAATCGTGCTCTTCTTCCACAACGAGACATTCCTGGGCGCGGCGCCGCTGGTCAACAACGGCGGCGTGTTCCAGGGCACGCTGACGAACTCGACGCTCACCGTCGGTGCGCACGTGTTCACGGCGTCGTATCTCGACGCCACGGGGCTCGCGGCGAGCAACTCGGCGCTCGTGGTGCATACGGTGCAGTAGGCGGGCGCCGCCGCGCGCGGCGTTATCGGGCGGGCACGTGACGGAGCGCGGCGAGTTTCCGCGTGGCGCTGACCGAGTAGATCCGCGCGATTCGGCCCGCGGCGTCGAGCTCGATCTGAAGGGTGGTGCGCGGCGCGACGCGGTCGGGCCCCGGCGCGACGTCGACCAGCGCGGCCGGCAGCGCGTTGAGCGAGAGCGGCTGCACCGCGTGCTGCTGTCGCACGCGCGACACCGCGAAGAAGAAGCGCGTCACCTTGTCGCGGCCGACGATCGGCCGCAGCGCGGCGCGGAACTCGCCGCCGCCGTCGGTCAGCGTCCGCACGTCTTCGGCCAGCAGCGCTTCGACGCCGGGCACGTCGTTGGCCTGGAGGCACTGCAGAAAGCGGGTGAGCGCCCGGCGCGTGTCGGCCTGCAGGTCCGCCGTCACCGGGCGGCGGTCGCGATGGTAGTCCGCCATCGCCTGCCGCGCGCGGTGATGCGTCGTCTTGACGTTCGACTCGGAGAGATCCAGCGCGTCGGCGGTTTCCTTCACCGAATAGTCGAAGACATCCCGCAGCAACAGCACGGCGCGCTGCGTCGGCGTGAGCCGCTCGAGCGCCAGCAGGAACGCAAACGACACGCTCTCGATCAGGTCGTAGCGGTCCTCGAGCGTGCGGCCGTCCTCCATCCTCGGCTCGTGCGACGGGGGCTGCTCGTGCTCGCTCTCGATCGGCGACGGGAGCCAGGGGCCGACGTACTCGCGCCGCCGGCGTTTGCGCAGCGCGTCGCGCGCGAGGTTGATCGCCACCTTGACGAGCCACGGCCGCAGCGATTCGGTCCGCGCCGGCGGATGCTCCATCGCGCGGACGAACGTGTCCTGGACGATTTCGTCGGCGTCCGCGGCGTTGCCGGTCATGCGGTACGTGAGGCTCCACAGGAACCGACGATGCTCCACGAACGCCTGTTCGAGCCCGACGGTCATGAAGCGACGGCAGCCGCGAAGGGCTGCGCTGCCCCTGTGCCGCGATCCGCCGTCGCCGCCTGCGTGCCGCGGTTCTGCGGAGCGCAGCGTTTGAGGGCCGCCTGCGCGGCGGCGATCGCACTTGCGGCTGCCGCGTCGGACAACTGACCGTGCGGTCCGACCCAATCGCCCGCGACGAACACGTTGTCGAACGCTGGGAGCCGTGTCGATGGACGGCCGGCGGTGCCGCCCTGCGCGGCCGTCAGCTCCGCGTTCGTGACGACGAGATTCGGCAGGAACTGTTTCGACTCGATCACGGTGCGCCATCCCGGCTGCAGATCGTCCAGGACGCCTTCGAGCGTCCGCTCGACGTCGCGGCCTGCATGCTCGTCCGGCCGCAGGTACTGTGACACGTGGATGACCGCGGCGCCAGCGGGCGCGAGCGCCGCCACCGCCGAGTGCACGGAGAAATAGACCGGCGCGTCGACGCCGAACGCGACGAGGCGCTTCGGCTGCGGCAGCGTGCGGAGCGCGACGTCGAGCGTGGCGAGTCGCACGGGCGGCGGCAGCGACGCGGCGAAGCGCGTTCCCGCGATTGTGTCGACGTCCGCCGGCGCGCCGGTGAGGACGACCGCCCCAGCGTCGACGCGCGATCCGTCCGCGAGGCGGACCCCTGTCGCGTCCGGCCCGATCTCGTCGATGCCGAGGACCGGGGCTGCGACACGGAACGCCGCGCCGTTCGCGGCCGCCGCCGCGCGGAGCGCATCCACCATCGTCTGCCACCCGCGATCGAGGTAGAGCACGTTCCCACTGGCCCCGAGCTGCAACTGCTCGAGGGCGGCGCCGGCGCTCTGGCGATCGGGATCGTTGGTGAACGTCGTGACGCGAACGAGCATCTTGACCAGATCCCGAACGAGCGCGTGGCGGACATTCGCCTCGAGCCAGGCCGTCAGCGTCTGTCGCTGCACCGCCTGGGCGTCGACGCGGCCGATTGCGGTCAGCAGTCGCGCGAACTCCAGCTTAGCCGACAGCGGGAGCAACCCCGTGGTCAGCAGCGATGCGAACCCCGCCGGCAGCGTGTGCCGCCGCCCGTGGTGTAGAGCGAAGCCCCCGTTGGCGCCGGGGACGGCGCCCTTCGGGTCGATGCCGAAGGCGCGCAAGGCCTGTCGCAGCGCGCCGTGGCGATAGAGCGCGTGCGGCCCGAGGTTGAAGGAGAACCCGCCCTTGTCGCGCGTCGCGGCCCGCCCGCCGAGCGACGCCGCTTTCTCGAGGACGAGGACCGGCGCGCCGGATCTCGACGCCTCGACAGCCGCGACCAGACCCGCGATGCCTCCGCCGACGATGACGATGTTTTTCATACCCGATATCACGTCTGCGGCGGGGGAAAGGTTACAGTGGCCCATGCCGAAGAGCTCGGATCTGACTCGTCGAACCGTGCTGCGGGCCGCCGCCGGCTCGCTCGCGCTGGCGGGCACGCGCGTCCTCGCGCAGCGTCCGCGTCCGCCCCACATCGTATTCATCCTCGCGGACGATCTCGGCTACGCCGATGTCGGGTGCTACGGCCGGCCGGACCTGTCGACGCCGAACATCGACCGGCTCGCGGCGAACGGCGTCAGGCTGCTGCAGGGCTACGCGAACTCGGCCGTGTGCACCGCGACGCGCGTGGCGCTGATCACGGGCCGGTATCAGTATCGGCTCCGCGTCGGGCTGGAGGAACCCATCGCGGTCGCCAGTGAAAACGTCGGCGTGCCGCCCGAGCATCCGACGCTGCCGTCGCTCTTGAAGAAAGCCGGCTACGAAACCGCGCTGGTCGGCAAGTGGCATCTCGGCGCCCTGCCCCGGTACGGACCGCTGGCGAGCGGCTACGACCACTTCTACGGCTTCCGGAGCGGCGCCGTCGACTACTACGCGCACCAGGGCACCGATCACAAGGACGATCTGTGGGATGGAGACGTCCCGGTCCACCAGAACGGCTACCTGACGGACCTGCTCGGCGACCGCGCCGTCGACGTCATCGACCGCGCCGCGGCCGGCTCGCGGCCGATGTTCCTCAGCCTGCATTTCAACGCGCCGCACTGGCCCTGGGAGGCGCCCGGCGACGAAGCGGAATCGGAGCGGCTCAAGACGGCGAGCCTCTGGCACTTCGACGGCGGCACGCAGAAGACGTATCAGCGGATGATCGAGCGGATGGACTTCCAGATCGGACGCGTGCTCGCCGCCCTCGAGGCGCATCGGATGATCGAGAACACGATCGTCGTCTTCACGAGCGACAACGGCGGCGAGCGCTTCGCCGACACGTGGCCGTTCACCGGCCGCAAGACCGAACTGCTCGAGGGCGGACTGCGGGTGCCGGCGATCGTGTCGTGGCCGGCGCGGATCCCGCGCGGCCGCACGAGCGACCAGGTGGCGATCAGCATGGACTGGGCGCCGACGCTCGTCGCGGCGGCCGGTGGATCGGCGGATCCGGCGTATCCGTTCGACGGCATCAACCTCCTTCCGCAGCTGACCGACGCGGCGCCGCTCGCCCCGCGCACGCTGTTCTGGCGATTCAAGGCGAACGCGCAGCGCGCGGCACGCGACGGCGACTTCAAGTTCCTGAAGATGCTCGACAACACGTTCCTCTTCGACGTCGTCGAGGATCCGATGGAGCGGGCGAACCTGAAGGATCGCCGCAGGGAGATCTACGACCGCCTCGTCGCGAAGTGGCTCGACTGGAACGAGACGATGCTGCCGGAGGTCGACGAGAGCATCACCGACACGATGCACGGCGACACGACGGCGGATCGGCCCGGCGAGAAACCGCCGAGCCAGAAAGCGGACAGGCCGAAGCGCGGCGGCCTATAATTGAAGATTCCCATGGCCCACGACTGGATCGCCGTGCGCGGCGCGCGCGTGCACAACCTGAAGAACATCGACGTCGACATCCCGCGCCACAAACTGGTCGTGATCACCGGTCTGTCCGGCTCGGGCAAGTCCTCGCTCGCCTTCGACACGGTTTACGCGGAGGGGCAGCGCCGGTACGTCGAATCGCTGTCGGCCTACGCGCGCCAGTTCCTCGAGCAGATGGAGAAACCGGACGTCGACCTGATCGACGGCCTGTCGCCCGCCATCTCGATCGAGCAGAAGACCACGGGATCGAACCCGCGGTCGACGGTCGGCACGGTCACCGAGATCTACGACTACCTGCGGCTGCTGTTCGCCAACATCGGCGTGCCGCACTGTCCGAACTGCGGCAAGGCCATCACGAGCCAGTCGCTCGAGCGGATCGTCGACATGGTGATGCTGTATCCGCAGGACGAGCGCATCAACGTCCTCGCGCCGATCGTGCGCGGCCGCAAGGGCGAATTCAAGAAGGAGCTCGCCGCGCTGCGGACGCGCGGGTACACGAAGGCGCGCGTCGACGGTCAGTTCCGGTCGCTCGAGGAAGAGATCAAGCTCGATCGTCGCAGAAACCACACCATCGAAGTCGTCGTCGATCGCGTGATCGTGCGCGGCGGCGTCGAGCGCCGGCTCACCGAATCGGTCGAGGCGGCGCTCGGGCTCGCCGACGACATCGTCGTCATCAACACGTACGAGGGGGGCGATCGGTTGTTCTCGCGCCGGCTGGCGTGCGTCGACTGCGGCCTCAGCGTGCCGGAGATGACGCCGCGCGCCTTCTCGTTCAACTCGCCGCACGGCGCGTGCCCCGACTGCCAGGGGCTGGGGACGATGATCGATTTCGATCCGGCGCGCATCGTCCCGGACGAATCGAAGTCGCTGGCGGACGGCGCGATCGCGCCGTGGGCGCGGGGCGACAAGAAGCTGGTCCGCGATCAGCTCCAGGCGCTCTCGCGCGACTTCGGGATCGATCTGCAGGTGCCGTTCGGCCGTCTCCCGCGCAAGTCGCGCGAGGTGCTCCTCTTCGGCGCCGGCAAGCAGTTCGAGGGATTGATTCCGAACCTGCGCCGCCGCTTCGAAGGCGGCAGCTGGTCCGAGCAGGAGGAGCTCGAGCCGTACCGATCGCTGCGGCCGTGCCCGACGTGCGGCGGCCACCGGCTGAAGAAGGAGAGCCTGTCGGTCCGGGTCAAGGAGCGCACGATCTCCGAATACGTCAACCTGCCGATCGCCGAGGCGCTGGACGTCTTCGACAATCTCTATCTCACCGATCGCGAGGCGATCATCGCCGAGCGCATCCTCAAGGAGATTCAGGAGCGCCTGCGGTTCCTCCACGACGTCGGCGTCGGGTACCTGACGCTCGGCCGCAGCGCGGCCACGCTCTCGGGCGGCGAAGGGCAGCGCATCCGCCTCGCCACGCAGATCGGCGCCAACCTCACCGGCGTGCTGTACGTGCTCGACGAGCCGTCGATCGGGCTGCATCAGCGCGACAATCGCAAGCTGCTCGCGACGCTCGCCCGGCTCCGCGATCTGGGCAACACCGTCATCGTCGTCGAGCACGACGAGGAGACGATTCGCGTGGCGGACTACGTCATCGACCTCGGGCCGGGCGCGGGCGATCTCGGCGGACACGTGATCTTCCAGGGGACGCCCGGCGCGCTGGCGGTGGATCCGCATTCGATTACCGGCGCGTACCTCACCGGCCAGAAATCGATTCCGATTCCGGCATCGCGGCGCTCGTCGCTGAAAGGCGACCTGGTCATCCGCGGCGCGCGCGAGAACAACCTGAAGGGCGTCGACGTGCGCATCCCGCTCGGCGTGCTGACGACGGTGACCGGCATCAGCGGATCGGGCAAGTCGACGCTCGTCAACGACATCCTGTACAAGTCGCTCGCGAAGACGCTCTACAACGCCGCGGACGATCCCGGCGCGCACGACACGATCGAAGGCATCGCGCTCATCGACAAGGTGATCGAGATCGATCAGTCGCCGATCGGCCGGACGCCGCGTTCGAACCCGGCGACCTACACCGGGCTGTTCACCTTCATCCGCGATCTGTTCGCGATGATGCCCGACGCCAAGGCGCGCGGCTTCAAGGCCGGCCGCTTCTCGTTCAACGTCAAGGGCGGCCGGTGCGAAGCGTGCCAGGGAGACGGCGTCATCGCGATCGAGATGCACTTCCTGCCCGACGTGTACGTCACCTGCGAGCAGTGCAAGGGGCGGCGGTACAACCGCGAGACGCTCGAGATCAAGTATCGCGGCAAGTCGATCGCCGACGTCCTCGATCTGACCGTCGACCAGGCGCTGCCGCTGCTGGAGAACTTCCCCGGCATCGCGAACAAGCTGCGCACGCTGCAGGACGTCGGCCTGGGCTACATCGAGCTCGGCCAGTCGGCGACGACGCTGTCGGGCGGCGAGGCGCAGCGCGTGAAGCTGGCGAAGGAGCTCTCGAAGCGGGGGACCGGCCGGACGCTGTACATCCTCGACGAGCCCACGACCGGGCTGCACTTCGAGGACACCCGGAAGCTGCTCGACGTGCTGACCAAGCTCGTCGACCAGGGGAACACGATCGTCGTCATCGAGCACAACCTCGACGTGATCAAGTCCGCCGACTACGTCATCGATCTCGGACCGGAGGGGGGCGTCGGCGGCGGCCGGATCGTGGCGGAGGGGACGCCCGAGGAGGTGGCGCGGAGTCCGCAGTCGGCGACGGGGCGGTTCCTCGCAGAATTGTTAGCCGGCGGCCATCGCGCGACGGAATCGTCAGTGGCCAGCTAAGCTGGTGTGGTAGTATTACCACAACTTGTCGAGATGCCGGTGTGGTACGCGTACCACAAATGGCATATCAACATCGTCAAATGCGCCGCCCGCATACCGCTCAACGTACTGAAAACAGGGTTGTTAGTGGTATCGGCGGCAGCGTCACCGTTCGGGCACCCGGTTTGCTCAGCTTATCTGTGCTCGCCCTTCGCCTGAGAGGCTAATGGACGCACAGCGGACGCTTCGTCGCCAAATCTCCTGCGTCGGAATCGGACTTCACTCCGGCAACAAGGTCAATCTCACACTCAAACCGGCGGCGGCCGATTTCGGCATCCGTTTCCGGCGCACCGATCTCGGCGGTCACGAAATCGCCGCGACCGTCCAGCACCTCGGGGGCATCCAGCTCGCCACGGGTCTCGCGCGCAACGAGGTGTCGGTCGAAACGGTCGAGCACCTGCTCGCGGCGTTGACCAGCACCGGCGTCGACAACGTGCTGGTGGAACTCAACTCGCCGGAAGTGCCGATCATGGACGGCAGCGCCGCGCCGTTCATCTATCTGATCCACGAGGCGGGCGTGAAGCGGCTGCCGGCCGCGCGCAAGTATCTGAAGATCGTCCGGCCGATCGCCATCTCGCGCGGCGACAAACGCATCGCGCTCTATCCGTCGGACCACTTCAAGGTCACCTACAGCGTCAGCTACGACCACCCGCTGCTGCGCCACCAGTCGCGCACGATCCGGATCACCGAGCACTCCTTCATCGAAGAGATCGCGCCGGCGCGCACCTTCACGTTCCTCAAGGACGTCGAGATGATGCGTCAGAACGGGCTCGCGCTCGGCGGCTCGCTCGAAAACGCGATCGTGCTCGGCGAGACCGGGATCCTGAACAACGCGCTCCGGTTCGAGGACGAGTTCGTCCGCCACAAGATCCTCGACGCGATCGGCGATCTGGCCCTCGTCGGCTACCCGGTGATCGGCCATCTGGTCGCGCACCGCGCGGGCCACGCGCTCCACACCGAGTTCGCGACGAAGGTGCTCGAGGCGACGCATGCGTGGCGCCTGGTGGAGGGAGCGGTCGAGGCTGGCGCCGACGGCGTCGTGCCGGTGCCCGTCGCCGCGAAGGACGCCGCGGCGCCGCGGCTCGCGAACTAGCGCCGGCGTCCGGATCTCAGCGCGCGCGTCGCGCGGCTTCGATGCGGGCAGCCCGTCAGGGCTGCCTCATTTCGTCAGCTTCTTCATGTACGCCTCGAGCTTGTCGTTCTCGTATTTCACCGTATTGAGAAACAGGCTCTCGGCGAGGTAGGCGCGCCGGTCGGCGTCGTCCATCTGCTCGATCAGGTGATGGATCTCCTTGACCATGTCTTCGAACGAGCGCTCGAGGCCACGCCGCGCGGTCACCTCCTTGTAGAGCGCTTCCATGATCGCGAGGAGATCGCCGTCGAGGTCGATCGTGGCGCCGCTGGTGGTCGTGATGCTGCGCATGGTCATGCCCCGAAGCTTTTGACGGCGCTCGGCTCGTCGGCGTGTATCTCGATGAAGTTCTGCGCGCCGGTCATCGTCAGCATCGTCTCGACCCGCTTCTGGACGCCCGAGAGCTTCAGATGCCCGCCGGCGCTCGACGTCTGGCGGTACAGATCCATCAGGCAGCCGATCGTCGCGCTGTCGACGTAGGTGACCGGCGTCAGGTCGATCAGGATGTCGCGGCGGCCGGCGGCGAGCAGGCCGGTGACCGCCGACGAGAAGTCGCCGAGAATCGGGTACATCAGCCGCGTCTCGCCGACGCGGACGATCGACACCGTGCCGGCCTGTTCGGTTTTGACATTCATGAGTGGGCTCCAGAGCGGTGAGGCGTGCGGCTGGCCGGGCTGAACTCGTCGCCGCGCAGCCGGCGGATCTGACGTGCGAGCTCGGTGCGTCCGCGGTTGATGCGCGACTTGACGGTGCCTTCCGGCAGCTTCAGCTGTTCGGCGATTTCCTGGTACGAGAGCTCCTGGATGTCGCGCATCAGCACGGCGGTGCGCAGCGTGTCGGGCAGCGCCGTCATCGCTTCGCGCAGCAGCGACACGCGATCGCGCTGCTCGAGCGCCGCGACCGGCCCCGGGTCGTGCGACTGCGGCGACAGCTCGTTCGCATCGACGTCGCGATCGATCGTCTCCCGCTCCTTCCGGACGCTGCGGTAGTGGTCGATGCAGAGGTTGCGGCTGATGCTGATCAGCCAGGTCTGGAAGTTCGCGCGCCGGTCGAACGTGTCGAGCGACTTGAAGATCTTGAGAAAGATGTCCTGCGTGAGATCTTCGGCTTCGTCGTGCTTGCCCACGAACTTGTAGGCGACGTTGAACACCTTGCGCCAGTACTGCTTGACGATCGCGTCCCACGCGAGCTGATCGCCCGTGAGACACCGCTGGATCAGCGCCTCGACGTCCGCGGTCGACGGGGAATCCGACGCCATGAGTAGTTGAGTAGAATAGCCTATCACGTTGCCATCAGCGCCCCCGGGATCCGGATTCCACCGCGCAGCCGACGATCTCGCGTGCGACGGCGTTCCGCTCGCCGACATCGCCGCCGCCGAAGGCACTCCGATCTACGTCTACAGCGCGGCGATGCTGCGCGCGCGCTACCGCGCCATCGACGAGGCGTTCGGCGGCTACCCGCACGCCATCCACTACGCGCTGAAGGCGAACTCCACGCTCGCGATCGCCGCGCTGCTGCGCGAGATGGGCAGCGCCGCCGACGCGAATTCGATCTGGGAGATCGAGGTCGCGCGCAAGGCGGGATTCGCCCCGTCGGCGATCGTGTTCACCGGCGTCGGCAAGACGCCGGCCGAGCTCGAGTGCGCCGTCGCGATGGGCGTCAAAGCGATCAACGTCGAGTCGGCGGGCGAGCTCGCGCGGGTCGAGGCGCTGGCGGCGACCGCCGGCCGCGTCGCGCGCGTCGCCGTGCGCGTCAACCCCGACATCGACGCCAAGAGCCACCCGCACATTTCCACCGGGTTGAAGGTGAACAAGTTCGGCGTGCCGCTCGACGATGCGGCCGCGCTGGTGGCGTCGCTGCCGTCCCGGCCGGCGCTGCGGCTCGTCGCGGTCCACGTGCACATCGGATCGCAGATCACGACGATCGATCCGATCCGGCGCGCCGCCGCCACGATCGCGCGGCTCGCGGCCGACGTGCAGCGCCGTGGCCTGGCGCTCGAATACGTCGACGTCGGCGGCGGACTCGGCGTGGAGTACGACGATCGCGCCGTGCCGTCGATCGGCGAGTACGTGTCGACGCTGGTGGATGCGATTCGCCCGACCGGGCTTCCGATCGTCGTCGAACCGGGACGGGCGATCGCGGCGCCGGCCGGCGTTCTGCTGGCGCGCGTCGTCGACGTCAAGCCGCGCACGGCGACGAGCGAGTTCGTGGTCGTCGACGCCGGCATGACGGAGCTGCTGCGGCCGGCGATGTACGGCGCGTTCCACCGCATCGAGCCGGTGCGCGCCTCTGGCGGCGGAGACCGTCATTACGAGATCGTGGGCCCGGTCTGCGAGAGCAGCGACGTGGTCGGCCGCGATCGCGTGCTGCCGGAGTTGGTCGTCGGCGACCTGGTCGCGATCCGCGACGTCGGCGCGTACGGCTCGGCGATGGCGTCCAACTACAATCGTCGTCCGCTGCCGCCCGAGGTGCTCGTCGACGGCGGCACGTGGCGCGTCATCCGCCGGCGGCAGACGGTCGACGACATGCTGTCGATGGAGCAGTTGTAGTGCAGGCGCTGCCGGGACACCTCATCGCCTTCGAGGGGCTCGATCAGAGCGGCAAGCAGACGCAGGCGGAGCTGCTGCGCGACCGACTGAAGCAGGCGGGTCGGAAGTCGCGGCTGGTGTCGTTTCCCGACTACGGCACGTCGATCGGCGAAGAGATCGCGCGCGCGCTGCAGGGCGAGCGCGACTACGGCCCGGACGTCATGCAGCTGCTCTACGTCGCGAACCGGTACGAGCGGAAGCCCGACCTGCTGCGGTGGCTCGAGGGCGGGCTGATCCTGGTCAGCGATCGATACATGGCGTCGAGCGTGGCGTACGGCGAAGCGTTCGGGCTCGATCCGGCGTGGCTGGCCGAGATCCAGCGATTTCTGCCGCTGGCGTCGCTGACGATCGTGCTCGACATCGCGCCCGAGACGGCCGTGCACCGCAAGTCGGTCGATCGCGATCGATACGAGCGCGATCTCGCGCTGCAGCAGCGCGTGCGCGACAGTTATCAGCGCCAGGCGGCCAGCGAGCCGAACTGGGTGGTCCTCGACGGCGAGCAGTCGAAGGACGCGATCGCGACGGAAGTGTTCACCGTCGTGACGTCACGACTCGCGCTGCTGTAAGCGCGCGCACCTCGGCGACGCCGCACGCCTTCAGCGTTCGCGCGCACGCGTCCAGCGTCGCGCCCGTCGTGCTCACGTCGTCCACCAGCACGACGATCGCGCCGCAGAGCCGGCGCGCCGCCCGCGTCGGCGCGAACGCGCCGCGCACGTTGCGGCGGCGTTGCGCCGCCGGCAGCTCCGCCTGCGTTGCGGTCGCCCGCGTCCGCCGCAACGCGTGCACGACCGGCACGCCGAGGTGCCGCGCCAGGTCGGCCGATTGGTTGAATCCTCGATGGCGTCGCCGCGACGCGTGCAGCGGCACCGGGACGGCGCACGCGGCCCCGGCGAGCAGCATCGCGCCGCGGTCGCGCATCATCGCGGCGAGCGGTTCGGCGAGCGATCGCCGGCCGTCGTACTTCAGGGCGTGGACGATTGCGCGCAGCGGGCCTGTGTACTCGCCGACGGTGCGGGCGCGGTCGACGGCGTGGCGCGTGCGGCGGCAGCGGGCGCACGGACCGGCGTCCGTCGGATGCTGGCGCCAGGTCGGCAGCGGGTCGCCGCACCGGTCGCAGACGGGCGGAGTCATCGGAAGGATTGCGGTCCAGCAGGCGTGGCAGACGGGGCCGTCGGACGGGGCGTCGAGGAGAACGCCGCACGCCGCGCACGACGGCGCGAGCAGCACGGCGAGCAGTGCGTCGATTAGTGCGCGAGCTCGATGCGTTCGGCGCTGCCCCAGAGCCGCTCGAGGCCGTAGAACAGCCGCGTCTCCGGCGCGAACACGTGGACGATGAAGTCGAAGTAATCGAGCAGGATCCATTCGGACCGTTCGTAGCCCTCGACGTGCGCCGGTTTGGCGCCCTGCGCCGCGAGCGCTTCCATCACGGCGTCCGCGATGGCGCGGATCTGCCGCGGGTTCGTGCCCGAGCAGATCACGAAGAAGTCGGTGAAGCCGGCGGCCTTGCGCAGGTCGAGGACGACGAGCTCGATGGCCTGCTTGTCGTCGGCCGCGCGTACGGCGAGTTCGATCTGCGTCGGCACCGTCCTCGGTTTCTTGCGTCGTTCAGTTTTCGCCATGCAACCTGTCGGCCGCGGCGCTGCCGCGGTGCTCCTCCGGCCGCCGCTCGGGCGGCATCGGCGTGTAAAGTCCGTGCTGCTCAATGTGTTGTTGCACGCCGGGGGGGACCATCCCCGCGATGGATCGGCCTTCGGCGCGGGCGCGGCGGATAGCAGAACTCGACACATCCGCGGTGTCGGCGCGGATGAAAATCGCCCCGGTGTCAAAGATCGCCCCGGTGTCAGACACCGAGGAGCGCGCGGCCCCGGTGTCTGACACCGGGAAGCCCGGCCGCGACACGACCACGAACCGCGCGGCATCGAGGATCGCGGGATAGTCGTGCCACTGGTGGATCTCGCGGAACGCGTCGGCGCCGATCAGGAAAAACAATTCGTCCGCCGCGTAGCCGCGCTCCCGATAGTGCTGCAGCGTGTGCGCCGTGTACGACGGCACCGGCATGCGAAGCTCCAGGTCCGACGCCCGCCATCCCTTCACGCCCGCCACGGCGATCGACACCATCGCGAACCGGTGGAACGCCGACGCGACCGGCTGCGGCCGGTGCGGCGGCACGTGCGCCGGCAGCACGTGGACCGCGGTCAGCTCGAGCTGACGCTGCGCCGCGCGCGCGACGTCGAGATGACCGGTGTGAATGGGGTCGAACGTGCCGCCGAGCAGGCCGATGCGCCGCGTGACGGTCATGCCGCCGACTGGCGCGACGCCGCGAGCCGGTGCCACATGGCTTCGACCAGATCCGGCACGCCCGCGCCCGTCGCACCGGACACGCGGAAGAACGGCAGCTTCAGCGTCTTCGCGCGCGCCTCGAGGGCGTCGACCCGCGCGGGATCGTCGAGCGCGTCGATCTTGTTGGCGGCGACGATCTGCGGCTTCGCCGCGAGTTCGGCGTCGAACAGCTGCAGCTCCGCGCGCACCGTTTCCAGATCGTCGACCGGATCGCGCCCCGTCGCGCCCGACACGTCGACGAGATGCACGAGCACCTTCGTGCGCTCGAGATGCCGCAGGAACTGGTGCCCGAGGCCGAGGCCGCGGTGTGCCCCCTCGATCAATCCCGGCACGTCGGCGACCACGAAGCTGCGATCGTCGCTCAGGCGGACGACGCCGAGATTCGGCGTCAGCGTGGTGAACGGATAGTCGGCGATCTTGGGCCGCGCGGCGGAGATCCGCGCAATCAGCGTCGACTTGCCCGCGTTGGGGAAGCCGACCAGGCCGACGTCAGCCAGCAGCTTCAGCTCGAGCCGCAGGTCCTTGATCTCGCCGTCCTCGCCGGGCTGCACCTTGCGCGGCGCGCGGTTGGTCGCGGTGGCGAAGCGCGCGTTGCCGAGACCGCCGCGCCCCCCCTTCGCGACCAGGATCCGCTGCCCCTCCTCGGCGAGATCCGCCAGCAGCTTCAGCGGCTGGCCGTCGTCCTCGGTCTTCTCGTAGACGAGGGTGCCGATCGGCACCGCCAGCTCGAGGTCGTCGCCGTTCGGGCCCGTGCGGTTCGACCCCTCGCCGTGGCCGCCCCGGCCCGCCGCGAATTCGGGATGGAATCGATAGTTGATGAGGGTGTTGACGTGCGGGCTGGCGACGACGTAGACCGATCCGCCGCGTCCACCGTCGCCGCCGCTCGGGCCGCCCCGAGGGACGCGCTTCTCGCGCCGGAACGCAAGGCAGCCGCGCCCTCCGTGCCCCGCCTCGACGTGGATGTCTACTTCGTCAACAAACATGCAGTTGGTGATCTGGCGAGCTGGCGAGTTGGCGAATCACATTCACCAAAACCACCAATTCGACACCTCACCAAATTACTCGACGGGTTGCACGCTGATGACGCGGCCGTGCGCGCCGTGATTCTCGAACTTCACGCGCCCGGCGACCTTCGCGAAAATCGTGTCGTCCTTGCCGAGGCCGGCATTGAGGCCCGCACGGAAGCGGCGGCCGCGCTGCCGGACGATGATCGTGCCGCCGGTGACGAGATTGCCGTCGTGCGCCTTGACGCCGAGCCGCTGCGAATTGCTGTCGCGGCCGTTGCGGGAGCTGCCTTGTCCTTTTTTGTGAGCCATGACTTACACCACGATGTCCTTGATGGTCAGCCGCGTGTAGACCGCGCGATGACCCTTCGTCCGCCGCATGCCCTTGCGCCGCTTCTTCTTGAAGACGCGGATCTTCGGCCCGCGCGCTTCGCCCTGGACCACCGCCACGACCTTGGCGTTGGCCACGAACGGCGCGCCGGCGAGGATCTCGCCGCCGTCCTTTTCGACGAGCAGCACCTGCTCGAGCGTCACCTGCGCGCCCGGCTCGGCAACCGTCCCGTCGACCGTGACGGTGGCGCCCGGCGAAACCCGCACCTGGTGGCCGCCGGACTGAATCACTGCGTACATAGTCTGCACCTGTGCAAAGGGGAAAGTGTAACTGGAACTCGCTCAGTTGTAAAGGGATAACGTTGGCCTCGCGTCGCCGACAGTCATCGATCACCTGGAGGGCCATGACGCGGAAAGCCCACATCACGTGCAGCATCGCACTGGCACACGTCAAGAAGGGCCCCTTCGTGTTTGCAGTGAGCATGACGGGCATGGCCCTCGAGCAGCTCGAGGCAGCTCGAGGCAGCCGAGCAGACGCTGGCGGGCCAGGCGGCGAAGAACGTCAGCTGAGCCGCGCGGACGAGGCGCGTCCGACCGCCGCTACTTCAGCAGGACTCGAGTCCCCTTGATCTTCTGCGTGCTGAGCGCGCTGAGGAAGTTCGGCACGAGCCGGTCCATCAGCTCGAAGTACGACGACAACGCCGGCGTCTGCTGCTGCGCGTTGTAGAGGATCTCCTCGCGGTAGCTTTCGGAGTACAGCTGCGCGCCCGTGCGGCCGTCGATGAAGACGAACTTCGGGCGCAGGATGAAACCCTTCCGCTCGAGATAGCTGCGCATCGGGACGACGCGCCGGCGGCCGAAGCTGTCCATCACTTCCTGGTCGCGCTGCACGAACCCCGACCGCGAGTGCGGCATGAACAGCACGGTGCCCGTGACGATGAGCGGGTTCTGGTACTCCTCGCCGATCCGCTTCCAGTACGCGGTGTTCGCGAAGAGGCGCTCGTAGGGCTCGATATCCTTCTCGTCCTTGATCTTGGCGGGCAGCGCGACGCCCTGCGGCGCCGGCGCGCTGCCGACCGCCTGCTGGTGATCGTTGCCGTTGCCGCCTTCGCGCGGACCGGACTCGTCGCCGTTGACCGGCTTGGCGCCTTCCTGCGCGACGTCCATCAGCGGCAGGATGTCGGCGTCGATCACGCGCAGCTGCGACTTCGTGCGGAGCTGGCTGCGGAGCAGGCGGACCGTTTCCTGATTGGCGTCGACGTCTTCGGTGCCGCCGGCGACGAAGCCGGCGACGAGGACGCGCTGGAAGGCCGACACGTCGAGCTTCGGCTGAATCGGCGTCTCGATCGGAATCTCGAAGTAGTCGGGGCCGCAGGCGATCGCCACGCCCGCGAGAAGCAGCGCGGCGGGGAGCAGCGCGACGCTACTGGCGGTCTTTGCCGGAACTCGTCCGATCATTGATTTCCTTGAACAGCTCGTAGTTCTGTCGGATCTGGGAGTTGTTGGGATCGAGTTCGAGCGCCTTCTCGTAGGCCTTGCGCGCCTTGTCGAGTTGCCCCTCGTGCTCGTAGGCGATCGCGAGATCGTTGAACGCCGCGGCGTAGGTGGGATCGAGTTCGGCCGCTTTCTCCCAGCGGTAGATCGCTTCGCGCCAGAGGCCGCGCTGCGCGACCTGCATGCCGAATTCGACCTCGGATCGAGCCTGACCGCGCGACTTCGTGGCCGAGTCCGCCAGCGCCGGCACCGCCGACAACGCGACGCCGACCGACGCGACGACAATCGGCAGAGACCACTTCATGATTGGATAGGCTCACTATACCGCATCGCCGCAGGACCGCGAGGAAAACAGCAAGCGAGATGCCACGGCTGAACTGGGAGAAATCGGCCTGAAAAACGCGATTTGGCGGCGCGGCGATTTACGAAAGCTGCGCGGACTGTCGTCTTCCGACGAGGTGCGACCGCTATAATGGACGCGAGGCCGGGCTCGCGCTGCTCGTCAAGGCGGTGCGCCATGGTTACGCCCCGGTCGGCCTCCTCGCCGCTCCCCGAACACACGCCCGATCCGATCGATTTTGCCGCGCTGTCCCTGCTGCCGACCTGGTGTCGTCTGCCGGTGGCCGAGGCGCTGCGCGCCGGCGAACCCGCGCACGCGGTGTTCGCGCGCTTCGCGGCGCTGCACTGGCCGCACGAACCGGAGGCGATCGCCGCGATCCGCGAAAAGGCGCGCGCGGCGCTCGAGCGGGCTGCCGCGGCCGCGCTGACGCCGATCTGCTGGAGCGACGCGCGCTATCCGGCTGCGCTCGCGGCGATCGTCGATCCGCCGCCGATGCTCTGGACGATCGGCGACGCCGCCGCGCTCGACGGCACGCTCGTCGCCATCGTCGGATCGCGCGCCGCATCGCCGTACGCGCTGTCGGTCGCCGCCTCGCTCGCCGCCGATCTCGCCTCGCGCGGCGTTGCCATCGTCAGCGGCCTGGCGCGCGGCGTCGATTCGGCGGCGCACCGCGGCGCGCTCGACGCGGACGGCGTCACGATCGGCGTGCTCGGATCGGGCGCCGACGTGATCTATCCGCCCGAACACGGATCGCTGGCGCGCGACATCGCGCGGCGCGGGCTCGTGGCGAGCGAGCTCGTGCCGGCAACGCCGCCGCTCGCGCACTTCTTTCCGATGCGCAACCGGATCATCAGCGGGCTGTCGCGCGCGGTCGTGGTGATCGAAGCCGGCGAGAAGAGCGGATCGCTCATCACCGCGCGGTGTGCGCTCGAGCAGGGGCGCGACGTGCTCGCCGTGCCGGGCAACGTGCTGAGCGGCCGCAACCGCGGCGCGCACGCGCTGCTCCGGGACGGTGCAAAGATCGTGGAGTCTGCGGACGATATCTTGGAAGAGCTGGGCATGTGCACACCCCTGCGCACGAGGGAGCGCGATGCATCGGCCGAGCGCCCGCGCGATCCCGTGCTCGAGTCGCTGAGCCCGGGCGAGGCCAGCGATCTGGACGAGATCGCCGAACGATCGGGGCTGCCGCCGGCGCGTCTGCTGCCGCGGTTGATGGAGCTCGAGCTCGCCGGCGCCATCGCGCGGATTGGCGGCGGTCGCTTCATTCGGGTTGACAGACCGTGCTAGGGTGAACAGGAATGCCGAAGACGACACTGGTGATCGTCGAGTCGCCGACCAAGGCGCGCACGATCGAGCGGTTTCTCAAGGAGGGCTACGAGGTGCGCGCGAGCTACGGGCACGTGCGCGATCTTCCCGAGTCCGCCGACGAGATCCCCGACGAGATCCGGAAGAAGAAGTGGGGACGCATCGGTGTCGACACGGAGGGCGACTTCAAGCCGTACTACGTCATTCCCAACGACAAGCGAAAGCACGTGCAGGCGCTGAAGGCCGCGGTCAAAGGCGCGTCGCAGATCTATCTCGCGACCGACCCCGATCGCGAGGGCGAGTCGATCAGCTGGCACCTGAAGGAGGTCCTCCAGCCGCGCATCCCGGTCAAGCGGATCGTCTTTCACGAGATCACCGAGCAGGCGATCAAGGACGCCGTCGCCGACGCGCAGGACGTCAACGAGAACCTGGTGCGCGCGCAGGAGAGCCGCCGCATCCTGGATCGGCTGTACGGCTACACGCTGTCGCCGGTGCTGTGGAAGAAGGTGCAGACCGGGTTGAGCGCGGGCCGCGTGCAGAGCGTGGCCGTGCGCCTGATCGTCGATCGCGAAGAGGAGCGGCTCAAGTTCAAGACCGCCGCCTACTGGGATCTCGAAGCGAAGCTGTCGGGCGACGGCCGCGAGTTCGCCGCGACGCTCGCGCGCATCGGCAGCGACCGCGTCGCCACGGGCAAGGACTTCGACGAGCGGGGCGTCCTCACCGGCAAGAACGCCCGCGTGCTGTCGGAGGCCGACAGCCGATTGCTCGCCGACACGCTGCGGGCGAACCTGCCGTGGACCGTCACCGCCGTCGACGAGAAGCCCGGCGTCGAGCGGCCCGCGCCGCCGTTCACGACGTCGACGCTGACGCAGGAGTCGAGCCGGAAGCTCGGATTCTCCACCGAGCGGACGATGCAGGCGGCGCAGCGGCTGTTCCAGGAAGGCTATATCTCGTATCACCGCACCGATTCGACGACGCTCAGCGAAAAGGCGATCGGCGAGTCGGCCAGCGCGATCCGCGCGATGTTCGGCGCCGAGTTCTACGATGGCCCGCGCCGCTATTCGACGAAGGTCAAGAACGCGCAGGAAGCGCACGAAGCGATTCGCCCCGCCGACTTCCGCGCGACGCCGCAGTCGCTCGAACGGACGCTCGACCGCGACGACCTGCGGCTGTACGACCTGATCTGGAAGCGCACGATGGCGTCGCAGATGGTCGACGCGCGCGTGCTGCGCACCAGCGTCGAGATCTCCGCCGCGGCGCCGGACGGCGAGACCGGCGTCTTCACCGCGTCGGGGAAGGCGATCGAGTTCGCCGGCTTCCGCCGCGCCTACGTCGAGGGCAGCGACGATCCGGACGCCGAGCTCGATCAACAGGAGTCGGTGCTGCCGAAGATGACCGTCGGCGAGCGCGTGATGCGCGAGCCCGGCGCGCGGCTCTTCGCCGTGTCGCTCGATCCGAAGCGCCACGAGACCTCGCCGCCTGCGCGCTTCACGGAAGCGTCGCTGATCAAGCAGCTCGAGCAGCTCGGCATCGGCCGGCCGTCGACCTATGCCGCCACGATCGGCACGATCGAGCGGCGCGGCTACATCTTCCGCCAGGGCAAGGCGCTCGTGCCGAGCTTCACCGCCTTTGCCGTGACGCGCCTGCTGCGCGAGCACTTCGGCGATCTCGTCAACGTCGAGTTCACCGCCGAGATGGAAGAGGATCTCGATCAGATCTCGCGCGGCGAGCGCGAATGGCTCGATTTCATCAAGGAGTTCTATCGCGGCGATCGCCACCATCGCGGCCTCGAAGACGCCGTGAAGCTCGCAGAGGAGAACGCGGACTACCCGCTCATCGACGTCGGCATCGATCCCGAGTCGGGCGAGCCGGTTCGCGTGCGCATCGGCCGCTACGGGCCCTTCCTGCAGCAGGGCGACGGCGGTCCCGGCCGCACGGCGTCGCTGCCGCCGCAGATCGCGCCGGCCGACCTGACGATCGACAAGGCGACGACGCTGATCAAGGCGAAGGCCGAAGGGCCGCGCAACCTCGGCGTCGATCCGAAGACGGGCATGAACGTCTACGCGATTCACGGGCGCTTCGGCGCGTACGTGCAGCTCGGCGAGAATCCCGAACAAGGATCGAAAGAGAAGCCGAAGCGCGCGTCGCTGACGGGCGGCCTCACCGAGTCGACGGTGACGCTCGACGAGGCGCTGAAGCTGCTCGCGCTGCCGCGCGCGCTCGGCGACCACCCCGACGACGGCCAGACGATTGTCGCCGGACTCGGCCGGTTCGGTCCCTACGTCAAGCACAACGACGACTATCGTTCGCTCGGGCCCGACGACGATGTCTTCACCGTCGACCTGGCGCGCGCGCTCGCCCTCTTCGCCGAGCCGAAGCGCGGCGGCCGTCGTCAGGCCGCGAAGCGCGTGATCCGTCAGATCGACGCGACCGACGGCGGCAAGCCGCTGCAGGTGCTCGAGGGCCGCTATGGACCCTACGTCACCGACGGCGAAACGAACGCGTCGATCCCGCGCGGCAGCGATCCCGCGGCGATTTCGCTCGAGGACGCGCGGGCGCTGATCGACGCGCGACGGGGCGCGCCTCCAAGAGAGAAGCGACGGCGGGCGGGGCGGGCGGCGGGAGTGCCGAAGGTGCCCAGAGTGGCTCCGGTGCATCCGATTTCGAAGGCGCGCGCGAAGGGCGCGTCGAAAGCGACCGCACCCAAGGCCGCGCCGGCGTCCAAGGTCCTCCGCGCCCCCCGTCTCGCCAAGAAAACCGTGCATTGATGCGGGTTCGGATCATCGGCGGCGGCCTCGCGGGGTCGGAGGCCGCGTGGCAGGCGGCGGAGGCCGGCGTGCCCGTCACGATCTCCGAGATGCGCCCGGTGCGTCCGACCGACGTGCACAAGACGGATCGTCTCGCCGAACTCGTCTGCAGCAACTCGTTCCGGGCCGACAAACTGGACAACGCCGTCGGCGTGCTCAAGGAGGAGATGCGGCGGCTCGGCTCGCTGGTGATGCGCGCGGCCGACGCGTGCCGCGTCCCGGCGGGCGCGGCGCTCGCCGTGGATCGCGAGCGGTTCGCGCAGACCGTCACCGAGACGATCGCGGGCCACCCGCTGATCACGCTCGTCCGCGAAGAGACGTCGAGCATTCCGGCATCGAGCGAACGCGAACCGGCGATCGTCGCGACCGGGCCGCTGACCTCCGAGGCGCTGTCGCGCGAGATCGCGGCGCTCGTCGGCGCGGATCACCTCTATTTCTACGACGCGATCAGCCCGATCGTCCTCGCGGAGTCGATCGACCGGGACAAGGTGTTCAGGGCCTCACGCTGGAACCGGTCGATGCGGGGCGCCGAGGCGCGCGCCGCGGCGTGCGGCGTCGACGACGGCGAGGGCGACTACCTGAATTGCCCGTTCACGCGCGAGGAGTACGACCGCTTCTACGATGCGCTGGCCGCGGCCGAGTCGGCGACCGTCCACGACTTCGACAAGGCGAAGTTCTTCGAGGGCTGCCTGCCGATCGAGGTGATGGCGCACCGCGGGCGCGATACGCTGCGGTTCGGCCCGATGAAGCCGGTCGGCCTCGTCGACCCGCGGACCGGCCGCGAGCCGTACGCGGCGGTGCAGCTGCGCCAGGACAACCTGGCCGGCGATCACTTCAGCCTCGTCGGTTTCCAGACGCAGATCAAATGGGGCGAGCAGGCGAGGGTCCTGCGGATGATTCCGGGGCTCGAGCGCGCCGAGTTCGTCCGCTACGGCATGGTCCACCGCAACACGTACGTGAACGGGCCCGACGTCCTCGACGTGACGTGGCAGGTGCGCCGGCGGCCGACGTTGTTCTTCGCGGGCCAGATGTCGGGCGTGGAAGGGTACGTCGAATCGGCCGCGTCGGGACTGATCGCGGGACGGCATGCCGCGGCGATGGCGAAAGGGGAGCCGTTCTCGACGCCGCCGCGGACGACCGCGATCGGCGCGCTCGCGTACTACGTGTCGCACGCCGATCCGAAGCACTACGAGCCGTCGAACATCACCTTCGGCATCATGCCGCCGCTCGAGCGGGCGCCGAAGGACAAACTGAAGAAGAAGCTCGCGATCGCCGATCGCGCGCTCGCGGACCTGCAGTCGTGGATGCATGACCGATCATCTGCGCGCGTTCCTGAAGCATCTCGCGCTTAACCGCAACGCGTCGGCCCACACGGTCCGCGCCTACGAGAGCGATCTCTCGCAGTTCCTCGCGTCCACCGCGGCGTCGCTCGGGGTCAAGCGCGGCGAGCTGCAGCCCGCGCAGCTGGATCGCGCCGCGATCCGCGCATTTCTCGGCCGGCTGCACAAGGCCGGCCAGTCGCGCGCCACCGCCGCGCGCAAGCTCGCCGCCGCGCGCACGTTCCTGCGGTACCTCCGCCGCGAGGAGCTGATCGACGACGACCCGGGCGCGCTCGTGGCGACGCCGAAGCGCGACGTGCGCATGCCGGCGCATCTCAGCGAGGCCGAGATGGAGGCGCTGCTGGCCGCGCCGGGCGACGATCCGCTCGGGCGGCGCGACCGCGCGATCCTCGAGCTCTTCTACGCGTCCGGGCTGCGCCTCAGCGAGCTGGCCGGGTTGAACCTCGAGGACGTCAACCTCGCGAGCCGGATGGTGCGGGTGCTCGGCAAGGGGCGCAAGGAGCGGATCGTGCCGTTCAACGGATCGACCGAGCGCGCGCTCCGCGCGTACCTGAAGGCGCGCGACGCGATGGCGCGGCCGGCCGCGCCGGATGCCGGAGGGCGGCGGGACCGCCGCGAGCCGCTGTTCGTCAACTACCGCGGGACGCGCCTGACGGTCCGCAGCGTCGATCGCCTCGTGCGCCGCTACGTTGCCGCGACGAGCACGCGCACCGGCATCAGCCCGCACGCCCTGCGGCACTCCTTCGCGACCCATCTGCTGCAGCGGGGCGCCGACCTGCGCGCGATCCAGGAGCTGCTCGGCCACGCGCGTCTCAGCACGACGCAGCGCTACACGCACGTGAACGCGGCGCAGTTGCTGGACGTGTATCGGAAAGCGCATCCACGGGCGGGGGGAGCGGGCGGAACGGGTGGCGCAGGCGGCACAGGCGGAGCCGGCGAGGCGTAGGCGCTATCGTCCTCGCCGCCTCGCCTGCCCGGCCTGCCCTATGAGGCGGCCGCGACTTCCGAGGGCGGCTGGGGCGCGAGCGGCGCCGCGCGCCGGCCGCGCGGGAACTCGATGCCGAGCGTCTTGATCTTGTAGTTCATCACGCGCGGGCTGATCGACAGCAGCTCCGCCGCGTCCTTCTGCACCCAGTTCGACATCTTCAGCGCTTCGACGAGCGCGTGCCGCTCGATGTCCTCGAGCGGAATGCCGGTGGGCGGAATCTTGACGACGGCGCCGTGGTCGCGTCCGCTGCCGCCGGCCGTCGCCACCTCGCCGAGGCGCAGGTCGCCCGACGCGATCGCGCGTCCCTCGGCGAGCAGCATCGCGCGCTCGATCGTGTTCTCGAGCTCGCGGATGTTGCCGGGCCAGTTGTAGCGCATCAGCAGCTTCTGCGCATCGGGATCGAGCCCCTCGATCTTCTTCTTCAGCTCGCCCGAGAAGCGGCGGATGAAGAAGTTCGCCAGCGGCACGATGTCGTCCTTGCGCTCGCGCAGCGGCGGCATCTCGATCGAGACGACGTTCAGGCGGTAGTAGAGGTCCTCGCGGAACTGGCCCGCCGCGACCATCGCCGGCAGGTCGCGGTTCGTCGCGGCGATCAGCCGCACGTCGACGCGCAGCGTGCGCGTGCCGCCGAGGCGCTCGAACTCGTGCTCCTGCAGGACGCGCAGGATCTTGGCCTGCGTGCTCGGGCTCATGTCGCCGATTTCGTCGAGGAACAGCGTGCCGCCGTCGGCCTGCTCGAAGCGGCCGATGCGCTGCTTGTCGGCGCCGGTGAAGGCGCCTTTCTCGTGGCCGAACAGCTCCGATTCGAGGAGGTTCTCCTGCAGCGCCGCGCAGTTGACCTTGACGAAGTTGCGCGACGCGCGCAGCGAGTTGTGGTGGATCGCGCCGGCGATCAGCTCCTTGCCCGTGCCGGTCTCGCCGCGCACGAGCACGGTCGTGTTGCTCTTCGCGACCTTCTTCACGATGTCGAGGACGCGCTGCAGCGACGCGCTCGCGCCGACGATCTTGTCGAACTCGTACACTTCCTGCTGCGTGCCGCGGAGGTAGTCGAGCTCGTTCTTCAGGCGCCGCACCTCGAGCGCCTTCTCGATCTTCACCTCCATCTCTTCGATCTCGAACGGCTTCTGGACGTAGTCGAAGGCGCCGATCTTCATCGCCTCGACCGCCGTGCCGACCGATCCGAACGCGGTCATCAGGATGACGGCGGTCGTCGGGTGCAGCGCGCGCGTCGTGCGCAGCACGTCCATGCCGTCGCTGCCGCCCATCTTGAGGTCGCTCAGCACGACGTCGAAGTAGCTGTCGTGCAGCCGCTCGATGGCGAGGTTGCCGTTCGACGCCTCTTCGACTTCGTGGCCGGCAGCGCTCAGCCCGCGGACCAGGCCCCGGCGAAGCGCGTCGTGATCGTCAGCAATCAGAATGCGACCCATACTCTCATCCTCGTAGTTGGCGAGCGCGGGAGCCGGTGCGTCGGCGAACGGCGCCCGCGCGCCGGTTCACCCGTTCACCAACTCGCCCATTCACCAATTCACCAACTTCACTTGAACCACCCCGATGCGCTCGCCACCGGAATCGTGACCCGGAACCGGGTCCCACGCCCTGCGCTGCTGTTCACGTCGATGCGCCCGTCGTGCGCGTCGACGATCTTCCGCACGATCGCGAGGCCGAGGCCCGAGCCCTGCGGCTTCGTCGTGAAGAACGGATCGAAAATCTTGTCCTGCGCCTCCGCCGGCACGCCCGGCCCATCGTCTTCCACGTCGACGACGACGGTCGGCGTCGGCTCCTGCATGCCGGCGAGCGCCGGGTCGGCCTCGATCGTCGCCGTGGACGCGGTGATCGTGATGTGGCCGCGGCCGTCGAGCGCCTCGAACGCGTTCGCCAGCAGGTTCGTGAACACCTGGCAGAGCTGATGCTGGTCGACTTCGATCGCCGGCAGATCGGCCTCGAGGTTCATCTTCACCTCGACGGCGCGCCGCGGCACCTTCGTCTCGGCGAGCGTCACCGACTGATGCAGCACTTCGGCGAGGTCGGTGCGCTCGACCTGCAGGCGGACGGGGCGGACGAACTCGAGCATCTCGACGACGATCGCGTTGGCGAGCTTCGCTTCCGCGATGATGTCGGCGAGCAGCGACTGGGCGTCGCCGACCTGCGGCACCTGGCGCCGGAGCAGCCCCGCCATCACCTCGATGCCCGCGAGCGGATTCTTCAGTTCGTGCGCGATGCCGGCGGCCATCTCGCCGAGCGACGCGAGCCGATCGCGCAGCCGCTCGCGCTCTTCGAGCTGTTCCACCTGCGTGAGATCCTTGAAGAACATCACCGCGCCGATCGGCGCGCCCGCCTCGTCCTTCACCTGCGAGAGGGTGTAGCCGATGACGCGATCGAGATCTTTCAGCCGCAGCTCGGCGCGGTTCGGCAGGTGGCTCAACTCGAACGCGCCCGACAGGACGCGGATGACGGCCGGCCGCTCGCGCAGCACGTCGGCGTAGGTGCGGCCGAGATCGCCGTCCGATTTCTTCAGGCCGAAGATTCGGTACGCTTCGTCGTTCATCAGCGCGATGGTGCCGTCGCGCCGGAACGCGAGGACGGCGTTGCGCATGTTGCTGACGAGATAGCGGAAGAACCGGTCGTCAGGCGTCGACTGCGCACGCGGCTTGCGGCGGCGCTCCACGGGGACGCCGGCCGACAGCGGACGGACCGGTCGGGTGTTCTCGCGATGGGGCATCGGCGGCATCACGTCCACTGGAGCTCAGCGGCGCTGGGGCAAAGCCCATGCCTGAGCCATAAGCGTCCAGTCGGACTAAAAGTTACGGCAACTCAGTCAGTTACGGTGAGCGAGCGGAAGGCCATCATAACAGATTTGTAATCGAATCACGAAACTGTGTGGCGGGTCTGCAGCTCTTCCCACTGATGCATCAGGTCGCCCACTTCCCACATCAGCGCCTGGTGGCGGTCGATGACGGGCTGCGCCGCGTCGCGATCCTCGTAGAACCCCGGCGCCGACATCCGCTGCTCGATGTCGCGGATCGCCGCTTCGCACTCGGCGATCTTCGCTTCGAGCTTGTCGATCTCGGACTGCCGCTGCTGCGCGACGCGCTGTTTCTTGCGCGCCTCGGCGTCGTGGCGCTTCTTGTCTTCGCGCGGCGACTGCGGCTCGTGCGCGCGCGCAGCCGCGTGGGCCGGCCGCGCGGGCGCGGCGGGCCGTGCGGGCGCGTTCGCGGCCTTCGCGGTCTGTGCGGCGGCCGTCCGCGGCTGCGTCGGTCCCGCCCCGCCGTGTTCCTTGTGCCACAGGAACTCGCGGTACGTTCCCGGGTAGACGACGGCGCCGCGGTCGCCCACCTCGATGATCTTCGTCGCGAGCCGCTCGACGAAATAGCGATCGTGCGACACGAACACGAGCGTGCCGCCGTAGTCGACGAGCGCGTCGAGCAGCACCTCCTTCGAATCGAGATCGAGGTGGTTCGTCGGCTCGTCGAGCAGCAGCGTGTTCGACGGACGGAGCAGCATGCGCGCGACCGCGAGGCGCGTCCGCTCGCCGCCCGACAGCACCCGCACGCGCTTGTACACATCGTCGCCGGAGAACAGGAAGCCGCCGAGGATGTTGCGGATCATCGGCACCATGTTGAGGGGCGATCCGGACGCGAGCGTCTCGTAGACCGTCGGCCCGCCGTCCATGCGCGTCGCCTCGTCCTGCGCGAAGTACTGCATCACGACGTTGTGGCCGAGCACGCGCTCGCCGGCGTCGGGCGCCTCTTCGCCCGACAGCATCCGCATCAGCGTCGACTTGCCGACCCCATTCGGCCCGACGAGCGCGATGCGGTCCCCCCGCTCGATGTGGAGGCTCACCGCGTCGAAGACGACGAGCGATCCGTACGACTTGCGCGCGCGCGCCAGCTCGAGGACGGTCCGGCCGCTCTTCGCGCAGACGGGGAAGTCGAAGTGGATCTTCTTCCGTTCGGGCGGCACCTCGATCGGCACCACTTTCTCGAGCATCTTGATCCGGCTCTGCACCTGCGACGCCTTCGTCGCCTGGTAGCGGAAGCGGTCGATGAACATCTTGACGCGCGCGACCTCCTCGTCCTGCTCGCGCTTCGCCTTCCGCAGCGCCTCGATCCGCTCGTGGTGCTCGACGAGGTAGCCGCTGTAGTTCGTGTGGTAGTCGGTCAGCGTACGCAGCGTCAGATCGGCGATGCGCGTCACGACGGCGTCGAGGAAGAAGCGGTCGTGCGAGACGAGGATCACCGCGTGCGGGTAGCCGTTGAGGTATTCCTCGAGCCAGTTACGCGCCTCGAGATCGAGATGGTTCGTCGGCTCGTCGAGCAGCAGCAGATCGGGCTGGCCGAGCAGCAGCTTGGCGAGCGCGATGCGCATCTGCCAGCCGCCGGAGAAGGTTTCCGTGCGTCGATCGAAATCGGAGGTCCTGAAGCCGAGGCCCTGCAGCACCGTCGCGGTCTTCAGCTCGATGCTGTAGCCGTCGTTCAGGCGGAAGCGGTCCTGCAGGTCGCTGTAGCGGTGCAGCATCGCGTCGTGGTCGGCCTCGGGGATCGACGGATCGCCGAGGCGCGCTTCGAGGTCGTGCATCTCCGCCTTGACGCCCAGGAGCTCGCCGAATGCCGACGACACTTCTTCGAAGAGAGTGTGACCGGAGTGTGACAGGCCGTCCTGCGGCAGGTAGCCGGCGGTGAGCGCCGCGGGCTTCAACACGGCGCCCGCGTCGGGTTCCTCGAGCCCCGCCATCATCTTGAGCAGCGTGGTCTTACCCGCGCCGTTCGGTCCGCACAGGCCGACGCGTTCGCGATCGGTGATCTGCCAGGTGACGTTGTCCAGCAACACGCGATCGCCGAACGACTTCGTCAGATTGGAAAGCTGGATCATCCAAAAAGATTGTACGATGGGGTCGATGAAATCCCTGGTTCAGCTCCTGGCGGCGGTCTGCGTGCTCGCCGCGGCGTCGGCCTGCACGACCGAGGATCCGACGACGCAGACGAACATCCCGCTCGTGCCGACGCAGCCGCTGGTCGACACCTTCTCCGGCACCGTGCCGGTCGGCGCCGGCGACACGAAGGTGTTCTCGGTGACGCAGGGCAACGGGGAGTTGGACATCACGCTCGCCACGACGTCGCAGGCCGGCGTCGTGCTCGCGATCGGCGCGGGCACCTGGGACGGCGTCTCGTGCACGCTGGCCAGCGGCGCGACGCGCAACGTGACGGCGGGGCCGTCGCCGCAGCTGCAGTTCCTGCAGGTGGCGGTGGGGAATTACTGCGTGCAGACGTTCGATCCGGGTACGCCGGCCCCGCTCGCCGCGCCGGTGCAGTACACGATCGCGGTCGCGCACTACTGACGCGCGGCCGACGCGCGCGGTTACTCGCCGAGCGCTTTTGCCGCCGCGGCCAGGACCTGCGGCACGCGGAACGGCTTGGTCAGGTAGCCCGCGACGCCCAGATTCACCGCTTCGATCGCGCTCGACTCGGTGGAGAAGCCGGTGATGATGATCACCGGCAGATCGGCCTTGTAGCGCTTCGCCTCGCGAATGACGGTCAGCCCGTCCATCCCCGGCATCTTCAGATCGGCGATCAGCAGATCGTAGGGATACAGCCGCATGCGCTCGAGCGCGGCGCGGCCGTCGGGCGCGACGTCGACATCGTACTCCGCCAGCGCGAGCGTCTTCGCCAGCAGGTCGCGGATGCTCGCCTCGTCGTCGACCACCAGGACGCGCGGGCGGGCGGCGCCGCCGGCGGGACGCGCGGCCGCCGCGGGGGCGGGGGCCGGGCGCGCGGCGTTGCGCGGTCCGCGCTGGCTGTCGAGCCACGCGTCGATGTCGCGCTTGCGGAACCGCCACTGGCGGCCGACGCGCACGGCGGGGATCTTCCCGGCTTTGATGAGGCGATAGACGGTCCGCAGGTTGACCTGGAGGTATTCCAGGACTTCTTCGGTCGTCAGAAACGTTTCGTCAATCATCGGTCAGCGTCCTGAGGCCACCGGCAGTTCCACGGTGAACACCGCCCCACCGTCGGGGTGATTCGCGGCGCTGATATGCCCGCCGTGTTCCTGCACGATGCCGTAGGCGATTGCGAGTCCGAGGCCCGTGCCCTTGCCGACTTCCTTCGTCGTGTAGAACGGCTCGAAGATGCGCGACAGCGTTTCCACGGGAATCCCCGTCCCGGTGTCCCGCACCGTGGCGATGATGCGGTCGCCGCCCGGCGCGAGGCTCGTCGCGATCTCGATGCGCCCGCCTGCGCCGGTCGCCTGGATCGCATGCTCCGCGTTCATCACCATGTTCAAGAACACCTGGTGGAGGAGCAGCGGATCGCTTTGCACGCGGGGCAGCGAGTCCTGATAGTGTCGCACGACTTCAATGTCCGCGGCACGGTGCGCGGGCGCTCTCAGTGCAAGCACCTTCTGCAGCACGCCGGTCAGGCTGACGGCGCGCCGCGCCAGGCGCCGCGATCCGGCGAAAACGAGCAGGTTCCGCACGATCTTGGCGGCGCGATCGGCTTCACGGTAAATCGTCTGCACCTCGCGGCGGAGCTGCTTCGGGAAGGCGCCCGTGGCGCGCATCAGCTCGAGGTGGCCGAGGACGCCCTGCAGCGGGTTGTTCAACTCGTGGGCGATGCCGGCGACGAATTGTCCCAGCGCGGCGAGCTTCTCGCTCTGCGTCAGGCGCTTGCGCAGCTCCTCGCGCTCGGCCTCGAGCTGCGTCTGCGCCGTCAGATCGCGCGCGACGATCACGGTCCCCGCCCGCTCGCGGTCCGTCGATCGCAGGTCGGTGAGCGTGACGACGAACGGGCCCGCGAGCCGCGCGTCGTGGAGCTCGATCGTCGCCGGCGCGCGGCTGCTCTGCTCGTGGCCCGCGAGCCGCGCGGCGAGCTCGGCGCCGACGAACTCGGCGATGGGGCGATCGAGGAGCTCCTCGCGGCTGCGGCCCACGCGCGTTGCGAAGGCGCGGTTCGCGTGCACGATGCGGCCGATCGGATCGCAGACGACGATCAGGTGCGCGATCGAATCGAACGTGTTCTCCAGCTCGCGGCGCGCGCGCAGCACATCGTCGAGCAGCTGCATGTTCTCGATCGTGCTCGACAGCTGCCGGCCGAGCTCGTCGGCGCGATCGAGCAGATCGAGCTCGCCGCCCGCTTCCACGCGAACGCCGTCGAAGACGAGGGTGCCGAGCGCGCGGCGGCAGCCGCGGAGCGGCACGGTGACCATCGCGGTCGGCGCGTCGGCGTCGAGCGTCACCAGCTCGGCGCGCGCGCGCCGCATCGCCGCGGCGGCCGGCGACGAGGGGTCGTCGGTGCCGATCGGCGTGCCGCGCGCGATGTGCGCGTCCGACGAGGCCTGCAGCGTCAGGTGGCGGGCGCGGCGATCGTGGATCCAGACCGACGTGCGGTCGGCGCCGAACAACCGGTTGGCGCCGTAGCAGAAGACGTCGAGGCCCGATGCGAGCGTCAGCGTCGACGACAGGACGGTGCTGAACTGCTCGAGCAGCGCGCGGATGTCGCGCTGCAGCTCCTCGCGCTGCCGGAGGTGGCACAGGTCGAGCGCCGTGACGAACGCGTCGGCGACGTCCGACGCGTCGGCGAGCCGCTCGGCGGAGGGCGC
>Ga0070741_10004892_pt1 | contig 30684 bp, 24 predicted proteins | sample Coa_R1_4_FD_66440 | JGI IMG/M metagenome (GOLD analysis project Ga0070741, IMG submission 66440) | Surface soil microbial communities from Centralia Pennsylvania, which are recovering from an underground coalmine fire - Coalmine... | ecosystem: Environmental > Terrestrial > Soil > Unclassified ... | reverse complement strand
TTTCGGCGCTGATGCCTCTGCCGTGATCGAATTTCAGTTCCAGGAACTTTCCTCTCATTTCACAGTTTTTACGTTCAAGACACCTCGGCGGTGTCTAAGAATTTTCCACAACCAAGACTCCTTGCCCGGGCCAATCGGCACGCGTTACGTCCCCTGGTTTGCTTCTGTCGCGCCGCGCGCCCATAATGTCAACGCATTGGGGACCAGTCTTTTCACCTTTTACTTGTCCTTGAGAGATCGCCCCATGACTTCTTCTGACTTCACCAACAGCCAAACTTCCTGGCCTGAGCTGCCGCTTTCAGCCTGGGTCGACACCTGCTCAACCTTGCACATGTGGACTCAGGTCGTCGGCAAGGTGCGTCTCGCCCTTTGTCCGCCAATCAATCACTGGTGGGAAGTCCCCCTGTACGTCAACTCCGTCGGCCTGACGACCTCGCCCATCCCCTACGAAGCAGGAGTTTTTGAAGTCCAGTTCGACTTCTTGCGCCACCATCTCTCGATTCAAACCAGCCGGGGAGCAACCCAGCTCTTGCCTCTTAAGCCGCGCTCCGTCGCCGACTTTTACCGCGAATTCATAGCCGCGTTGCAGTCGCTCGGAATCCACGTAAAAATCTGGACCACACCCGTAGAGATTCCCAACCCCATTCCCTTCGAACAGGACACTCAGCACGCCTCCTACGATCCGGAATATGCCAGCCGGTTCTGGCGTATCCTTCTCGCCGTCGACAGCATCTTTAAGGATTTCCGATCTGATTTTGTGGGCAAGGCGAGCCCAGTGCACTTTTTCTGGGGAAGCTTCGATCTGGCGGTCACGCGCTTCTCAGGACGGCGTGCGCCGTTACGCGAGGGTGCCGATCCCATCACCCGCGAAGCCTACTCTCATGAAGTGATCAGTGCCGGCTTCTGGCCGGGAAGCGGTGAGATTAACTATGCCGCGTTTTACGCCTACGCGGCCCCTGAGCCTGCGGGCTTTTCCGTTGCTAAGGTTCAACCGGCAGGTGCGTTCTATCACCCGCAACTGCATGAATTTTTGCTGAAGTATGACGATGCTCGCAACGCCGCTTCTCCACGCGAGGCGCTGCTGGCTTTTCTACAAAGCACGTACGATGCTGGGGCAAACCTCGGCGACTGGAACCGAAAGGAACTCGAGCGCGCCGACAAAACCCCGTTGCTGCAGGCGGGATAATTGCAAGTGCGTGCTTGCGCTTTTCGCTGCGGGCTAGTCCTTAAGCGGAACGATCGGCTTCTCGCCCTGGCAGAACGTGGCTACGCGCTGCAACCCGCCTTGCAATTGGTTCACGAACATGACCGGTCCATAGCAATAAACCGCATGGCCATTGTCGCTGAGATACCACTTGCCGCCCTTGCGCGCTAGCCGCGTGTAGTGGTCGGAAGGGGTGGGAATTGGGGGAGTTGACCTGGGGACAGGAAGCGACAGAAACATTACCACGGCTAGGGTCAGGGCCTTCATGGTTTTTTCCAGTACAACTGCTTTCGAACCGGGAATCACTGCCTGACTGCGAAACGATCGCCTGGGATATTTAGATCGCGCGCAACGCCCGGCGTACATCCGGCTTGTCAGACGCCGCCTGGGGCACTTTCGGCAAAGCGTGTTTCTTGACCTTGCCTTCATTGCTCTTGTGATCGCTTTGTGTTTTGTGGCCGGGCTCCGCTGGAGAGTGTTCCTGCTCCTGCGCGCGTGCTTTGCCGGCGGCGGCATTCCGCTCCATCACCGCCTTGCCTTTCATCGTCGTCAATTCGATGCTGTCGCCGAATAGAGTCCGGATCAGCCCACGCTGCGATTCGATGGTCTTGGCTTGCTCGATGATCAGGTACGTCATCAGCACGTAGGAAAGTACAAAAAGCAAAGTGAGAACCGGCAGAAGGCTGCGCTTTTTCTTGAGCGCAACCACGGGAAACTGAGAGACGGAAACGCTGATGTCGGAAGCGGCGGTCACGAGGCACCCCGGGTTTTTTGCCCAAGTGGCAGGCACCCTTAAGAGTGCAGCTTGCAAGCCATCAGTTGCCGGCCGGGTATGTAGCTGGAAAATAAATGTTTAGGCAGAGAAGTGCTCTCGGCTCAAGGTCTTCCACGTGCAACCGGCTGCACATTATAGGTAACCAGTCGCGTTACTTTGGAGTGTGCGCCAGCTTGACTATGCCTCCCCGGCTGCCCGTCCGTACCCGCAAAGCCGCACCAGACGCCTACTTTGCGCCCATTACCAGCTTGGCAATAGTCTGCAGTTGCATGTTCGACGTGCCTTCGTAGATTTTGCCGATCTTCGAATCGCGCCAGTACTTCTCGACCGGATAGTCCTTGGTGAACCCGTACCCGCCATAAATCTCGATCGCCAATGACGTGACTCGCTCCGCCACCTGCGAGCAAAAGAGCTTGGCCATCGCGGCTTCCTTTACAAAAGGAACGCCGGCATCCTTCATGCGAGCGGCGTTGTACACCATGAGGCGCGCAGCTTCAATCTCAGTCGCCATCTGCGCGATCTGAAACTGGATACCCTGGAACTCGGCAATGGACTTTCCGAACTGCTTGCGTTCCTGGGCGTACTTGCTCGCATGTTCCCACGCACCCCGCGCCACCCCGGCCATCTGCGCCCCGATACCGATGCGTCCTTCGTTCAGGGTTTCAATCGCGATCTTGTATCCCTTGCCCACCTCGCCCAGTACGTTAGACTTCGGCACTCGGCAGTCTTCCAGGATCAGCTCGCAGGTGGATGACGCCCGGATTCCTAATTTGTCTTCCTTCTTGCCGACTGTGAACCCGGGGTATTCCTTTTCGATGAGAAATGCCGTGATGCCCCGATATCCAGCCGACGGATCGATACTCGCGAACAGAACGAAGAGTCCCGCTTCCTTGCCGTTCGTGATCCACAGCTTGCGGCCGTTCAGCACGTAATCGCCGCCCTTGAGTTCAGCGCGGGTCTGCAGCGCGAATGCGTCACTGCCCGAACCCGCCTCGCTCAAGGCGTAAGCGCCGCAAAGTTCAGTCGCCATGCGAGGCAGATAGCGCTTCTTCTGCTCCTCGTTCCCCCAGCGCAGCAGCGCGTTGTTCACCAGTGTGTTCTGCACATCGACGATTACTCCCGCCGATGCGTCTACGCGCGAAAGTTCTTCGACAGCGAGGATGGCATCGAAAAACTTTCCCGCACCCCCGCCATATTGCTCGGGGATCTCAATGCCCATCAGCCCCAACTGAAAGAACTCCTGGATCAGTTTCTTTTCAAATACGCCCTTCTCGTCCATCTCCTTGACTAACGGACGCACCTTTTCCTCGGCAAACTGGCGAATATTGTCGCGAAACAGAATTTCATCATCGGTGAACGTCGTTAGCGGGGAGGGATTGGCAATCGCCTGCAGAGTTTCCGGCATATCAGTCCTTCAGGAGGAGAATTTCAACCCAAAAGTTTAACACCATGCAGGCGCAAGCATCTGTGCGCTCTTCATCGTAGGCTGCCGCAGGAAGCAGCCGCATCCGAAATTAGAGCTGAAGGCGAGAGCTACGCTGCGCAGCTATACTTTCGTAGATGGGCCTTCGTCGCCTTTTCAAAAAAGAAAAACAAGAACACCGAATCTTGCGGCAGATCGAACGCACTGGCGATCAGCTGCAGCCCGAATACCATCGAGCTACGCCGGAGTGTCCGCACCCTGAGCGTTGGAGCATGTTCGATTCAATGACGGCGGAAGTCGAGGTGCTGGAATTCATTCGGACGCTGGTGACTACTATGAAGCCTGAACTCGTGGTCGAGACTGGGACCTTCAGTGCCATCAGCACGTTGTGGATTGCGGAGGGCTTGGAAGCAAACGGGCGGGGGACGGTCGTCACTTGCGAATTCGATGCCAAGGTCTATGCCAACGCCCGGCAACGCATCGCAAGCTCAAAGTATGCCCGCAGGATCGATCTACGCAACCAATCGAGCCTCGAAATGAAGATCGATGGCAGGATTGACCTTTTTTTTAGTGACAGCGACATGCCGATCCGTGAGCAGGAAGTGCGCCGTTTTCTGCCTCAAATTAGTCCCAACGGGGTCATTCTGATGCATGATGCCAGCTCTCACCTTGCACAAGTCCGGCAAGCGGCTTTGAAGCTGGAGCAAGAAGGTCTTATCTCGGTAGTCCTGCTACCCACCCCTCGCGGGCTGGTTATCGCTCAGAAGCGGGAGGGCAGAAAGTAAGCTTCTCTGCCTGTGGCAACGAGCAGTCCAGACCTCCCCTGTGACTTTCTTCCTTGCCAGTAGAGACTTTCAGCGCTACGATGCGCGCTTAAAAGCCCGTTCGCTCTCCCGTCTGGAGGTGAAACATGAAGCGGAACCCGCTGCTCCTCGCCAGTTGCTGCATGCTGTTCTGCCTCGCAAGCCGGTCTCAAGACAAGATCATTATTCCTGCCGGCACTCCCGAAGACCAAGCTTTGCAAGCCATCACTAATGAGCAGGACGCCCAGAAGAAGCTGGCCATGTATGAAGATTTCACGCAGAAGTTCTCATCCAATCTGGCCGCGGTCGCTTATGGGAACTGGCAGATTTCGCAAATTTACCAGGGCACCGGCGACCTGCAAAAGGCCTTAGCCTATGGCGACAAAGCGCTCGCCGGCTCGCCTAACAATCTGGACATACTGGTGTCGCAAGCTACGATCGCCCAGCAACTCAAAGACAACTCCAAAGTGATGGACTACGCCATCAAGGGAGGCGGGGCCTATAGTGCCATAGGGAAGACGAAGCCTGATGGAGTTAACGACGCAGACTTTGCCCGCAGCGTAACCGAGAGCAAGGAGGCGGCGAAGAACTCGTACGAATTCCTGGAGTCATCGGGCTTTAACGCCATTGTCGATGAGAAAGATCCCAAGTCGCGCATGAACTACATCGAGCGCTTCACCGCGGCTTTTCCTGATTCGCGATTCCAGGAGTCCATTACCAACTACGCCCTTTACACGCTTAGCCCGGGACAACTGAATGACTCCGCCCGCCTGGTGGCCTTCGGCGAAAAAGCATTGGCCGCGAATCCCAAGAGTGTTCCGGTCTTGCTTCTCCTGGCGAATTCCTACGTCGAAGACGCGAAAGCGGGCAGTATCACCAAGGCAGTTAATTACTCGCAGAAAGTCATTGAGCTTTCAAATGCAGACGCGGCTGATGCGGACCGCTCTCGCAAACTCTCGGCGGGCGCCGCGCATTCGACTTTAGGGTATGCCTATATGAAACAAGAAAAGACCGCAGCCGCCGTGCCGGAACTCAAAGCGGCCTCCGAACTGCTGAAGGGACAGGACGCCACTGGCTATGCGGTTGCGATGTATCGGTTAGGATTCGCCTACGCCAAAATGAACAAGGTCGATAACGCCCGCAACGTTTTGAACGAGATTGCGAAACTAGACGGTCCCATGCAGCAGCCCGCTCGCGATTTGCTGATGAAGGTGAACAGCGCCCGCGCGAAAGGGAAGTAGTCGATGTCTTGCCTCGCGCTGAATGGAACCCGGAACGCAAGCCTCAAGCGAGCTCGAATCGGACCGCTCGAGTCCGTTTAGTGTTGTATTAGATCGTCGGATAACAGACGCGCTTTTAACGCGAGATTATGCGCGCGTTGCAGGTCTCCGCCCTGCATGGCTCGACGAGCCTGCTGCAGAAAGACTCGCGCCTGTTCCGCGGTTTCGCGCCGATTGGTATCCAATTGCCGCCCCGATAATTTCTGCAGATTCGCCTCTCCCGCGCCGATCATTTCTTCAGTGACCTGACGCTCGTGAGCGGCTTGTGCGTCGCTGATGCTACGCGAGAGCTGAGGGTTGGCATCGGCGGTGCCGCCTTCACGCACCACTTTCTTCTTAGGATTAGCGCTCTGCTTTCCAACGCTCAAAGAGGGTGGCTGGTTGGCATTGTTGCCGGGCTGCGATGGCTGACCCTGGCCAGGAGCGGGCTCTGCCCCAGTGGCTGGCTTTGCCGTTGTCGCGGGAGAAGAAGGCTGCGCATTTCCTGCGTGCGAGCGGCTGGACTCAGCTTGCGGCGATCTTGTTTTTGAGGGCGAGGCCTGGATCAGGGTTTGGCCGGGCTTAACCAGGGCGCGCTGCGCAAGCGAGAAAGGCACCCATTGCGCCGAGGCTAAAAGAGCGAACCATATAACAGGCCGCCGCTGTAAGTGCGCTCGAGCGACCGTGGCAATGAATAGCAAGGCCGTTAAAATTGGCTCCACGACAATTTGGATGCCGGGCGCCCCCGCTATAGTGTGTTGACTAAACTGATTTTTTGAGTTCAAAACGCCGATATGGGCTCGGTTCATCCTCGGACCGATACCTCTTTGAGAGAATCCAAAGTCGTTTCGGCCAGTGGTATGCGTAGAGTGAAGGTCGTACCTCTCCCCTCGGTTGTTTGGAACTCTACGAGTCCGTAGTGCCATTGCAGGATTTGGTAGGTCTGCGCCAGGCCAATACCGCTGCCGCCCTGCTTGGTGGTGAAATACAGCTCAAATATCTTGTCCTGGATTTCAGCGGGAATGCCGCCACCCTGATCCGTGATTTCAGTAATGACCACGTGCTCATCATGCCGGGCGGTGATGCTGAGTTCCCCTCCATTTGGCATCGCTTGCACGCCGTTCAGCACAATGTTGAGGATGGCCTGTTTCATGAAATCGCTGTCGACCTTCACGGTTAATGGATCGGCCGGGAAATCGCGCGTGAGAGTGACGCCGTGCTGTTGCGCATCGGGTGCGGCCAGCAAGGCCACTTCTTCGAGCAAGCGCCGGAGATCGACTTCTTCCAGGTGCAGATCGCGAGGCCGGGTAAAGTCAACCAGTATCTGCACCACGCGATCCAGCCGATGAATTTCGTTCCCAATAATGTCGATATGGCGCCGGGTGTCGGGGTCGATTTGCTGCAATTTGTTTTGCAGCAACTGCAAGTGCAGCACAATGGCGTTAATGGGATTCTTTACCTCGTGGCCCACGCCGCGAGTCAGACGGCCACTCGCTGAGAGCCGTCGCGACATTTCGATTTCGTCTTCGATTCTCCTTACCGATTCGGCGTCGCGTAAGGTAAGAAGCGCACCAATGGGACTTCCTTTTTCCTGGATGAAGTCGAGCGTAAGCTGGACTCGCCGGTTCCGATCACCTTCCACTTCTTGCTGGACCACAGGCCGGCGCTGCTGGAAGGCGCGCAACACCATCGCGTCTAGCGGAGTGCCTCGCGCGAAAATCTGGTTTACGGTGTGGCCAAGAATCTCTCGCCGAGGCCGCCCCAGAAACCGCTCAGCGGATGCGCTAACCAGGACGACATGATTATCCCGGGTGAATAACATCAAGCCGTCCTGCAACTTCGACATGACCTGCTCGACGTTTTCTTTCAGCGCCGAAAAAATCTGGTTGGTATCACGCATCTGACGCCCGAGGTGCGCAATCTTCAGTGTCACCAGGCCATACTCGTCGTGACGGTCGCCGTCGGTGAGGACATCACCACGTCCGGTCGAAACCGAGTCCAAGTTGCGGCTGAGCTCTTTGAGCGGCCCGAGTGCGACTTGCGCGATCAATGCCGCCACAGCCAGGGAAGCCAGGATGGAGATGATCGAGAAATAAAGCGCATGTTGCAGCTTGGGCGTCATCTCGCTACGCAGGAAAACAGTGGAGATGCCAATTCGCACGCTGCCAAAAGGAGCCCCGCCCAGTTCCAGCGGATAGCTCACCTCGTAAACCTTCGAAGGGCTGTACAGCATGTTAAGTTGCTGGCGGAAACGGGCGTTGCGCAATGCCAGCAGGTCAGGTCTTTGGGAAACGATTTTCCCTACCATCTCCGGATTGCTGTCGAGAATCGCGCGCCCTTCCGTGTCTACCACGGTAGCGTCATAGACGATTGACCAGTTGCTGACGATTGACTCCAGCACGTTGTTCAGGCTCGGGTCTTCCTGCAGGTACTCGGCGATTGCGTCCCGCACTGCCGCTGGGTTGTTCGTATCGATGCGCGTATCGCTCAGGTCTGGAATCGCCTCGCTGGCGGCGTAGGCAAGCTGGGAGGCCAGGAGTCCCGCATTCTCGTAGGCCGAATTTAAGCGCTGCCGGAGGATTTGCGAAATATAAAGGTAAGAAAACGCCGACACCATCACCGCAACCATGAATGTGATGGCGAGCACGATTTTAGCGATACGACTCATGAATAATGGCTTTGGGTCCGAAGCCCGGATTGTTAGCCCGGTCCGGCAACTGTGCCGTCATTTCGTGCGCGAGAATTTCTTCTGAATTTGTGCAAAGTGCCAGCAATCGCTGTCAAGCTTACAAGTCGTGAATTTCAGAAATGGAAACTCTCATTGTTCTTCTTTCCCGGTCCCATCCCCGGCAGAGCTGCCGTATTCCTTCAGTTTATTATGCAGGGTTTTCAGGCTTATGCCGAGGATTTCCGCCGCCCTGGTCTTATTGTTGTTAGTGGCTTCCAGTGTCTTGAGGATCAGTAACTTTTCGGCCTCTTCCACGGTAGTGCCCACCCCTAGCCGCACCGCATCGGGATCGTTTGCCCCGGGTCGGACGGTGATTTGACCAAAACCAGGCGGAAGGTGTTTGGTTTCTACGACCCCAGCTTCACAGACGATCACGGCACGCTCCAAGGTATTGCGCAGCTCACGCACGTTTCCGGGCCATGAATAATTGTTGAACAGATTGAGTACGGCTTCGCTTACCGCCATAGCTTTGCGCCCATGTTTCGCGCTCATCTCCGCGATCAGGTTTTGCACCAGGTCCGGGATGTCTTCCTTGTGTTCGCGCAGGGGCGGCATGTGAATGTTGAATACATTGAGACGGTAGTAGAGATCCTGCCGCAACTCGCCGTTCGCCACCGCCTCCTCTGGAATCTTGTTAGTGGCGGCCAATACGCGCACGTCCACAGTAGTTTCCACTTTGCTGCCCAGACGGCGAAGCTTCCGATCCTCCAGGACGCGCAGCAGCTTAGCCTGGGTCGCGACCGGCATCTCCCCGATTTCATCCAGCAGCAGAGTTCCGGCTTCGGCCAGTTCAAAGCAGCCGGTGCGACGTTCGAGAGCTCCCGTGAATGCGCCCTTTTCGTGCCCGAAGATTTCGCTCTCAATCAGAGTTTCGGGAATTGCCGCGCAGTTTATGGCAACGAAGGGTTTGTTTTTACGTGGACTGAGATCATGAATGGTTCGCGCCACCAGTTCTTTACCCGTCCCACTCGCTCCCGTGATCAGAACTGACGCAGTGCTGGGTGCAACCATCTCGATCAAGCGGAATATTTCCTGCATTTTCCGGGACGGTCCCACCAATTGGCCCAATGATCCCGCATCGCGCAATTTACGGCGGGTCACTTCTAATTCCGTGCGAGTGCCCATCAATGCACAGGCATTTTGTAGAATCGTGCGCAGCCGGTTGGTGTCGATGGGTTTCTGAATGTAGTCGTATGCCCCCATACGCATAGCTTGAACCGCACTATCAATCGTTCCCTGAGCGGTCACTACCACGACGGCGATGGTCTGCGCCTGGTCCGCGAGCCGTCCCAATAATTCCATGCCCGTCATGCCCGGCATCTTGAGGTCGGTTACCACTATGGAAGGTGACCACGCGACCGCCTTGTCGAACCCTTCCAAGCCATCTCTGGCGGTTTCGGTTCGGTAGCCCCAGGAGGAGATAATCTCCGCCAAACCTGTGCGTTCGTTCTCCTCATCTTCAACGATCAATACTTTTTCCTGGTTCATTCGACGTCCATATTCCTGTATTGCGGGCGATGAAGCAAGGCAGGTATTCGGGTCATGTGCCGTGAAGAAGAGCTAGTCGTGTACTTATATCAAACTGAGACTTCCATCCGCAGACCAGCCGTTATCGAAATGATACGCATCCTGTTGAAAATTGGTGTGAAATCTTTCGTTTTGGCGCTTCGATGCTGTAGAATTCCTCGTCACAACTGGCAACGATTCTACGCGAACGGGCTCCCGGTATTTTTGCATTCTGCACAGACACACATAAACAGCAACAGCAGTGTTTTCGGAGGAAGACATGTCACTTTGTTGCGATTCACGCGTAAGCCGCTTAACTCTTCTTGGCTTCGTGCTGACGCTCGTAATGATTGCCCTGTCCAGCGCCGCAATGGCGCAGGACGAAAACCCGCCCAAGGCGGACCTTTTTGTGGGATACCAATGGTTAAATCCGGGCGGCAGCGTGCCGGTCGCCATCCAAAGCCCCTTTATAGCCACCCCGCTCGGCTATACCAGAACGCGGCTTCCCGGTATGTCCATTGGCGGCGGCACTACCGGCACTTACAACTTTAATAAATGGTTGGGCCTTTCGCTGGATGTGGGCTACAACACCAGCGATCCGGCCAACGAGAGCACCATTTCGGCCGGTCCCCGCCTGATGTGGCGCGGAGAAGGCATAAACATCTTCGCGCACACTTTGCTCGGATTGAATCGCGTCGCCCCCAAGGGCGTCCCTGCCAGCAACGGGCTGGGCGCGATTCTCGGCGGCGGCATTGATTTACCTATCGTTAAGGCGCTCAGTTTCCGTCTGATCGAGGCTGATTACGTCATGGGGCGCGAGAATTTCTCTAGCGTGGTTTCGCCGATCTTCCCTGAGTCGCGACGTCCCGTTCTGTCGGGTGCTCGGTTGCGCACTGGCCTAGTGTTCAACTTCGGTGGCGCGCCCAGCATTCCTCCGACGGCAACCTGCTCCGTGAAGCCGACCGAAGTCATGGTTGGCGAGCCCGTTACTGCCACGGTCACTACGAACAACTTCAATCCCAAACATACCGTCAACTACAGCTGGAGCAGCAATGGCGGCAAAGTTTCGGGAACCGGGACTACCGCCTCCATCGACACCAACGGCATGACCGGCGGCAGCTATACCGTAACCGCGCATGCCACGGATCCCAAAGAGAAGAAGAATAACGAGGCGAGCTGCACGGCGAATTTTACCGTTAAGGAGCCCCCGAAGAACCCGCCGACGATGAGCTGCTCGGCAAATCCGACGACGGTTCAGACGGGCACTCCATCGACAATCACTTGCACTTGCACCAGTCCCGACAATGTGTCCACCAACGTGGCTGGCTGGACTGCAAGCGCCGGCAGCATCTCGGGTACAGGCAATACTGCAACCCTCAACACTACCGGAGCCCAGGCTGGGCCTATCACAGTCAACGCAACCTGTACGGATTCGCGTGGCTTGACTGGCCAGTCATCCGCGACGGTTACTGTCGAAAATCCGCCGCCACCGCCGCCGCAGGCAAGCAAGCTGAGCTCTTGCGACTTCCCCAACAAGGTGAAGCCGTGGAGAGTAGATAACACTTGCAAGGCCGTGCTCGATGACGTTGCCTCGCGCTTGCAGCACGAGCCCGACGCCAAACTGGTCATCGTCGGCAACGCCGATCCGACGGAGAAACGCAAGAATCTTGCTGCGGAACGCGCTGTAGATTCCAAGGCTTACCTCTCGGGTGGCGAAGCTAAGCAGGGCATCGACGCAAGCCGCATCGAGACCCGCACCGGCAGCGCCGGCACCAAGACAGCTGACTACTGGATCGTTCCTTCGGGAGCGACTTTCAACGCGGAAGATACGCAGCCAGTCGATGAGACTAAGGTGAAGGCAATTCCGGATCACCCGCGCGCTGCGGCCAAAAAACGGGCCAAACCAAAGGCTCAGTAGCGGCATCACAGACACACGGGCCGGTCGGGAATCACCACCCGACCGGCCAAATTTTTCTATGTTCGAAAGTAACTTGCAGGGTACCGGTTACGCTGTCACTCTGGCCTAGCGTTTACACTCCGCTTAGGGGCAAAAGTCACATTATGAAATGGGGAGACATGCGATTTTCATCGTGTAAGTTGTTGATCGCGCTCGCGATAGTGACACTCAGCGCAGGCTCTTTGTGGGCCGGTCAGTGGACGGCCCTGGGACCGGACGGGGGTGACGTCCGCAGTCTCGCTTATAACCCTCAGAATCCTGATCAGCTCTATCTGGGCACCAGCACGGGAGAGATTTTTGTCAGCAGTGACAGCGGACATAGCTGGGCCCGCTTCGCCCATTTAGGCAGTGGCGATGATTACGTTATCGACCACATCGCATTCAATCCACAGAATCCGAAAACGATGTATGTGGCGGCTTGGAGTGTGGACAACCAGCAGGCAGGCGATCTTTTCCGCTCGCATGATGGTGGAAAGACCTGGCAAGTTCTGCCCGACATGCACGGAAAATCGATTCGGGCCATGGCAATCGCTGCCTCCGATTCGCAAGTTCTGGTTGCCGGCGCGCTCGATGGCGTGTTCCGCAGCACCGATGGTGGCAATAGCTGGCAGCGCATCTCTCCCCCCAATCACGCTGAGATCAAAAACATTGAGTCGATTGCTATCGATCCCCAGAATCCTAATGTCGTCTACGCCGGCACTTGGCACCTTGCCTGGAAGACGGATGATAGCGGGGCCAACTGGAAGCACATCAACAAGGGCATGATCGACGACTCCGACGTTTTCTCGATCATCGTAGATTCCCACAATCCGTCCATCGTATTCGCCAGTGCCTGCTCCGGTATTTACAAGAGCACCAGCGCCGGCGATGCATTTCAGAAAATCCAGGGTATCCCGTTTTCAGCGCGCCGCACACGCGTGCTGAAGGGAGATCCCAGCAACTCTCAAATCGTTTACGCCGGCACTACCGAAGGCCTGTGGAAGACCGCGGATCAGGGCAAGACGTGGCGCCAGGTGACCACTCCGGAAGTCGTGGTCAACGATGTATTCATCGATCCCCGCAACTCGCAGCATGTTCTGCTTGCTACCGACCGCAGCGGTGTCATGGCCAGCGAAGATGGAGCACTGAGTTTCCGCGCTTCTAATCATGGCTACTCGCATCGTTATGTCAGCTCGATCCTGGCAGACGCGAAGGATCCCAGCGTGATTTACGCTGGCGTCGTGAACGATCGCGACGGCGTGTTTTACTCGCAGGATGGCGGGCAGCACTGGCTTTCCAAGAGCGCGGGTCTGGGCGGACGTGACGTGTTCAGCGTGAAACAGGCGAGCAACGGGGCGCTCATTGCCGGTACCAATCGCGGCATCTTTATGTTGGACCGCAATGGCAGCGAGTGGCGGCCAATTAACAACGTCGTTGAAGAGAAGGTCACTTATCGCTCGGTGAAGGTTGGCAAGAAGACCAAGAAAGTGGAGAGCAAGGTTGTAAAGCGCTCGGTCCTCGAAGCCCGGGTCAATGACGTGGAACTCGAGGGCAATCGCTGGATCGCCGCTACAACAGCCGGACTGTTCACCAGTAAGGATGAAGGCAAAATCTGGATGGGTGGACCGGTCATGGGTGAAAAGGAATTTGTTTCCGCCCGCACCAGCGGTGAAGTGATTGTGGCCGCTACCCACTCCAACGTTCTGGTTTCAAAAGACAAAGGTCAGACCTGGAGCATCGCTCAACTCGCCAGTTACAAACCGAACGTTCGCGGCGTCACGATCTCGCCGGAAGGCTTGATCTTCGTTGCGACGCGTGAAGGCGCTTTCCGTAGTGCTGACTCGGGTGCGAGCTGGCAGCACATGCTCGCTGGTCTGCCGGATCGTGACATAACCTCTATCGCCTTCGACAGCAGCCATAACCAGCTGCTCGCGACCAGCAGCGCCACCGGCGTAATCTTCGAGAGCACTGACGGTGGTCAGAGTTGGAAAAGGGGGCCAGATACGGGCTTCCCACTGCGCCGGGTGAGTGTGGTGAAGGGCCGCTTCTTCGCCGCGACACCATTTGATGGCGTAGTCATGCAACCGGAGAACGAAACCCAAAGCGCCTCTGCCGCAGGTTCCGGCTCATCGAGCAACTAAACACCTGGTGGTTTGAAAGTGACGGAGGAGGTGCGAGAGCACTTCCTCCGTTTTACGTTTCACACGATCTCTCTTCAGTGCCCGACGATCCTCGGTTTCGCTGATCTTCGCGGGGATAACCGCGGCATGGGCCTCCAGATTGGATCATTCACCCCAGTCATTATCAATGTATTGCACCATACGTTCACATACAGCCAAGCTGGCTACGCGGTCTTTTGATTCCCGCAGGGCCATACGCAGCACAGCCGAGTAATCCGCGCCAGCGGGCAGGTTTGTCCATTGTTCTTCGCCTCGTTCCCAATGTAAAAGTGGTTGCAGAACTCTGACTGGAGTTCCTAGAATAGGTGCGTACAGTTTGTGGGGTGGAACCCATGCCTGAGCAAAAGATCGCGAGGACGTGGCAGGAAATCGCCGAGCTCGCAGCAAACGAAAAAGATCCTGAAAAGCTTTATCAGCTCGTAAGAGAGCTAGAAATGGCGCTGGACGAGCGCGACCGCCTTCTGAACAATTCCGACGGCGGGGCGAAGACGGGCGCAGCTTAGCTTTCTCAGTTGCACGCGTTTACCACGTCGCGCGCGATTCTAGGAATTCGCGTGCTGGGCAGGGCGCAAACCCGGGGCTGATCGATCAGCGGAGCGCTTACCGGAATTCTCAACCAACCCACGCGCCGCCCCAAGCCAGTCCGCAACCATGGACCCTCGGCAATTCATAATCCCCTAGCGCTTCGGAAGAATCCGCTGCAACCCTTCCGAGCGCGTCGTTAGGGGCGAGTTTCAGAAATGCCGCAGCGTGGGCCGATCACAACATTTAGAAGCATCAGTCCCTGTCACATCGCAGTCCTGCACAAGCGGCAAAAAATACATACATTGCAATAGCGTGCACAGCGTAAGTACCTGAAATTCAGCAATAAAGGTTGGCATCTCCCGTGCGTTCTGGACTATGACCACGAAATTATTGGGACTGATTCGATTTCTGATACGGGAGATTAGCGCATGAAAGTTCCTGGAGCGAAGCCGGCAGTGACGTCTCCGATTTGCACGGTTCTGGCTTTCACGCTCGTGCTGTGGGCGTTGCTTGCGGTCGGTTGCGCACACCGGACGGACCTGCCGGGGAAAAATGCAGACTCTCCCTTGAGCGGCGGCGACGACTCCAAGCTGCCATTTGATCGCGGCGGATCGAACACTGGCTTGTCGCCGTCACAAGCGATGGTGCAGACACCGGAGTCGATCCCCTCAGGCACACCGCTCACGGTGAGATTGCAATCAGCGGTATCGAGCGCCACTTCGCGGTCGGGCGAGACGTTCGACGCGGTGCTGGACGAGCCCATCATTATTGAGGGTCAGACGGTTGCGCCGCGTGGCGCTGCTGTAACGGGGCGCGTCGTAACTGCGAAACCCTCAGGACGGCTGCATGATCCCGGAGTCATCCGTATTACCCTGCAATCTATCTCGCTTCAGGCCAAATCTGTACCGCTGCAAACCTCAACCATTTCGGCCAAGGGGGCTTCGCACAAGAAACGCAATCTAGCGATGATTGGTGGAGGAACCGGGGCTGGAGCGCTCATTGGAGCTTTGGCTGGAGGCGGCACAGGCGCACTGATTGGAAGCGCTGTGGGCGCGGCCAGTGGAACGGGCGTAGCGTTTGGCACGGGTAAGAAGGACGTCGGATTTGCGCCGGAACGCCGCCTGACCTTCCGACTGGAACAGGCTGTGCCTCTCAAGCGCTGATTCAGCGCGGCAGATTTTCAAGACAGGCGGCAGCATCAACGGCTTCGACGTCGTGAAATGATCCTGCTTAAGGAAAATGTCCAACGTTTAGCAGCCCTATTCGACTTTCGCCTGCTGTCGCTCCGAGGTAGTCACAGAGCCCTGTGACCGCTGCACTTAGAACTTCCTCGCTGGGCCCCTATCCTTGTCCCGAATGGGGAGTGTGCGACAGTTTCGGGAAACTGCCCTGGATGCGATTCCAAATCGGGAGCCGCAGAGCGAAGCCCCTGCTCTGAGTTCGGGTTCCTCTCTCCTCACCAGCGATAAGCGGTACGAAGCCATCTTTCGCGCGGCGGCAATGGGAATGCTGCATTGCACGTTGGACGGCCAGATCGTTGACTGCAATCCTGCTGCGGAACGCCTCCTGGGTTGTGCAAGCGGAGAACTGCGTGGCGCGAAATTCCAGCATTTCCTGTCTCAGGAGGAACTCTGTCTCGACAACAAGCTCTTCCAGGAAATTGCCGAAGGCAGGCGTGATCTCTACCACGTCGAGGTCAGCAATTCGCGCAAAGATCACGAGCATAGCTGGCTCAAGCTGACGGTCTCGCTCATCCGCCGCGCCGATCAGAGTCCTGATTTCTTGGTCGTCATGATCGAAGACATTACGGAACGCAAGCAAGCCGAGCAGCAATTGCGTGAGGCACAAAAGATGGAGGCCATCGGCCGGCTCGCCGGTGGGATCGCCCACGATTTCAATAATTTGCTGACCGGGATCATGCTGTATTGCGATTTGCTCATGACGGGCTTGGAAAAGAGCAGTCGCTTGCACCATCACGCTGAGGAAATCCGCATGGCTGCGGATCATGGTGCGGCCCTTATCCAGCAGTTACTGGCGGTGGCGCGGCAGCATGTGGTTGAGTCGCGCATACTCTCCATCAACGAATTGATTGCCGGAATGGCGGGCTTACTGGGCCGCCTGGTTGGAGAACATATCCAACTGGAAACGCTGCTCGCGGATGACCTGTGGACGGTGCGAATGGATCCGGCACAGGTGAAGCAGATTGTCATGAACGTTGTGCTGAATTCCCGCGATGCTATGCCCGATGGCGGACGAATTGTCATTGAAACGCGAAATTCCTCGGAACGTCTGCCGGCAACGGATGCCACTCCTGAGAGCCAGTGCGTCGCCCTCACAGTTCGGGACGAGGGCATCGGCATGGATTCGGACACTCGTGCCAGGCTCTTCGAACCATTCTTCACTACCAAGGCGCCGGGGCAAGGCAATGGGTTGGGCCTGGCCACGGTGTACAGCATCGTGAAGCAATGTGGAGGAACCATCCGGGTGGAAAGCGAGCCAGGGCGGGGCACCGAAGTGATCATCCTGCTGCCCAAGGCCGACCAAACCACGCCGCCGATCGGCGGCGAACGATGGGAAGGACGCCCGCTTGGAAACGAAACCGTTCTTCTGGTGGACGACAACCCGCAGGTTCGGAATTCCGCCAAGCGCGTTCTAAGCGACTGCGGATATCGCGTGCTGGAGGCCATCAATGGCACCGACGCGCTGAGGATCTTCGACATCCATTGCAGTCAAATCGATCTTCTCGTGGCCGACATCGTCATGCCGGAGATAAATGGCAGGGAACTCGCACGACAAGTGCGAAGTCGGCACCCGGGCGTGGCCGTTCTGTTCACGACTGGCTATGATCAGGCGCCGGCGGCTGAGCCGCAAGACAACCAACCCGAGATCTTTATTCGAAAGCCTTTTAATCGTTATGCGCTGGCCTGCAAAGTAAGACAAGCTCTCGATAGCACGGCCACGACTGTTCCTGAGGTGAAGTCATGACTTGCATTCCTAACATCACTCCTCCGGCGGCCCCGCAATTACTGGGCGCTAACCTGCTGAACCTCTTAATTGTGGATGATGATCGTGCCATTCGTGAAGCCTGCCGCGACGTGGCACAAGCAGAAGGTTTTCATACCGTTGTGGCGGATTCGGCGGAGCACGCATACCGGTTACTCGAGACAGAGCATATCGATGCCGTGTTGCTCGATCTGAAGTTGCCAGGGGCTGGTGGACTGGATGCCATGCGTCAGATCAAGCTGCACCGCCCCGATGCGGCCATCATCGTGATTACCGGATACGGTACGGTGCATTCCGCGGTGCAAGCCATGAAAAATGGCGCGTATGACTACGTGACGAAGCCATTCAGCGTGGATGAGCTCAAGCTGCTGCTGGAGCGAGTGGCCAATCACCTCAGGCTAAAAACGGAGAACCGCTTGCTGCGGGAGAAAGTGAAATCGAAGCAAGGCTTCGGCAGCATCATTGGGCGCGCGCCTGACATGGACAAGCTGTACCGGATCATTTCCAAGGCGGCACAGAGTTCGCATCCCGTGCTGATTCTGGGAGAGAGTGGAACCGGCAAGGAGCTGGTTGCGCGATCGATTCATTTTTCCGGCCCTTATCGCGACAAGCCGTTTATTCCAGTCGACTGCGGATCGCTCGTGCCAACGCTCATCGAGAGCGAGCTGTTCGGCTACGTGAAAGGCGCATTCACCGGCGCGGCGCAATCCAAGGACGGCTTGCTCGCGATTGCCGAGGGGGGCACCGTCTTTCTGGATGAAATCGGCGAACTCACGATTGACCTGCAAGCTAAATTGCTGCGTGCCATCCAGGAGAAGGAAATCCGGCCCGTGGGCAGCACCAAGCGAGTTCCAATCAACGTGCGCATCCTTGCCGCCACCAACCGCGACCTGGAGAAGGCAGTGGCCCAGGGCACATTCCGGCGCGACTTGTATTTCCGCTTGAACGTCCTGACACTTCGCATACCGCCTCTTCGGGAACGGCGGCAGGACATTCCTCTCCTGGTGGCTCACTTCCTGGAACGCCTGTCACAAGAGGGCGGGCAGGAGCGCACCCTGGATGACGAAGCGCTGAAGGCGATGCTCTCCTATGACTGGCCCGGCAACGTGAGGGAACTGGAGAATTGCCTGGAGCGAGCCTGTGCCATGACTACGTCGCCGTTAATTCATGTACGCGATCTTCCCACATCGCTGTACGGAGTGCGAGCCGAGCAACCGGGCGAAACGTCGAACCAGGCCAAGATTATCCCAATGGCTGACGTTGAGAAACAGACGATCCTAAGCACCATCATGCAGTTGAATGGAGACAAGCTTCTTGCCGCGCGGCTGCTGGGGATCGGCAAGACCACGCTCTACCGCAAGTTGAAGGAATACGCGTCGCACGAGTAAACAAGGGCGCGGGGGCGAGTTCTGTAATGGTCCGGAATCTCCCAGATCGGGAGCCCGATCGGTCGTTCAGCGCAGAATCAGCTTTGATTTCAGTACTCTTGTCGTGGCGAGAAACTTGCACCGTCTGATGCCATGATTCTGCTGATCACGCCATTCGCAAAAGTTCAACAATGCCAGCCGCACCTGGAGCAGGCTACCCGTCAGCCGCTGCATGTCTGCGAGAGTTTACGCCAGGCGATTGTACGTTTGCGGTGCGAGGAGTATTCCGCGGTGGTTATCGATGAATCATTGCTCGAAGCCGAGCCGGAGGAAAGCGAAGCCCTCTTGCATCACATGGGGACGGCTATGCCGGTACCCGTGAATTTTGCTGTTAGCGGCATGGAAAGACTAATCCGACAAGTCAATGCGGCGCTGAGCCGCCGCCGTCGCGAAGAACAGGTCGCGCGCCAGGCCGTGGAGCGCAGCCTCTTTAGCGAGTTGAAAGAACCGGTAACGGCCATGCTGCTCTCCTGTGAACTGGCTCTGCAGGTTCCCGGCTTGCCCGCGGCAGCGACCGAGCGCATCAAGGCTGTGCACGACCTGGCCCGTGGACTGCGTGCGCGACTAACTGCCGCAGTGCCTTGAAGACGCCTGAATTAGCGGGTATCGCGCGCCCCGGCCTTTTCATTTCGCTTATATGCAAGAAGTTGCAGCTCGACGGCTGCGCGGATTTTCTGCGACCTCTTCTCGCGTTCCCATTAGAATACAAATTGTCCGGCCCGCGCTGCAGGCGTCACCCTGTTCGACTAACTTTTATGCATGTCTTAGTCACATCCGACACAATCACCGGTGTGTGGACTTACACCCGAGAGCTGGTGAGCGGGCTGGTGGCAAGTGGCCACCGCGTGACCCTGGTCAGTTTTGGCGATATCCCCCTTCCAAGCCAGATTTCTTGGATGAAGGACCTGCGGACCTTTGACTACCATCCCACCGCATTTCGTCTGGAATGGATGCAGGACTGCAAATCGGACCTGGACGACTCCACGGCATATCTCACAAGCCTGGTCGAGGAGGTTCAGCCCGACATTCTTCACTTGAGCCAGTTTTGTTACGGCTCCCTCGCTGTAGATATACCTCGCATCGTAGTAGCGCATGGTGACGTGATCACATGGTGGATTACTGTGCATGGGCGCGAGCCGCGAGAATCACAATGGCTGCGCTGGTATCGCGATGGGGTAACCCGCGGGCTGGCGGGCGCCCACACGGTCGTGGCACCTTCAGGATGGATGCTGGAGAGCTTGCGGGCTTCTTACGACCAGCCGATGCGTGGGTGCGTGATCTACAACGGCCGCAATCCCGTATTGTTCAATCCTTTCATGACCAAAGACGATTCGGTCATCGCTGTGGGGCGGCTATGGGACGCAGGCAAACAGGTATCGCTGCTCACGCAGAATGTACACGCGTTGCCGGTTTGCATTGTGGGTAGTGATCAGCCGGGGGACTTACCCCAAATACCGATTCGCGCTGACGTGAAGCTGGAAGTGGAGCAGGGCTCTATCGCGTTCAAGGGACCACAGACTGAGTCACAGCTTCGAATTTTGTATAGCCGCGCCGCCATGTACGCGGCTACTGCGCGCTACGAGCCGTTCGGCATGCCAGCCCTGGAAGCTGCCTTTTCTCGCTGTGCCATTATTGCCAACGATATCCCCAGCCTGCGTGAAATCTGGGGCGATAGCGCGGTCTATTTTCGTTCTAACGATGCCGCAAATCTCTCCGAAGTAATTCGATCCCTGGGACACAATCGTGACGTGTGCCGCGCGTATGGCAACCGCGCTTATCAAAGGGCGCGCGAGCGTTTCACTGCCAAACGCATGGTTGAGGACTACCTGAGGCTCTATCGAACCCTGGTTTCAGTTAACTCAGCGGCAGCCTAGAGCGTTCTCCAGCCACGTTCGAATCGGTTCTACTCTTCAAGGCTAAGAGCCCTGTGTTTACGCCTGTGCGCCACCACAACTGACCCGCTGCGACGACGGCCCTCTGACGCACGCCCGTAAAAGTTGAGATAATCGGAGGCGGAGGATGGAATGGCACAAATCAAGATCACAGTTCGCAAGGACGGGCCGTATCGCGTGGAAGCCCCCGAAGGAAGTATTGAAATCGTCGATGGTAACGGCACTGCTTATGATCTCAGCAGCAAGATGAAGGAGGGGAAGCTGGCGTTTTCCCTTTGCCGTTGCGGCGCATCGGTCAACAAGCCATTCTGCGATGGCACCCACAGCAAGATCGGTTTTCAGGCCGCTGAGGCCGCCGTTCGTGAGGAACAGCACGGTAAGCCGGTGGAGAACAATCCTATCGCCAGCAGTCCCGCAAAGGGATAATGCCCCTCAGTCCAACCGGTCAACCTTCCTAGAAATATGTATCCTTGGATGCGGGAGTGGTACACTCCCGCCCCGGAGGCATTTGTGCAAGATGCAAGGGACCGGGAACTGGGGATGTACTGCAACATCACGCGCCGCGATTTTCTCAATGGTGTTGCGCTTACCGTAGGAGCTGCCATGCTGCCAGCTGGATTGGCTGCGTGGCAGGGTGAAAACGTTGCGCAAGACTCACCCGATTACTATCCGCCACGCTTAGCGGGACTGCGCGGAAGCCACGTGGGATCATTCGAGACGGCTCACAGCCTGCGTGATGGCACTTTCTGGGATCAAGCCGGCAAACCGAGTGAGACTGGCGAAAAATACGATCTTGTCGTAGTTGGAGGCGGGATCAGCGGGCTGGCGGCAGCCCACTTTTATCGCAAGGCGGCGGGAAATCAAACCCGCATACTTATCCTCGACAATCACGACGATTTTGGTGGACACGCCAAGCGCAATGAATTCAGTCCGCGCGACCGCATGCTGCTCGGGTTTGGCGGCACTTTTTCGATTGAGAGTCCGGCTCCCTACAGTGCGGTCGCCAAGGACCTAGTCGCAGAGTTGGGCATCGACGTAGCGTCTTACCCGAAATACGTTTCCAAGGATTTATATCGCTCGCTCGGGCTGACTCCGGCCATCTTCTTCGACAAGGAAAGCTTTGGCGCAGACAAGCTGGTCCCGAATCCTGCCCCGCACACGGGAAGTGAAACCAGCGACCTTGCGGCGGGCGCGGATGCGTGGAGAAAGTTTCTGACAGAGGCACCGCTGTCCGATCAAGGTAAGCGCGATTATCAGCGGCTTCATCAGGAAAAGAAGGATTATTTGCCGGGACTGAGCTCCGACGAAAAGAAAGCTCGCCTGGCGCGCATGAGTTACAAAAAATACCTGGCAGAAATGGTGGGCATGGATGACGAAGTGGTGCGCATCTACCAGGCATCCCCTCATCCGCTGTTTGGGCTGGGAATCGATGCCGTAGCCGCGCAAGATGCATGGGGATTGGGCTTCCCGGGATTCGACGGACTAAACCTCGATCCCGCGCCGGGCAAGGGTATGAACCGTGACGCCATCCCCAACGCGGAAGCTGAGAAGTACTTCTTTCACTTTCCCGATGGGAATGCCAGCATCGCGCGCCTGCTGGTCCGGCAATTGATTCCGTCGGCCATCCCCGGGAGTTCTGCCGAGGATGTGGTGACCGCAAAAGCTAATTACGCGAAGCTGGATGAAGCCTCATCGCCAGTGCGGATAAGGCTGCTCAGCACTGCAGTTCGCGTCAAGCATCTCGGGGACCCTGCAACCGCAAAGGAAGTGGAAGTAGCTTACGCTCGGGCCGGAAAGGCGTATACCGTACGTGCCGCTAATTGCGTGCTCGCGTGCTGGCACGTGATCATTCCTTATTTGTCAGAGGAATTGCCCGACAGACAGGTGCAGGCGTTATCCAGCGCCGAGAAGGTACCGCTTCTCTATACGAATGTTGCCGTGAACAATTGGACTGCATTCCAGAAGCTGGGCGTAAATTCTATTTACGCACCCGGCAGCTATCATACGCATGTGAATCTTGATTTGCCGGTGAGCATTGGAGCATACAGTTGTTCTAAGAAGCCAGAGGACCCCATTGTCGTGCACATGATGAAATCGCCTTGCCGGGCGGGATTGCCATCAAGGCAGCAACATCGGGCGGGGCGCGGGGAGCTGTTCCGGACAACATTTGATACGTACGAGCGGAACATCAGGGATCAGTTGGCGCGGACTCTGGGGCCGGGGGGCTTTGATCCGGCACGGGATATCTCCGCGATCACCGTGAACCGCTGGCCGCACGGATACGCGTACGAATACAATTCGCTCTGGGACAAGTTCTGGCTGGAGGGCGGCGAGAGTCCTTGCGAAGTTGCTCGAAAGCCGTTTGGCCGAGTGGCCATTGCCAATGCCGATGCTGCAGCGTATGCGTATACGGATGCCGCGATTGATGAGGCGTATCGGGCTGTAAAAGAACTTACACAAGCGGCGAGCAGCCAAGCCGCTGGTGCGGGGCGGCGCTGAGCCTCCCAGATACAAGAAAAACTCCCGGCCACGGCCGGGAGTTTTTGGCCCAAATTGCTTTACTCAGCGTTGCGGATTGGCCGGCGAGGGCTTGTTGCTATTGCTGGCCTCTTTGTTTTCCTTGGGAGCGATGCTCTTCGCTTCCTTCAGATGGTCTTGCAGGGTTGGCAGAGTTTGCGAAGCGAAATTCTTGATTTCCGGGTTTTTCGCCATCTTGCTCGCATGCCGGAACTCGACCACGTCTTTGGTGTGATCTTTAACCATGTCGTTCATGTACGCGCGGTCAAATTGGGTTCCACTCAGTTTCGATAGACGATCCTTGGTCGCCTGGTCTTTGGCACTCAGATGGTCTGGCACTTGAACGCCCAGGGTGCCTGCCAGTTGCTTCAACTGGTCGTTCGCCTTGGTATGATCGTCCACCATGCGCTGACCGAATTTCTTGACCTCGTCATCAGACGCTTTCTGCGTAGCAAGTTGCCCAAGTTCTACTTCGGCCAATCCACCTTCGGCCGCCTTCTTTACGAATGTCCGATCGGCGGTATCGAGTTGCCCGGTATTGCCGGTTGTGGAGGCAGTTGAAGAATTCTGCCTTCCGGCGTTGGTACCTGTGTCCGAAATACCCGTGTTTTGCGCCGCAGCCCCCATGGCAAGAAGCCCGGCTATGGCTGCGCCCAGCGCAGCGTGTTTCAGAATGTTTGTGATGTTTTGCATAAGAAATCCCTCCCGGATTGTCGCCCTGTGTGCGCCATGCGGAGTTCCCGCACGGTTTATCACCTTCATAGCCCACTGGAGCCGTGAAACTTCGATGTGCGCAGTCACGCTCAGGATGCCTTCGGAGCGCGCTCGCCGGCTCGTCGGAAGCTAAATAGGGAGAGAGTAAGCATCTCCGGATCAGAAGCCTAGGCCCAAAAAGAACGGTCGAGGGTTCGGTATTGAATAGCTTCCGCTATGTGCTTGGGCTCGATCTGCGGAGCGGATTCCAGGTCGGCGATGGTGCGGGACACCTTTAGGATACGGTCGTGAGCTCGAGCTGTGAAGCCCTGCTGAGTCATGGCACGTTCCAGCAGGTGTTCGCAATCGGCGGAAAGCTCGCAATAGTTTCGAATGTGCCGTGGCGACATTTGCGCATTGCAGTAGAGCTTCTCTCGTAACGCTGCAAAGCGGGTAAGTTGGGCTTCACGCGCGCGCATAACCCGGGCACGGATCTGAGTCGAACTCTCCGGTACCGAGCCAGACCGCATCTCTTTGTAGTTCACAGCGGGCACGTCGATGTGAATATCAATGCGATCCAGCAGCGGGCCCGAGATCTTGGAAATGTAGCGCTGAACCATAGGGGGGGTGCAGTGACACTCCCGGCTGCGATCATTGAAATATCCGCAAGGCTGCGGGTATCTTCACTGCTGAAAATAAGCTCTTTTATTTGCCTCTATTTACGCTCCGAAATAATGGCAGAAGCAGTCCTTAGGGCAAAGGTAGTGACGAGCCTGCACGCCATTCGCACCATCAGAGTCGGGTTCACGTTCTCTCGGCTGGCCTGCTGCGCTCATTGGACTCACGCCGCACGTGCGGCGTGAACCGCAAGACAGTTCGAAGCAATTCAGTAGGAGCCTACGACTTATCCAAGTTGTAGAGCCAAGAGCAGACCAGTTCTACGTGGCCTTTTGCTGCGAGGCACGCTTGCACCTCACGAGCTACGCTGAGATAACCTGCGTTGCAGGCAAAGTACGGCCGTGCACTGGCGAGCACTTCTCCTGCCGACCTCTCGTCAACGTCGACGGTATTTCGTCAGGATTCTGCACAGTAGACAAAACGCTGCTTTTTCGTCAGCGCCTTGAGCGGGCGGGAGATGGCTGAGCACATGCCAGGAGTATTTGCTATGAATACGAAGACCCAAATACACGTTGACTCTGACAAGCCGAATCTCGCGTCATGCTTAGGCACTATGCTAGCGACCTGGCAGCTATCGCAAAGCGATCAAAAGTCCTGTAGCAACCAGGCGTTGAAATCGAATGTCTGAACGCTGAAAGCTAGGTAACGACCGTTTGGCGACACATGAGGCGTACCTAGCCAATTGTTTCGTCCAAAGTTTAAGAGTTCGTGGGTTTTTCCGCTTAGGTCGACGTGGGCGAGGAAGTACTCCGATGATCGCGCAGCTGTAACAAATAGCGCATTGCCCTCGGGGGACCATGTCAGGCCCCATATTTTTTTCCAGCCTTGAGGAAGTTGCAGGGTCTTCTCTGTTCCCGCGGCCAAATCGAGAATGCGAATTTCATGCGGGAGTTGGTCCCAGCTAAAAACTGCAACATGAAGGCCATCGTTCGAAACGCACCATTGCTCTTCCGCCGAAGCCAACCTGCTTCGGGCGAGTTCTTTCCCTTGCCCTTGAACAGGATCCAAATCGTAGAAGATCAGAGCTCCCTTTTCCCACCGGCTGATGAGGCACGAACTTGTTGGCGCCATCGGACAACGGAAATCAGTAGGGGTATCCGTAGCTTCCAACACCGACTGCGGCGATCCCCCTGCGGCCGGATATCGCATTAGGTTCATCTTCGAGGGTGCCGGGGCAGCGTGTGCAGACGACCAATAAAGGATCCATTTGCCGTCGGGATTTTCCATAGCGCCATCTTCATCGTCAGACCCTGCAATCAAGGAATCGGGGCTCTCATGGTCAAGAGCTTGTTTGAATATCTGCGTTCTCCCCGTCCGATTGGACGAAAAAAGGATAGCCTTACTATCGTGTGTCCATCCACTTACGTAGTCAGTGCTATCGCTTACGGTCAAACGCCTCGGCGAGGCAAGACGATTGCCAGCATCTTTCAGTTCTCCTACGTACACGTCGTCCCGAATATGCCCTTTGATTGCGGCCAAACGATGCCCGTCAAGGCTGACGCTCGCTTTGTCGACGAATACCCCCTCCCAATTCGTGATCCGAGAAGGCTTGCCCGAGGGTTGCCCGCTATGCGGATCCACACTGATCTCCCAAAGATTTGAGGTGTCCGATAAAGGGTCATTTAATTCGAAGATTAAGCGACCGTCGCGGAGCCAACACATAGGTGGAAGGTCAACCGCCTGCAGGTTGGGATCAGATAACACGGTGCTCGGTGTGCCTCCGGTTCGTTGCATTGTTTCGATAGTGGCGCTCCCCCCTTCACCCACTCGTATGTAAGCGAGTCGCTCGCTTTTTGGAGACCAAGCCGCCGCAAGGTATCTGTCCTTCTCGCTCGCTAGAATCTTCTGAGGATTCTCTCCGTTAGGTCCCATGAACCACAGCTCATGGCCGAGTTCGCCGATAAGTGCAATTGCAGACCCATCGGCCGAAACCGTGGCTCCATCGCTGTGCGTTCTCAGTTTACGAGGGTTGCCCCCGAAAATGGACATCATCCAAATTGTCCTGCTCCCATCTTCCTCAGCTTCAGCGGAGAGCAACAATCTCTCGCCGTCCGGGAACCAGTTGACGTCCCATAGATGCGTTCGTATCTCATCTGGCAGCGCTATGTCGTGAACCTCGCCCGTCTCGATCACGCTGAGATGAAGTCCCTTCGTATCGGTAAAAGCAAGATGCTTCCCATCCGGTGAAATCGCAGCCCCGAGGAGTCGGTTCTCAGATGCAGCATGCGTCAGCTGATGTTCTATCCTCGAAGAGGCCACTGGTTGACTTCGAAACCAGTGGAACCCTAACCCGACTGCGAGCACAAGCAACGCAAAAAGACCCGCGGCGATGAATTTCCAGTTGTATGGTCCCGCCGGTACGAAGGCAGGAGATCCTGCAATGGAATCGCGTGACACATTTCTTCCCGACTGGGTGTCTCGCTTCAACCGTTTGAGGTCGGCGCATAGCTCGGCTGTGCTCTGGTAACGCAGGTCACAATCCTTTTCCAGCGCCTTGTTAATGATCCGTTCCAGTTCTCCTGGCATATATGGATTGAGGCGGACAGTCGGAGTCGGCGCTCGGTTGAGGATTGCGTCGAAGATGATGCCCGATGTATCCCCACGGAACGGCAATGCGCCCGTCGCCATCTCGTAGAGAACAACTCCCAACGAGAACACGTCGGTCCGCCGATCCAAGTCCTTGCCCCTCACCTGCTCCGGCGACATGTAGGCCACCGTGCCCAGCGCGGAGCCCGGGCTGGTGAGATGTGTCTCTACATCAATTGTTGCCGCGCTCGCCTCGAGCGGCCCAGCTGGTTTACCTGACACTTTCGCCAAACCAAAATCCAGGACCTTGGCCGTTCCACGGCTAGTGATGAAGATGTTCGCAGGCTTGATGTCGCGATGGACCACGCCTTTAGCATGCGCAGCATCAAGCGCATCAGCGACCTCAATCGCGATCGATAACAAGCTTTCCAGTTGTATTGGACGGCCCGCAATTCTGTGTCTCAGCGTAATTCCGTCCAAAAACTCCATCGCGATGAAGGCATTTCCGTCCTGCTCGCCAATGTCGTAAATGGTGCAGATGTTGGCATGATTCAGCACCGAAGCAGCCTGCGCCTCTCGTTGAAAGCGGGCTAGGCAGTGAGCGTCTCCGGTTACATTTTCGGGCAAGAACTTGAGAGCGACGAAGCGATGCAGCCTTGTATCCTCGGCCTTGTAAACAACCCCCATTCCTCCGCCGCCGAGTTTCTCGGTAATCCGATAGTGTGAGATGGTTTGGCCGATCATGGAATGGCGCAATGGTAGGCGGGGGGCGGGGACAAGTCAATCAAACGCGGAACTCTGTCTCGAACGATTCCTTCCGCTCGAGAACAGTGAAGCCTTGGCTCTGTGCTTTAACGTGAGCTGCAGCAGGAGCTTTGGGTCCCTCACACGGACTGCATGATCATGATCTGCAGGAATGCAGGAGGAGGATCTCAAAATTGACGAGCCGTCTGATGCCTACGTATGTGCTCTGGACCTTGTCCCCCGGCACGGAACTGTTGGAATGGACGCCACCGATGAGGGTTGCTGCCCAAATTGTCGTAGGATCGTCCGCCCAGCCAATGCGCGGTAGACCCTCCGCTCCGCTTGATGAGCTCCATCATGTTATCGAAACAGTTCTCAAATGCATTCGATGTGACAACGCTCCGCGCCTGAAGAATGTCCAGACCAGCGCTCATGAAGAGTATTTCATTCAATTGCGTGTCCAGGGCTCCGAGTTCTCCTCGCGGTCCGAACGCAATTTCATCCACCCCGAGGGCGATTAGGCTCCGGCACTCTTGCAGGGTCCGTCAATCAGAAGGCGAGTCTTGCCTCCCGAATAGTGTTTTAAGGCACCGCACCATTCTGAAAGCACTTGTGAGGGTCGCCGCCGGGCCGCGTAGGTCCGGGATTTCCTTAAAGTCTTCCCGAAGTGCTTCGCGGTCTCCGTTATTCGCCTGCCCGACCGGAGTTGCCCATCGGCAGTTTCCCGGCGCGTAGTCTCCGTTAACGTCGATGCGGTCGAGCGAGTGCTCCTCGCTCGGACGAGGACCGAGGAACTGGCGTTACTGGTCGAAGTTCACGAACGAAATCGAATCCCTCTTCCGCCATCGTTCGCGAAGCGCGAATTATCGCAGCGGTTCTTCGCGGCATGGATGCCGCTTTCCAGTGGTTTGCCATAACGCTTCCAGATGACTTCACCGAAATTGTGGAGTACACTCTGCGACAATGGCGCTGTGCTTTCGTAGAGAAGGCCACATATGAAAAATGACCAGCTAGAACGCTGGCAGGAATTGTGTGCGCAAGCTGAGGGCGGACTGCAAGATATGGCACGCATTCTTGTAGTCTCAAACGACAAGGTATTACTGCAAACCCGGCGAATGTTGCTTGAATCAAACGGGTACGAAGTTGTTGCGTCGCTTGGCTATGAAGCGAGTGTAGAGCAGTGCAAGCGGGGCGGCTTCGACCTATTTATCCTTGGGCACTCGATGCCGCAAGCTGACAAGCAGAAACTTGTAAGCACTTTCCGCCGGGAATGCCCCGCGCCCATCATTTCACTGCTGCGACCGAATGAAGCGCCGCTGGCCGATGCGGACTATCACATTGAACCTGACCCGGTGAAACTACTTGAGTTGGTGGACGGCCTACTGAAAGCGGCGTAACGGGAAAGCTCGTTACCCTCGGGCTGATAGAAACACGTGGCCCCTGCCACATCGATACGCGAACGGCTGGGGACCGACTTCACCATCTCGCAGGTGAACGACGCGATTCGGTCCAACGGGCGAAACCGAATCGTTCCCGCAAACAGGGCATTGCTTTGGGGTTTCCAATGCCCCTGACTTTTGTTCCTCGTGCGACAAAAGACGTTCCTCTTGCAATTTCTTAGAGCGATGGCGCGGCACGCCCATTGCTCCTATCGTGCCACGACCTGTTCTCGCGCGCAAGTTGACAGCACTCGTTAGCGTGGGGTCACACTGCCTCTCAAGTAGCGTGAGGCTCACCCGAACTCGGCATCCTCTTCGGTTTCGCGATTTGCCTCGTTAGGTGCCTTCTTTCGTATCGGTCGAGCTTCTCACCGGTCATCTTCTCCTAGACCTTCGAGACGCGGAAGAGGAGTTGCGGGACGTGCCGAGGCTCGAATCCCAACTCGTATGCAATCGCGACGCTATCGAGATCGGCAATAGAAATAAACGACCGCCGTGGTCAGCGCCGTAGCCTTCCTGCGTACAGGTAATCCGCGAGATCCTGCTGTGGGAGAGTTCCTGAAAGCGCCGACAGCAACACTGCATAAATAAGCTGCTGCTCTGAGACGTCAGAAGTGCTGAACCCATCCAAGCAGCCGAACAGATTAAGTGGGAAACCAGCAGTAGACCGTGGATCCTCGCGGGATGAGCCTCGCTTGCCTGCCGTCTGCGGTCTCCTTTCCTCACCGATAGTTTGACCGCAGGCACGGGCCGCGCTTCGACCAATGGTGGGAGCGTGGGAACAGACGAATTCGAGTCGTCGCCGGCTCTGGTTTCCAATTGGGAATGGCCACGTCATTTCGAGTGGCCTTTTCTTTTCGTTGCTTTATGAGCACGATGCAGCGACAACCTCGAACGAGGCCTGTGACATCTCTCACCGGGAAGTGCCGTCAAGTTCGCGGTTGGGGCAAAAAAGGCTCCGGCGGCGTTCGGTCAGCTTCGATCTGAAGCCAAAGCGCGGCGAGCCGAGCCTCTTTCGCTAGCGACGAGAACAATGCTGAAAAAATTGGGTTCTGAAGAAAGTGAAACATGCGCCAGCTCTGGTGGGGGGGCTGGGCAGGGGGAGGGGATGCGGGAATTGAGGGTTTCATTGTGTGAAAGGACGCAATGCGCGGGGCGGCGGTTTTCGCCGATCCGGGGCGCTTTCGTGCGCGGCCAAGTAAAAGGCACTGCCGGGGCGGGTTTTGGGCAAAATGGCATCGATTCCCTGCCGGAGTTCCGTCATCTATGCCGACGGGCCGTCACAAGACCGCGGACGGCTAATTCTGCTGCTGCAGGTACTTTGGTGCTTGAATCGCAATCACCAGCTTAGTTGCTCTCAGTTGAAGCGGGCCCTCCCCCTTTATTTTTGATCGCAGGCGGTGCAGTGTGGATGAGTCTGAGTGGG
>Ga0070741_10004891_pt1 | contig 30686 bp, 28 predicted proteins | sample Coa_R1_4_FD_66440 | JGI IMG/M metagenome (GOLD analysis project Ga0070741, IMG submission 66440) | Surface soil microbial communities from Centralia Pennsylvania, which are recovering from an underground coalmine fire - Coalmine... | ecosystem: Environmental > Terrestrial > Soil > Unclassified ... | reverse complement strand
CCAGCGGCGGAACGTCGGCGTCATCGGGGCCAGCACGCTCGGGGCAAACAGATCGGCTTGCATCCGTTCGATCGAGGACGGCTGACGCGAGAGCGACAGCAGCACATAGGTCAAGATGTTGAACGAGAGCGACCAGAGCACGCCATGGATGAGCTGCGGCAGGTCGGAACCGAACAGCGCCTGTGGCCGCAGCGGGGTGATGCCGAGCGGGCCGCTTTGCAGAAAAGCAAGGCCCGCCGGCGTGCCGTCGAGGAAGCTCGGCAGAAACAGCGTGTAAGCCCAGACCACAAAGCCGACCAGCATGCCGCCCATGGCGCCGCGCGCGGTCGCGCGCTGCCAGAACAGTCCCCCGAAAAAGGCCGGCGCAAGCTGCGCGATCGCCGCAAACGACAATAGCCCGATCGCCACCAGCTGGGCGTTGCCGAGTGCGCGATAGTAGAAATAGGCCATCGCCATGATCGCGAAGATCGCAAAGCGGCGGGTCCCCAGGAGGAAGCCGCCGAAATCCGGCTGGACGTCGCCCAGTTCGCGCCGACGGTGCAGCACCAGCGGCATGATGATGTCGTTCGAGACCATGACGGAAAGCGCGACGCATTCCACGATCACCATCGCGGTCGCAGCCGACAGGCCGCCGACAAACACGGCAACGCTCAAGAGCGACGCGTCGCCCTCCACCGGCAGCGCCAGCACATACATGTCGGGATCGACCTGCCCGAACGGGAAGGTGATGAGGCCCGCAAGCGCGATTGGAATCACGAAAAGGTTGATCGCCACGAGATAAAGTGGAAACAGCCAGCGCGCGCGGCTGACTTCGGATGGCGTCGAATTCTCGACCACGCTGACGTGGAACTGGCGCGGCAGCAGCATGACGGCGCAGAACGACAGCAGGATCATGGTCAGAAAATTGCCGGCCGACGGCACGTATTCGATCGCCCGCACGGCTTCTGGCGTCTTCATCGCGCGCTCGACCAGTTCGTGCGGCGAGAACATCCAGAAGGTGACGAAGGCGCCGGCGGCGATAAAGGCGACGAGCTTGACGATGGATTCGGATGCGATCGCCAGCATCAATCCATGTTGATGCTCGGTCGCGTCGGTGTGGCGGGTTCCGAACAGCACGGCAAAGGCCGCCATTGTCAACGTCGCGATCAGCGCGATATCGCCGACTACCGGGATGGCAGTGAAGGCCTGTTCGTCGATCAGGATCGTCTCCAGCGAGGAGGAGACGGCCTTGAGCTGCAGCGCGATATAGGGAACCGAGCCGATGATGGCGATCAGCGCGACTGTCGCGGCGACCGCCTGGCTCTTGCCGTAGCGTGCGGCAATGAAATCCGCGATCGAGGTGATGTTTTGCGTCTTGGCGAGCTGGATCACCCGGCGGAGCAGCGGCGTGCAGAGGCCGATCATCAGGACTGGGCCGATATAGATCGCCAGAAAGTCGACGCTGGTACGCGTGGCGAAGCCGACCGAGCCGAAGAAGGTCCACGAGGTGCAATAGATCGCCATCGACAGCGGATAGATCAGCGCGCTGGCGCGGCCGCGCTGCGCCGACGACAGGCGGTCGCCATAGCTCGCCACGAGGAACAGGAGGCCGATGTAGCCGAAGGCGGCTGCGATCACGCCCCAGTCGTGCAGCATTGCTGCTCACTCCCTAAGGTCTTGGTTCCGCGCGGACGCGGTCATTCAGGGGAGAACTATAGCCGGAATGGGCCGACAACGCACGATGCGTGCCGCGTCCGGGCCGGCCAGGGATGCCAATCGGGCCGATTAAGGTTATTCCGCCGCCAGCGACTTTTGCTTCAGCGGCAAAGCGAGCTGGTCCCAGACCTGCAACAGGGCCTCAGCCAGCTGGTCGATCAGTGCGTCCTCGTGATAGGGCGAGGGCGTGATCCGCAGGCGCTCGGTGCCCTTGGCGACCGTCGGATAGTTGATCGGCTGGATGTAGATGCCGTGTTCTTCCAGCAGCAGGTCGGACGCCTGCTTGCACTTTTCCGGATCGCCGACAAACAGCGGAACGATGTGGGTGTCGCTCGACATCACGGGCAGACCGGCGGCAGTCAGGATCGCCTTGGTGCGAGCGGCGCGTTCCTGATGGCGTTCGCGCTCCCAGTTGGACGTCTTCAGATGGCGGATGGCCGCCGTGGCGGCCGAGCAGATCGCCGGCGGCAGCGCGGTGGTGAAGATGAAGCCGGGCGCGTAGGAGCGAACCGCGTCGATGATTTGCTCTGAGGCGGCGATATAGCCGCCGAGGCAGCCGAACGCTTTGGCGAGCGTGCCCTCCAGAATGTCGATGCGGTGCATGACGCCGTCGCGCTCGGCAATGCCGCCGCCGCGCGGGCCATACATGCCGACCGCATGGACCTCGTCGACATAGGTCATGGCGCCGTATTTCTCGGCGAGATCGCAGACTTTCGCCAGCGGCGCGATATCGCCGTCCATCGAATAAAGGCTCTCACAGACGATCAGCTTCGGCCGGTCGGGCCCTGCGGCGCGCAGCAGTTCCTCCAGATGCGCCATGTCGCTGTGGCGGAAGATCTGCCGCTCACAGCCGGCCTGGCGAACACCTTCAATCATCGAATTGTGGTTAAGCACGTCGGAGAGAATGAGGCAGTTCGGAATGAGTTTGGCGATGGTCGCGATGCCGGTCTGGTTGGAGACGTAGCCCGACGTGAACAGCAGCGCCGCTTCCTTGCCGTGGAGGTCGGCGAGTTCCTGCTCGAGCTGCACCAGCGGATGATGGGTTCCGGCGATGTTGCGGGTGCCACCGGCGCCGGTGCCGACGCGGGTTGCAGTCTCGACCATTGCGCCAACCACCTTCGGGTGCTGGCCCATGCCGAGATAATCGTTGGAGCACCAGATCACGACGTTGCGCGTGCCTTTCGGCGAATGCCACACCGCATGCGGGAAACGGCCGGCGACGCGTTCCAGATCGGCGAACACCCGGTAGCGCCGCTCATCGTGAAGGCGATTGAGGGCGGTGCGGAAAAACTGGCTGTAATCCATCGCGATAAACCTGGAACCTGAGCGTGCGGGTGGAATGGGCGCCACCTTTTTAGAGGGTTTCCATAATCCCTGTCGAGCCGTAATCGAACCCCACCTTTGGCCCGAAGGCTTTGATTTCGGTCAAGTTTCGGTGCGCGCCGCGTTCGGCTCTGCCATGCAGACGCGTAAAGTACGGGCTTTCCTCAAGCTTTTCTAAAATCGCGCTTCGGGCGCAGTGCGGCCCATGCTCGATCCAATTGAATTGAATTTCCGCCATTTGAAACAATTGTTGCAAAATGGTGCGGCCGAGGCCTAGGATTACCAATGGACCGTGGCCCGCTGACCGAACGCATCATCCAGTCGTTCGACGATATGCCCGCGCAATTGCAGGCAGGCGCGCGCTACGTGCTCGACCGCCCCCACGACGTGGCCTTGCTGTCGATGCGCGAGCAGGCGCGTCAGGCCGGCGTACAGCCCGCGACCATGACGCGGCTGGCCAAGCGTCTCGGCATGGACGGCTATGAAGAGGTGCGCGAGCTCTATGCCGCCGCCGTCCGCGAAGGCGATCTCGGCTTTGCCGGCAAGGCGGGCGTCCAGGTCATCAGTCAGAAATTGAAGGGCGACAAGGCGCTGGCCGCCGACATGCTGACGTCGATCGGTCATCAGATTCAGCAATTGGCGATGCCAAGCGGGCTGGAGCGGCTGGTGAATGCCGCAAGAGCGCTGGCTTCGGCGCGCCGAATCTACTGCCTCGGCTTAAGATCGAGCCATTCCATCGCCTGGCATCTGCACTATGTGCTCACGCTGGTCGGCGATCGCTCCGTCCATATCGAGGGCATCGGCGCCACCGGCTCCGATGCGCTGGCGCGCGCGACGCCCAAGGATGTGCTGCTGGTCGCGAGCGTGATGCCCTACACGCGCCTGACCATCGAACTCGCCGAATATGCGGTCGCGCAGGGCATCGCGGTGATCGCGGTGACCGACAGCGAAGTCGCGCCGCTGGCGCAGATCGCCGAGCACACCGTCATCGTTCCGACCGAGAGCCCGTCCTTTTTTCACGCGATGTCGCCGGCTTTTGCGGTTGCCGAAGTGCTCGGCGCCATCATTGCCGGCCGCGGCGGCGACGCTGCGCTCGCCTCGCTGCGGCATTCGGATGGACATCACGCTGCCCTCAACACCCACCTCCAATCCAGAAACAACAAGAAGCCGTCATGACCCACATACTTCATCGCTCAGCCAACGCCAAAATGCCCGTCGCCGTCTCCGGCAAGGGCATCGAATTGTTTGACCAGAACGGCAAGAGCTACATCGACGCCTCCGGCGGCGCGGCGGTGTCGTGCCTCGGCCATGGCCATCCCGACGTGATATCGGCGCTTCACAAACAGCTCGACAAGCTCGCTTATGCCCATACCGGTTTCTTCACCACCGAAGTTGCCGAACAGCTTGCCGACCGCCTGGTCGAGACCGCGCCCAAAGGCATCGACCACGTCTATCTCGTCAGCGGCGGGTCGGAGGCGATCGAGGCTGCGCTGAAAATGGCGCGGCAATATTTCGTCGAGAAGGGCGAGCCGCAGCGGCGGCACATCATTGCGCGCCGCCAGAGCTATCACGGCAACACGCTCGGGGCGCTGGCGACCGGCGGCAATGAATGGCGCCGCGCGCAATTCCGTCCGCTGTTGATCGAAACGCACCATATCGATCCCTGCTATGCCTATCGCTTTCAGAAGCCGGGCGAGAGCGACGCCGACTACGCCGCGCGCGCCGCGCAAGCGCTGGAAGACAAGATCATCGAGCTCGGTTCCGATCAGGTCATCGCCTTCGTCGCGGAGACTGTGGTCGGGGCGACTTGCGGCGCGGTGCCCCCGGTCGCCGATTATTTCAAGCGCATCCGCGCGATCTGCGACCGCTACGGCGTGCTGCTCATTCTCGATGAAGTCATGTGCGGCATGGGCCGCACCGGCACGCTGCATGCGTGTGAACAGGACGGCGCTGCGCCGGACTTGATGGCGATCGCCAAGGGGCTGGGCGGCGGCTATCAGCCGATCGGCGCCACGCTTCTCAGCAACAAGATTTTCGAAGCTTTTTCGAAGGGCTCAGGCTTCTTCCAGCATGGCCACACCTATATGGGCCATCCGATGGCGGCCGCGGCGGGGCTCGCCGTGCAGGATGTCATCCACCGCGACAGACTGCTGGACAATGTGATGGCCATGGGCAGCCATCTGCAACGGCGGTTGGAGGAACGTTTTGCCAACCACCACCATGTCGGCGACATCCGCGGGCGTGGCCTGTTCCGTGGGGTCGAGCTCGTCTCCGAAGTCGATACGAAGAAACCATTCGCCTCAGGATTGAAGCTCAACGCGCTGGTGAAGCGCGAGGCCATGGCGCGCGGCCTCTGCGTCTATCCGATGGGCGGCACCATCGACGGCGTCAACGGCGATCATGTTCTGATCGCGCCGCCCTTCATCATCAACAAGGAACAGGTCGACACGGTTGTCGAGCGTCTCGGCGATGCGGTCGATGCCGCGATCGCCGCGGTGAAATGAGAGTAACGCGTTTTGGAAGAGGGGAGTACATCATGAAGAGACTAGTCATCGGCCTTGCGACGCTGTGTTTGCTGGCGATTGCGCCAGTAGCGGCATCGGCGCAGAGCCTCAGCCCGACATTGCAGAAGATCAAGGACGCCGGCACGATCACGATCGGCCATCGCGACTCCTCGGTGCCGTTCTCCTATCTTGACAATAACCAGAAGCCGATAGGCTTCTCGCTCGAGCTGTGCGATCTCGTCGTGGCGAAGGTCAAGGCGAAATTGAACAAGCCCGACCTCAAGGTCGCCTACCAGGCGGTGAACTCGTCGAACCGCATTCCGCTGGTCAAGAATGGCACCGTTGACATCGAGTGCGGCTCGACCGCCAACACCATCGCGCGCCAGCAGGAGGTCGCTTACTCCGTGATCTTCTATGCGCCGCAATTCAAATGGCTTGCGCTGAAATCGTCGGGCCTCACGACGACCGACGATCTCAAGGGCAAAGCCGTGGTCGTCACGCAAGGCACCAACACCGCGCAGTTCGTCGCCAAGCTCAACACCGAGAAGAATCTCGGCATGAAGATCCTGCAAGGCAAGGACCACGCCGAATCCTTCCTGCTGGTCGAGACCGGCCGCGCCAGCGCGTTCATGGAAGACGACATCCTGCTCGCGGGTCTGAAAGCAAATGCGTCCTCGCCGGACAATTTCGTTTTCCTGAGCGACGCCTATCCGAGCGATCCCTATGGCGTGATGATGGCCAAGGGCGATGCCGAGTTCAAAAAGCTGGTCGATGACGCGCTGACTGAGGCCATGAAATCCGGCCTCTACGACAAGCTCTATGCCAAGTGGTTCGAGAGCCCGATTCCGCCGAAGAACATCAATCTGAAGTTCCCGCAATCGGAGGGATTGAAGGCGCTGATCAAGAACCCGAGCGACAAGGCGATCGGGCAGTGAGGAAAGGTCAGCCAGCCGCGTCGTGATGTGAGGGGGTAGTCGCCGATGTCCTTGTTGTTCGAGACCACCCCCGACGGCGTCAGCCGGTATATCGACTGGATCTGGAGCGGTCTTGCCTGGACGCTGTCGCTCGCGTTCGGCGCCTGGACGATTGCGCTTGTCGTCGGCACCCTGGTTGGTGTCGCGCGCACACTGCCGGGCGGAATCTGGCCAAGGCTCGGGCGGATCTATGTCGAGACCTTCCGCAACATTCCGCTCCTGGTGCAGATGTTCTTCTGGTACTTCGTGCTGCCGGAAATCCTGCCGCAGCGGATCGGCCTCGCGATCAAGCAGATGGACCCGCCCTGGGGCAGCTTCGTTCCGGCGCTGGTTTGCCTCGGCCTTTTCACCGCGGCGCGGATCGCCGAACAGGTCCGCGCCGGCGTGCAGGCGCTGCCGAGAGGCCAGACCGCAGCTGCATCCGCGCTCGGCTTCAGCCGTGGCGGCATGTACCGGCTGATCCTGCTGCCGCAGGCGTTTCGCATCATCCTGCCGACACTGACCAACGAGTTCATGACGATCTTCAAGAACACGTCGGTGGCATTGACCATCGGGCTCGTCGAACTGACGGCGACCGCGCGCGAAATCAACGAGAACACCTTCCGCACCTTTGAAGCCTATGGCGTGGTCACGCTGGTCTATCTCGTGATCGCGATGCTGGCGTGGTCGTTGATGTACTGGATCGAGCGATCGGTGCAGCTGCCGAGTCTCGTCAGCGGGAGTGCGCGGAAATGAAGGTCGATCTTTCCGCGATCACTTCCGTTGCGCCGTTCCTGCTGTCGGGACTTCTGTTCACGGTCCAGATCACGGTGGTCGGGGTTGCCGGCGGCATCGTGTTCGGCAGCCTGCTGGCGGTGGCGCGGTTGTCGAACAATCGCCTGCTGTCCACCTTCGCGACCACCTATATCAACCTGATGCGCTCGATCCCGCTGATCATGGTGATCTTCTGGGTCTTCTTTCTGGTGCCGTGGGCAATCGGCTGGCTGACCAATGGCGGCCGGCCCGTGGCGGTCGGCGCGTCGCTGACGATTTACGTGACTTTTGTCTTGTTCGAGGCGGCCTACTATGCCGAGATCGTGCGCGCCGGCTTTCGTTCGATCTCGGCGGGGCAATATTCGGCCTGCGAGGCGCTCGGGCTCTCCAAATTCCATGCCTACGTCTACATTCTCTTTCCGCAGGCGATCCGCAACGTGCTGCCGATCCTATTGACGCAGACTATCATCCTGTTTCAGGACACCTCGCTGGTCTACGTCATTTCGGCGACTGACCTGCTCGGCGCGGCGACCAAGATTGCCCAGCGCGACGGCAGCCTCGTCGAAATGTACCTGACTGTCGGCGTCATCTATTTCCTGTTTTGTTACACCGCCTCGCAACTCGTCAAACGGCTGCAAGGCCGCCTCGCTTATGGAGCTCGCTGATGATCTCGATCAGCCAAGTCTCGAAATCCTACGGCACGTTTCAGGTTCTTAAGAACTGCAACGCGGAAGTCGCCCGCGGCGAAGTGGTGGTGATCTGCGGGCCGTCCGGCTCCGGCAAGAGCACGCTGATCAAGACGGTGAATGGACTGGAAACCATCGACGCCGGCGAGATCAAGGTCGGCGATTTTCGCCTCGCGCCCGGCGTCACTCATATGGCGGCGCTGCGCCGCTCGGTCGGGATGGTGTTCCAGAGCTTTGAGCTGTTCCCGCATCTGAGCGTGCTGAGCAATGTGACGATCGCGCAAACCAAGGTGTTGCGGCGGCCGAAGGCAGTCGCGGAAGAAAAGGCGCGCGCGCTGCTCGCGCGTGTCGGGCTTTCCGCCCATATCACCAAGTATCCGGCGCAGCTCTCCGGCGGTCAGCAGCAGCGGGTCGCGATCGCCCGTGCGCTCGCGCTCGATCCGGAAGTGATGCTGTTCGACGAGCCGACCTCGGCGCTTGACCCCGAAATGGTCAATGAGGTGCTGGACGTGATGACGTCGCTGGCAAAGCAGGGCATGACCATGATCTGCGTCACCCACGAGATGGGCTTTGCCCGCAACGTCGCCAACCGGGTGCTGTTCATGGATGGCGGCGAAATCGTCGAGACGGCGGAAGCCGCGCAATTCTTCAATGCGCCGGAGTCAGAGCGCGCCAAGGCTTTCCTCGCCCGAATTCTCAAGCACTGATAGCCAGGCCTTGATGACCTGATCGAACGCAGCGCCTTGCCGGCGCCCTTTGGTCTATTCTACGATCCCGCTCAACCGCCGGTGATGGCGGATAAACAGGCGAGCACGACCCCAAGATCGTGCCGCCCAAAAAGAGACAAGGGAGCGACGATCATGACAACGCGCCGCGAATTTCTCAAAACCGGCACGCTTGCCGCCACCGGCATCTTCTTCTGCGGCTGCGGCCTGTTGCAGGGCGCGCACGCGCAAGCGCCGGAGCGGCGCAAGCTTCCTGTCGCGGTCAAAGGCAAGCGGGTCAAGACCATCGACGTGCATGCGCATTGCCATTTCCACGAGGCCGGCGCGCTGCTGGGCGAAGAGGGCCACAGGCGCCAGGCCGGCCCGATCAACGGTGCGGAAGAGACTTTCATCGAGCTCAAGCAACGCCTTGCTGCAATGGACGCGCAGGCCGTCGACATGGAGGTGCTGTCGATCAATCCGTTCTGGTACGACAAGGAGCGCGATTTGGCGGCGCAAATCGTCAAGATCCAGAACGAGAAGCTCGCCGAGTTCTGCGCCTCGCATTCCGATCGCTTCGCGGCGTTCGCTTCGCTCACCTTGCAGGCGCCTGATCTGGCCGTGCAGGAACTTCAGACCGCGATCAAGAGGCAGGGATTGAAAGGCGCCGCGATCGGCGGCTCCGTCAACGAGGTCGATTTTTCCGATCCAAAATTCCATCCCGTGTGGGCCAAGGCGGAAGAACTGGGCGTACCCTTGTTCATCCATCCGCGTGGCATACCGGAGCTCAGGGCGAACCGGCTTGCGGGCAACGGCTGGCTCGACAACACCATCGGCAATCCGCTCGACACGACGATTGCATTGTCGCATCTGATCTTCGAGGGCACGCTCGATCGCTTTCCCGGCCTGAAGATCATTGCGGCCCATGGCGGCGGCTATCTCGGCTCCTATGCCGACCGTTCCGATCATGCCTGCATGGTCGGACCGAAGGGATGCAATCCCGACATCAAGCTGAAGAAGAAGCCGTCGGAGTATCTGAAGCAGATCTATTTCGATTCGCTCGTCTTCACGCCCGAGGCGATCCGGCATCTGGCGACGCAGGTCGGCGCGAGCCAGATCGTACTCGGCAGCGATTACCCTTATCCCTGGCAGCTCAGCCCGGTGGACCACATCTTTGCCTGCACGTCGCTCACTGATGACGAAAAGGCCGGCGTCCTGGGGCGGACCGCAGCGAAGCTTCTTAATTTGGAAGTTTGACGTCAGGCCCGCTTGGAATCTTCAATGTGCCCGCGACACCGGCCTCGCGATAAAACCGCATCGCTCCCGGATGAATCGGCAGGATCGCTTTCCCGATATTGGACGCGCGTGTGGCTGATGCGGTCGGATAAATCTCGGATGTGGGATCATCCGCTGATAGTACAGCCTTGGTGATTGCATAGGCGACGTCGGCCGGAAGGTCCTTGTTGGCGACCACGAAATTCCAGGCCGAAAAACTTTTGATCTCGCCGGTCTGCCCCTTGTAGGTGCCGGCGGGGATCGTCGTCGCCGATAGCGCCGGCAGTTTGGCGAGCACCGCTGCAACGTCCGCGTCGGACAAACCGAACACGACTGCGTCGGCGTGATTGGCCACTTCGACCAGCGAGGGGATCGGCACCACCGCGCCCTGCCACAGCGCGTCGATTTCGCCATTGAGAACCTGCTGCGAGAGCGCGGCCGGATCGCCGTTGACGATGATGGGCTTGATATGTGCGACGTCGGCGGCCGCCCGAAAAAATCCTTCGGCCGGGCCGCGCGCGGGTCCGACGCCGACTTTCTTGCCGTCGAGGTCGGCGAGCGACTTCAGCCCGCTTGTGCGCAAAGCGGTGATCTGAAAGGACGTCTCGTACATCGGAAACAGCGCGCGCAGGTTCTCGTGCTTGTGGCCGGCGGCGAAGCCGGTGCCGTTGATGGCGTCGTAGGCCGACGCCATGAAGGCCGTGCCGATTGTCATGGGCGATGCATCGACCGCCGTCAGGTTGTCGTTGGAGCCGCCGCTTTTCTTGACGTCGATGTGAAGGCCTTTGGCGGCGAGATATTTCGCCACGCCCTGGCCATAGGGCAGGAAGGCATTGCCATCGCCAGCGGTCATGAAGGTTACGGTATCTTCCGCGATCGTCGGCGTCGCGATGAGCGCGGCCAGAGCAAAGAGAAGGCCGCCAAGGAGATGACGCCGCGTGCGGGTCATGTCGTCCGGTAGCGGAGCATGCCGTCGGCCTCTTCGGCCGTCAGGCGGCCTTCGACCAGCATGTAGTTGACATGCGCGACCAGTTCGCCCGCGGCAAACCCCATTTGGTGCTCGTCAAGCACGTGCTTGTGAAACACGACAGGCACGAGCTCTCTGGATGTCTGCGGCGTCTCGCGGCACGCGGCCGCGATCAACTGACAGCGCTCTTCATGGTGGTCGGCGAGTTGCTTGATCCGCGTCTTCAGGCCGTAGAACGGCACGCCGTGGCCGGGCAGCACCAGGAGATCGTAAGGAAGCGTGGTGGTCAGGCTTGCGAGCGAAGCGAGATATTCGCCGAGCGAATTCTGCTCGGGCTCGACCGCCCAGACGCTGACGTTGGGCGAGATCCTGCTCAACACCTGGTCCGCGGACAGAAACAGCTTGTCAGCCGCGCAATAGAGCATCACCTGGTCGAGCGCATGGCCGCCGCCGGTGATGACCTTGAAGCGGCGGGTGCCGATCGAAATCTCGTCGCCATGGGAGATGCGGCGATAGGAAGCGGGCAAGGTCGAGACCCGCTTCAGATAGTCCTGGCCGCGTCCGAGCAGTCTGTCGGTCAGGTTTTCGTCCATGCCATGGCGCCGGAAGAACAGCCGCTGCGCCTGCTTGCGTTCCTCGGTGCCACGGTTCTGGTGATAGACCGACTGCAGATATTCGACCTGCGACATGAAAAGCGGGCAGCCGAACCGCTCGACCACCCACCCCGCAAGGCCGACATGATCGGGATGCGAATGGGTGACGATCAGACGGCTGATCGCAACGCCTTTGAGCGGCCCTTCGAACAGGGCCGTCCAGGCCGCGATCGATTCCTCATTGCCGAATCCGGAATCCACCATCGCCCAGCCGTCGCCGTCGGCGAGCAGATAGATGTTCACGTGGTTAAGGCGGAACGGCAGTTTCAAGCGGACCCAGAGCAGCCCGGGCATCACCTCCACGACCTGATCATGGCCGGGGTGGTTTTCCCAGGGGTAACGCAACGCCTCGGCTGAGGACTGAACAGCGTCTTTCTTTGAATGCATGGTCACGGGTCTTGGCTTAGCCGCACTCGCGGCGGCGCGCTAGTGTGGCGGTTCAGAAGTCCGCATCATTGTTGCCGCGGGTAAGTCATGCGGACTTCTGAACCAAAGCCACACTAGATCAATAAATTAGCTAGTGTCCTTTCGATTCCGAAGTTCGAAACGTGGCTCCGAAAAATGCTACGAACTTCGGAATCGGGACACTAGCCGAAAAAATAGATGCGGACTGGTGGACTTTGGCCCTTCACGGCCCGCAAAAGCAAAAAGGCCGGCGCGAGGCCGGCCTTTTCGTTACCGTGTGATCGCCGAAGCTTAGTACTTCGCGACCACCGGACCTCCCCAGTTGAAGCGGTAGTTGATGCCGGCCTTCACGACATGGTCGTCGGTGCGGAAGCTGCCGAACGGAGCCAGCGCAGCCGGCGTCGTGAAGCTGGAATTGCCGAAGTTGTAGTACTGGTACTCGATCTTGCCCGACCAGTTCTGGGTGAACATGTATTCGAGACCAGCGCCGACGGTCCAACCGTTGCTGTGATCGCCCGTCAGACCGAACGCCAGCGGCGCGCCTGCGCCGTTCACCAGCGAATCGTTGTTGTCGGCGAAGGCATAACCGCCCTTCACGTAGAGCAGGCCCGGACCCCAGGTGTAGCCGACGCGGCCCGTGACGGAGCCGATGCCACGCTGGTTGTTGGTGAAGACGTTGCCATTCGGGAAGACGATGCTGCCGTTGTTGCCGGCAATCCAGGAGTACTCGGCTTCCGCGCCGATCACCCAGTTCGGGGCGAACTGATAGTCAGCGCCGCCCTGCACACCGCCGAGGAAGCGGCCGTTGTCGTTGTTACCGGTGGTCAGGCCGCCGAAATTGGTATTGCCCGCGAACACGCCGCCGAGGTGGCCGCCGATGTAGAAGCCGGTCCAGTTATAGAGCGGAGCGACATAGGCCGGCGCCTTGGTATAGGGGGCGGTCCGGGCCGAAAGGTCGGCAGCCAGTGCTGGCACGGTCGCGCCGAGGGCGACGAGAGCCACAGTTGCAAGTAGAAGCTTTTTCATTTTGGTTCTCCAGAGAGTAGTCCGTTGTCAGATCGCGCGCCTTCTGCGCCCGTCCATGGCGCGCACTTAGACAGCTTTTGAGTAAAAAGCTGTCACTGATCAGCCACACTCGTGGAGAACCCAACATATTGGGGAACAACACAAATTCGTGCTTAATGACGGACTAATGAAGTCTTAAAGACGCCTTAATTTGAAAGCCCCTCGCGTAGCGAATCCGCAACGGCCGGAACTTCCGCGTGCGAATCTGAAGCTGAGGAGATGAGAGGGTCTTTAAGGGAAAGTTATGAGCGATCGGCGGCGAACGGGACCGGTCGCGTTGCGCGCCGGCTTCGGATGCCGCGATAACTGGTGCTGCCGGACAGGATTGAACTGTCGACCTCTCCATTACCAATGGAGTGCTCTACCACTGAGCTACGGCAGCGTGCGCCAGTGCGGCGAATTCGTCGGAACTGGGCACTGAATCTAAAGAATCGGCCCAAAGGGGCTCCACAAGGCGGGCGATCCTTGCCACAAGGTCAGCGGGCGCGCAAGCGCGGGAAATCGCTGCCGTCGGCCGAAATCGCCGCATTTGGTGCGCATATCGGCATGGCCCTAAGGGCTAGCGCTTTGTTCAAGCAGCGAATACGGACGATTGCCGCCAGAACGGGCCAAACGCAAGTTGGCGGCGCGGGCACGCAGGCAAGCAGGTCGACCATGAACGATGACAGCAACGCAGGCGGTCGGCCGACCGGGCAAATCGCAAAGGACAAGCGCCAGGATCGCCTGAAGCTGGCCTTGCGGGAAAATCTCAAGCGGCGAAAATCGCAAGCCCGCGAGCGGGCGGGTTTCATGTCCGCGTCGCCGGCTTCTGATGAGGTCCGCGAGGGCGACGAGAAAAGCCCGGATAAATAGCCGGTTGGCTGCCTTGCGTCGGCAGGGAATATCTCGCGTCAGGTTTTCCGGATGAGGTTGTGGGTATGTCAGAAGAAATCATCATGGGACAGGAAACCAACGGCAACGCCAGCCTTGCCAGTGCCTTCCCTCGCTACGAGCAGACATTCCCGACATTGACGGCGCAGGAAATCGGCCGCATGCGCCGCTTTGGCGAAGACCGCCATTACAAACACGGCGAAGCTCTGTTCCTGACCGGCAAGGTAGGACCCGGCATGTTCGTCGTGCTGTCCGGCAACGTCGCCATCACCAACCGCGATGGGTTTGGCCGCGTCACGCCGATCATCGATCAGGGACCGGGCCAGTTCCTGGCCGAGATCGGGCAATTGTCCGAGCGTCCGGCGCTCGTCGACGGCCATGCCGAAGGTGACGTCGACACGCTGCTTATTCCGCCCGAGCGGCTGCGTGCGCTGATGGTGGCCGAAGCCGATCTCGGCGAGCGCATCATGCGCGCGCTGATCCTGCGCCGTGTGAGTCTGATCCAGGGTGGCGCCGGCGGACCGGTGCTGATCGGCGCGGGAAACTCGGCTGGCGTCATTCGCCTTCAGGGCTTCCTTACCCGCAACGGCCAGCCGCACCATCTGCTCTGCCCGCATGTTGACGCGGACGCTGCCGAGGTGATCGCGCGCTATCAGCCTTTGCCGGAAGAATTGCCGCTGGTCGTCACGCCGGACGGCGCGGTGTTGCGCAATCCGCGCGAAGCCGAACTGGCCCGCGCCATCGGCATGGTGCGCGCGGTGGCAAAGGACAAGATCTATGACGTCGCCGTCGTCGGCTCGGGCCCCGCGGGGCTTGCGACCGCGGTCTACGCCGCGTCGGAAGGATTGGCGGTCGCCGTCTGCGACACGCGGGCCTTCGGCGGACAGGCTGGCGCCAGCGCGCGCATCGAGAATTATCTCGGCTTCCCGACCGGCATTGCCGGGCTTGCGCTGATGGCACGCGCCTTCAACCAGGCCCAGAAATTCGGCGCGGACGTCATGATCCCCGCCGAAGTGAAGTCGCTCGATTGCTCGCGCGCCGACGGCGCGTTCGGTCTCGCGCTCGACAACGGCGAAGTCGTGCGGGCGCGCTCGATCGTGATTGCAAGCGGCGCGCGCTATCGGAGGCCCGAGATCGCGAGTCTTGCGGAGTTCGAGGGGCGCGGCGTCTGGTATTGGGCCTCGCCGATCGAGGCCCGCTTGTGTACCGGGCAGGAGGTCGTTCTGGTCGGCGGCGGCAATTCGGCCGGCCAGGCCGCGGTGTTCCTGTCGGGTCATGCCCGCAAGGTGAACATGGTGATCCGCGGCGGCGGCCTTGGCGCCAGCATGTCGCGCTATTTGATCGAGCGCATCGAGGCGTCGGCGAATATCGAATTGATCTTCAACGCCGAGGTGATCGGACTTGAGGGTGGCAAGGAAGCTTCGCTCGAATCCGTGCGCTGGAAGAGCCGTCTCTCGCCGGAAGAGATGCGCTTTGCCGCCCGCAATCTTTTCCTGTTCGTCGGCGCCGATCCGGCGACAGGCTGGCTCGAGGGCTGCGGCGTGACGGTCGACCGCGCCGGCTTTGTTGTCACCGGCGCGCAAAACGGCGGATCTCATCCGACCTCGATGCTGGAGACGTCGGTGCCCGGTGTTTTTGCCGTCGGCGACGTGCGTTCGGGATCGGTGAAGCGCGTGGGCGGCGCAATCGGCGAAGGCGCCCAGGTCGTTGCCGCGCTGCATGGCTATCTCAACGATTCCGCGAGACCATCCTTGTAAGGAGACCGTCGCTGTAAGCCAGCGCAACTCGCCGCCGCCGTGACGGCGTTGCAAATTTTCACGGCGCAATCATTGCCGCACCGTCATCGCTGCGCTTCCTTGTCATAGCAATTTCACCGGATCGGACGTAGCATTGCTCCGTTCAGGACAGGGGGATCGCCATGACACTTGGTTTGAGCTTGCACGCCGTCACAATACTGCATGTCGTGATCAGCCTGATCGGGGTCGTTTCCGGTCTCGTCGTATTGTTCGGGCTGCTCAAGTCGGAATTGAAGGCGGGCATGACCGCGCTCTTTCTGGTCTCCACGATCCTCACCAACGCCACCGGCTTCATGTTTCCGTTCGAGAAGCTTTTGCCCTCGCACATCATCGCGCTTCTCTCGCTGGTCCTGCTCCTGATCGCCTGCATTGCGCTCTACGGCTGGAAACTTTCCGGCGCCTGGCGCTCGATCTACCTGATCACGGCGATTGCCTCGCTCTACCTCAATGTCTTCGTGCTGGTGATTCAGAGCTTCCTGAAGATCGGGGTGTTGCATGAGCTGGCGCCGAGCGTGCCGCCCAGCGAACCGCCGTTCGCGGTCACCCAGGGCGTCGTGCTCGTGCTCTTTGTCATCGCCGGCATTGCGGCGTTGCGGCGCTTCCGCCCGGCCTGATCTGCGTCCGAACCTGCCGCGGGCGTGCCACAGCCCGCCCCTGGAAGGCGTGGATTGTCAGGCGTTTCCCATCAATTCGCCGCAAAGCTGAAGCCGTTTGTGTCGAATGGGTTCGGGGTGGCCCCGGGGGCTTTGGCTTGGTCGATTTGCTTTAGCCGATTGTCTCTTGGGTAATTGCTTTGGGTGACGCATTCGCCCTATACCCCCGGCATTGAACGGCTAAGGATTATTATGGATCGCATTCGTATTGTCGGTGGTCACGCGCTCAACGGCACCATTCAGATTTCCGGCGCCAAGAATGCCGCGTTGCCCCTGATGATCGCCGGTCTTTTGACCGACGAAACGCTGATCCTCGACAATGTGCCGCGGCTTGCCGACGTCGCGCAGTTGCAGCGCATTCTCGGCAACCACGGCGTCGACATCATGTCGGCCGGAAAACGGCCGGGCGATCGCCAATATCAGGGCCAGACCCTGCACATCTCCGCGGCTGACATCATCGATACGACCGCGCCTTATGAGTTGGTATCGCGCATGCGCGCGAGCTTCTGGGTGATCGCGCCGCTGGTGGCGCGGATGCACGAGGCGAAAGTCTCGCTGCCGGGCGGCTGCGCCATCGGCACGCGGCCGGTCGACCTCCTGATCATGGCGCTGGAAAAGCTCGGCGCCGACATCGCGATCGATGCCGGCTATGTCGTTGCGAAAGCGCCCGGCGGACTTAAAGGCGCCGAGATCGATTTCCCCAAGGTGACGGTCTCGGGCACGCATGTCGCGCTGATGGCGGCGACGCTGGCGAAAGGGACAACTGTCATCACCAACGCCGCCTGCGAGCCGGAAATTCTCGACGTCGCCGATTGCCTCAACAAGATGGGCGCGCGGGTCACAGGCGCCGGCACGCCGCGCATCGTCATCGAAGGCGTGACCAGGCTGCACGGCGCGCGGCACACCGTGCTGCCGGATCGCATCGAAACCGGCACCTATGCGATGGCGGTGGCGATGACCGGCGGCGACGTTCAATTGAGCGGTGCCCGGCCGGAGCTCCTGCAAGCGGCCCTTGACGTGCTGACGGAGGCGGGCGCGGTCGTGAGCGCCAACGACGAAGGCATTCGCGTCGCCCGCAACGGCGCCGGCATCAATCCGGTGAAGGTTTCGACCGCGCCGTTTCCGGGTTTCCCGACCGATCTTCAGGCCCAGCTGATGGCGCTGATGACCCGCGCCAAGGGCTCCTCTCTCATCACCGAGACGATTTTCGAAAACCGCTTCATGCACGTGCAGGAACTGGCGCGGTTCGGCGCGCGCATCCAGCTCGACGGCGAAACCGCAACGGTCCATGGCATCGGCGAGTTGCGCGGTGCGCCGGTGATGGCAACAGACCTGCGCGCCTCGGTGTCGCTGGTCATTGCGGGCCTTGCCGCCGAGGGTGAGACCATGGTCAACCGCGTTTACCATCTCGACCGCGGCTTTGAGCGGCTGGAGGAAAAGCTCTCCGCCTGCGGCGCCCGCATCGAGCGCATCAGCGATTAGCTCACCAGGAACCCGGAGCATTCCACCGGCGGCGGGCAACCGCGCTGCCTGGAAATCCGTGAGGATTGACGGCGATTTGGCCTCGCGCCATGGAGCAGAAGCCTTTAATTAGGTCTTTCAAAGACGTTCGCCGGAAAGCCGTCATGCCCGTTTTGCTCGATACTTCCAGCGCCGATTTTGCGGCGAAATTCACGGCGTTCCTGGCGATGAAGCGCGAGGTGGCGGCCGATGTCGAGGCGGCCTGCCGGCGCATTGTCGACGATGTCGCAGCTCGCGGCGACGCCGCCCTGATCGAGGCCACCAGCCGGTTCGACCGGCTCGAGCTTGATGCCTCGCGCCTTCGCGTCAGCGTGGGTGAAATCGATCAGGCGGTGAAGGCCTGCGACCGCGAGACGGTCGCGGCCCTTGAGCTCGCGCGCGACCGCATCGAAAGCTTTCATCGCCGGCAACTGCCGAAAGACGAACGGTTTACCGACGCGCTCGGCGTCGAGCTCGGCTGGCGCTGGAGCGCGATCGAGGCGGTCGGCCTTTACGTGCCCGGTGGAACCGCAGCCTATCCGTCGTCGGTGTTGATGAATGCGGTGCCGGCAAAGGTCGCCGGTGTGGACCGCGTCGTGATGGTGGTGCCGTCTCCGGACGGCAAGCTCAACCCGCTGGTGCTGGCGGCGGCGCGCCTGGCCGGAGTTTCGGAAATTTACCGCGTCGGCGGCGCGCAGGCCGTGGCGGCGCTGGCCTACGGCACCGCAACGATTGCGCCGGTCGCCAAGATCGTCGGCCCCGGCAATGCCTATGTCGCCGCCGCCAAGCGGCTGGTGTTCGGCAAGGTCGGCATCGACATGATCGCGGGGCCGTCCGAAGTGCTGGTTATCGCCGACAAATCCGCCAATGCCGGCTGGATTGCCGCCGACCTTTTGGCGCAGGCCGAACACGATGCCAACGCGCAATCGATCCTGATCACTGATGATGCCACGCTTGCCGGCGATGTCGCGCGCGCGGTCGAGGCCCAGCTTTCGACGCTGCCGCGGGCAGACATTGCGCGCGCCTCGTGGCGGGATTTCGGCGGCATCATCAAGGTGAAGGGAATCGAAGAGTCGATCCGCCTGGCGGATGCGCTCGCCGCCGAGCATCTGGAGATCATGACGACGGATCCGGAAGGCCTGGCGGCAAAGATCCGCAACGCCGGCGCGGTGTTTCTCGGACCGCATACGCCTGAAGCGATCGGCGACTATGTCGGCGGCTCCAACCACGTGCTGCCGACGGCGCGCTCGGCGCGATTTTCGTCAGGCCTCGGCGTGCTCGACTTCATGAAGCGGACCTCGATCCTCAAATGCGGGCCCGACCAGCTGCGCGCTTTGGGACCGGCGGCGATGACGCTCGGCCAGGCCGAGGGCCTCGATGCCCATTCCCGCTCCGTCGGGATACGTCTCAACCTGTCATGACCGAACCGCCCTCAGGAGACGATTCAAAGAACCGCATTGTTGGGGTCACGCTCGACGAGGAATCGATCGGCCGCTCGGGTCCCGACATCGAGCATGAGCGTGCGATTGCGATCTACGACTTGATCGAGCAGAACCTGTTTGCGCCCGAAGGCGTCGACAGCGGGCCCTATACGCTCAACATCAGCATCACCGGCAATCGCCTGGCTTTCGATATTCGCCGCGAGGATGGTTCGCCCGTGGTCGCGCACCTGTTGTCGCTGACGCCGTTCCGCCGGATCGTGAAAGACTACTTCATGATCTGCGACAGCTACTATCATGCGATCCGTACCGCGACGCCCGACAGGATCGAGGCGATCGACATGGGCCGGCGCGGCATCCACGATGAAGGGTCGCGCACGCTGCAGGAGCGGCTGAAGGGCAAGGTGCGGGTGGATTTCGAAACCGCCCGCCGCCTGTTCACGCTGATCTGCGTGCTGCACTGGAAGGGCTAGCTGCATGGCCCCGACCCGAAAGGCCGCGTCAGCGCCAACGCCCTTTGGAATGAAGTGTCACGATGATGTCGCGGCAACGGAAGAGCGCTCCCTCTCCCGTGGGGAGAGGGTTGGGGTGAGGGGGTACGGTCTCTCGATAGTCCGTTACCCCTCACCCGGCGCTTCGCGCCGACCTCTGCCTTCCGCGCATCAATTGAAAAAAGCCTGATATGGCAGCGCCGCTCTCGCGCGCTCCGCAAGCCGTGCTGTTTGCCTGCGCGTTCAACAGCGTGCGCTCGCCGATGGCGGAGAGCCTGCTGCAGCAGATGTTCCCGCAGGCGCTTTATGTCCGCTCCGCCGGCGTCAGGAAGGGCGAGCTTGATCCGTTCGCGGTCGCCGTGATGGCCGAACTCGGCCAGGACATCTCCAAGCACAGACCGATGACGTTCGAGGAACTGGACGACTGGGAAGGCCTGAACTTCGATCTCATCATCACCCTGTCGCCGGAGGCACACCACAAGGCGCTGGAGCTGACGCGGACGCTCGCGGCCGATGTGGAATACTGGCCGACCCCGGACCCCACCGGCACGGACGGAAGCCGCGAACAGAAGCTCGATGCCTACCGCGAGGTCTGTGACGGCCTTTTGTTGCGTATCCGCAAGCGATTCTCGAAGGTCGGCGCGGCGAGCGGCTGATACGGTTCAGTTCCCCCAGCCACACGCTTGGCAGGGCTTTCCTAAGCGTACCCGCTCCGTGACGGTTGGATGCTCGTGGAGTGGATTTGACATTCGCTGCTCACCAGGACGCAAATTCGGAAAGCGAATGTCAAATCCTAAACTCCACTAGAAACATATATTTGCTAGTGGTCCTGCGATTCTAACATTCGCAAAAGTGTGCGCTGAGAAGGGAAGCGAATGTTAGAATCGGACCACTAGCGGAACAATAGGCGTTTTTCCGTAAGCGCGGCCGGCGGTTACCGGGCCCATTCTTTGTCATGATGCACGGTTGTCTCGGGGAGAGCCTTCCGATAGGTTCCGCGCGCATTCTTCTGGCTTCTCGAATCTCTCCCGCCGACCACACAAGCATGCTTGGCCGCCCCAAACTCGTTCTTGCCTCAGGTTCGCCGCGACGCCTCAGCCTGCTCAACCAGGCCGGCATCGAGCCCGACGCGCTGCGCCCGGCCGATGTCGACGAAACGCCGAAGCGCGGCGAGCTGCCGCGCGCCTGCGCCAATCGGCTGGCCCGCGCCAAAGCCGATGCCGCGCTCAAATCGGTGCAGCTCGACGACGAGTTGCGCGGCGCCTTCATTCTCGCCGCCGACACCGTGGTCGCGGTCGGCCGCCGCATTTTGCCGAAAGCCAACCTGGTTGACGAAGCCGCGCAATGCCTGCGGCTCCTGTCCGGCCGCAATCACCGCGTCTACACCGCGATCTGCCTGGTGACACCGAGGGAAGCGTTTCGCCAGCGCCTGATCGAAAGCCGCGTGCGCTTCAAGCGGCTCTCCGAAGACGACATCCAGGCCTATATCGGCTCGGGCGAATGGCGCGGCAAAGCCGGCGGCTATGCCGTGCAGGGCATCGCCGGATCGTTCGTGGTCAAGATGGTGGGGTCGTACAGCAATGTCGTCGGGCTCCCGCTCTATGAGTCGGTGACGCTTCTGGGCGGAGAGGGATTTCCGATTCGCTTCGGCTGGCTGAATGCCAGCTAAGCCACCTGGCAACGGGGCTTCCGAAGCGAAGGCGGCGAAGCCATGCCCGATCTGCGGCAAGCCTTCGACCCAGGAAAACCATCCCTTCTGTTCGCCCCGCTGCCGGGACGTCGATCTCAATCGCTGGCTGTCCGGTTCCTACATGATTCCGGGCCGCGACAATGATGAAGACCAAGGCGACTAATAAATCTCTGTTATTTCAATGCGTTAATTTGTTTTCAGGAAGCGCCCGCCGCCGCCCCTTGGGCTGTGCCGGGCACGCTTCGCTTGCGGCCTGTTGCGTGGCTGCGCCACGCGTAGCGTGAGGTGCGAAGCGTGGTGGACAGAGCCGGATTGCCTGACTATAAACCGCCGCTCCCTCCCGCCTTTCAGGCCGACGGGAACGCCCAGGTAGCTCAGTTGGTAGAGCATGCGACTGAAAATCGCAGTGTCGGTGGTTCGATCCCGCCCCTGGGCACCATGAATTCTTCGACGTCGAGCTGCCCATAGCAACATCGCGATTTCTCCGTCCGCGTCTTCGACGAACGGTGACGGCGGCGCCGTCTTGCCATTGGCAATCGGTTCGACAATTCGCAGGAGGGCCAGCGAGAAACTTGTGCACGCGTTCAAATGGCCGCCTGCGCTGTTTCACTTTTTAGTTGCACGACGTTTTGCGTACCGTAATCTTTTTTTTCACTGGCGCGCTTGAGATTTGTTCGCGGCGACAATCGGCCCGCAATCGAGGTGCGGCCGAGTGCGGATCAGCGCATCCGCGCCTGATCTCTTGATCATGCTTTTGTGCTGGCTCCAAAGGTGCTCAATGCCGGAAAAGAACCTCCGCAAGCTTAGCCGCATGATCGAAGATGCCTTGGATGTTGCAGTCGAAATGAATGAAACGACCGCGATCTATCTGCTTTCGATGGCAAGTATCGACGTGACCGAGAAGATTCGGTCGGGCGATCGCGCCGCATCCGATGACGCCGAGTGAGTAGATTGGTTGCGTGACGTCACGCTGCGGGAAACGCCACACACCCTTCGGCGTCCATGGAGATGCCGACATCGCTGCCGGGCGGCCAGTCGGTGATGGCGTTGTCGCCGGCTGCGCGCACCAGCAAAAGGCCGTCCCGGCAGGCGCGGCAGGCGATCTGCAGATCAACGTGCCCGCCGTGATAGGTCAGGCCTGCGATCCGTCCGGCCATCGTGCCGGATGCGCCGGGGGCGCCGATACGAAGGCGCTCCGGCCGCACAAACAGGTCCACCTTGGCCGAGGGAAGCGCGCCGGCGAGACGTTCGCCGCCCACCTTGATCTGCGTCTCGCCCAGCGCGATCACGGCTTCCCCTGACGCGATGCCGATGAGTTCGCCGCGCAGGCAGTTGGTGTCGCCGACAAAGGACGCGACAAAGCGATCGCGGGGCTTGCGATAGATCTCGAGCGGTGCGCCGAGCTGGCGGATCTTTCCTTCCGACATCACCGCCATCCGGTCCGACAGGCTCAGCGCTTCGCTTTGGTCATGGGTGACGAAGATCGTGGTGAGCTCAAGCTTGCGCTGGATATCCCGAAGCTCGATCTGCATCGAGGCACGCAGATTCTTGTCGAGCGCCGAAAACGGCTCGTCAAGCAACAGCACAGTCGGATTGATGACGAGCGCCCGCGCCAGCGCCACGCGCTGCTGCTGGCCGCCTGAAAGTTGCCGCGGCTTCCGCTCGTCCATGCCGGTCAGTTTGACGAGCACCAGCGCCTCGGCCACGCGTTTGCGGATTTCGTGCCGCGGCACTCGCCGCGTCTTCAGGCCATAGGCGATGTTGTCAGCAACGCTCATGTGCGGAAACAGCGCGTAGTTCTGAAACATCATGCCGATTTCGCGCTTATAGGTCGGCACGTCGTTGACGCATTTGCCGTTGATGGCGACCGAGCCGCTGTCGGGTGCGAGAAATCCGGCGGCGAGCCTGAGCAGCGTGGTCTTGCCGCAGCCGGACGGCCCGAGCAGCGTCATGAATTCGCCGCGGGAAATCGCAAGCGACACGTTGTCGAGCGCTCTTACTTCGGCAAAATTCCTGGTGACGCCGTCAAACGCCACCGCGGCATCGCTCGTCGTTGGGGCCGGTTCGGTCATGATGCTCAGTGGCTCTGTTCGATGTTGAGCACCTTGCCGAGGCCCAGGAAGCGGTTGGCAAAGGCGATCAGGACGGCGGTGCCCGCGACATACATCACCGACAGCGCCGCCATCGAGGGATCGGCGAACTCGCGGACATAGTTGTACATCGCGACCGGCAGGGTCTGGGTGCGCTGCGAGGTCACGAACAGCGACGCGGTGAATTCGTTGAATGACAGGATCGCGGCGAACAGCCAGCCGCCGACGAGGCCCGGCAGCAGCAGCGGCACCGTGATGGTGAGCAGCACGCGAAGCGGCGTCGCGCCGAGGCTTGCGGCGGCCTGCTCATAGCTGGAATCGAGATTGCGCAGCGAGACGTAAACACTGCGCAGCACGAACGGCAGCACCAGGACGATATGACAGATGACCACGACGGCGAAGCCGCGGCTCCAGCCGATCTGAGCGGCGAGGATCAGGAAGCCGAGGCCTACCGTGAAATGCGGGATCACGAGCGGCGACATCAAGACGCCTTCGATCCATTTCTTGAAAACGAACTGATAGCGGTCGATCACGAATGCGAACATTGAGCCTACGATCAGCGCGATCGACGAACTCCAGGCGGTGACGATCAGCCCGTTCTGGAATCCGGTGCGGAAATCGGGATAGGCGAGCGCCCGCTCGAACCACCGCCACGACCATGCCTGCGGCGGAAACGAGAGAATAGCCTTGTCGTTGAAGGCGGCGATGGTCACGACCGCCGCGGGAAGGATGAGGAATGCCAGGATGAGGGCCACGACGACCAACCCGGCGAAAGCGAGCAGGCGCTGATAGGTCGAACGTGGCGCCATATCAATGCGCTCCGATATTTTTGAAGGGCTGCGCTGCGAAACCGAGGATCGACAGCACCGCGATCGTCAGCGCAAGGCCCGCGACGCAGAGCGCGGCAGCGAACGGGAAATTGAAGCTCGAAAGGCCAAGCTGATAGACCAGGTTCGAGACCATGTTGACGCGCCCACCGCCGATCATTTGCGGCGTGGCAAAAGCGGAAAACGTCCAGGCAAAGGCGGTGGTGACGCCGGCAATCACGCCGGGCATCGACAGCGGCAGGGTCACGGTCAGAAAGGCGCGGATCGGGCCGGCGCCGAGGCTCTCCGCGGCGCGCTGATAGTCGCGGTCGATATGCGACAGGCCGGCGGCCAGCATGATCACCATCACCGGCAGCGTCACGTGCACGAGCGCGACGACGACGCCAAAGGTCGTGAACATGAATTGTACCGGCTGTTCGATCAGGCCGATCCCGCGCAGGACCGCGTTGATGAAGCCGTTGTTGCCAAGCACGATGATCCACGAATAGGTGCGCACCACCTCGCCGAGAAACAGCGGCGTGACGATGATCACGAGCAGCGCGGATTTGATCAGCGGGCGTTCGATCTGCACCAGCGCATAGGCGAGGGGATAGCCGACCAGAAGCGTGACGACGGCCGTCAACGCGCAGATCGAAACCGTGTCCAGGAATACACGGGCGTAAAGCGGCTTGAGCAGATCGAGAAAATTGACAAGCGTGAGGCCGCCTGCATCGAGCGAGCCGGGAATATAGGCGCGCAGGCTGTATTGCAGCACGGCCGCCATGGCTGCGACAAAGCCGAGCGCGCAAAGCGCGGCCGGCATCGTGAAGATGCGAAGAAAAGGCCGCTGGCTCATGATCGCTTTGCGATGGTCAGTTCATGATGTTTTCGGCAAACCATTTGCGCCATTCGGCGGTCTTCTCGGCGCGCAATTTCGCGTCGATGTTGATCTGCTGCTTCCATTGTTCGGCGGTGGTGAAGACGCCCGGCAGCTTGGCGATATCGGGATCGAGCTTGGCGTTGAGAACGGCGGGACTGCCCTTTTTCAATTTGGCGATCTCGGCCTGGATCTCCGGGTCATAGAGCGTGTTGATGAATTTGTAGGCGAGCTCGGACTTCTTCGAACCCTTCATGATGGCGACGGTGTCGATGCCGAGCACGGCGCCTTCCTTCGGGATCGCGAGCGTGATCGGCACGCCTTGCCCGATCATGTAATAGGCGTTCATCGAGAGCACGATCTGAAGCGGCGTCTCGCCGCTCGCCAGCAGCTGCTGGCTGTTGGCGTCGTTGGTGTAGAAGGCCTTGAAGTTCGGCTTCAGTGCTTTCAGCCTGTCCTCGCCCTTTTCCCAATGCGCCGCGTCAGCGCCGGACAGCATGGCAGAGACCACGATGATATGGCTGGGATCGAAATCGGGCGCCGCAAGCTTGCCTTTCAGCTCCGGCTTCCAGAGGTCGTTCCAGCTTTCGAACTTGACGTCTTTCAACAGGTCGGCGCGATAGCCGATAGTGTAGACGTAAGCCCAGGCGCCGAGATGAAAGGGGCTGATCCGTGCCTCGTCGGCGAGATTTTTCGCGTTCGGAATTTTCGCCGTATCAAGCGTCTCGAACAGCCCGTCATTGGCGTAGAGCCAGCCGACATGCGAGGTCGTGAACGTGATGTCGCTCTCGGGATTGCCCTTGGCGAGTTTTTCCTTGTTGAGCCGGTCGATGGTGCCGCCGGTGACGAACTCGACGGGCACGCCAGTCTCGGCGGTGAACTTCCTGGCGACCGTCTCGGCGATCAGGTCGCGCCAGCTGCCGCCCCAGATGCTGACGACGAGCTTGTCCTGCGCATGCGCGGGGACGGAGAGAAGCAAAACAAACAGGGCTAGCCAGAAGCGACGCATGTCAAATCCCCTTGCGACGCGTTTTTCGCATCGTCAAAAACGTCCCGGCACCGGCAATTCTGCACCATTGCATGGCAGCCGACAACGGGAGTTGTCGACAAGCAACTGCGTCGCGTTTAAGTTCGCGGCAAAGGCGGTTGGTTCAGCGGGTAGGAGACTGACTTGAGCGGCGCGCTTGCGGCACAGGATGATGCGCATCGGCCCTCGGACGTGCTGAGAACGCTGAAAAAGCTCGGCTTCGGCGCGGTTGTCTCGGTGCCGGACGGCTGGCTCGGCAAGATCCTGGTGCGTATCGAGCACGAGCCGTCGATGCGGCTGGTGCGGGCAACTCACGAAGAAGAGGCGCTGGCGATCGCCTGCGGGCTGCGGCTTGGCGGCGTTCGCACGGCGCTCCTGGTGCAAAATGCCGGTGTGCTCAGCATGGGCGCCGGCATGGTTTTGCTGGCGCAGCGTTATCAATTTCCGCTCCTGATGCTGGTGTCATATCGCGGCACGCCGGACGATCCCATCTTCTATCACGTGCCAAAGGGCCGGGTGACCGAGCCGGTGTTTCGCGGCCTCGGGCTTGCTTACGGATGTGTCGACCGCCATCGCCCGATCGGCCCGCAGGTCGAGCATGCCGCGACTTTTGCCGAAGAGGCCTCGTGTCCGTTTGCGCTGCTGTTGTCGCGGGAAGACATCCAATGGTGAACGTTGCAACCGCGCGTCCGACCCGCGCCGACTATTACCGGGTCCTGGCCGACAACCTGCCGCCGCAGGCGCTGGTCGTGACCTCGCTCGGCAACGCGTCCTATCTCTGGGCAAAATTGCACGACGCTCCGGAAAATTTCTATTTCGAAGACGCGATGGGCCTGGCGCTGCCGCTGTCGCTCGGGCTTGCGATGGCGCAGCCATCGCGGCCGGTGATCGTGGTCGAGGGCGATGGCGGGCTCTTGATGCATATGGGCGCGCTGGCGACGGTCGGCGCCGTCAATCCCGCCAATCTCACGGTGCTCATCGTTCAAAACGGCGTCCATGCCGCATCCGGCGGTCAGGCACTGACCAATCCGGCGCTCGATCTGGCGCAACTCGCCCGCGCCGCCGGAATCGCGCGAAGCGAGAATATCGACAAGCCGGAGGCGCTGGCCGAGAAACTGCGCGCCGGCACGGCAGGCAATGGTGCTGAATGTTTGGTGCTCGCGACCGAACCCGATCTCGATGTGGTCCGCCCGCCCGTTACATTCGATCCGCTTCTGAGCAAGCACCGCTTGCAGGCCGCGGTCGGCGCGCCGCGTTATGTCCACGCGGTGTTTGGCGGCGGCAAGCTCGAGGGCAGTTAGGCTTCTCGCTTGGCGCCGCGCGCTGGTGTGGCGACACTGACTTTGGTTCTGATATTTGCAGGAGCGCCGCCGCGATATGATGCGAATGTCAGAGCCGGGACACTAGTTGACGCCGTATTTGTCGAACAGGTCGGGGGCGAATTTCAGTCCGAGCCCGGGTCCGGCCGGCACGGCGATGTCGCCGCCCACCGGCATCGGAGGATCTTCGAACAGGCGCCAGGTCCACGGCATATATTCGACGACGAGGCCGTTCGGGATCGCGGCGATCAGGTGGACATGGATTTCCGGCAGCAGGTGACTGGCCACCGGCTTGTTGAAGGCCTCCGCCATCCCGGCCACCTTCATCCATTGCGTGACACCGCCGACGCGCAGCAGATCGATCATGGTGATGTCGCTGGCGTGGTGCGACAGCGCCTGCCGGTGCGGCTCGATGCCCCAGAGATACTCGCCGGCGCAGATCGGTGTCGCGAGCGCATCGGCGATTTTTGCGTGACCCTGATGGTCGTCGCATGTCGTCGGGTCCTCCAGCCATCCAAGGCGCAGATCTTCGATCTGATGGCCGACCGAAATCACCTCGGCAACGCTCCAGCGCTGATTGATGTCGACCATCAGATTGACCTCAGGCCCGACCGCCTCGCGGACCAGGCGAATGCGCTCGATCTCTTGTTTGGGCGTCAGCCCTGCCACGGCCATCTGGGTCTTGATCTGCCGATAGCCTTTCTCGACCAGTGCGGAAGCAGCACGTTGCAGTTTGTCGGTTGGTGTGGTGCGCGACAGCGCGCCGCTGGCATAGGCCGGCACCTTGTCGCGCGCGCCGCCGAGCAGCCGCGCCAAAGGAACATTGAATGCCTTGCCGCGGACGTCCCACAACGCGGTGTCGATCGCCGAGATCGCCAGCATCGCGATGCCGGAGCCACACGAAGCCGATGCGGCGCGCATTTTCGCCGTCACCTGTTCGACGCGTAAGGGGTCGTCACCCCTGATCAATTCGCCGAAGTCCTCGAGCGCAGCGTGGAGCGCACGCGGCAGTTTGCCGCCGAAGGCCGTGACGCCGATGCCTTCGATGCCCTGGTCGGTGGCGAGGCGCACCGTGAAGAATTCGCGCATCATCCCGATCATGTGAGGCGCGCCGACCAGCGGCTCTTCCTCCGGCAGACGGACGAAATTGACCTTGATTGCGCTGATTTTCATGTTGTTCTCCCGGATCGCTCCGCGCTCTTATTGTTGATGTGCTTTTCGCTACCTATCATGAGAATGCGAAAGCATGGCGGCCGTTGTGACGATAAGAGCCGCGACCAAATCGGGAGGTCAAGATGCGTGAGAGCAAGGGTGGTCCGCGCAAGGGTGACCGGCGTTTGAACAGGCGGGAAGCCGTTGCCGTCATGGCGGGTGGCGCAAGCCTTGTTGCGGCGCCGGCGATCGTCGCCGCGCAAACCTCGCTGACGGTCAGTTTCGTCCAGCAACGCGGCTTGCTCTATGCTCCCGTCGACATGATGGTCACCGGCGGCGTGCTTCAGCAGGAAGCAACCAGGCTCGGACTCGGCAAGGTCGAGGCGTCAGCAAGAACATTGAGCGGTCCGGCAGCCGTCACCGATGCGTTGCTGTCGGGTTCCGCTGATTATGGCGCGGCGGCGCTGCCGTCCCTGCTGACGCTCTGGGACAAGACCCACGGCACCGCCAACGAGGTCAGGGCCGTCGGGACGATGTCGAACGGCGCCATGGTGCTCTACACCATCAATCCCAACGTCAAGACGATCGCCGATTTCACCGACAAGGACCGCATTGCGGTGCCTTCGGTGCGCATATCCTTCAATGCCATGATGCTGGAAATGGCGGCGGAGAAATTATGGAATGATCCGCACCGTCTCGACCATCTCACGGTCGGCCTTGGCCACGCGGATGCGGTCGCCGCACTGTCGGCGGGCTACGGCAAGGCGACCGTGACGGCGCATATCGCGGTGCAGCCCTTCACCGAGCGCGGTTTGAAGCTGCCGGGCGCGCACGTGGTTGCGGACAGCCGCGAGGTGTTCGGCGGGCCGCTGACGCAGGTCACATTGCTTGCGACCAAACAGACCAGGGACAAGAACCCGACCTTGTTCAAGGCCGTCGGCAACGCGCTGGAGACTTCGATCAGGATGTGCAGCGCGGACAAGCACGCCGCTGCGGCACTTTGGAAGAAAGCCCAGAATGCGTCCGAAAGCATCGACGAACTGCTCGCCTTGCTCGACGATCCCGGCTTCGAGTTCACCTCGCAGCCGCATCGCATCGCGACCTTCGCGGCGTTCCTCAAACGCATCGGCTCGATGAAGTCGGACGTCAGGGACTGGAAGCAACTGTTCTGGGAAACCGCCTACGACCAGCAGGGCGATTGAGCCAAGCCTTGATTGAGCCACAACTTCGAAGCTCGTCCCAAACAAAAAGCCCCGGATGATGTCGGGGCTTTTCAATTCCGATTTAGCTCAGATCAGTGCTGATCTCAGTACTTCGCAACCACCGGGCCACCCCAGTTGAAGCGGTAGACCAGCGAAGTCGAGATCGTCTGCACCAGCGGATGGAAGGTGACGGCGCTGCCAGTGAGCGCACCGGTGCCAAGGACGGATTCGGCCAACGTCGCTTTGTCGTAGTAGGCCGCGCGATATTCGGTCTTCATGAACCAGCCCGGCGCGGTGATGCCGAAGATGTTCAGGTTGTTTTCCACGCCGCCGCCGACGAACCAGCCGCCCTTGTTGAACGAAGCCGTCGTAACGGCATTCGCAGAGGTGAGCGGCACGCCGGTCACCGGACCAAGCGTAGAGCCCGACCAATACGACTGCGTGTAGCCGGCATTGACGTAGGAGTAGACGTTCGGCGCGACGAGGTAACCCAAACGCGCACCGACGGCCCAGGTATCCCTGAGCTTCTCGATGCCGGTCAAGTTGTTAAAGGGGTCGTTGATCGTACCGCGGAGGCTGCCGAACTGGCCGTCGGCAAAAATACCTGCAACCCACGAGTGGCTGAACTGCCAATCATAGCCCGCGCCAACCGTGCCGAACCAGCCGTCGCCACCCACGCGCGAATTGATCGTGTTCACGTTACCGGCAGCATTCACGCTGTTGTTGTCAGCATCCCAGACGCCGCCGCCGGCGCCGCCGAAGATGTAGAA
>Ga0070741_10004890_pt1 | contig 30687 bp, 27 predicted proteins | sample Coa_R1_4_FD_66440 | JGI IMG/M metagenome (GOLD analysis project Ga0070741, IMG submission 66440) | Surface soil microbial communities from Centralia Pennsylvania, which are recovering from an underground coalmine fire - Coalmine... | ecosystem: Environmental > Terrestrial > Soil > Unclassified ... | reverse complement strand
AACACCGTGCACTCTCGCTGCAGGCCGCGCGCGAATCGATGGTGCTCCTCAAAAATGAGCACCACACATTGCCGCTCAGTCCGTCAATTCACAGCATCGCGGTCGTCGGTCCCGAGGCCGAACTCATTCAATCGCTACAGGGCAACTACAACGGTCCGCCGCCCTCGCCCGTGTATCCCATCGAGGGCATCGAGAAGCGCTTCTCCTCCGCGACCATTCACTATGCGCAGGGCTCCACGCTGGTCGAAGGCTTCGCCGTGCCGATCGAGCACACCGCGCTTCATCCTGCCAGCGGCGACCCGCATAGCGATAAAGACGGGCTCACCGGCGAATACTTCGCTTCACCCGACTTGAGCGGCCAGCCCGTCGTCACGCGCACGGATCGCCGCATCAACTTCAACTGGGACAAGGTGATTCCCGTTGCCGGCCTCCAGCGCAACAACTGGTCCGTGCGTTGGACCGGCACGTTCACACCGCCCGCTCCGGGCAGCTACAGGCTCGGCGTGCGCGTGAACTACTGCTACGCCTGCGAGAACGCTGAGAGCTTCCGCCTTTATCTCGACGGCAAACTTCTCGTGCAAAGCTCCGGCAAGACTGCCGAGCGCGGCGCCGCCTTCGACGCTCCCGTCAACTTCAACAACACGCAGCCCCACTCCATTCGCCTGGAATATCTACACGGCACAGGCACGGCTGGAATCGACCTCATCTGGCAGGCGCCTGCCGCTGCGTTGCGTGAGCAGGCCGTCGCTGCCGCCAACAAATCGGATGTCACCATCGCATTCGTCGGCCTGTCTCCGTCGCTCGAAGGCGAAGAGATGCCCGTGCATCTGGAAGGATTCTCCGGCGGAGACCGCACGTCGATCGACCTTCCCGCAACACAACAAGATCTGCTCAAAGCCCTCGCCGCGACCGGCAAGCCGCTTATCGTCGTGCTGCAGAACGGCAGCGCGCTCGCGATGAATTGGGCACAACAACACGCAGCCGCCATCCTGGAAGCCTGGTACCCCGGCGAAGCAGGCGGCACCGCCATCGCCGAGACGCTCGCCGGCGACAACAACCCCGCCGGCCGTCTTCCACTCACCTTCTACGCCTCGCTCGCGCAGCTGCCGCCGTTCGAAGACTATGCAATGGAGCACCGCACCTATCGCTACTTCAACGGACAGCCGCTCTACAGCTTCGGGTACGGCCTCAGCTACACAACGTTCTCTTACAGCCATCTGCACCTGCCCGCAACCGTGCAGAGCGGCGAGAACGTAAACGTAGAGGCAGACCTCAAAAACGCCGGCAGCCTTGCCGGGGATGAAGTGGCGGAGCTGTATCTCACCCAGCCGCGCGGCTACGAGACACCCATCCGCAAGCTCGTCGGCTTCCAGCGCGTTCACCTTGCGCCCGGTGCCTCCACTCACCTGTCGCTCTCTATCGATCCGCGATCCCTCAGCCAGGTCGACGAAAAAGGGAACCACATCATCCTGCCCGGCGAGTACAGCGTCTCCCTCGGCAGCACGCAACCCGGCGAGGACACCAGCACGCTCACTGGCCATTTTACTGCCACAGGCCAACGCGACCTGCCGAGGTAAATAGCATCTGCTGCAGGATGCATTGACATCAATACATCCTGTTCGCTCAATGGAAATAGCGGCTCGCAACCTCAATAAATGTCGGCCAGTTCGGCAGCGGCGTGTGCCCTTCGCTGTGCTGACGAAACGCCAGATCGCCGCCAATATCCGGCGTTAACACCGGCGGAAACTCCGTCGAGCTCAGTCCCTTCGCGCCCAGCAGCTTGTACACCGGCCCGGCAGCAACCTCCGCCATAAACATCCCCCGAGCATCCACCCATCCGTCTCCTTTTTCCAGCGTCCCCGCGCTCACAAACACCGGTCGAGGCGCGCACAACGCAATCAATTCATGCGCATCGACAGGAAGATCGCTCCACTGCAGTGGCCCCGCATACTTCAGAAAATTGCCCGCCATCCAGTGATACTCGCTCTTGTCCGCGAGGTTCTCCACTGTCTCGCCCCAGTTTCTTCGGCTCAGCTTGGCGCCGCCTTCGCCGGACGAGCTGATGTACCCAATCGCGAAGCGCTGGTCATAAGCCTCTGTAATCAGCGCTGCCTTGCCGAAGCGCGAATGCCCGGTGATCCCAACCTCCTTCGCATTCACCGCCGGATCCGTCTGGAAGTAATCCATCGCACGCGATCCGCCCCACGCCCACGCGCGCAGCGCTCCCCAGTCGTCCAGCTTCCGCGGCTGGCCGTGATTGCACAGGCCGATAATGCCCTCCGTCAGGCCCGCTCCATTATCCGCCTGCACGCTGTACGGCGCGAGCACGGCATAGCCCCAGCCCTTCGCCAGCAGCATCTCCTGCCACGTTGGTCCAGGTGGTGGCGGCGGCAGTTTGAACGGCGGCTTGCCGATAAATCCATACTCCAGGATGACCGGCACAGGCCCTTTTGCATTCGCCGGCGTGGTTAATTCCATCTGTATATTGACACCAATTAATGGGTACGCCGAGTTGTCCACGTGCCCCACCAGCGACTTCGTCAGCGTCGGAACACCTGCATCTTCGCCCCGCTTGGTTGCGGTCACCTCCCAATGCACTGCGGGCGTGTGCGCCGGAACGCGCCCATAGATCTCGCGATCAAACATCTCCACAATTTCCGGCCGCCGCACCTTCCACCACATCTTTGCCGTGGTCACGCGCTTGCCGTCATTCGTTACCAACGGATCGGGCAGCTTCGGGTACGGGTTTGCCTTGGCCTCGTCATAGTTCGCAGAGTTCGGCAGGTCCTTGTGATAGCCATCACGCCCCGGACGCAGCTCTTTGATCCCCAGCAAATCCATCATGCGCTGATGGTCTTGCTCCGCATTCAGGTGCACCACCGGCGGATATTTATCGGTCCCGTTCTGTGACGGCGTTGCTTGCTGAGCGATCGCTCCACTAACCACCAGCATCGACACCAGCGCCCACTGCCCACGCCTCATATCCACACCTTTCAAAAATGAGCGAAAAAGCGAGCGGCCCTCGCGAGCCGCCCAGTGACAGACATCCTTCTTCAGGAGCCCGTTAGAAGTTGAACCGTCCGCTGAACTGCAGCGTTCGAGCACCCGCAGTCGGGGAGTACGGAGCGCCGAAGCTCGTGATATATCCAAACGTCGATCCGCCCACAGTCGCATTCGGATTGTTGAGCAGAGCATGGTTGAACAGGTTGAACGCCTCCGCCCGAACCTGGAATTCGCTCTCCCTGAAGAGATGGAACCCGCGGAAGAGGCTGGCATTGACCTGCGTGACTCCCGGGCCGCGGAACTCATTGCGATGCGTGTTGCCGAAGTGCGGCGAAACAATCGAACTCGCAGATTGCGAGGCCGAATACGTCGGCTCGACCGGGTTCGCAAAGGCGGTCGGATCGAACCACGGTTGACCGCCTGATACCGACGAATTGCCCGGTGTCCGGTTATGTCCGCCGATCTGGTTATATGGCTTCACCAGGTCCGCATAAAGCGCAGACCCTGGCGTATTGATGGTGTTACTGTTCGCGCTCACCGTGAACGGTGCGCCGCTGACGTGGCTGATCTGCCCATTCAACTGGAAGCCGCCCAGAATCTCACCCGCGAATCCGTGCGTAGCCCACTTCTGGTCCCTCCCGAACGGCAGGTGATAGATCGACCAGATCTGCAGGTTGTTCGTGCGGTCGTAGCCCGCGGTCGCGCGGTTCCGGCTCCAGTAGGCCGGATAGGAGAACGGCAGACCACCCGAACCGGAGCCTGCTCCGTTGTCTTCGAAGTCGAATGCATGTGACCAGGTGTAGACCACACCAAACTGCGCCAGCCGGCCGGCGCGCCGCGAAAGCTGCGTCTGCAATCCGCTGTATTCGGCGCTGAAGGTCGGCGCGTTCATCGTGATGCCGCCGGTGTTGTAGCAGATCGCGCCTGAAGGCGTGGTCGGATTCGCGCAGTGCTGCTGATTAATGATCTCGTTCGCGGCGAAGTTGCACGCGCCCGTCAGCCCTGAAGATGGATTGAATTGCCCGTTCGCCATGCACAGCGTCGACCCACTCGGCAGCGGCGCCGCATTCAGCGTATAGCCTGCGAGCTGCCGCACCTGGTGCGTTCCCACGTAGCCAACATTAGCGACAAAGCCGTTGCCGAGATCCTGCTCGACGAACAGGTTCCAGCTTTCGATGTAGCCGCGGTGATAATTCGCGGGCGCTGTATTCGTCGATCCACTTACGGGCAGCCCGACGAATCCCGACGAAATGCTCGGCAGAACGGGCGTTGGAATACCAACCGAAAGCGGCAGAGGATTGCCATTTGGGTCAACGGCAATGCTGTCGGTCGCTGCACCGGAGTACGACGGGGCCTGGTCCATCGGATACGAGTCCCGCAGGAAGCGCAGGCTGTCCGGATCCGATGTCAAACCCGCGCCCGTACGAATCACCAGCTTGTCGGTGAGACGGTAGACGATTCCCACGCGCGGCAGGATCTGACCCCAGCCCATCTTGAAGCCGGCATTCTCCGGATTGCCGTTCACTCCGCCGATCTCAATGTTCGCCGATTGCGGCAGCGACGGATCCAGACGATAGACTCCGGTGTGATCTTTATAGGGCGCCGGGTAGAACTCGTAGCGCGCACCGTAATCCACCGTCAGCTTCGGCGTCACCGTCCACTGGTCCTGAGCGTAGGCCCCGAGCTCCGTCCAGCGCAGCGCATTCGGATTAAAAAGTTGCACCGCCTTCTGAACGGATGGGTTGCCGTTCTCGTTCGGCAGCCCTAGAAGAAAGTCCGCCCAGGCAAGATAGGAATTCAGATTGTTCCCTGCTCCCTGCGCATTCACGTCCGCCGGCCCTGTCGTCATGCCGCCCTGGAAGTAGAAGCCACCACGCGGATTCACGATCGATCCTCCGCTGGTCGGCTGGAAGTGGTTCAGGTCGAAGTGGTAGTAGGTGAAGCCGTACTTGGTTGCATGCTTTCCCAGATTCCAGCTGAGGTTCACGTCCGCTGTGAACTGGTTGTCGCGGAACTGGTACGGGTTCGCCGTCTGCGCATTGCCTAAAGTCGAGAGTCCGGGAGCGCTGCTGCTGGTTTGGCCGTAGAACGCAAACACCGGCTGACCCACATAGTTCGGCCCGATTCCGTTGGTTCCCGGAATTCCCAGAGTATTCACGCCGAAGTCTCCATCGGCGATATCAATCAGCGACTGCGCTCCGGTCACCTGCCGCGTGTATCCGCCATCGGCGTCGATCACCATCCTCGCCGAGATCACGTGACTGAAGTCGATACCGATATTCTGAAGCCGGCCCGAAGCCTGACCGGACTGGCCGCCGTCGAACGGTCCGCCGCCCGCCTGCCCCAGCGGCTGGGGATCCAGAATCGAGAACGGCTCCACACTGTAGTGGCCGAAGATGCTCGTTCTGTCGCTCGGGTTATACGTCACCTTGGAGTCGGCCGAGTCGCGGTTATACGCGAACGTGTTGGAACCGGCGTAGTCCTGGAACAGCTGGCTGTTTAGCTGCGACACGCTGGGCGTGCCGTTCCCCGCGGGACCAATCTTTGCGGAGATCGGCTGCAGCAGCGCTGCCATCTTCGCGGACCCGGGGAACTGGCGCGACGCCGGAATGCAGTTGCAGCCATACTCGGACAAAAACGTTGGACGGGATCCCACCGGCAGATACGGCCCTTTGCCCCCGGCTGCGGATCATACAGAATCGTCTGTGACGCGGCGGTCGTAAGCGACTGCACCTCGGAGAAGTCGCCTCCCAGCATCTTCGTGTCCACCACAGTAGCTAGACCGGTCGACAACTGCCTGCGCGTCGTGCGATCGAAGTCCTGGAAGAAGAACAATTTGCTCTTCCCCGTCAGGATCTTCGGGATGTACACCGGTCCGCCGATCGAAAAGCCGAACTCGTTATAGATGTTCTTCGGAACCCGCGGAAACTGCGCCCGCGTGATTGTGTATCCGCGCGCGTTCACGTTGTAGAGCTGGTTGTACTCCCATGCACTGCCGTGCAGCGCATTGGTTCCGCTCTTCAGGATCACGTTGATCGACGCTCCACCCGCTACACCCTGCTCGGCATTGAATGAATTCGTCGTGATGTTCACGGTCTGAATCGCGTCCGGCGGAGGAACATACGCCACCAGGTACGGCAGCCAGCCATAGGTGTTGACCGCGCCGTCGATGCGCGTCGTGTTGCCCATATCCTCCAGGCCGTTGAAGTTCGCCGACATCGCGCGCGATGGATTCGCCGCCGTCGAGTTCTGCTCCTGCACACCTGCAGCGCCCGGGATCAGCGTGTACAAGGCCTGGAAGTTGCGCCCCTGCGAGGACGTGATCGGCAGCTCCGTAATCTGCGCCGACGAGATCTGGTGGTTCACCTCCGCCGTCTCCGTCTGCAGGATCGGCGCCGATGTGTCCACCGTCACTTCCGCATTCACGCTGGCCGGCTGCAGCGTAGCATTCACGCGCACAACGGTGTTCACTTCAACCGCAACGTTCTTTTGCGTGTATCCGCCGAAGCTCGCCATCGCTGCAACGGCGATCGTGTACGGGCCGGGCTCCAGGTTCGGCACCGTGTACTCGCCGTGCCCCGCCGTGGTCGTCTGCCGCGTCTCGCCGTTCGCCTGATTGGTGACCGTGACCTTGGCGTTCGGGATGTCCGCTCCGGTCGGGTCCGTCACCTCGCCGGTGATGGTTCCGTAAAGCACCTGTGCTTTAGCTACGTTGATGCCCGCCGCCGCCAGCAGCGCCACGACCAGAACCGCCACGCCCCGGCTGAACCCGCGCCCTCGATCCTGCTTGTTTCCTGCTGAACTGACACGCATCTTTGGTCCTCCTGAAGAAGCAAAGCTTTGCGGCTCATTCCGGTGCGCCAGAACCTCCCGGCCACCAGTCGTCCGCTCTTTTTTATGCGTCCCGAACTTTAGGCTTTCGGGAGAGAAGCTGTCAAGGATTTTTGCCGCAGGGTTCCTCAGAAATACGCAAATTTAGCTTATTTACTTGAAATTTCGCGCAATTTCGCGGTTCGGCTCCGCAGAAACAAACCGCCGCGAGCGCCCTCGAAAGGAGACCGGTATCCGCTGAATGCCGCGAGTCGAAAATATTCGTGGAGTCTCGCAGTTATGTCGCGACACGCCATGGCAGGGCCGGAGGGCCCCGCCTTCGGAGCCCCGAATTTCACTCCGCCTGAGCTGCTGTTCCCACCACGTCACCGTCCGTCTGACGTCCTCGTGGCCGCGAGTGCACATGCGTCCGGTGGTAGCCCGAATGCCGCTGCAGCACCAGCGCCGCCGCCCCCCTCAGCCGCGCAAACTCCGGGTTCAGCGTGGTCATCACCCGCGGCGCCGGCCCGGCCAGCATCTGCCGCTTCAGCTCCTTCTCCACGATGGGGCCAAACCGCTGCCAGGCCGAGGTCAGCTCGCCGGTGAACAGGATCACCTCCGGCGAGAGCGCCGCGGTAATCGCATGCAGCCCTCGCCCCAGGTTCTCCGCCTGCCGGCTCAGCGCCTGCACCGCCGTCGGGTCTTCATCCACCGCGAGATTCAGCAGCCGAGTCCCCGTCATCCCAACGTCCGGGCTTCCCTTTGCCTCGTTGTAATAACGCACCGCCGCGCGCGTCGACGCAAACATCTCCCAGCACCCAGTCCGTCCGCAGCCGCACTTGGGCCCGGTCGGGTCCAGCACCACGTGCCCGAACTCGCCCGCCAGCCCGCCATGCCCTGTGATCATCTGCCCATTGCTCAGCACCGCCGTGCCAATGCCTTCGGAGATCGCCACCAGCACGGCATCGCTCACACCATCCAGCCGCCCCGACCAGATCTCCGCAATCAGGCACGCGTTGGCCTCGTTCTCCATCTCCACCTTCAGCCCCAGCGCCGACTCAATCAGCCCGCCGATCTCGTGCCCTGCCCAGCGCAGGTTCGGAGCCAGCACCAGCTGCTGCGTCACCGGATCCACGCGTCCCGGCATACTCAGGCCCACGCCCTCGAACGTCTTCGTCGGATGCATCTCCCGCATCCGCTCCAACGCAGAGATCAGCTCCGGCATCGCGCGGTCCACATTCGACGGCAGCACAATCGCCTTCTGCGACAGCAGACGGCTGTTCATGTCCACCACCGCAATCGTCGCCTGCTCCGGCCGCACATCCACCGCCAGCATCACGATGTCCTCGTTCAGCGACAGCAGCGTCGGCCGGCGTCCCCGCGGCAGCCGCTGCGTTCCGCCCTCCACCACCCATCCCTCTTCAATCAGCTCCTCGACAATGGACGAAACCGTGCTCGGATACAGCCCCGACGCCCGCGCCAGCTCCACCCGCGCCACCGGCTGCTTCGCGCGCACCAGCTCCAGGATCACGTCCCGATTAATGTCGCGCGCTACCTCGCTCGACGCCAGCCGTACGTACGCCAGATCAGCGCGCCGCAACGCGTGCGTCGTGCCATGCGCTGCCGGCTGTCTTCCCCCATTTGTCTCCGTGTTCTTCGCCACGTTCCGCTCCTTACCGAACTTTGTTCTTCAACGCAGTCCTGCAGCTACATCCGTATGAAAACTCTCCGGCGGCCCTAGATAGTTCGGCCGCAGTGATCCATTAGTCCCATAACTCACTACAAGCTTTTCAATGACAATCGCCGGATCGACCGCCCACACCTTCAGCGTGTGATACCCCGACGTCCGAATTTTGAGCGGCACGGTCACTCGGCGCACACCGTCACTCACGGCTTCCGCCCAGTCCTTATCCGTGTTGTGCCCCAGAGCATCCACTGTCGTTCGTGGCTCGTCATCCACCGATACCGCAAAACGCAATCCGCGCCCCGGAACAAAATTCAGAGTAGGCGCCAGCGTCATCTGCAGCTCGAAATCCCCGGCATCATAAAGGTACATCCTGTAGTCCAACGACGTCCGGGAATTCATCTCACTGGCCGCCGTCACCGGAAAAACCGTCATTCCGGACTTCGTTTCGCCATACCCCGGCAGCTCTACCCATTCCATCTGGCCATTGTTAGCCCGCGCCGTCGTATCCGCCGCCTCCATCGCTACATACCCATCACTCTCCACAAACCCCTGCGCATTCTCGCGGGTGACCGGCTGCTTCTTCGCATGCAGCGTGTACACCATCGGCCGCCCCTCGCCCGAGCTCACCATCACCGTACCGTCAGCCGCATCCTCCGGCACCTTGCTCCAGTCCACGCTGACCCCAACACGCTGCTCGTCAGGCCCGACCGTCCCCTCACTCTGCGTCACGCGAATCCACGGCGCACTCGCCTTCACCTCGTACTTCACCGGCGTCCTGCCACGATCGAACAGCGTCAGCGTCCGCGTCTGCTGATTCACCGAGTCCAGCGTCCCCAGCGAGAAGCCAAAGTGCCCACCCGCGCGTGTAAACACCGCATCCTCCGCACTCACGCCCAGCGATCCCTCCCGCGGCACCTGCACCCAGCTCACCGCCGGCATCACGTTCACCGGCGGATCGTTCCAGCTCACATACCCGATATGCGTCTGATCCATCATGTGGTCCCACTTGCCGTTCAGCAGGCCGTTGTACTTCGCGCTCAGCTCCGCATCCCGCGCGAACATCCGCTGCACACTCGCCGCCTCATCGTTTGCCTTCGGATTCCCGATGCGCGCATCCAGCGCATTCCGCCCGGCGGTGATGTACATCTCCGTCAAGTTCGCGCACGCATCCACGGGATACTGAATTAATTCAAAATACGAGGCCCGCTCGTTCTCCGGAAGCTGCGTCGCGAGCTTGTCCACGCGATCGGCGAGCTTCTCCCACTCGTCATATACGCGATCCGCCTCGTGATAGTTCGCCAAACTGAAAGTATTTGCATCGATCAGCTCCGGCTTGCGCCTGCCGTTGTAGCGCGTGTACTCCTCCATCGCGCTCGCAATCTCGTCCGCGTGCTCCGGCCCAAACTCCCGCACCGCCCAGTCCTTCGTGAACTCGCGCAAGTGATCCTTATCCCACCGCTGCGGCGTCCTCGCATAGCTCAGAAAGAACTCCATCGGAAACTCCATCGGCTTTCCATCCCCGACATTCACCACCCACAGCCGGTCCGCGCCATACTCCAGCGCCAGGTGCATCTGCTCCTGCACCTTCGGGATCGGATTCGTGTTCAGCCACTTGTAACTTCGCGGTGCGCCGACATAGTCGAAGTGGTAATAAATCCCCGCACCGCCACTGCGCTTCCGCTCCTCCGCCGTGGGCAGCCGCCGCAGATCGCCCCAGTTGTCATCGCTCCACAGCAGCGTCACGTCATCCGGCACCCGCATGCCCTTCTCGTAGTACCCCTGCACCTCCTTGTACAGAGCCCACACCTGCGGGACCTTGGTCAGATCCGGGTTCACCGTCTCCTTCAAAATCTGCCGCTGGTCTGCCACAATCTTCTCCAGCAACTGTGTATTCCCCGCCTCCGACATCGGCGTATCGTTCACGCCGCGCATCCCCAGCGTCACGACCTCTTCGTAGTTCTTGTCGCGCTCCATCCCCGCGCGCCAGAAATCGTCAATCTCCTTCTGATTCGTCGTGTAATCCCATCTGCCGTGATTGCCGCGCGTCCACTCCTTCTCGGCGCGCATCATCGGCTCCTCATGCGAGGTCCCCATCACAATCCCATACTCATCCGCCAGCTTCGGATTCTCCGGATCGTCCGTCGCGAACGCGTTGTTCCACATCGCCGGCCACAGAAAATTCGCCTTCAATCGCAGCAGCAGCTCAAACACCTTCGTATAAAACTCGTGGTTCATCCCACCGAACTTCTCCTTCGTCCAGCCCGACAAACACGGCGCCTCATCGTTGAAGAAGATCCCGCGATACTTCACCGCCGGCACCGGCTGCACCACTCGCCCCGGCATCACATACAGCGCGGCCTGATGCGGGACGCGAACGTCCGCCCACCAGTACCACGGCGAAACCCCAATCTGCTCGCTCAGGTCATAGATCCCGTAGATCGTCCCGCGCTTGTCCGCTCCCGCAATCACCAGCGCGCGCCGCACGCCCGGCATCGGCCGCTCCACAATCGTCGTCACCGCGGACTCCCACTTGCCCGCAACGTCACTCACATCCAGCTTCTTCGCCTTCACCAGCGCATCAATCAGCGGACTCTTGCCAATCGTCCCGATGATCACAATGTCTTCGTTCTTCGGCACGCCCCCAGCATCCTTTACCGGCACGGTCACGACCGCCGCCGCATGCCCCGTCACCCGCCCCACATCGGCGCTCAAATCGCCCACAGCCCGCACCACGCCCGGCCAGTCCTGGTCAGTCACCAGCAGCGCCGCAGCGTGACCGTCCGCCTCCAGCACAAACCCTCCGTTCACCGGCGTCGTGCTCACATATTTCGACTCACCCAAGGCCCATGCCCGGACCGGCCCCATCAGCATCAGGACAATCACAACTGCCCGCATTTCCATCCCTGAAATCTATCCCCTATCGGTTGAAGCCCACCTTACACCCGCTTCTATTTCTTGTCGCGAAAAAAATAAAGTATTCAATTGAAAACCCCAAAACTCAGCACTCGAAAGTGAACGGACCCGCGCCGCGCATGTTACGTTCCACATCAATGCCGCCTGTCGCCAACCCACCGGCCCACAGCCCCTCAAACCGCCGCGCTCGCAAGCCGCGCGCCACCGGCCTCCGCCTGCTTCCGCTGGTCGCGGCCATCTACTTCATGGTCTCCGGCGGACCCTACGGCCTGGAAGACATCATCGGCATGGCCGGCTTCGGCCGCGCACTGCTCCTGCTCTGCCTCGTGCCCATCCTCTGGAGCCTCCCCACCGCGCTCATGGTCGGCGAGCTCGCCTCCGCCATCCCCGACGAAGGTGGCTTCTACGTCTGGGCCCACCGCGCCCTCGGCCGCTTCTGGGGCTTCCAGGTCGCCTGGCTGTCGCTCGCCTCCAGCGTCTTCGACATGGCCATCTATCCCACCACGGTCTCGCTCTACCTCATGACCGTCTTCCCCGAGCTCAAGCACGGCCACTACGCTCTCTTTCTCAAGCTCGCCATCGTCATCATCGCCACACTCTGGAACCTCCGCGGAGCCGTCTCCGTCGGCCACGGCTCCGTGCGCATGATGGCCATCTCGCTCGCGCCCTTCGCCGGCATGCTGCTCATCGCGCTGTGGCGCATCGCCCACGGTGGCCTGCACCTCGCGGCACCCGGCCGCACGCTCACCTACGACCTCGGCGGCGCGCTTTCCGTCACCATGTGGAACTACATGGGCTGGGACAACGCCTCCACCATCGCGCAGGAGGTCGAAAATCCGCAGCGCGACTACCCGCGCGCCATGCTCGTCTCCGCCCTGACCATCATGTGCGTCTACACGCTTCCGCTGCTCGCCGTCTGGGCCGTCGGCATCCCCGCCGCACGCTTCTCTACAGGAGCCTGGGCCGACGCCGCCGGCCTTCTTGGCGGCAGCATCCTCGCCATCGCCGTCGTCCTCGCCGGATCGCTCGACGGCCTCGGCACCTTCAACGCCCTCACCCTCACCCTCACGCGCCTGCCCTACGCCATGGCCGAAGACCAGCTGCTCCCGCGACTGCTCACCCTCCGCACAAAAAAAGGTGTCCCCTGGGTTAGCGTGCTCGCCTGCGGCACCTGCTGGGCGCTCGCGCTCTCGCTCACCTTCGAGCGCCTCATCTCCATCGACCTCGTCCTCTGGGGAGCCTCGCTCGTCCTCGAGTTCCTCTCCCTCATCGTCCTCCGCCGCACCGAGCCCGCACTCCCGCGCCCCTTCCGTATCCCCGGCAACCAGCTCGCGCTGATCCTCATCGGCTGCGGCCCCATGCTCCTGCTGGCCTTCGCGCTCTTCAACGCCCGCACCGAAAAGCTCGCCGGCATGAACGCCCTGCTCCTCGCCACGATCATCGGCCTCGCCGGCCCCCTCGTCTACTTCCTGATGACCCTCACCCGCCGCCGCCGGGCTTAAAGCAAAAAGGACCAGCAATCCTCGCTGATCCCTGATCCCTGTTCCCTGATCCCTGTTCCCTGATCCCTGTTCCCTGATCCCTGATCCCTGTTCCCTGATCCCTGTTCCCTGATCCCTGTTCCCTGTCCTACTTCTTCCCCGCGCCCACCGCCTCAAGCACCTTGCCACTCTTCTTTTCCTTATCCGTCACAAACGCCTCGGCCGCCTGTCCAATAATCTCCCGCGCCCGCGCCGCGTCGCGCCATCCCTTCACATCCACGCGCTTCCCTTCCAGGTCCTTATAGATCGAGAAGAAGTGCGTCATCTCCTTCAGCACATGCGGGTACACATCCGAGTAGTTCCAAACATCCTTGTAGCGCGGATTCGCCTGCCCCACGCACAGGATCTTCTCATCGCCCACACCCTGGTCCGTCATCTCCAGCACGCCAATCGGCCGCACTGTCAGCACGCAGCTCGGAAAGCTCGGCGTATCCACCAGCACCAGGCAGTCCAGCGGGTCGCCATCCGCCGCCAGCGTGCTCGGAATGAACCCGTAGTCCCCCGGGTAATGCACCGGCGAATACAGATTCCTGTCCAGCCGAAACACATGCAGCTGCTTGTCGTACTCGTACTTGTTGATCCCTTCATAAGGAATCTCGATCACCGCATTCACCAGCTCCGGCGACTTCGGCCCCACCGGCAGTTCCAAATAGTTCGGCATAAACTGATTCGCTTTCCTGCGAAAAATTTTCAGCTGCCTCGCACCAGCAAGAGCCCTTCAGCAACAACCAAACGCGGCGAGAAGCCTTCTGCCAGTCTACCCGTCTGCACATCGCGCTGTCTGCGCGCTATTCGCGCAGCGTCCCGGTGCTAGCCTCAATAAGTGAACTCCTCCCGCTTCATCCGCGCCTGCCTTCGCCAGCCTGTCGACCGCACGCCCGTCTGGTTCCTCCGCCAGGCCGGCCGCTACATGCCCGAGTACATGGCCGTCCGCCGCCACCATTCCCTCCTCGACATCTGCCGCACCCCCGCCCTCGCCGCCGAAGTCACCATCACCGCCGCCGAGCGCCTCGGCGTCGACGCCGCCATCATCTTCGCCGACCTCCTGCTCCCACTCACCCCCATGGGCCTCGACTTCGAGTTCGTCTCGGGCGATGGCCCCGTCATCCACCATCCCCTCCGCACCCTCGACCAGATCCGCGCCCTCCGCACCGACCGCACCGGCGAGCTCAGCTACGTTGCCGAAGCCATCACCCGCGTCGCCACCCACTTCAACAACAAGCGCCCCACATCACCGGAATCGATGGACACCCTCGGCATCATCGGCTTCTGCGGCGCGCCCTTCACCCTCGCCAGCTACATGATCGAAGGCGGCTCCTCCCGCAACTACATCGAAACCAAAAAGCTCATGTACTCCAGTCCCGGCTGGCCGCTCCTCATGGACAAGCTCGTCACCGTCCTCGCCGACTTCGCCGCGCAACAAGTCGCCGCCGGTGCCGACGTCATCCAGGTCTTCGACTCCTGGGCCGGCGCCCTCTCCGTCGCCGACTACCGCGCCTACGCCCTCGCCCCCACCACCGAGCTCATCCGCCGCATCCAGGCCCTCGGCGTCCCCGTCATCTACTTCGGCGTCGACACCGCCTCGCTCCTCCCCACCTTCCGCGAAACCGGCGCGGACGTCATCGGCCTCGACTGGCGCATCCCGCTCGACGCCGGCTGGCGCGCCCTCGGCCTCCGCCCCGACGGCACCGCCCCCGTCGCCGTCCAGGGCAACCTCGACCCCATCACGCTCTTCGCCCCCGAAGCCATCCTCGAAGCCCGCGTCCTTGAAATCCTGCGACAAGCCGCCAACCGCCCCGGCCACATCTTCAACCTCGGCCACGGCATCGTCCCCAACACCCCCGTCGACTCCGTCCTCCGCGTCGTCGACCTCATCAAGCGCCACGCCCACACCACCCCACACGCCCCCCAACGAAGCCCCAGCGACTGGGCCATCCGCGCCTAAGCCAAAGTCATCGCAAGTGCCTTCACACCAGCTGCGGATGTGTTGAAATAGCTGCGATGAAGAAGAACATCTGGGAATTTCTAAGGAAAACAGACGGCACGTACTCCATCACCCATAACGGAGAGCTGCAATCCGATTCAATTCCCGAGAAGTGGTTCGCGGAACAGATTTGCGTACGCTACGGATTCTGCGGCAGGGAATATCACGAAATACGCGACCACTTGAATCAGTTCGATAAGTGCACGGTCGATTTAAGTTCGAGCAGCCCCTCTCACTTGTCCATATCGTGAATTCGACCGACGGGTGCGCATTCATGACGAGCCGCTTCCTTGCTTTATTCACTATTCACTAGATCCAAACATCATTCCTCGCCGTCATCTCCCCACCCGCATCCCCCGTATTCACCACACCCCTCGGCTCCACGAGCATCAGCTTCACCTCACCCGCCGCGAACGGCTTATGCTCCACGCCCTTCGGCACGACGAACATCTCGCCCGGCCCAATCGTCACCGCGCCATCACGAAAATCAATCCTTAGCTCGCCCTCGACGACAAAAAACGTCTCATCCGTCTCCGCATGGCTATGCCACACAAAATCCCCCTCCAGCTTCACCAGCTTGAACTGGTAGTCATTCATCTCCGCCACCACCCGCGGCTTCCACCGCTCCTCAAACAACCCAAACTTCTCCCGCAGATTGATCGCCCGCCGCATCGCCATATCGATCTCCCCGCCACATCATAGTGTGGAAGGGGCACGGCTTCAGCCGTGCCGTAATCGCCTCATCAAAGAGCGGGCTTTAGCCCCTGAGGGTATGCTGTCCTGCCTCGCCCCGCTCACCCAAAGAAATTCTCCCGAGCGCATTCCCCACTCATCCGTCTGTCACTGTAGAACCAGCAGAGCCGGAGCCCCGCCCCACGTGTTCGAGGAACTAAGTTTGCCGCTGCAGCTCACCCACACCTCTGTCTCCGAGACCGAGGTCGCGGCACTCGTCGAGACCTACTCCACACTCCTCTTCCGCGTCGCCCACTCCATCCTCCGCAACCCCACCGAAGCCGAGGACGCCGTGCAGGACGCCTTCGTCCGCGTCATGGAACACAAACGCGCGCTCCCCGACATTCGCGACCTCCGCGTATGGCTCGTGCGCATCACCTGGAACCTCGCGCTCGACCGTCGCCGCCGCATCCGTCCCGACCAGCTCGACGACACCTTCGCTCATGCACTCGTAGCTCGCAACACACCCGCCGACCGTGCCCTCGACGAGTCCCGCGAGGTCGCCCGCGTCTTCCACGAGATCGACCGCCTCCCCCGCGCCGAGCGCCAGGTCCTCCTGCTCTCGGCCATCGACGAGCTCGACACCCGCGAGCTCGCCCAGGTCCTCAACAAATCCGAATCAGCCATCCGCGCCCTCATCTTCCGCGCCCGCACCCGCCTGCGCCAACGCCTTGAGAAGAAACAGGCCCGCCTCGAAAAGAACCAAGCCCGACTCACGAAAGGAGGCCACGCATGAACTTGCACGACTCCCATGCCGCCTCTGAAACAATCGACAACCGCATCGACCGCGCCCTCTGCGCTCTCCGCGACGCCCAGCCCCGCTCCGGCCCCAACGGCGAAATGCTCGCGAGCCGCATCCTCGCCTCGCTCCAGCACCGCACCGCACCCGAGGCAACGAACCCGGGTGGCCTACCCTTTCACGCAGTGAAAGGGTGGGTTATCGCGCGGGATACCGCGCGAGGAAGTGCCCGTCGCACCACAACCCTCGCCCTCTGGGCAGCCACCTCCGCCGCCATCGTCACCATCGCCTCGCTTACCATCTTGCACCACACGGGTGCCCCACCCTCGGCGCGCATAGCGCGGCAGGGTGGGATCGCGATGTCCTGGTCCGCAACAAATACTGCGCCGGCTACCCGGGCACAACCGAGCGTGGAATCACGACCAGCGTCCACAGAGCGAACACTCCCCATCAGCCGTCATCCTGAGCGAACCGGGGTCCCCGGCGAACGTTCTTCGTTCGTTGGGGTGGCAAGCGTAGCGCAGCGAAGGACCTCTGTATTTGAGAATGCCAGGATCACCGAGTCGCCGAACGGAGCGTCGACCACCCGCACTGACGCCCAGGCTCTCGCCGACCTCCACGCGCCCAGCCACCCTGCCCCGCCTTTGCCGCTCACTCCGCAGGAGAAGCTCCTCCTCCACATGCTGCGCTACGGCAACGCCACGCAGCTCGCCGAGCTCAACCCGATGGTTCGCGCGCAACAAGACGCCGACGAGACCACCGCCTTCAAAGCCTTCTTCCCCGACCCGCCACCGCTCCAACAACCCAACGGAGACACCGAATGAATTTGATGCCTCGCACGCTCAACCTGCTCGCCGCCGGCCTGCTCACCCTTACCTTCACCGGCTCGGCGTTCGCGCAAACCGCCGAATCCAAACCCGCCGAATCAAAGTCAGCCGAATCCAACCCCGGCGAGCGGCGATCGGACTTCGTCGTAAAGACCTACTATCTCAAAAACATCTCACAGCAGAATGACGCCAACGAGGTCCTGATCGCCGCCCGTAACATCCTCGATCGCAACGACAAGCTCTATCTCGTCGCCGCCGAAAATGCAATCGTCCTCGAGGCTCCTCCCGACCAGCAGGCACTTGCGCAGAAGCTCATCGCCGACCTTGACCGCCCCCATAGGTCCTATCGCCTGACCTTCACCCTCGCCGACTCCGACGCCGGAAAGCGCGTCGGGGTCCAGCACTTCTCCATCATCGTCGTCGGGGGCCAGCGCACCATCCTCAAGCAGGGATCCAAGGTTCCCGTCATGACCGGCAGTTACGACACCAAAACCAGCTCCCAGCAAACCCAGTTCACATACCTCGACATCGGCATGAACTTCGACGTCACCCTCTCAGATTCGCCGGGCGGCCTGCTGCTCAAGGCCAAGGTCGAGGACTCCTCCGTGGGCACCCCCAACGAATACGGCAATACCTCCGGCCCACTCGCCCAGGAGCCCATCGTCCACCAGACCTCTCTTGAAGGCACGTCCATCCTGACGCTGGGAAAACCCGTCACCCTTGGCTCCGTCGACGTTGCCGGCAGCACCCGCCACATCGACATCGAGGTGGTCGCCGATCCCATCTCCTGAAACCCGCAGCACTTGACAAATGTGGCCCCCAGAGAGCCCCCTTCGCCCGGGGGCTTTGCATTCCCAAAATGGGAAGGTCCGGACCTAAATTCCCTGCTTTGAAGATTTTGCGCAAAAAAACAGGGGGAGGGGTACCCCCACCATCTACGATAGAAATACGCATGAGCAGCACCGCCATCCTCCTTCTCGCCCACGGCACACCCAACCGTCTCAGCGAGATGTCCGACTATCTCCAGCACGTCACCGGCGGCCGCCCCCTGCCCCCCCACGTCATCACCGAACTCCAGCACCGCTATGCCGAAATCGGTCTGCGTGAAGACCCCCTGCCGGACGGCCCTCCCCTCACCCGCTGGACCCTCCGCCAGGCCGAACTCCTCGAAAAACTGATCGGCTTGAAGGTCTACGTCGGCATGCGCAACTGGCACCCCTTCATCGCCGATACGGTCGCGCAGATGAAGGCCGACGGCGTGACGCACGCAAAAGTGCTGTGCCTGGCCCCGCAGAACTCACGCACTTCGACCGGACTGTATAGGCGTGCACTCGAAGCCGCAGTTGCAGGCGCGTTCACCTACGACTTCATCGCCGGCTGGGCAGATGAGCCTCTGCTCGCCGAAGCCTTCGCGGAGCGGCTTCGCCCTGTCCTCGTGCAAGCCCACGGCGCACCGGTTCTCTTCACCGCCCACTCCGTGCCCTGCAGAACCATCCGGGCGACGAGTGCAGACGAGGCAGCGAAGTCTGCGGAGCCTGTACCCGCAGAAGGCATTCAGGACTACGGCACGGCGAGCGAGGGAGATCCCTATCCAGTGGAGTGCAAGCAGACCGCGGCAGCGGTTGCGAAGCTGGCGGGCCTGAATGACGGCCAGTGGTACTTCGCCTTTCAATCGCAGGGCATCGCCGGAGCACCGTGGATCGGGCCGACGGTCGAAGACACGCTGAAAGCGTTGGCGGAAGAGGGGCACAAGGCCGTGGTGATTCAGCCGATCGGATTTTTGTGCGATCACGTGGAGATCCTCTATGACATCGACATCAACTTCCGCGAGGTTGCGCGTGAGCTCAACATGACGGTCTACCGGCCTGAGAGCCTGAACGACTCGCCGGCGCTGATCCGCGCACTCGCGCACGTGCTCGCATGAAGCGCATCGCCATCATTGGCGGGGGCATCAGCGGACTCACCGCAGCCTATGAGCTCGAGCTTGCGCGCAAGCGCGGCGCGCCGATTGACTGGCATCTGTACGAAGCAAGCGATCGTCTCGGCGGGATCATCGAGACGACCCGTTATGCAACACCCGAGGGCGAGTTCATTCTGGAAGGGGGACCCGACGGGTGGGTCAGCGAAAAGCCCTGGGCCCGCGAGCTGGCGATCGAGCTCGGGCTGGAGGCGGAGCTGATCTATTCCAACGATGCGACGCGCAAGACGTACATCCTGGTCCACGGAAAACTTCAGCCCATCCCCGACCGCATGCGCATGATGGTTCCCGAAGACCTCAGCGCGCTCGGCGGCTCGCCGCTGTTTTCGGAGTCTGCGAAGAAGGCGTATGCGGATGAGCTCGCGCGTGCTGAAGAGCTGAAAGTGTCTGCTCCTGATCACGATGAATCTGTTGCTGATTTCGTCCGACGCCATTTTGGTGATGAGGTTCTGAATACGCTGGCCGCTCCGCTGCTCAGCGGTGTTTTCGGCGGGGATGTGTACAAGCTCTCCGTGCGCGCTGTCATGCCACAGCTCGTCGCGATGGAGCGCGAACATGGTTCTCTTATTGCTGGGTTACAAGTGCGAGTGGAACACAACAAGCGTGCAGCTCAGCCTATCTTCACCAGCTTGCGGGACGGAATGGCGGCGCTCGTTGATGCCATCGTCGCGCGGCTTCCGAGCGAACGGATCACCAAAGAGATCGAGCCTTGGCCGCTTGAAGATGGTGGTTGGCGCGTCCTCGCGGGTAAGCCAGACCGCACTTTCTTGTTCATAACCACCTATCGCACGCGCTCTGAAAAGGACATCTCCGAGGGCGTTGATCACATCATCCTAGCAACGCCGCTCGATGTAACTCGTTCTTTTACGGGGCCAACAGGAATCGAACTCAAGACATATCTTCCCGCCAAGGCGAGTTCTGCGATTCTTGTCGCGTTCGCGTGGCGAGAGGACGTTGCGCGCAGCTTTACGATTCCGTCCGGCTTCGGGTTCCTGGTGCCGGATGAATCACCGAGCGAGGAGCAGCTGCTTGCGTGCACCTTCGTCGATCAGAAGTTTCCGCATCGTACGCCACAGGGTGCTCGCGTGATGAGAGCGTTCTTTGGTGGCCAGAGTGCGCAGAATCTTGAATCGCAGCCCGATGAGGTGATTGCGATTTGTGCGCTCCAGCAGTTGCGCGAGATTCTCGGGCCGATTCCAGAGCCAGCCTTTCACGTGGTTCGGCGCTGGCCGAGGAGTCTGCCGCAGTATGAGGTCGGACACCTGGAACGGATTGCGCAGCTCGAGAAGCTAGTCGCCCAGGTTCCGGGGCTGCACCTGCTCGGGAACAGCTATCGCGGCGTCGGAATCCCCGACCTCATCCGGGACGCTCGTGCCGCCGCACGGGCAATCGTCGCAGGCGTCTGAGTCCGGGTCTTCGTCCTTGCCGGCCATAAATCTCAAAAATCGCTCACAAAGAACTTGCATCTTCTACCCTTCAGAGTTATCTAAGATATATCTTACGATGTATCGTAAGAGAAGGAGATTCAAGTATGTTTCGAAGATTCATTGTTATTCCCGAAGGAAGAGGCGAGTCAGAAGGGTGCTGCGGCGGACGGGACGAGCGTCATCACTCCAGGTTCGGCCGGCATGGTGGGCCGTGGGGACGCGGATTCGCCGGCGGCCGCGAGCGGTTCCTCGATCCCGGCGACCTTGCGCTGCTGATCCTGCAATTGCTGTCCGAAAAGCCGAGCTACGGATATGAGCTGATTAAGTCGATCGAGGAGCGGCTCTCAGGCGGATATGCGCCCAGTCCGGGCGTGGTGTATCCGACCCTGACTCTGCTGGAAGAGCGCGGCTTCGCGCAGGTGGTCGAGCCCAGCGAAGGCGGCCGCAAGACCTATGCGATCACGGACGCCGGACGCAAGGAGCTCGCCGACAATGCTGCGCGGCTGCGCGAGATCACGGAGCGGATGGAGCACACCGGACACGCCTTCCGCCGCGGACGTTCGCCGCAGATCATGCGCGCGTTTCGCAATCTCGGTGAAGCGGTGCGGCTGCGGATGTTTCGCGGCGACCTGACGCCGGAGCAGATCGCGAAGATCGCGGAGGCGATTGACACTGCGGCGCAGTCGATCGACAAGGTCTGACGATGGCGCCGGCTAAGCGGCGAGGGCGAGGCGTTCGCGATCTTCGCGTTGCGCCTCGCGCCTGCGCTTCCACCAGTTGCCGATCGCAATCTGGAAGGGATGCTCGACCCATTTGCGCGCGGCCATCGCGACCAGAACGATAACCGCGTAGCTGATCCACGGATCGATCCACTGCACATGCAGGCGCTCGGGGAGATGGTAGTCGTGGATCAGCTGGTAGGCGTTGAAGTGGAGCAGATATAGGCAGTAGGTCGACGTGCCGATGGCGACGAGTGGGCGCCAGGAGAAGATCGTCGCCAGCGGACTCGGACCGGCGAGTCCGAGGATGATCATGCCGAAGACCGGCGTGAGCAGGCCGCCGTGCACCAGGATGTAGGGCATGTCGTCGGCGAGGTGATAGCAGCAGAACCACGCGATCGCGAAGCCCGCGAGGCCAACCATCATGCGGCCGCGAACGCCGAGCCTTGCCTGCTGATGAATTCTGCCGATGGTGATGCCGCAAAGGAAGGTGCAGAGATAGGGCAGCGGCGTGTACTTCAGGAAATCGATATACACGCCTCCGGAGTAGCGATCCGGCGCGTGCGCGAGGTGGTCGGGATTGGTCGCGAGATACCACGCATGCGGCGCCATGCCGAGCAGCCACAGCACAGCGCCCATTGCGACCAGCTTCGGCACGCCCTTCGGCAGTTTCAGCTTCACGAGCCACGGAAAGAGCAGGTAGAGCGCGACCTCGCAGGAGAGCGTCCAGCTCACGGTGTTCCAGAAGGTGGCGAGGCGCGGGAAAAATCCTTGGATGAGCAGTGGGGTTGTGATGACGCCGGCGACGAACTGCGTGTGCGAGCGCGCGTGCCACTCGGCCGCGAGCATCGGGATGGAGACGAGCATCGTCAGCAGATAGATCGGATAAAGGCGGCTGGCGCGCGCTACCCAGAAATCGATGGCGTTCACGCCTCCGGGTCGCTCCGCGTAGTTGTAATAGAGGATGAAGCCGGAGATGACGAAGAAGAAGCTGACGAAGACGTAGCCGATGTTGATGATGGGATAGAGCGTGAAGCGCGGATGCGCCGCCCAGGTGAGGCCGCTGGGAGTGAAGTGGAACAGCATGATGGTGAGCGCCAGCAGCGAACGGATGCCGGTGAGCGCGGGAAGCGCGGGCTTGCGCATATAGGCCGGTGCGCCGGAAGCTGACTTCAATCCCGCATGCTGCGCGTGCTTCGGCGCAGGCATCGGCTGCAGTTTGCCCGCGGGCTCACCGGTGGAGGTCGGCGCTTTCTCTTCCAACACATGCATCAAACGTGCTTTCCAATCCTTCAGGGTAGGACGCTCCATGAAGCGTCCGGGTCGCAGCGCCGCAGCCTTTTTCAGGCCGATTTCGTGCCGCATGTTGCATTAAGACGGGCCCACCAGATGATGAGACTACCGGACGTCAACGTGCGCAAATCCAAGGCCCTGCAGCAGCGCGGTCACGGCGACGCGGGCGTTCTTTGAGGCGGCGTCGAGAATTCCATCGCTCAGCGCAGCCTGCTGGAGCTCGGCCTGCGCCTTGGCGCGCGTGGCTGATTCGAGGTTTGGGTCGGCGCTGACGAAGATGCCGGTGTTTCGCGAATAGACGCGGCTCTTCGCTTCGTCGACGGTCGTCTGGAAAACCTGGCTGGGCGGCAGCGTGAGCTGAATGTTGCGGCCGTTCGATGTCTCGGTGATCTGGACGCTTTCGGGCTTTAGCTGACTCAGGTCAACGCCCGCAACGGTGCTGCCGTGCACGATCATCAGCAGCTTGTCTCCGGCGAGTGCGTCGGGCAGGACGGGGCTCGATTCATTTCCCTCGACGATGGTGTCAAGCGAATACTTGACCGTTTCGAGGCGGTTCAACTGCTGGATCTTCTCAATGACGTCGGGCGCGGAGACGACGGTGAGCGAACGGCCGGCGATGGCGGACGCGAGACGGCCAGGCCATCCGCTGCGCGCGCGATGCACGAAGACGGCCAGCAGTGTCGCGCCGATGAGCAGACTCAGAACGACGACGAAGAGGAGACCGGATCCGGGCCGGCGGCCGTAGCCGTATTCGTATTGTGAGGTCACGCCTCAACCTCGGCGCGCACGATGCGCTCGGCGCCGCGGAGGCCGCGGTTCGCGTAGCTGGCCTTCACGAACTCGTGGAACAGCGGATGCGGCTCGAGCGGCTTGGATTTGAACTCGGGGTGGAACTGGCAGCCGAGGAAGAATGGGTGGTCGGGGATCTCGACGATCTCGACGTAGGTCGCGTCGGGCGTTGTGCCGGTGAGGCGAAGGCCGGCGCCCGTGAGGATCGGCTCATACTCGCGGTTGAACTCGTAGCGATGACGATGGCGCTCGCTGATTTCGGTCGTGCCGTAGGATTTTGCGGCGATCGAGCCGGGCTCCATAATGCAGGTCCACGCGCCGAGGCGCATGGTGCCGCCCATCTCTTCGACGCCGATCAGTTCGCGGAGCTTGTAGATGATGCGGTGCGGTGTGGCGGGGTCGAACTCGCCGGAGTTGGCCTTGGAGAGGCCGCAGACATTGCGCGCGTACTCGATGCACGCCGTCTGCATGCCGAGGCAGATGCCGAAGTAGGGCACCTTGTTCTCGCGTGCGTAGCGGATGGCGTTGAGCATGCCTTCGATGCCGCGCTTGCCGAAGCCACCCGGGACGAGGATGCCGTCAAAGCCTTCGAGTTGTGACTCGTAGTTTTCCGCCTCGAGGCCTTCGGCTTCGATCCACGTGACGCGCAGCTTGAGGTTCTCGGCGAGCGCGCCGTGCACAAGCGCTTCCTTGAGGGATTTGTAGCTGTCCTCGTACTCGACGTACTTGCCGACGATGCCGATCGAGACCTCGTCGGCTGGATTGTAGGCGCGGTGGACGAGGTCCTTCCACCTGGTGATGTCGGCGTCCTTGGCATTGATGCGGAGGTATTTGAGCGCGAGCGCGTCGACGCCTTCCGCAGCGAAGTTCAGCGGGACTTCGTAGATGCTTGGCACGTCGCGCGCCACGATAACGGCAGCCTCTTCGACGTTGCAGAAGGAGGCGATCTTGGAGCGCATGTCTCGCGGGACGGCGCGGTCCGCGCGGCAGAGCAGGATGTCGGGCTGGATGCCGATCGAAAGCATCTCCTTGACGGAGTGCTGCGTGGGCTTGGTCTTCAGCTCCTGCGCGGCGGCGATCCAGGGGATCAGCGTGACGTGCACGAAGCAGGTGTTGTCGCGGCCGAGCTCCTGGCGCATCTGGCGGATGGCTTCGAGGAACGGCAGCGATTCGATATCGCCGACCGTGCCGCCGATCTCGACGATGGCGACATCGCAGTCGGCGCCGATCTTGCGCGCGGCAGCCTTGATTTCATTCGTCACGTGCGGGATGACCTGCACGGTCTTGCCGAGATAATCGCCGCGGCGCTCCTTGGTGATGATCTGCTCGTAGATGCGGCCGGTGGTGAGATTGTTGTCGCGCGTGAGCTTGGCGTGGGTGAAGCGCTCGTAGTGGCCGAGGTCGAGGTCGGTCTCAGCGCCATCGTCGGTAACGAAGACTTCGCCGTGCTGGAAGGGCGACATCGTGCCCGGGTCGACGTTGAGGTAGGGGTCGAACTTCATCAGGTTGACGCGCAGGCCGCGCGCCTCGAGAAGGCAGCCGATGGAAGCAGCGGCCAGGCCCTTGCCCAGCGAAGACACAACACCGCCCGTCACAAAGATGTACTTTGCTGACACGATAGCGACCTCTTCAGTTGTGAGATTTGCCTGTGCGTGGTGTGCACGATCAAGTATACCGCAGCCGGGGGATGCGACTTACGGCGAGCTTTTGAGAAGATCTGAGCCAGGACCCTGTGAACCTGGTGCGTGCGCTGAGCAATCGGTTGCTGGCTGTTGAACGGCAGAGCTATCTGGCGCTGCGAAGCCTCGCGGACAGGCGCGCGGCTGCGCGGGCGCAGAGACTCGGCGAGAGCCCGAAGCCGGAGCATCTGCGGACCGGCGAGCGCGGCGAGGACCTGGCCTTCTTTCACCTGCGAGGCTTGGGGTACACGATCGTCGCTCGCCGCTGGGTTTCGGCGCGGGTGAAGGGCGATCTGGATCTTGTGGGCTGGGATGGCGACACGCTGGTGGTCTTCGAAGTGAAAACCCGCACGGCGCGGGATCTGTTTCCGGCCGAGGTCGCGGTGAATGAGGCGAAGCAGAAGCAGCTCCGTCGAATGGCGGCGGCCTGGGTGGGGCAGCTTCCGAAACGGCTGCGCGGGCGCGTGCCCGTGCGATTCGACGTGGTCTCTGTCTACCTGGTGACCGACGAGCCGGAGTTTGAGCACATCAGGGACGCCTTTCCGTACCGCGAGCCACGCTAAGGCTATCCGGCGCAACGATTTCGGTGTCTATAGTAGAAAGTGAGTGAACCTGACGAAGGAGCCGTCCGCACGATGAGCCTGATGGATGCACCCGAGTACGACGCGCGCCGCGAACGCCGCAAAGTCGACATTCTCATTGGCACCGGCGTGACCATTCTGGTGCTGGTGATCCTGACCTTTGCCGGCTACATCCTGGGCCACGGCTGGCTGTTCACGAACCTCGGCGCCGAGCACAAGGTGAACAACTTCTTCAACGCGCTCGAGGCACAGGACTACCAGAAGGCGTACGACATCTACGAGAACGGCCACCCGGATCCCGGCTATCCGCTCGCCCGCTTCACCCAGGACTGGACAACGTACTCGCCGGTGCACGCGCCGATCACGTCCCATCACGTCGATATCTCGAAGACGGATGGTTCCGGCGCGTTCGGGACCGGCATCATTGTTGCCGTGCGCGTGAATCTGCAGGACGGAATCGTGCCTGCGATTCCGGGTGAGCCGCCGAACACCAAGCCCGGCCACAAGGTCTTCATGTACGTGAACCGCGCAGACGGCACCCTCACCTGGCCCGCGCCGCACATCCTCGAGTACTAAAGTCTTTGCGTGCTAAGACCGCGAACGCTCCGGCGCAGCAACGGCCGTTGCATCGCTCTGCACGGTGAGTCCGAGGATCGTCATCATTGAAGCCGCAGCCAGTGGAACGCACAGGCCGGCTGAGAGCGAGTGCACCCAGCCGGACACAGCCCCGGTGAGGAGCGGCAGAGCCGATGCTCCACATCCGGCGAGCACAAACACCCCGCGCGTCTCGCTGTGACGCAGAACGATTGCCAGCAGAAGCGGATAGATTGGACCGGCTCCGAAGCCGACCATAAACGCGGCGAACACACTGATGGCTGGTCCGGGCCACGCGACCAGAATCGTGAGGCCGGCGGCGGCGAGCCCCGCGCTGAGCGCCAGCACCGTGCGCTCGCTGGCACGAGACACGATGCGCAGCGAGTGCACCAGGCGGCTGCTGAGCAGCCCGGCCCAGAATGCTGTCGCTGCGCCAATCGTAATTCCCGCAGTTTCGCCGAGCCGTTGCGCATACGCAGCGAGCCAACCTCCAGTCGAGCTCTCCACGCCGGTCGCGCAGAAGACCAGGATAAGCAGCGCGAGCGGAACCTGCGCGAGCGGCCATCGGCTCGATGCGTCTATGGCAGCTGGATCAGTGAGTGCGTCAGTTGCGCCGAGATTGCGAGGCTCATGCGCGAGCCAGACCCAAAGCGCGAAAGCCACGAAGAATGCAGCCAGGCCGAGGAGAACATGCAGCGGTCGCCCCGCGAAATGGCCGGTACGCAGCGACCGGCCGGCCAGCGCGAGCCACGGACCCGCGCAAGCGCCAGCGGCCCAGAGCAGATTCAACCGCATCATCTCAATGCGCCGCTCGTCCGGAAACTCGCGCGAGATAAGCAGGCTCATCGAGGTCATCGCGATACCCAGCCCAAGACCAAAGACGACGATCGCCGCAAAGCCCCAGCCGAGGTTCGCGAATCCCAGCCACGCAGCTCCGATTGCCGTTAGCAGCGCGCCCCGCGCGATAGAGCGGTTCATGCGCCCGCGCGAGACGAGCGCTCCGGTCGTGGTTGCGAGGAAGAAACAGAACAGCAGCAGACCGCCGCGAGCGTCGCCCAGGCTCCAGCGGCGCAGCAGCAGCGGGAGCAGAGCGCCCGGCAACGCCAGGCTCACTCCCGTTGCCGCAAACCCAAGATAGAGACCGATCCTCAAACGCATCCTCGCAGTGCGCGGCAGCTAAGTATTCCTGCCATGCTACGTGTTCGCGAAGACGGCCACGTGAAACGCGCACTGCACCCGCATCAAAAAGTTACAGGAGCCTGCCTGCGGCGGTTACAGGAGCCTGCCTGCGCCGGTTACGGGAGCTTCCCTGTGGTGTCGCTGCCGAGCTTCCTGCACAACGACTCCAGAAACGGCCGCTGCGCCCCGAGAATCGCGCGGTGCGCATCATCGATCGAGAACCATCGCCCGCGGTCAACCTCAGGAACCTCGATCATGCGCTTGGAACGCGGTGGCCATTCGACCTCGCACGTAATGCTGCGCAGCTCGTCCGGATTGCAGTCACCCTCAAACGCCCACGCTTCAACCAGCTTTCCACTCAACTGGCGAATCTTCCCCAGCGGAAGGAACTCACCTTTGGGGATGAAGCTTGTCTCCTCCTGAAACTCGCGCTTGGCGGCGTCCAGCGGCTCTTCATCTTCAAAGAACTGCCCTTTGGGAATCGTCCACGCACCATCGTCTTTGTTCTCCCAGAAAGGTCCGCCAGGATGCGCAAGGAAGACCTCAATGCTCCGGTTCCGAATCCTGTACATCACTAAACCCGCGCTGCGCTTTGGCATCTGCCGTGAAAACTCCCAAAATCTATAGCCGGGGAACGAGTTCCGTGGCCGTTCCTAACAGAATCTCATCGAAAGCGTCTGCGTTCTGCGGCTCTTCCGGGCCGATGTACATCGTCTTGATACCGCGCTGGTTCGCGACATGCACGAAACCAGCCGCCGGATAGACCGAGCCGGACGTCCCGATCACCAGAAGAACAGTCGCGCGATCCAGTTCGCGATAGATCTGGTTCATAGCGAGCGGCATCTCTCCGAACCACACGATGTGCGGACGGACCGGCGCACCGCAGGTGTCGCACTCGGGAAGCTCGTCGGCGGACTCATAGAACTTCGTGTCAGAGAACGGCTCCTCGCAACGCACGCAGCGCGATTGAAACAACGTGCCGTGCATGTGATGAATCCGGCGCGATCCGCCCCGCTCATGCAGGTCGTCCACATTCTGCGTGCAGAGGTAAAAACGATCGCCCATCTGTTGTTCGAGCGCGGCAAGCGCGCGGTGTGCCGCATTCGGCTCTGCCGCCATCGCATCGCGGCGGCGCATTGAGTAGAACCGCCACACGAGCTCCGGATTCGCCTGCCATGCCTCGGGCGTGGCGACCTCCTCAACCCGATAGCCGTTCCACAGTCCGCCTGATCCGCGAAACGTGGCGAGACCGCTCTCGGCGGAAATACCTGCTCCAGTCAGAACAAACAACCGGTCCTGCGGGCCGAAGGGCATAAGCGATTATGACCGCTCAATGCAGCAAACGTCATCGAGCGGCTGCATTTCGTGAGAATTGAAACAGCGGCTACTGCTGGTCTTCCAGGCGGCTGATCTGGTCCTGGTCGAGCTCGCCGCGGAGCTGGACCAGATAATGCGTGTTCGCCTTCGCGAGGTCCGCGCGCGCCTGCTCGATGCGATCGATCTGCGCGAACAGTGCAGATTCGTCCAGCGTCTTGGCGTGCGTAAGGACTTCCATCCGCTGCTCTTCCTTCTCCAGGCTCTCCAGCCGATTGAGCAGGACAGGGCGGCTCTGCTCAAAGATCGCATCCATGTGCCGCTGCTGATCCTGCGAGAGCTTCAACTGCTTGACGTAGTGCTTGTCATCCCACCAGCGGAACGGCGGCCCAACCTGCAGGCCGGCATGCATTCTCAGATTGTTATTCCGTCCCATGTCAACGGGAGCGTTACCGGGTCGGGGAAAATCGCGGCCGCCCATACGCTCATCATGTATGCCAACGCCGCCGTGCATTCCTCCACCGGGCATTCCGCCCCCGGGAAAACCGCCGCCGCCTGGCGCGCCGCCGTGATGCTGCGCAACCGCCGTCCGCGGCATGCAGAAGATAACCAGAACAGCGAGCGCCAGCGTCGCCTGCATCAGCAGACGCTTTGGACTCACCGAACTCTGGTTGCACTGCGGCATTTTAGTTCGACACCTCGCGGATCGACCGATGACGTGCCTCATGAGAAGAAGCATCCACATCGCTGGCGACAACCTGCGGTCCCTGCTCACTCAACTCATTGTTGATGGAGCGCATCAGCTGATTGTCCTCGGCGAGCTCATCGGCCGACGGAGCCGAGACAGTGTGAGCAGGCTGCAGGGCCGGCTCGACTGAATTGCGCACCTGCATGTGCGCCCCGAGTGCGACGCCGAAGATGAGAACCGCAGCCATCGTCGCACCCCAGCCGGGGAGCGCGTGCCAGTTCAGCGCCCACTGCGACGGCACTTTGATGTCGAGCGCGCGCCTCTCCGCCCAGCGCAGGCTTGCAAAGTTGAGATCGCCGACGGCCGCGCTCATCGCAGCAAGCTCCTGGCTGCATGCAGCGCAGCACTCCACGTGACGCCGGGCGTGTTCGTCGTTCTTGTTTCCCGCTAAGAGCTCTGCGAACTGTTCATCGGTCAGATGGTTCAAATTCATCGCCGTCCTCCCATCCGTGCGCGCACAGTGCGCACAGCGCGATGCAGGTGCGTCTTTACGGTGTTGATCGGCATGCCCATGGTCTCCGCGATATCGCTGAGGTCCAGCTCCTCCTGGAAGCGGAGCACGAACGCGGTGCGCTGATTCAGCGAGAGCGTCTGCAGAATCTCCGCAACCTCGCGGGCCCGCTCGCGCGCCAGCAGCTGGTCCTCGGGCGAGCTGGCCGCGCTCGGCAGCATCCCGGCAACCTCGGTGACGTCGGTCGCCGTCTTGCGCACCTGTTTCCAGAAGCGAAATTTCTGCGTGCGCTGATAATCGCGAACCAGGTTCAGCGCAATCGAGTGCAGCCACGTCTGCACGCTGCAGTCGCCGCGGAAGTTGTGGCGGTTTGCCCACGCCTTCACGAAGCAGTCCTGCACAATCGACGCAGCAAGGTCCTCGTCCCCAAGCGAGAACGTGACGAACCGCAGCAGCCGCGCGCGGTGTGTCTGGACCAGGTCTTCGATATCGTCCAGCTCAGTGAGCGCCCGCTCACGGCTGGGTAGGCGGAGAACATCCGTCGCCATAGCCATTTGCATGCAAGGGTAGACGGAAATTCGGCGAATTGCGAGTACAGGACCGGCGCTCCATCGCGCAACGACACATCAACGAGTTACAACATCTGCCATCGCACCGTCCAGGGCCCCAGCCGCCCCGAATCGTGCTCCGTTCCCTCCA
>Ga0070741_10004889_pt1 | contig 30688 bp, 36 predicted proteins | sample Coa_R1_4_FD_66440 | JGI IMG/M metagenome (GOLD analysis project Ga0070741, IMG submission 66440) | Surface soil microbial communities from Centralia Pennsylvania, which are recovering from an underground coalmine fire - Coalmine... | ecosystem: Environmental > Terrestrial > Soil > Unclassified ... | reverse complement strand
TCCACGGCGGCGCGGGCTCGACCATAGTGGCCGGCCTTTTGATGTCAAAGCGCACCAAAAAGAATGGGCTAGAGCTTGCAATCGACGACTATACCGGCATCATGACTGCGATGGTTGTCAATGAAGACACAAAAAAGCAGGCGGCAAGCCTTGCAATGGACTCGATGGTCATGCTCGAGCTTGAAAACGGCAAGGGCGTGCCGGGGATGGCGGTGAAAAGTATCATGACTCCAGATATCCCTGACCACCTGCCAAACAGGAGCAAATCAGAGTCGTACGCTGTTCTGATTTCAGACATGCACGTCGGGAGCAAGTATTTCATGGAAGCAGAATTTTTGAAATTTATAGAATGGTTATCGTCAACCGATGACGACATCGTTCGCAAGATCAAGTTCCTCTGCATCGGGGGCGACCTGATTGACGGGATCGGCATTTTCCCGAACCAAGACAAGGAATTGATTGAAATGGATGCTGTAAAGCAGATGAGCCACGTGACAAAACTGCTTGCAAAAGTGCCCAAGCACATCAAGATGCTTATCATACCGGGCAACCACGACCCGGGGAGGAGGGCGCTCCCGCAGCCGGCAATACCAAAGAAGGACTCTTTTGGCGACCATCTTTACGGCCTAGAAAACTGCACGATGCTCGGCAACCCTGCTTTTGTCGAATTAAACGGCGTGAAACTGTTGATGTACCACGGCCAGAGCCTTGACGACGTCATCGCCACTACTCCGGGCCTGAGCTATTCAAAGCCGGCCGAGGCGATGAAGGTGCTTCTCAAGGCGCGCCATTTGTCGCCGATATACGGCGAGCGCACCCCTGTCGCCCCCGAGCAGGAGGACATGATGGTGATAACAGAAGTGCCTGACATATTTCATTCCGGTCACGTGCATGTGGTTGACATTCAGAGCTACCGCAGTACTCTGGTAGTCAATTCAGGCGCGTGGCAGGCGCAGACAAGGTTTCAGCAGACGATGGGCATAATGCCGACTCCCGGGATTGCCATCTTGGTGAACCTTGCAACTTTGCAGCCGTTCTTGCACGACTTTACCCGTCAATAAGCGTGGCAAAAGTCGAGTCTTCTTTCAGCGCTTCGGCTACTGTTGTCAGCGGTACTGTCATCTTGATCTTTTGCGACCTGCCGTAGCGGCCCTGATTTATGATGTCCGTTGCGACGAGCCCCAGCTGGTCGAGCTCGCTTATTATCTGCGTGACGCGCCGCTGCGTCAGCGGTTCCTGCTCGGCCTGCTTGCACAATGAAGAATAAACAGAATACACGTCGCCGGTGTTGCCGCTCTTTGATTTTGTTATCGCAAGGACAACAAATTTCGTGTGTGTTGTCGCGTTTTTCAAAATTTCATAGCTCGTGTCTTTTTCAATTTTTTCCTGCGCGGCGCGGACGTGCTTTTCATCCACCTTTGACGCCCTTTCCCTTTCTGCGAGTTCAGCCGCCACCCTCAACAGATCGATTGCCTTTCTTGCGTCGCCGTGCTCCCTCCCGCCCATTGCCGCGCACAGGTTTATTGCCGCATCCGCTATCGCGCCTTCGTTGAATGCTATTCTGGCCCTCTCTGCCAGTATCTGGCGCAGCTGGTCCACCGTGTAGGGATTGAACACCGTCTCTTCCTCGCTGAGGCTGCTTCTCACCCGGGGGTCGAGCTTGTCCTTGAACGTGAGACTGTTTGAAATCCCGATCAGGCTGATAAAGCCGCCTGCGGCCATGCGCTCGTTAGCCCTAGTAAAACTGTAGAGGATGTCATCGCCATTTCTGTCGACAAGAGAATCAATTTCGTCGATAACCAAGATGACATGTAGTTTTTTCTTTTGCACGTACTGCAGGATCCTGTCGGTGGCTTCGCCCATTGAAAGCCCGGTGAAATGCACCTGCTTCTTTTCCTCCTTGTTGATGCCCATATGCTCCGCGATTTCAAAGAGCACCTTGTACGCGCTGTTGGTTAGCTTCGCGTTTACAATCGGCACCTTCACGTCAATACCAAACTCGTCTGTTTTTTTCTTTAACCTTTCAACCACGTTTTTTACTACTGCCGTCTTGCCCGTGCCTGGTTTGCCAAACAAAAGCAGATTCGATGGCCTTGATCCTTTTAGGATTGTGGAAAGCGCCTGCGCAAGTGTCGTGGTTTCCGCGTCCCTGAACGGCAATTTTTCCGGCACATAGTCAATTGTCAGGGTATGCCGGCTCTTGACGAGCGCCTTACCACTTGCGGCCTTTTCAAAAATATTATCGATGTCATTGTTTGAGCTCAATTGTCAACCACCCTGACCGCCACCCCTGTCTTTCTTTTCCAGATAAGGAATTTGTTAACTTTACCTTAACAGTCATGTTAACAGGTCGGTTTTAAACCGTCAAATCAACTATTACTAATTATCGGATCAATTCAATGATATTGATAATAAGAAGCTCAGAGAAGGGCGCTGGATAGGAAGGAAAGGGGTGGCGCTGCCATGGAAAATATTAGTCGTTTGTTTGTTGTTAACCAGATACGATCATGGCAGGCGAAAAGGGCAGGAAAACGACCCCTTTATTTCCACTGGAGCGTTAAGATCTGGTGTTAACTCTGTTAACAGGCCCAGACAGAACCCCTCCATTTCCACTGGAACCGAAAACAGGTATTTTCCTACCGGAAAAGTGGTTAACTTAAGGCAATTGTTAAGCAAAATAGCTTGTCTCTCATACGCTGTTAACCGGAGCTTAGCTGTTTGTTATCAACATTGGCAGAGCTGGTGTTAAGTGTTAAGACGTTAACAAGTCCAGCTACCTTTATGGCATGAGCCCGGGAAAAAAGAAGTTCAGGATAGAATTAGAGGACGCAGAAGGGAGCAAGTACAACCTCTCGCTAGAGGGCAACATCTCAAAAGAGAAGGTGATGAAGATAGTCGAGTTCATGGACCTTCTCGACATGGAAAGCCCCGCCAATGGAAGTGAGAAGCTCGGCCAGAAGGCGCCGGCCTCGGTTGGCGACAGGATCTGGGCGCTCGTTGAAGGCAAGTTCCCGTACGGCGGCTTTACCTCGACCGACATACTCGAGCTCTATGAGGACCAATACAACGAGCCAATAAAACTGAGCATCGTCTCGACATACCTCTCACGGTACTCAGAGCGCGGCAGGCTCGTGAGAAACCGCCAGGGCAAAGAGTGGGTCTACAAGAGTGCTAGACAACAGACGGCGGCTCGGATGCCACCTCAGTCTTTTCCTTCAGCCTCTCCTGACCTTGGCCAGTGACGGCATACCTGAAGGGCTTGGCGTTGACGTCACGGCTGACAAGCCCAGAATCGTGCAGCTTTTTCATAAGGCGGGCGGTGTGCTCCCTCGTCCTGCCGATCGCGTGCTGCACCTCCCGAGAGGTGCGCGGCCTCTCTGACAGCAACTTCAGGATGTAGTCGGTGGTGCCGTTGTTTTCCTGCCTCTCGTCAACCGTAGCGTGCTGCGTGACTGCTACAGGCTCACTCACAGGCGCTACGTGAGGTTGCGGCTGGCGTGACTGTTGCGGGAATTGCTGTGACGCTACGTACGGCTGCGACCTCACTTCCATGATGTCAAGCCTTGCACGAAGATCTGCAATCACTTTATCATAATCTCGCAGCCTGCGTGTGTATTCGAGAACGACTGCCTCGACCACGGCCTCGTCGGCCTGGTAGCCGCGCTTTATGCTTACGTCCTTGAGCCTGCCATAGGCCATCACGCCGACCATGCCCACTGCAAATGCAATAACGCTTGATATCACAAGGTCACTGTTCAGAAACGATAGGTCGAATATCATGTCACGGCATCATCGTTGCAATACCGTGATTTAATGCTATAGAGCAATCTTGTTTTACAACTTGGACATTCTTTTTACTAACTGATCAATCACGGACATCACGTCATTCACCCTCTGCTCGCTCGAGGAAATATCACTACTTTCCGAAGCAAATATCACACCTAACTGGTCTGCAAGCCTGTTCAACGTCATCATCGCGTCCGGTTGCATAATGCCCGTCGATTGCAGAAGTATCATGCTGTACAGTACAGCCGCCACCTTCTCCCGGCACTGCCTGACCTGCCGGTAATAAGCACCAGAGCTGATGTTCTCCGCCCTGCCGGTGCCTTGCAGCCTTTTAGAAATTATTGATAGCTGGCGTGGAGTAAATAGAGAATTTGCAACAATGTGTGCGTAAAGATTGTTAGAATTAGAATTCGAAGGGGCCATGGCTAACTATACAGATTTGTATAGTAAGTGAACTATTAAAGTCTTGATAGCATCAAACTTTAAAACACCTAGCTCTATTGAAAAGGAGACGTGGCAGCAGGAAAGGTTGAACAATATTTACGCGACGAGATAAAAAAGCACGGCACGATCTGCCTTCCGCTCATTGACTCTGAAAACTCGACAGATGCAGCATCAATTGCAAAGAAGGTGGAGGGAATGGGCGCCTCGGCCATCCTTGTCGGCGGCTCGTCTGCCATCGACCAGCTAGAATTAGCAAAGGTTGTCGCGGAAATAAAGGCCAAGATCAAGATACCCGTGATATTGTTTCCCGGAAATGTCACGGGCGTGTCACCAAAGGCCGACGCGATTTTGTTCAGCTCGCTGCTCAATTCAGAGAATCCTTACTTTATCACAGAAGCGCAGGCGCTCGGCGCGCTTGCAGTCAAGAAATACGGCATCGAGCCGCTGCCGACCGCGTATGTAATAGTGGGCGAAGGGACCGCGGCGTGGTTTGTTGGAAGGGCCAGGGGGATACCATTCCACAAACCAAACATTGCCGTGATGTATTCGCTGGCCGCGCAGTACCTGGGCATGAGGTTTGTCTACCTCGAGGCCGGCTCGGGCGCTTCCCAGAATGTCCCGGCGGAAATGGTGGCGGCTGTCCGGAAATACTATGAAGGCATGCTGATTGTCGGAGGCGGCATCAGGTCGCCGGAAACAGCGGGGCAAATAGCCAAGGCTGGCGCTGACATTATAGTCATCGGCACCATGATAGAAAAGGACTGCAACTGGCAGGAAAAATTTTCGTCAATAGTCAAGGCCATTCGGTCGCGATGACGCCATGATGCTGGAAGAAGCCGACGCCCGATTAAAGGATGTGAGCATGCCGGCGTACTACCGGCGCTACCAGCAGGACATCCTGCAGAACGTCTACCAGAACTACCAGCACGCGCTCAAGGCGCGAAGGCGCGGGATCGACGCAGCAGACATTGTCGAGCCCAAGATAGCGTACGACCTGGCAGACAGGGTCGCCAAGATGCATGAAATCGACATCGCGGACAGGCTGCGCGCCCTGCTTTCGCAGACCACGAAGGAAAAGGCTGCTCTAAAGATCGCAGAGGAAATAGCGGCCGGCGAGTACGGCTCGGGCGACTTGAGGACGCGCCTTGACAACGCCGTGAGAGTGTCGCTTGCAGTGGTCACAGAGGGGGTCACGGTCGCCCCGCTGCAGGGCATAGCCGATGTCACAATAAAGAACAACGCCGACGGCTCGCAGTACCTGTCGGTGTCGTTTGCCGGCCCCATCAGGTCGGCTGGCGGAACTGAAGCCGCGCTCACCATGTTGATAGCGGATCACGCAAGGAAGGTTGCCGGCCTTGGAAAATACATCGCAAACTCGTTTGACGACGAAACAGGCAGGTTCGTCGAAGAGCTCAGGATCTACGAGCGCGAAGTCATGGGCTTCCAGTTCAAGGTGCTTGACGAAGACGTACTGAAGTGCATTGCAAGCCTCCCGGTGGAGCTCGACGGAGTCGACACCGACCCTGTCGAAGTAGTGGGCCACAAGGGGATGCGTCGGATTGCGACAGACAGGGTGCGCGGCGGCGCGCTCCGTGTCATGAACGACGGGCTCATCGGCAGGAGCAGGAAGCTATTGAAACTGGTTGAAACACTAAAGCTGGACGGCTGGCAGTGGCTCAAGGACCTGAAAGGGGCGATCCAGACGGGCGACGATGATGCCGCCCACCACAGGATGTCCGAAGTGATCACCGGCAGGCCGGTCCTTTCGATGGCCAAAAAGATAGGCGGCTTCCGCCTGCGCTACGGCCGTTGCTGCAACACCGGCTTTGCGACTGTAGGCATACACCCTGCAGTACCAGCGCTACTAAACTACGCCATCGTGGCCGGCACCCAGATCAAGATGGACATGCCGGGCAAGGCGTCCACTATAGCGCTTGTCGACACTATAGAGGCCCCTGTTGTCAGGCTAGACGACGGAAGAGTGATGCAGGTTTTTACAGTCGAGCAGGCAGAAAAGATCCGAAAAAGGGTCAGCAAGATCCTATACCTTGGCGACATGCTCATCAGCTACGGCGACTTTCTTGAAAACAACGCGCAGCTCCCTGTCGCGAGCTACGTCGAGGAGATATGGGCGCTCCAGCTCCGCGCCAAGCTCTTGGCGGCGCCTGACATCAGCAACAGGGCAAGGCTTGCCGAGTTAGTTGAAAACCCGATGATAATACCAACAATCGACGAAGCATTTGAAATCAGCAAGCAACTGGGCGTGCCGCTACACCCTAAATACTCGTTCTACTGGGACACGTTAAGTGCAGCCGACGCACTCTACCTGAAGGAAATGCTGGCAGCCCTGCCAAACGATGCCAAGCTGAAGGACATACTTGAGAGGCTAGGAGTCGCTAATTCAACAGTAAATGACAGGATACGGCTTGACGACCCCGACCAGGCGGCGTCGATTCATCGGCTGCTTGCCGGCACTGCCGCTGACTGCAAGGACGCAATAGAATTTGTCAGCAAGTCATCCGGCATCATGGTGATGCCAAAATTCGCGTCAACCATCGCGGTAAGGGTAGGCCGGCCGGAAAAGGCAGCCGAGCGCAAGATGAAGCCGCCCGTGCACGTGCTCTTTCCAATCGGGGCAAAGGGCGGCGCGACCCGTGACATCCTGAAAGCCTGCAAGGAAGACTCGTTTTACACCGAGCTTGCCAACCGCTACTGCGACAGCTGCAAGCTGCCGTCTGTAGGGACGCACTGCCGGTCCTGCGGCTCTTCAACGATGCTCCGCAACCAGTGCATCGCCTGCAAGGGCGAGATCGAAGACGGGGCAAAGTGCGCGAGGTGCGGCAAGGACGGCAGGACGTACTCCACCACCAACTTTCCGCTAAAAACCGCGCTGGAGCAGGCCCGGAAAAAGCTGGGAGTCGGGCCAACCGAGCCGTTCAAGGGAGTCAAGTCGCTCATGAGCAGGAACAGGGCGGCAGAGCCTCTTGAAAAAGGGATACTGCGCCAAAAGCACGATTTATACACATTCAAGGACGGCACCATCAGGTTTGACGCGACAAACGAGCCCCTTACCCACTTCAAGCCGGCGTGGATATCTGTCAGCATCGACAAATTAAAAGAGCTGGGCTACACCCGCGACTATTTCGGCAGGGAGCTGACCTCGCCCGACCAGATAGTGGAGCTGATGATGCAGGATGTGATAATCCCACGCGACTCTGCAAAGCACCTTGTCAGGGCTGCGAAATTCATAGACGAAGAGCTGGAGAAGCTCTACGAGCTGGAACCGTTCTACAACGTGTCTTCCATCGACGACCTTGTAGGTCACATGGTGGTGGGGCTTGCGCCCCACACTTCTGTCGGCATCATGGGCAGGATGATTGGCTTTACCGACTCGCAAGTATGCCTTGCTTCGCCGGTGTGGCACTCTGCAAAGCGCCGGGACTGCGATGGCGACGCCGACTCGATAATGCTCCTGATGGACGCATTCCTGAATTTCTCGTTTGACTTTCTGCCTGACAAGATAGGCGGGCTGATGGACGCGCCGCTCCTGATACAGCCGGTGGTGCTGCCACACGAAGTGCAGCGCCAAGCGCACAACGTAGACATCGCAAGCGCCTACCCACTTGAATTCTACGAAGCGACCTGGAAGCAGGCCAAAGCTGGCGACGTGGCAAGCATGATAGAGACTATCAAGAACAGGATAGGCGACGAACGCCAGTTCTTTGGCTACGGCTTTACGCACCTGACAGACGCGCTCACCACAAAGATGCAGCACAGCGCCTATTCCACACTTAACACGATGGAGGAAAAACTAAAGATGCAGTTTGACACGGCAAAGCTGATAAACGCGGTGGACGCGGACGAAGTGGCCGCCATGGTGCTTACCACACACATACTTCCGGACATCATGGGGAACATGCGCTCCTATTCTTCGCAGACTTTTCGGTGCACCGCTTGCGGCGCCAAGTTCCGGCGGATGCCGCTCATGGGCAAGTGCACGGAATGCAGCAGCGAGCTGATCCAGACTGTGACAAGGGGAGCAGTGGAAAAGTACCTTGGCATCGCGACTGACATGTGCAGCGAATACAAGATAAACGACTACTTGCGCAGCAGGGTTGATTCCATCGCCACTGAATTGAAATTAATATTTCAGGAAGAAAAGAAGACCCAGTCGAGCATGATGGAATTCATGGGCGGCTAGGCAGAGCCGACAAACGTCTTGTATATTCCGATCGCGTCTTCTTCGTCCTTTGCTCCCACTATTGTAGCCGCGCCGCTTGAGAGGAAACTGACAGACATCCTGCCAGAGTTGACCGCGGTTATCCCGAGGTTGCCCCTTGTCTTTACCTGATAGCCCAACGACTCGGCGTTCTTTACTATCCCAACCAGATTTACTGGCACCGGTTCTGCCGGCGTGACAGTCCACGTGCGCTTGCCCCTGTCGCGCCCGCAGAGCTCCTCGATTATTAGCTGCTGCGCCACCAACTTGTTGTCTTTGCGCGCAGTCCCGCATGAAGGACATTCGTCCTGCCTGAACATCTGGACTCTGTCAAACGATAGCTCGCTCAGGTCGATGTACAGCAACTTGTTGACCAGTGTCGGCTGGTCGCCCTTGATTATCTTGACAGCTTCTGATACCTGTATGCCTGCCACCAGATAGAGGATCGATGGGTGCACACCTTCGGTGCTACAGGCCGGCATCTCTTCTTCGTTCAGCTCTGGGAACATGCACCGCAAGCAGGCAGACTTGTTTGGCAGGATTGTCGATACCGATCCCGTCACGCCAATTGCGCCTGCATAGATCAGTGGAATATTGTGCTTGATGCACGCGTCGTTCAGCGCATAGCGCGCGTCAACGCTGTCCAGCGCATCGATGACGAGATCAAAGCCCTTGACGATGCTCTCCGCGGTGAATTTCGTCACGGAGGTTGGCACAGGCTCTATCTCTACTCCGGGGTTTAGCTTGCGCAGTCGCTCTGCTGCAGCTTCCACCTTGACCTTGCCAATGTCGTCATCGGTGTAAAGGTGCTGCCTGTGCAAATTAGTGACTTCGATGACGTCTCTGTCGACGATGCGGAGCTTGCCGACTCCCATCGCTGTCAGTTGCGTGATGACAGGGTTGCCTATCCCGCCTGCTCCAACCACGCACACCTTGGCGCTCCTGAGCTTTTCCATGCCCTCAAAGCCAATCTCCTCAAGCATCAGCTGGCGAGAGTAGCGCTGCATGTCCTCGCTTGTCAACTCTACACCTCCCGCCACCGCCGGCAGGATGTAGACAGAGTCGCCGTCCTTTAGCTGCGCCGCCAGCCCGCCGCTAAAACGCATGTTCTTGCCGTTGATGTAGATGTTGATGAGCGACCGGGGCTTGCCGTTGTGGTCAAACACCCTGCGCTTGAAATCGTCGCCCAGCTGGTCGGATATCTTTGTAAACGCGTCCTGGAGATCATTTGCCTCTAGCGGGATCTTTTTCTCCCCCTGACCCCTGTTCAATACTGAAGGAACTACAAATTCAACCTTGGCCAATCCCATCACCTTATCATCGCAGACACTGCGGCAGCGTCCGGCTTGACAGCGTTTAGTTTCGGCAGCAGACCTATAATCGCTTCTGTCGTCTTGAGGCCGTTGCCGGTGACGTAGCAGACCACGCGCTCATCCTTCTGGATCTTGCCTTCTTCGACTAATTTCCTTAGCACGGCGACTGACACACCGCCCGCCGGCTCTGTGAATATGCCTTCCGTCTTGGCAAGTAGCAGGATGCTGTCAGCGATCTCTGCGTCGTTTGCCTCCTCTGCAATCCCATTGTACTGCTTCAGCCTCTTTAGCACATAGATGCCGTCGCCCGGGTCTCCGATTGCCAAGCTCTTTGCGATCGTTTCCGGCCGCTCTACCGGGATGACTTCGTCGCTGTTTCGCTTGAACGCGTCAACCACCGGCGCGCACCCATGCGGCTGTGCCGCTATTATCTTCATGTCCTTGACGCTGCCAATCAGCCCGAGCGAATGGAGCTCCTCAAAGCCCTTGCATATCGCGTTGAGCATCGCGCCGCTCCCCACCGGGATTACCAAGCTGTCTGGCACCTGCCAGCCAAGCTGCTCTGCCACCTCGTAGGCGAGCGTCTTTGATCCCTCGACATAGTAGGGTCTCATGTTGATGTTAACTACCCCAATGCCCTTAGAGTCGCCTATTATTGACGCGACCCTGTTTGCGTCGTCATAGGTGCCTTCGACTGACACGAACTCGGCCCCGTATGAAAGCGCCTGAGCAATCTTTACGTGCTCAATGTCAGACGGCGCAAAGATGTAGCACGGAAGGCCGGCCTTTGCCGCGTGGGCGGCCGTTGCGGAAGCAAGGTTGCCCGTCGACGCGCAGCCGACAGCCTTTAGCTTTGTTTCTTTTGCCCTTGACACCGCCACTCCGGCGGGCCTGTCCTTGAATGAAAAAGTCGGGTTGACAGAGTCGTTCTTGACAAACAGGTTCTTCAATCCGAGTCTTGCGCCCAGCTTGTCCGCGTTCTGGAGCGGGGTGAGCCCAGCGTTAAGGCTGACAACGTTGCCCTTGTCTGCAATCGGTAAGAGCTCAAAATAGCGCCAGTAGGTTTTTTCCCTTGGCTCAAAAGTATGCTTGCTAACTGACACGTCTTTGTAGAGGACGTCCAGAGGACCAAAGCAGTCTTCGCAGACGTAGCGAAACTGCGGTTCGTACTCCCTACCGCATTCCCTGCACTTTAGCGATCTAATACTTCCCATGTTTGCTGTTCTCCATCAAAACGGATGTGATTAAAACTTCGCTAATCACATTTTAGTATTACTAAACTTTTTCATGGTTATGTATTGTAATGCTTAATATCTGATTTCCTGCAAAAAATGTTGGCAATATCCGCCGATAATACAAATAATCAATGTTTTTCTGACTCTTTCAGCACGTTGTGAAAGCAAGACCTGTTGCCGGTGTGGCAGGCCGGCTTGTCAGAATCCACCATGTACAGGATAGCGTCAGAGTCGCAGTCGACCAGGATTTCGTGCACAGGCTGGACGTTGCCAGATTCTTCGCCCTTCATCCAAAGCTTGTTTCGTGAAGTGCTCCAGAACCATGCGTTGCCTGTCTTCACCGTGTTGCTCAGGGCTTCTTTGTTGGCGTAGGCCAGCATAAGGATGTCCTTGGTCTTCCTGTCCTGCACGATAACAGGGAGCAGGCCGTTCCGCCTTTCAAACTCGATGTCCTTGAGCGACTTGGCGTTCATGCGTAGCTTATAGTGGCGTGGACGGAAATAAATCTATACCACGTCGACTTCATGGAGCGTAACCAGCCCGTTATCGCCCACCATCTTTTTTATCTGTGTCAGCAGCGGCTCCAGTTTTGGTTTTTCATCGACAACTTCGATCATCATTGGCATGTTGACAGTCAGCCCTTCCAGGTGCACTGTCGATTTTCCGCGCCTGCCAAACCCGTCGACCCCGGTCCAGACAGTCGCCCCGGAAATCCCGGACTGCGCCAAAAATTCCATCAGCGCTTTTTCAAGCGGCCTGCCATCAAGCTTGTCGTTCTTTTTTATCCTGATGAGTAGAGCCCACACTTTCATGCTACATGCCTCCCTTTATTGCAAGCAGGCTGGCAACAGACCTGCCGCCGATCACCGCGCCTATAGACAGGCCGACGTTTGCTAGTATGTTGATCGCTAGGTTGCCAAACTGCCGGTTGTCTATCAGGTTGCTGGTCTCAAGTGCAAAGGACGACATTGTTGTGAGGGAGCCGCAGAACCCGATAGCTACTAACAGGCTGTACCTCGTGTCCCAGTTCCACATCACTGACAAGATTGAGAACACCCCGAGTATAAAGCTGCCAATGACGTTGACGATGAGGATGTTGACTGGGAGCGTCCCCAGAATGACCGGCGACTCGGCTATCTTGTACCTCAAGAAAGCGCCAGCTACAGCGCCTGCGGCGAGAAACACGAATTCGATTCCTTTCATTTGCCCACCATTCTCTCAATTGGTAGGCATTATCAGCACCTTTAGAAAAGGGCGGTTCTGGCTCGCGCCAAGGCTAATGCCATAGCCTGCATCAGTATTGCGGCAAGCTGGAATTAAAGTTATTGCCGGGAAATTGAGACGCAGCGCAAACCATGCAGACAGAGATATATTCCCCCTGTGCAAAGATGCTGTCAGCGAGGTGGGGAAGCCAGGTTATCCCGGCGGGCTCATAACCCGCAGAGCGGTTTCCACTTTTGCATAATTGCAGGTGGCCGTAAGTTCAAATCAACCCCTCGCTATGCTTTTTACAAACCCGGGTTTTTCCAACCCGTACCTTTGAATCGGCTTTGTAAGGTGCCGGTGTGCCTTTGGGGTCGGGACGTAAAGCCCTGCCTTGATGGCGCGCTCTTGTAGCGTCATGATCTTTGCCGCGTTCGGATCTCTGTTCTTACACCTGTCGCACTGGTAGCCCTTGTTCTTTCCTTCTGACTTCATGCGCTTGCCGCACACCTTGCATAGTGGATTTAGCATATTGTAAATTGGCGCCAGCTCTAGCACTGACAGGTACTCGACGTTTAGGATCTTGGGGTGCTTGCTCGTCCCCTTGCGCACGCCGCAGCCGATTTCAATAGAATCGCCCGGCTCGAGCTTGCTTGCTACATTGGCAAGGTTGGTAGGCTCGTAGACCGCGGCCGGCATTTCTGCTCCGGCCTGCTCTATCGTGAATATAACGTGCCCGCCTTCCATTGCAACAGGCTTGCTTTTCACCTTGCACCGTACATAGCCGGCGGTGTACGCCTTGACCTCCGCAACTCTGATCTCGTTTTGCAAATGCATGTTCGTCCCTTGGTTTGAGCGAAAAATAGTCCAGCCGTCAAGCTCTTCCTCGGGTTTGAGCCTTGGCAGGGCCGATGCGACAACCTCGGCGCTCTCCCCCCTCACCCCAAAGAACACAGGATCGGGGCCGTGGGGCGCAATCAGCACCCTCTTGTGGCTTGGGTCATAATTGTTGAACGTGTTTGGAAAAGTGTCCACGCTGAACTTGATGATCTGCTGCTCGTCCACAATCCTAGGCAGGCCACAGTTTTCCAGCTTGCGGTAGGCAATCAACTCAAAAGTATGGTCGCCATCAAGTAGGCAGCCCATCGCGCCAAGCGAGCCGACAAGCCCCTGTCCGTTTCCAAATGTGAAATACTGGACGCCAGCAGCCTTTGCCGCTTTTTCAGCCATCTGCCTGCTCATCACGTCGCACATCGCTATCGAGCTAAATTCTTGCAGCCTGCCCGGAATCCGATCGCTTTCAAGAAACGCGACTCCCGGGTTGGCCCCGCTGCCAATAGCCGAGCCTTCCTCCACTGCCTGCCTGACATAGTCGATGACCCTGCCTGCATCCGGCACTTTTAGCCGCAGGCAGACCGCGCCATTGCCCCTAGTTTTCCAAGGGATGTTGGGGTTGAGCCTGATCAATAACGGATAATCGACAACCTCGGCGCCCATCTTTTTCAGGTGCTCCGCCACCTTGAACGCAAGGTGCGTGGTGCACCGGCCCGCGCGCGAGTCAGTGTCGTCAAACGCGACGTGGAGCACCTGCATATACGACTGTCAGCGTAGTCGGTATATAGTCATAGCCGCAAGAGTTGAGAATGATTAATATTGCGCAACTGTCGACTTTTCTTTTGTCTATCTGCCCAGTTAGACTGGCTGAGAGGTACAGGCGCTTTTTAGCGTTGCACGATAAACCATGACCACTATTGGCGGTCCACCCGCTAGTATCCCTATATCGTCATGCTAATGCCCTGTCCTTTATCAGCCCATAATTTTTGCTAGAATTATATCGCTGTTATAAAATCGCCATAGGGTTTAAATAGTTTCAGCATAGATCGTTGGATAAGTGAATTAGATGCCAGTCGCAATACTTCCTGATATAGCCGAACAACACTGCATCGGCTGTGCGCTCTGTGTAGAGATTTGCACCGCTCTCGGTCCAGATGTGCTGAGAGTAAAACCAGTCGAAGGATGGAAGAGAGGTAAAGCATTCGTCTTTTATCCAGAAAGATGCATCTCCGACGGAGCATGCATTGGCGTTTGCCCAACAAAGGCAATCTTTTGGATGAGGCCGATGGATTACACTCCAGGTCAGCCAATCCCGCTGAAGAAGCACAGCCTGTTCGTAAAGGGCTGGGAAGAAGGTTAAGCCCTTCAACCGACACTTTCTTTTTTTAATTTTTATTCTTCAATAAATTATTAATACAGTACTTGCTCGTCTAATTCCATTGGTTGACTGGGACGAGCAGATCAAGGCACACCTTTTCTGGATCTGGTGCGAAGAGGAAGGCTTCCTGAAGCGCGGCAAGGAGGGCATGTTGGTAATAACAGACAGGCGCCTTGCCTTCATCAGCAAGACAGAGATGACCTGGAAGATGCACGACACCCATTCCACCCGCCAGTTCAACCGGTTCAAGAGCAAGGAAAACGTCTTCCGGCCTGCCGAAGGCTACAAGCTCGAGCACCTTGAAAAAGACCTTGACAAGAGCCCGGACAATCTGGAGATACTCTACAGCGAGATTCTGGACATCACGTCCGAGGAAAAGCGGTGGGGCACCCTTCTAAAGGTCAAGGTGAACCTCGGGGACAAGTCAAAGCTGTACAAGTTTTCGGTAGTCAAGGGGTGGGTGAAGTACCCTGCCAAGGACCCACTGGAGTTTCAGCGTATGGACTGGAGCCCCCTTATAAGCCTCGTAAAGACATCATCTGCGTAAATTTATATTGCAATCACCTGGAGCAAAGCTACCAAGACCGATTTATGGTGATAAAGACAAAGGCGTTCGTCCTGATAAACACGGATGCCGGACTGGAAAAACTTGTTCACGAAGAGATCAAGTCCCTTAACGGCGTGCAGGCAGTCTACGAACTCTATGGCGAGTACGACATGATGGCAATCGTCGAGCAGGACACGGACAAGGACGTGGCAGAGGTTGTCTCGTGGGAGCTCCGCAAGATAAAGGGCATAAAAAGCACCAACACGATGGTCGTTGCAAAGTAATAATATCGGTCAGTTTTATCCGCGCGCAGGCATTGACAAAAAAGCTGTTCGTTGTCGGGGTTGGTCCCGGCTCGCCAAGGTACCTTACCGACGCGGCCAAAGACGCCGTGCGCAAGTCGCGCTATGTTGTTGGCTACAAATATACATTGTCGACAATCGAAGGTGTCATCGACAGGAGCAGGCAAGAAGTTTTTGAAGTCACGATGAAGACGCAGGAGCAGACCTACCAAGACGTCTACAAGAAAATGAAGGATGATGAATATTGCACCGTGCCGTTCACCGGCGACGTCAACTTTTCCGAGTCTGAAGTCGTCGACAGGCTGCTGGAGATCTTTGGTGATGACAACGTTGAGATAATACCAGGCATCAGCTCTATCCAAGTGGCTGCCGCCAAGGCTAGAGTCCCTACCGACAAGGCTTTCATTGTCACGTTCCATGTCACCGGCGACATCGAGCAGAAAAAGGGCGATCTTGTGCAGGCGATAAAGCAGGGCAAGAGCGTGGTGCTTTTGCCAAGGCCGTGGCCCCGCGACCCATCAAAGCACTTCATGCAATCAGACATCGCGAAATTCCTGCGCTTGAGCGGAATCGACACAAAAAAACTGAAGGTGTCTGTTTTTGAGCACCTGACAACTGAAAAGGAAACAGTATTTGTTGGCATGGTAGCCGACCTTGAAGGCAAAGAGTTCAGCGACCTTTCGGCGATGGTGATAGACCAAACCAAGAGGCAGACGTACCTTGAATTTTAAGTTGTATGCATTTACTTGAGCGATTATGTATAACTGCAAGAAGTAATTATGAATATGACAGTTCTGTCAAGCACAAAAAGATGAATAATTTGAGCGTGGACATGAATAATTTTTGAAGCTAATTAATAGGACAACATTCTGCTAAATCGACTAACGCGGAACTCTCCTGAAAACCATGAGGTGTAACTTGACTAAATTTCTATCCGATTACTCTCTTGCGCCTCCCAAGCTTTGGTTCTAACATTTATCCACCTTACACCCTTGCCAGTTGCAATCTCGGATCTCGAATTATTATACTTCAACAATAACTGTAAGGCCGCTATTCTTTGTCTGGGGTCTATCTTTTCATTATTGGCTATTTGCCATAGCTCCTTCGAACCAGCTTCAATCACATTCAACTCCTTTAATTTTTGTTCTATTACCAATTGTGCATATTTTTCTCTTGTAGAGCAAAAGTCATCTTTTTCATAACATAGATCTCTGTGCACTGTAGGCTGTGATACTTTTTGCATGGATGCTATTTGCATTTGGGAATAACCCTGTGAACTCAGTATCCATGCATTGTGTCTTCGCTCTTCTTTATCCAGCTCCGATTTTCTAATCCTTTTTCGCTTGATTCTGCTATCTCCTACAAAGTTTCTCGCTATTGCAGTGCTACAATCGGGATCACTAGGTTCTTTTGCCTTGCGGCAAGTCAGCAACGCGTCCTTATCTAAAGGCGATTCTTCCATTTTTAATAGTAATACAAATTATAATTATTTTAGTGTTTTGGTATGTTTCTTCAACTATATAGGTTACAATATTAATGATTATCAAAAACCTATATAGGTTGAAATAGATTCTATTGAGGCATGTCAAAAGCTATAACAAATGACTTTAAATATTAAATCACGCTTGTTTTTTTCATGTCAATAGACAAGTCTGTTGGCATGGAAGGCAAGGGCACGGTCAAATACTGTGTCGAATGTGGCGCCAAGCTGCCCAAGTCTGAACGCGTCTGCCCCGCCTGCGGCGAGAGCCAGAACTAATTCTCCCCTTTTTGTTGTTGCAACCCTTAAAATGATGCTAGACGGCAGTTAATGCATGAGCGAAGTCAAATATCCTGTCTCCCAGACATACACCGTGCTTGACGGATACGACATTTACCGGAGCAGCAACCTGATAGTTGCACTTGTAGTCGTGCAGAGCCAGTTCGGCAAAGATCTTAGGCTTTACAGGTGGATGAAAAGAAACGATCAATGGAAGGTCGACCTCTGCAGGATGGGAGTCGGCAAGTGGAAGTGGAACGAGATAGCGACAAAGGCTGGCGAGTTTATCGAGAAGTACGGCTTGAAGGGTCAGCAGGCGCCGCCAGAAGAATGATCACGCGCCTAAGCTGTTGCCAAGACCGCCCAGCTGCTGTATGAGCTGCCATTCTATCACCGCGCCGGCAAGGAGAATTGCTGCAACTATCCCGATCTCGATAAAGGTGGGGACAAGGGTGTTGTGGAAAAACGGCCGCCCGTTGCCTTGGCGCCAGGGCTTGTCCTTTACTAGGCGGAAAATCAGCATGCCACTCCTTGACATGGCGATGCCGTAGGCGATCACTTCCAAGATTCCAAAGGGCGTGATGAGGATTGCCAACGGTGGGATGCGGCTAAGCGCTGGCGACGCGTTTGCGATGGCGCTAAAGACGTTGCCGGTGGCAAAGCCGGAAAACATCCCAAGGGCAGCACCGGCAGCCGGGATAAACATTGCGAGCGCAATCCTCACGTTGTTGAAGAATATCCCGTTCTGGTCTATGCCCCCTATCTGATCCATAAAGTCGCGCCTTACCTGCGCGGCCTCTTCGTTAGTCATCGGGACAGCCGCGCCGGCGGAATAGGCGATGAGAAAGGCAGCCGCGCCAAACGCAAGGTAGAGTAGGCGCCGCTTGATCTTAAAACGCAATACGGGGTAGTTGCATGATATTGTATAATTAGTTTTGTCATCTTGCAATTTGCAAGCTTGTCTTTTTATTCATGCTGCGCATAACAATAGGCGGTGAATCCGGCCGGAACAATAACAGGAGCAGCCAGCGCGCTATTGCCGCAGTTCTTTAGCATCGGAAACGATCCGCTTGACTTTGTGGTTCAGGACATCGCGGTGATAATGATAGTCGCGGCCGTGATGCTTGCGATCACCTACAAGCTAAAGCAGCCGATGGTTATAGGTTACATCGCTGCCGGCATGATAATCGGTCCCTTCACCCCGCCTTTCAGCCTTGTCAGGAGCCCTGAAACCCTGAACCTCTTTGCAGAGCTTGGCATAATCATGCTACTCTTTGTCACCGGCACAGAGTTCCCGATAGCGAAATTACGCTCCGTAGGCAGGATCTCTATAGTTACCGCGCTTGCAGAGTCCATAGGCACGCTCCTTATAGTGTTCTTTATCGCCCAGAACCTTGGCTTTGCTTTCTACGACGCGCTCTTTTTGGCGCTTGCGCTCTCTGTCACGAGCACCGTCATAACGATAAGGATCCTCGAAGATGTCGGGCTGATACGGGACAAGTCTTCCACCCTCATCCTTGGCATACTGATAGTCGAGGACATCATCGCAATCAGCGGCCTTGGCATATTGCAGTCAGTAGCGGCGGCCGGGGGCACCGTGTCGCTCGTGAGCATTGCTGTCACGCTTGGGATCGTCGGTGGCTTTATCGGAGGCATTATAGTTATTGGCTCGAAATTCGTGCCAAAGCTGATAGACAGGGCCGGCAGGACAAACGACTATGCCCTGCTCCTGATAACAATCCTCAGCCTCGCTTTTGGCCTATCGTTCCTTGCAAATGGCCTTGGAATGTCGGTGGTCATTGGCGCGTTCCTTGCTGGCGTACTAGTCGCCGAGAGCAAGAGCGCGGCAGTTGCAAGGATAATCACGATACCACTCAGGGACATGTTTGCGGCATTGTTCTTCATATCGATAGGCGCGCTGATGGATGTCCGGCTCCTGCCAGTGTTCATAGTCCCGGCAATAATCCTCATACTGACGTCCTTTGCCTCAAAGCTCCTTATAGTGACAGGCATGCTGGTCAGGGCAAAATATGACAACACCACCGCGCTCAGAGCCGGGCTTGGGATTTCTGCAACAAAAGGCGAGCTGTCGCTGGTGGTTGCAAAGGGCGGCCAGGACGTGGGCGCAATCTCTTCGGCGATCCTGCCAATCCTTGGCGTTATAACGATCGTGACGACTTTTATGGGTCCCTTCATCATCAGGGTTGGGAGCAGGTTCAAGCTGGCAGAGCCGACAGAAGATTCCGGGGAAAGCAAGGAATCATGATTTCTTTCTGCACAAAAGTGCAACAATTGACGACCCGGCAAAAGTAGCAGACCAGTAGAGCCACAGATCGCCAATCGCCCCGGAGAAAAGTGCCGGTGCAAGCGACCGAGCAGGGTTCATCGACGCACCGGAAATAAATGAAAAGAAGAATATGTCAAGCCCCACCATGCCGCCTATCGCTATCCCGCTAAAGCCCTTGAGCCCCTTTGTATAAACTACTGCTATTATCACGGCCATCAAAAAGGCGGTGACCAACACCTCAACTCCGAATATGAGAGGGATCGGAAACGAGTAGTTGGGCGCGTTTGCGCCAAGGTTCGCTTCATTTCCTATAGCAAACAGCACAACCAGACTTGCGAGCAACGCGCCTCCGATCTCTGCGCCAAAGTAGACTGGCAGCTGGCGTTTATTGATGTGACCTGTAATCAAGAAGCCAACAGTCACTGCGGGGTTAAAATGAGCCATTGAAACCCTGCCAAAGGCATAGACCATCATGGCGACGCCGGCAAAAGGCGCAAAAGCCACAAAGGGCAAGCCGAGGACGCCGCCCATCTTGGCATCTATAACTACAGAGCCAGTAGCAAACAGCACGACCACGAAGGTGCCGGCCAGCTCGGCTAAAAATATCCGCTGGTTAGACGTCAGCTTCTTGCTTGAGGCTTTCTGCAAGTTCCTTTACCTTTCTTTCAATCTGGTCCCTTATTTCGCGCACGCTTTCTATCGGCCTGCCCTTTGGGTCTTGTATGCTCCAGTCAATATGGTTATTCAGGAACAGCAGCGGGCAGTCGGACCTGTCCATGCATCCCATGTTTATTGCCTTGGCAGAATTTCTAATCATGTCGTCAGTGATTATTTTTAACTTTTGCCTGCTAATGTCGATACCAATTTCCTTCATTGCCTGCACTGCAAGCGGGTTTATCTCTCCGGCCGGCGTTGTGCCGGCGCTGACTGCATGATAGCCCTTTGGTGCGCATTTGTTGAAAAAGCCCTCTGCCATCTGGCTCCTGCCGGCATTTTCCACGCAGACAAAAAGGATGATCTTTTCTTTCTGCAACTTATGTCACTCTAGCAACAGCAACAACATTTGCATGTTCCGTCCGGCCAGCTGTCGTCTTTGCTGCAACATTTTATTTCAGGCTGTTTTTCTTCCATGCCATTGCTTTACTAAGGAAACTATTTAAGTTATCAAGATGCAAAATTTACAGTTGGTGTAAAGATGGAAACCAAGATCCCAGTCATCCAGAACTGCAACTTTGCCGGCTACGACCCGTCTTCTCTTATGGCCGAGACTGCCAAGATAAGGAAGATTATAACAAAAAGAGGCACGCTTGAAATCCTGATACCGCTATGCTGCTCCACCGAGCCTGTCAGGTACAAGCAGTTCCGGCAGGCGCTCAAGGGCATCAGCAGCAAGACCCTTGCAAGCCGGCTGAAGGAGCTCGAAAAAGGTGGCATCTTGGAGAGGCACGCTTTTAGCGAGATCCCGCCGCGGGTGGAATACCGGCTGACAGGCAAGGGGCAGGAGCTTGTCGAGTCGATCATGTACCTGCTGCAGTGGATGCAGAAATGGTCAAAATAAAATACTGTGCAGCAGGGCAATGACCGGAAATGCCTATGAAAATAAGCTGCTTATCCGTGGTATGATCTTGTTGAGAATTATCGGCTCGTGATCTACACTCGTGTCAAAGGACGCCATAAAAATATGCGTGATATTCGATGACTGCCTTATGGGTATCGTTGCCCTTTTGACATTCTTGTACAGCGCGTAGGCGTATATGGTCTCGCCGAATTTAGACTCCATGGCAGTACGCGTATTCATTTTTGTGAACGAATTGAGGACAGAGGCTTCGCTTTCTTCCTTGGTGGCCAATGGCTTTAGGCCTTTTCTGTACGCATAGCCAACGAGCCTGCCACTTTTGCTCGCCAATCCTGCAAACCTGATCCCCTTGTCAAGATCCAGCACCCAATAGCAAAAATCATTCATGCTGCCCTCCATGTCTATGCGTAATTATACCGTCAATTCTTAAGTTTCTTGTTTGGTTTTGCATGCAACGAAGGCTATCAACAGAGATTGATGGTGTAGCCCCACAGCGTCATCAATTCTGCTGCTGGAGTTTCCAGTCAACCTCGACAAGCGGCATTGATTCTGCAGCGCCAGAGAAAAACCATTCCAACATACATCATGTAGGATCATGGAGTCTATTGGTTGAACTTGGGCAACCTAAATCAAGCTCGCTTGGAAAGTTGTGTTGATGGCAGAGACTTGGTGCAGGGTTTGCGGAAGAGATCTGAAGGTCATGGCCGTATGCGTCAGCTGCGGCAAGGCGATACTTTTCGGGTGCCCAAACTGCTCGACATTTTCAGACACACAGGTGCACGTCGGCTGCCTTTACCAGCTGTCAGTACAGGAATGATGCTATTTTTTCATGTACCTGACAAACGCCAAGTAAAGCTGCTTTCTATTGGCAGCCTCTTTTTTAGCAAGCTGGCTATTTTTGATGCTGTTGAGATATTCTATTGTCACGTCGCTGTCGTGCACTGCGCCAAGGAGGTCCTGCACCTCCTCCAGATCTTTGCCGCGTATAGCCTTGGCATATTCTCTCTTGCTATCTGCCGACGCTGCCTCAAGGATGTAGCGCAGCTTCTTGCAGTCCTTTCTCAACCTGTGGAGCTCTTTCACCTTGCTGCTGTCAGACAGCACTACCGGGAGCAGCTCTTTTATGATGCCAGCAAGCTTGCCTGTCAGCCTGTCAATCCTTGATCCGAGTTTGTCATCTTGTATGCCATAGACTTTCATTGGCGCTGCTCGTTTCAAAGACTTTGCCAGCCTGAGCGCCCTTGCCAGCTCCGCCTTTCTCTTTCTTTTCAGAGCATCGCCAACGTTAGAAGCATGAAGAGCTGTCAGCCTGCTGCTTATCATGTCATAGTCGCGCATCTTGCTGTTGGCCTTGAAAAATTCCCTGTATTTTTCCATCTTCAGGCGGTTCTTTTTGCGCATCTTTTTGGGAAGCAACGAAAACGTGGCGTCCAGCCTGCGGAGCGCGGTCCTTACGCCCCGGATGTTTTTTTCATTATCCGGGTCCTTGATGTAGACATTAAGCCTCTTGCCAACCAGCTTCAGGTTGTGGCGAAAATTTTGCTCAAACGCCGTCTTTGCCATAGTCTCATGCCCTAATGGGAGCGGAGGAAATCGTCGATCCTTTTTTGCAGGTCCACGTTTATTTCCTGGACCGGCCTGTTGCCGTTTACCAAGACCAGGTTGTATCGCTTTTGCATGCTGCGGAATTCTCTGGCAATAAGGTGCTGGTAGGCGATGAACGAGTCGTACATGTCGTCGGAAAGCCCGAGGTCGGCGCCTGATTCGTAGTAGTCAAGGAACGTGTTCTTCTGGAATACCCTGTGCACGAGCTCTTCAGGGGCGACATCAAGGTAAAAGATCAGGTCCGGCACTATGGCAAACCCGAACAGCTGGTGCGACCACTTTTTGCTGATGCCCCTGACAGCGTCCCTCGCCATCAGCGTGTAGACGTACCGGTCGGCCAGCACGATGTAGCCTGCGCGCAGCGCCGGGATTATCTTGTTTTCAAGCTGGTCTGCAAAGTCGGCGGCGTAAAAGAGGCTCATTGTCCTCCGCCCCAGCATGTGCTCTTTTTTTGCCTCCATGATGCCCTCGCCCACCAGCTCGGATCGCCGGAGGCCGGTGTTGAGCACCGCGTGGCCGTCAGCTTCAAGCTTGGCAGTTATCAGCCCGATCTGCGTGCTCCTGCCAGACGCATCCGGCCCTTCGATGACTATGAGCCTGCCCTTGACCTCCGTGTCCTGCAAGTAGGGTATGCCCTTGCCGTAGTACCTGATCGGCCTAGCCTCGTTTCTGATTCTTGCTGCCCTCATTTTGCAACCGCCCTCTGGTTTCTTTGCCGCGGGAGCATCTCCATCACTTTCTGCCTGACATGCTTTTGCTGCTCCTCAATGTCCACCGTGCCGTCGATGACTGTGAACCCTTCTTTTTCCACCATTGACTCGTACTGCTCCACTATCCTTCCCTGAAAAATGCGGTAACTTTCGTACGGGTCGTTGCTAAGGTTCAGGTCCATGCCAGCTTCATAGTACTTTAGCTTTGGTCTGTTTTTCACTATTCTGTCAAACGAGATCTCTACTGGGACTCTGAAGTAAAACGCGAGGTCAGGCTTGACTGCAAACCCGTAGACGTGGCGCACCCATTCGGGGCTGCATCCCCTGACGACATCCCTTGCAAATGCGGTATAGATGTACCTGTCTGCAAGGACGACGTAGCCGGCGCGCAGCAGCGGCAGGATGTTCCTTTCATATCTTGCCGCAAAGTCAGTCGCATGGAGCAGGCTGAACGTGGTAGGGGTGAGCAGGTTTCTTTTCTTGCCCTTTGATATTATCTCCTTGACCTGCTCTGACGAATTCCATTCCGTGAAAAACACCGGCACGCCTGCGTAGCGCAGCCACTTTTCAAGCAGCCTGATCTGCGTGGATTTGCCGGAGCCGTCCACGCCCTCCACTATGATAAGCTTGCCCTCTGCTTTGGTGCTCTTCATCATGCGGCCACCTTCTCCTTGGCCAGGGCCTGCGCGCCTGATTCAATGGAGCAGTCAACTGAAACATCAAATGCCCGCTCGAAATTCTTTATCGCGCTTTTGAGCAATATTGACGGGATGAACTGCCTTGGAGGAGGCATTATCTTCATGTCTATCTTCTTGCCCTTGATGCACAGCCTGGCATTTGTCTTTGCCCTCTCTAGTATGGCCGACAGCGCAAGGCACGCAGATATCTTTTCAATCGACTTTTTGTTCTGGGGCTCCAGTATCGACCTGTAGCGGGAAAAGAGCAAGTCGGCCGCCTTCTCCTTCTTTGTATGCACTATTGAAAGCGCCAAAATCAACTGCTCCCTGTGACTCAAGAACGCGCTGTCCTCGTCCATCATCATGTAGAAAAGGTTGTTCAGGTTGGTCACCGGGGGCAGATCGGAAGCCTGCTTGATGGCGTGCGTCAGGATCATCTTTTCCTTTTCGCGAAGGAGGCCGGCAGATACCAGCGGTCTTACCAGCGTGACTGTGTTCTGCGGCAGTATTTCTATCTGGCAGGCAAACGTCACAAACGCCTTGGCCTTTTCGTTGCTGATGCTGCCGCGATAAAACATCTTTGGGTCGCGGACAAACACAGACAGTATCCCTTCGCGCAGGCCCTGCGCGCTCACCACCACACGCTCAAAGTCGAACTTTTTCATGAGCATCCTGATGATGACAGAGCCGGCGGTGATCGTGTCGATTCTGTTGCTCCCGATGGCCTCTATTTCTGCCAGCTCGTCCGCGTCCATCGCGTAGAATTCTTCTGAAATGGAAGACACCGATTGATAGTCAAGCCGGTAATTGTGGACCTTGTCAAACTCGTATTCCCTCAACTGCTGGTCGTACCTTACCATCGCCCTCAGCGTGCCTCCGACCCCTACAAGCGTGGTGTCCGGGCTCAGGTCAAGCTCCTTTCTGTCCGGCAGGGCGTCAAGGACGTGCTCTTCCATCTCGCTGTAGTCTTTTTTTGAAAACGTGCCGTTCTTTTTACCGAACAGCTGCGTCAGCCTGAGCGCGCCAAGGGGGTACGACTTGATCTTTTTTATGCCATAGTTTTCAGTGTACACCAGCTCCAGGCTGCCGCCGCCAAGGTCAAAAAAGAGCGAGGTCGGGATGCAGGTTGACTCTAGTGCACCGATGTAAGAGTAGAGCCCTTCCTCCTGCCCCGACAGCACCTTGAACTGAAAGCCAGTCTGGCTGTAAACCTGCTTCAGGAAATCCTGCCTGTTGCCAGCTTCCCTGACGGCGCTTGTGGCCACCGGCAGGACGTGCCTTATTGAATCGAAATTAATGACGTCATGAAACATCAGCAGCGCGTCGATGGTGCGCTTGATGGGCTCTTTTCCAAGGTAGCCTGTCTTGTGCAAGCCCTCGCCAAGCTTGACCTTGACACCTTCCTGCTGGTAGGCCTTGAAGGTGCCGTCCTTTTTTATGTCATAGTTGACCAGCTTCACTGAGTTAAAGCCAAGGTCTATCACCGATACTTTCATGAGGCAGCTGCTGCAAGTTGCAACCGCCTCGATAATAATATTATCTATATAGATCGCTTTTATCTTGCACCGTAGTCATGCGTATGAAATGGAGCCGGCCAGATTTTTTGAAGGCGTCTTTAGCTTGGGAAATCTGGGGTTCATATCCTCCAGATTTTCGCAGACTGATTTTGCAATCAGGTAGTCCCTGTACGGCCGCTCATCAACTGGAACGATATGCCAAGGAACTGTGCAGTGGTTGATGATGTATCCATACCACTGCATGTACCTATCCCAGAGCTCTGCTTCTTTCCAGTCGTCAGGGTTATGCTTCCACTGCTTTGACGGGTCGTCTATCCGCTCCTGCAGATGTTTCTTCTGCTCCTTTTGCGAAGTATGTAGATAGAACTTCAAAACTCTGGTGTTATTCTGGCGCTCTAGCAGTTTCTCAAATTCGTTGATAAATTCCATGCGCTCTCTTGCCTCGCGCTTGGAAATGGTATTGTGCACGCTATCGGTCACTACGTCCTCGTAGTACGACCTGACAAAGACGTGTATCATGCCCTTTGCAGGGCAGACTTTATGCGCGCGCCAGAGAAAATCGTGGGCAGCCTCTTCTTCACTCGGTTTTTTGAATGAATGAACTTGGAGCCACGACGGGTTGCAGCAGGAAAACACATTTCTTACAGCGCCGTCCTTGCCGCTTGCGTCCATTCCCTGCAGAATGACAAGGAGCGCCTGCTTTTTCTCTGCGTACAGGGCCGCTTGTAGTTCTATTATGCGCTCAACCCACTTGCGCGTCTTTGCAGTAATCTCTTTTGTTATAGGCTCGCCGGGCTTTGTAGAAATCTGCGATAGTAGAATTTTCTTGGGCACACCTTTACTATTTTTTCAATATTTATAACAGCTCACTTGGCAATCTTTTTGAGGTGCTTCGGAGTCAACAGCCACCTCAGATCGCCCCTTATTCTGGGCTGTAACGATGTCACGCCTAATTTTGCTAGACCCGCCTTTTTCAGCACGACGCTGCCGGCGACGCCAAAGGCGATTTCGCCTATCATGGCGCTAAGGTAAGGCTCGTGGCCCACCACCAAGACTGACGATTCTTGCTTGAACTGCGACAGCCTGCGGTACAGCTCTTGCCTCTTTCCTTCCGGCTTGAGCTCGTTCCATTCCTCCATTGTGCCCTTTTTTACCTTGAGCGCCTTGGCAACAATTTCCGCAGTCTGGCTGGCGCGCTTTAAGGGGCTTGTGGCGATAAAGTCAAGCTTGACATCCAGCTTTGAGAGCGTCGTTGCCACCAACTCGACTTCCTCCCTGCCGGCTACCGTAAGGGCGCGCTCGGAATCCTTGCTTCCGGCCTGAAGCCTCTTGCCAGCTTCGCCATGCCGCAGCACATAAAGTTCCACGAAGGCAAATGCTGCCATTAACGATATATCAAATTATCTTGAGCCTTTTTGAAAACGACATTTCGATGCCTGCACACGAACCAAGCTTGATCCTCTATTGCTCGTCTTTCCCAAGCGGGATCAGGGAGATGTCGCCAGCACATGCCGGGCAGGCGCGCTGATCTCTGAAGTCTAAAATGGTTGCGCACCAAAAGCATGATTCGCAGAGTGCAAAGCTATATCCAAGAATTTCTGGGTTCTTTATCAAGTCGACAGTTTGCATTTTCATGATAGGTATGGGCTTTTGAATTGATATCCATTGTCCACATTTACTATGTAGATCTATGTATTGCCAATATTCTATGCCGCATCCCAGTTTGTTGCACAAAAAGCGGTCTAACTAGATTCCAACATGGTAACAACAACCTAGACTATTATTCCACTGAACTTAAATAATATTTTGAGCACCTTGAATTATGAAGAAGCATTGCGACAACTGCTCAGCTGAACTTGCTAAATTTTCATTGTTCAGTCCAGCCAAGAAAATCTATCGATTCAATAACGCTATCCTGTGTCTGGACTGCTTTAGAAAAATTAGTGCTCGTGAGCAGCTAGAAGCCTGAATCTACTTATAGACTGGCTTTCCTTCAGAGGTATACCTCTTTTCTGAAGGAGCTTGCTCGTTTCGAGTCTCTTCTGCAGTATGTTCCTTGATTTCCTCTACGACCTGATCCTTCTTTCCTCGTAGTTTATCTAGGAATCCCATATCATCTATTAAATGACATTGGCTAAAAACGGTTCTTTTCTAATTTAGCTCACAGAATGCCATAAATCTTAGTCAGTGACAGATGCAATGTGGCGTATGCAGGCATGGGTGAACAAATACGCTAGCGTCAATCAACGGAACAAAAGTGTATTATAGCGATATTGGAAAAACGGACTCGCCGCCTATCGTGCTGGTGCACGGATTTCCATTTAGCTCAGAGATGTGGAAGGGGCAGATGCAAATACTACAAGAAAAGAATCTGCGTATTATTACATATGATCTCCGGGGACACGGACAGAGCGAAGTTGGTGACGGACAGTACAGCATCGAGCTCTTTGTTGACGATTTAATGGCACTACTGGATTACCTAAAGATAACAAAGACAATGCTTTGCGGCTTTTCCATGGGCGGTTACATAGCCTTAAGGGCAATTGAAAGAAATCCAGATCGTTTCAATGCCCTGATCTTGTGCGACACAATGTCAGCCGCTGACTCTAACGAGGCCAAGATCAGGCGCGCCAACTCTGTCAAGACAGTCAAGAAGGAAGGAGTCGAGCGTTATGCAGAAGGGTTCTTGAAGGCGGTGTTTGCTCCTCAAACTTTTGACGCCAAGCCCGATATTATTGATGAAATAAGGAGGATCATTCTGTCAAATTCTCCACTTGGCATATGCGGGGCATTGCTTGCCATGGCAGGGAGAACCGATACTACGGAAGCACTAGCCAAAATCAGTGTCCCGGCGCTTATTCTGGTGGGCGAACACGATGCAGTCACCCCTCCTGGCGCAGCAAATGCCATGCATGATAGAATCCAAAATTCCAAATTGCATCTGATTAAAGGTGCCGGCCACATGAGTAACTTGGAAAATGCAGCCATGTTCAACGAGCGCGTCGCTGAATTTCTGGATGGAATCGGCTAGGATTTCTTACTTAGCAAGTCCAAAAGCTCCCGGTTGACCTGATCCGCATGGGTCCAGTTCAAGCCGTGCGGTCCGCCCTCGATCACCACCAGCCGGCTCCCTTTTACAAGCTCTTGCGTGCGCTTTCCTGTCGAGTCGATTGGAAGTATCCTGTCTGCATCGCCGTGTACAACTAGCGTCGGCACGTCAATCCGCGCGAGGTCTTCACGAAAGTCAGTCAGCCATGCAGAAACGCAATCCAGAGTGCCCTTGGGCGAAGCGCCGGCTCCCACGTTCCAGCTGAACTGAACCACCTGTTCGCTTACGAGCTTGCCACCAAGTACATCAACATTGTAGAAATTGGCAAAAAAGCCGGCAAGAAACGCAAGCCGATCCGCAGCTATTCCAGCCTTGATCCCATCAAATGCACTGCCATCCACTCCACTTGGATTGTCGGGAGTTTTTAGGAGGAATGGTGGAATGGCCGCAAGAAACGCTGCTTTTTTTACGCGCTCTGAGCCATACCTGCCCAGATAGCGGGCTACTTCGCCACCGCCCATGGAAAAGCCGACCAGCGCGACCTCTCGCAGATCGAGTTTTGTGATGAGCTTGTGCAGATCCCCGGCAAGAGTGTCGTAGTCATAGCCAGAGGTCGGCTTGCTAGAATCGCCAAATCCCCTGCGGTCATAAGTGATGACCCTGTAACCCGCTGCCAGCAGGACTGGCACTTGCTTCTCCCAAGATCGGCCGCTCAGCGGCCAGCCGTGGATAAGGATGACCGGCTTGCCAGAGCCATGATCCTCGTAGTATAGATCGATGCTGCCAGAGTTTTCCTGACTGACATTAACGTATGGCATCGAAAATCTCCTTTATTGAAAACCACATGCCAAACTGGAGAACTGACATATTCTACTACTGTAAGCTCTGCACTTAAGCATACCTCTCTGCCAAAGTTATTGTTTCAAGCGAAAAGGATTAAGGCAAAAGATGATAATGGAAAACTGTGACTCAGTATGGTATCTGACCTTCATACATTGCCGAAAATAGTTCCTGCTCCCAATGGACCGCTTTACCTGATAAACGATAGCACACAAGTTGTAGCAAATATCGAAGATGCAAACGGCCAGCCAATCAAGGCTGTAATGAAGGTAGCGTTGTGCAGATGCGGAGGTTCAAAGAACAAACCGCTCTGCGATGGCACCCACGCTGCGCTGAAATTTTCAAGCAAAAACGATGACACCGATGGATCAGTACCACCTGACAAAAGGAAAAACTATGCTGGAAAAAATGGCATAACAGTGCATGATAACCGGAGGATTTGCTCGCATTCTGCCGAATGCCTACGCAACCTTGAGTCAGTCTTTCGCCTAGACGAGCTCCCGTGGATTAATCCCGACGGCGGCGAAGTACCAAAGATCATCGAAACTGTACGCAAGTGCCCATCAGGCGCGCTCTCTTATTCAATCGATGGAGTGGAATACAGGGATGATAAAACCAGAGCACCAAAAGTTATTGTAAGCAAGAACGGACCTTATCATGTTACAGATGGCATTGAACTTGCAGGGGTAGAGAACTGGGCAGAAGGAGCCTCTAAAGAGCACTATGCCTTGTGCAGGTGCGGGGCATCCAAGAACAAGCCCTTTTGCGATGGGATGCATCTAAGGATCAAGTTTACAGATAGTTTGAAAATTGATGAATAAAATGGGCCTGCCCCCAGTCAATCACCGGCAGGTGTTTGAGGAGGGCTAGTGAACATGGCTATAGGTCTAGGCCCATTGTGAGGTCAGACGAATACCCACTTAACACTGCCAAGAGTCTGATTTATTCTCCTCGAATGTGAAATCAGTAGATCTATTGATTCTCATTTCATCACTATAGACTCCTTCGAGTTAGGTTATAGCGGATTTGGTCGTATGAGACAATGATGAATCCTAAGAATAGGACTGATGCGTCAGCAACAAATCGCGATTCTTTATCTACAGCTTTTGATAGGACCATGATCAGGTCGCAACAGCGACGGTGCGCGTGCGACGAATGTAAAGGGCTAATTGACGTCTTGAACGATATTGAAGATGAAACTACCAATAATTTTGCACTGGAAAGATTAAAGAACGAAGAATTGGCGCGCCTTAACTACGCTTGACGATAAGCTTATTCCTGAATTGCCATTTTGCAGGACCGCCCAAGATGCCATGTCGCATATTAGTCACTTGCAGAATGAATAGCAGTCTTGTCTCATGAACGATTATATAATTGAGGACCAAGCTGGCGTATGCTAAAGTGGGG
>Ga0070741_10004888_pt1 | contig 30688 bp, 27 predicted proteins | sample Coa_R1_4_FD_66440 | JGI IMG/M metagenome (GOLD analysis project Ga0070741, IMG submission 66440) | Surface soil microbial communities from Centralia Pennsylvania, which are recovering from an underground coalmine fire - Coalmine... | ecosystem: Environmental > Terrestrial > Soil > Unclassified ... | reverse complement strand
CAGAATTGGAAGAACGTTCTACTCGGCATTGCCATCCTCGTCGGCATTTTGGTCGTGTCGCTTAAAATTAGTCGGTTTGTTCGCGCTCCCGCAGGGGACCCCATTGCAGTTGTATTAGCCGCTTCTATTTCAATGATTGTGACTGATGCACTGGAAGCGCCCAATCAAAGGTCGCGATCTCGGTACCTGGGCAAGAACGTTTGAGGGTAGCCGCGTCGAGAGCAAATATGCGGGTGTAGCAGTGTCTTTGGGTTCGATGCGAGCCATAGAGGGTTCCTCCTTGTCTCGCAAAAGATGCACCCTTCACGCACACTGCCACATCGACTAGCCATGAATCTGGTCGGAGTCCGAAACAGTCTGAGGTTGGTTCACCTTTGGCGCTTAGGAGCGCTAGGCATTCCGTGGTAGCGTTAGCACGAATGTGGACGAATGGCGGGAGTGTTTCGCCTGAATTGGTGTGTTAAAGGGGCGAGTCCCTCAAATCAATCTCTGCTGGTGGTTCAGCCAGCATTTGGCCCCTCCTCTAAACCGCCACCATCTGATTCACAAGTAGTTCCTTCACAATCTCTTTCACGGTTCGTGGAAATCCCTCGGCAAATTCCTTCAACTTGTGGTGGTTCAGGAATTGAATATTAAGTTCATCGAGCGGTGTCGGCAGTCCCTCTTGCCGATTCAAGTAGATCAAATCGAGCAGCGCCTTCTCCGGCAACGCGATCTGGTACGTGCGATAGCGAGTCTGCTTTTGTTCGAAACCCCAGTAGAGATCTTTCGAAATCTTTCTGTACGAGATCGTGAGTGAGGGAGTACGAAAGGTTTTTGGATACCCAGTCGTCACACAAGTGAGAATGGCAGGGCTCTGAGTTGTTATCCCTTGGTCCACTAGTGCCGATTCGAGAGACACGTACGACTCCGGGCGCAGAACGTTTACAAGGTCACGCGGTGAAAAATGTTGATTCAGCCGGTTGATATAGACCTTGTTAGAGACGTGCTCCACCAGTCCGCGAGTCTCGTACCTGTGCAGGGTATTGCGGGCTGTTATCTCGCCAATATTGTAGCGGCAAGCTAGATCATCCAATCGAAGCAGACTGCTGGTTCGCGCTTCGTCAGCCAGGATAGTTGTCCAATTCATATGCCTCCTAGAGCCAGTCTGTGAAAACCATTTCGAGGGAAGATCGCAGGGTTTCGAAATCTTCTTCAGCCAATTCCTTAAATAACTTTTCCGGCAAGACTGGCCGGAGTTCGGCTGTGCAGAGTTTCACGTCAATTCGAGCGATTCTTTTGCGGATCAATTCCGAATCGAGTTCATGTATTTGAATGAAGTCGTCAAGATGGGCTTTAAGATTTTCTCCCAGCCTCGCCCCTCTTGCGAGGAGGATGTTGATATCAAAAGCGTCTCGCGACTTTATAATCCGGCGTTCAAGAAAGGTCTCGCATTTCTGAAACAACAACGCGTCGGCGCTCGGGGTAACCACGATCTTTTGATCGGAGTCAGCGATCTCCTTCCGAACCTCCTCAGACTTCAAGACTGTGCCCCCAATTCGTGTGAGGTCGACGCTGAACAATCTTCTCTCGTTTGATTTGACCCAAATCTTAATGAGGTCCTCTTTGCCAGAACCGGATTGGAACTCTAGTTTGCCCAGCCCAAAAATCTCGCCCAGAGGCTGAGTCCTAGCCTCGATCACTTTGGTGAGGTCTGAAACCGCAGGTAGGTCTTCAGTCTTGGCCAGAAGATCCAGGTCACGAGAAAGGCGAGGACTGTCGTAGAACAAAACCAGGGTCGCACCCCCGAACAGAACAAAACTGTCAGGAAACGCAAAAAAGAGCCCGGAAGCGCATTCCTCAAGTAAGACCAGAATCTCAGCTTCACTGTGCTGAAAACCGCGCTTTGTGTAACGCTCGACCCGCTCCTGTACAGTCACGTTCGCATAATAAACCATATATATGGCATTTTGCAATCATAATGTGGTTTATGCTTACGATTGACACGTTATTTAGTTACTGTTGCAAACATGATGGATTCTTTTCGGATCCGTGGGGGTCATCCAGCACGGATTGCTAAGGGCGAATATAAACCGAACATGCTATCCTCTCGCTCGTGGTGCCGCGAACCTGCAAGGTGTCGGTTCGGGATATGGGAAATGTCGAACACTCGGTTGATGTCACTGCAGAAACCCCGTATGAAGCAGTTGCCTCGGCGCTCGCAACTTTTGCAACAGCAGGCGTGGGTTGGCAAGCTCCCGCAGGGGCTCAATACCGTAAGCGTCCCAGGTGCGCAGCCACCCGTAAAGCACGAAGTCAAGATGCAGGACTTTCTTTCGAGCCTTGGACGAACGGGAGGATCGCCGGCTGAGATGATGCTTCGGAAGAGGGTGGCCAAGTTGATGGGCAGAGAATCAACTCGAACAGCTTAGTCACTTTTACGTTGGTTGACAGTTTCTTTGGATAAAATGTCGACCGCAAAATATAGATGATGGTCGGAACCCACAGAGCGGAACCCAGCGCCAAGGAAATGAAGAAGGGGATGGAGGAGATGAAGAAGCAGCAGCTGGCTAGGGCAGTCGCGCTCTCTGACGATCCTTCATTCGAAAAGCACCGCCTGTGCCAGACCCTCTTCTGGTTTGGGAAAGTTGCTCAACCCCACGCCGACGAGCCGGTATTGCTGTTGCGGCGTGAGATTGACGTTTTCTCGCAGCTGCAGCACTACGGCCGTCAACTCCTCGCACGAAGACGGCGGCGATGCCGGCGTATGGCTGCGAGTGAGAATTTTGAAGTCGCTGGTCTTCAGCTTCAGAACTACCGTACGCGCAGTTCGGGGTTCCTTACGTGAAGCCGACCAAAGCTTTTCTGCCAGATGCCGAATCATAGGCTCGAGTTCTGACAGCGGCACATCTTGCTCTAACGTGTCCTCGACTGATATCGACTTCGTGGGCCGGTCGGGCACGACTGGATTCTCATCGACACCGCGCGCGAGTTCATGCAAGCGCACTCCGTATCGGCCGAACTCTTGTTCAAGTACTGGCAAATCGAATTTTCGCAGTTCGCCCACAGTCTTGATTCCAAGCTTGACCAACCTTTCTTCCGTGACTTTCCCGACTCCGGGCAAGCGACCAACCGGCAGCGGACAGAGAAAGTTGTCGATTTCTTCCGGTTGTATGACGAAGAGCCCATCAGGTTTCCGCCAGTCAGAGGCGAGCTTCGCTAAGAACTTGTTTGGCGCGACTCCCGCAGAGGCAGTCAGGTTCAATTCTTTGCGGATTTGCTCACGAATGGTGCGTGCTACGAGGGTTGCTGTTGGCAACCCCGTCTTATTTTGGGTTACATCTAGATAGGCCTCGTCGAGTGACAGCGGTTCAATCAAATCGGTGTGACGTTTGAAGATCTCTTTCGCCTGTCGCGAGACCGCTCGATAGCGTGAGAAATCAGGCGCGATGAAGACGGCATCAGGACACAGCCTCTCTGCCCGCACCGCGGGCATTGCAGACCGCACTCCGAAAGCTCTAGCTTCGTAGGAAGCCGCGCATACAACGGAGCGATTCCCACGCCACGCAACAATCACAGATTTGCCGCGCAGTTCCGGATTGTCGCGCTGCTCGACGGACGCATAGAACGCGTCCATGTCGACGTGAATGATTTTTCGCACGTGTTTGTAGCAAATGATATTTGATCCGCGAACAGTCCGAATCTAATCTGCGTTCGCGTCTCTGTCCGAAGGACCTAGCGATGGCTGATGCTACGAACCTTTATTCTGCGCTGGCGGTGGCAGTCCTGGTCCTTCACGGGCTATTCATCCTGTGGGTAGTCTTTGGCGCTCTAGTGGCGTGGTCACGCCCGGTATTGCGTTGGCTGCACATCGTCTCGCTCGTTTGGGGAATCTTGACGGAGTTGCTTCCCTGGCCCTGTCCTCTCACTCTGCTGGAGAATTGGCTCGAGACGAAAGCTGGGATTTATCCGTACCAAGGAGGATTCCTACTTCATTATCTCGATAAACTGATTTATCCCGACATTTCTGCGGTTGCGCTAACGATTGCAGGCGTAATCGTCTGTCTCATTAATCTCGCAATTTACGGCCGGGAAATGTGGATTGCTAGCGTCCGATAGTCCCAAATCGCGTGCAATTGGATTTGAAAATTACGCGGCTCGTTTCGAATTGTGTTTCTTGTTTTGCTTACGAAGGAACGATAGGCCGCGCTTGAGTTCGGCTCCTAGATCCGTCTCCGGCGTGGCAATTTGGACCGGTTCGCCGGCTGCTTCGCGGGGGACCGCAACTAAGAATCAGGCCGCGAGGTCCTGACATCAATTAAGCAAGCGAGGTCCGACATGAATCACGTGGCGATTCTTGAAGCCGAGATTTCCCAATGGCCGAACATTTCGGTGCATCCTCATCGTTTCAGTGCACGTGAATTCCTATTCGGAAAGGCCGAGGTTGGTCACATTCACTTTGGCGGAGTTGTTGATGTTCCGTTTACGCGAGCAATTCACGATGCGTTAATAACGGATGGGCTCGCAGAGAGGCATCGGTTCGTGCCGAATTCGGGATGGATCAGCTTCCGCGTACGGAATGAAGAGGACCTTAAGCACGCCATCTGGTTGATGCGAATTTCGTATTTGCGTTACCTGCTGAAGGCCAGCCCGAACCCACGCCAACTCTTTGAACACGAAAGCGAACAGCTAAATTTGAGTCCTCGGTTCAAATCCCTTTTGCAGCCGTTCATTCCTCGGAAGACGAATCAGAACTCGAACACAGTTGCTGCCTAAAGATTCGCAGCGCTCTCCAAATTAGGGCCGCACAGCACTTGAAGATCTCGAAAGTTCCATATACTCATTTGCGCCTACCAGCATTAGCACCAATCGCACCAGAAACGGGAACCTCGTTCGGGTGGGATCATGTATGACTTTCGGCGACCAAAGCTGGTATTTCCTTCCGACAGTTTTGAGTTCGCAGCCGCCCCTCGCAAGTACGTTCTTTACCCACTCACTTTCGCTGGAATAGGTCAGAGCAACGATGAATCCGTCGGCAGTCCGAAACACATTGATCGGCGTTCGATAGGTTCTGCCTGATTTCCGGCCGATGTGCGTAAGGATCCCGAAGGCAGGCAGCCAGCCGGCGAATACGCCCGTAATTCGGTTAGTTACGAGGATGTTGAACTTCGCCAGCCATCGTTTACGGAAACGCATCATCAGAATTCCTGATACGGGGATTGCGATAGCTAGAATGCTTAGGATGCTCACCGTCAGTCTTCCACGACCGCGTCTACCTCGATTTCGACTAGCCAGTCCGGGTCGATAAAACGCACGACTTGCATGATTGTGTTTGCCGGGCGGATCGTGCCATAGAACTCGCCATGCACAGCGGCAACCTCCTCCCAATCCTCGATCCGAGTTAGCAAGATTCTGGTTCGGATTATGTCTGAGGCCTTTACGCCCACCCCTTCAACGGGGGCCTGGACGATTTCGAGGCATCTCCTTGCTTGAGCCGCCGGATCGCCCTTTCCCACGGTTTTGCCGTCAGGCCCAAGCGGTGCCCTGTAACCGCGATGATGTTCCCTGTCCGAACTGCTCGCGAGATGCCAACTTTCGGCCCGAAAGGCGAGCCGGTCGAGACGTGTTGACGTGATGATTGGCTCATAGTCAAAACCTAATTGACGAATGGCCTAATCATATCCCGCTAAAACCTTCACCAGTGGCCAATCGGGGCAGACCCGCAACTGAATCGAGCATCGGCCTCTAGCATCCAAGAAAGCGTTAGGTTCAGGGTCAGATAGGCAAATTGTGGAACTCCAGACTGACATTCCCGGTCAGGCAAGCGGCAACATTGGCCGTCGGGTTAGTCCTGCTCTCCCGCTCTGGCTGCGGATAGGTTTCTGGGCGTGCGTGGTGATTGCGGTCGCTGCCGTCATTCGCCGAGTGTTCGCCCTCGCGCATCCTCCGCAATCCGCTCCTCCCCAAATGGGTGTGCTTGACAGAACGTTCGCTTCCCACGCACCTCTCACGTTGGCACACATACTCCCAGCGTTGGCGTTTGTTCTAGTCACGCCATTCTTCGTTTTCGCCAAGTCGAACAAAAGCGCTTGGGCAGAGCGCCTGCTGTTCCCACTTGGACTGATAGTGGGAATCACCGCTTACGCAATGAGCACTTATTCTGTGGGCGGCTGGGTGGAGCGTTCGGCTGTTCTGCTGTTTAACACTCTTTTTCTTTTTTCGATGGGCCAAGCCTATCTTTACATGAAGCGCGGCGAGTCGCGACTGAAGAGGCGATGGCTGATTCGAGCGATAGCTATCTTGCTTGGGATCGCGGTCACGCGACCTGTGATGGGAATTTTCTTTGCGACCAGCCGCGTGACAGGGCTTCAGCCACAGCAGTTTTTCGGGATAGCTTTTTGGATTGGGTTTTCAACGAGCACTTTGATTGGTGAGTTGTGGCTCCGCCGCCGCGAGTCGTAATCCGTAATGCGGACGATGATCGGGTCTAGAGCTTCGCCGTTTTGGTACGGCCCGGGCAGTCACCAGCGGCGTTCACGCTTCCGACTGCCGCCTCGATCAAACCCGCCGTTCCTCCCTCCGCTGCGTTCCGGTTTGGGGCGGGCTTCATTCACATTAAGAGCACGGCCAGAGAACTCTGACCCATTCAACTCAGCAGTGGCTTTCTCACCTTCTTGCGTATTCGCCATCTCAACGAAGGCAAACCCACGAGACCGGCCCGTGTCGCGATCCGTCATGATTGAAACTCGGTCTACTTGCCCGAATTGCGCGAATAACTGACGAAGGTCGTCTTCTGCAACGTGGAAAGCGAGATTGCCGACAAAGATGTTTTTCACGGTGAGCTTCTCCTGGTCACGTTATCTACGGGGCGTCCGTCCACGAGCTCGCCTATGGAGATGAGACAGGGCATGAAGGCCTTCGCTTCGCTCTTACTGATTGCGACTTGAGAGGAGCCGGGGAGCTGTTATCCAAGCAGTTTTCTCAACCGTACGCAACCTGAGTGGTGCGTTACGCTACGTGTCTCATGCGGGGCCGCTCCCTTAACTGAGCGAACGGTGCATTCTCCAATAGCCACGTCGCTACCTGCTGCGGGTCAAAGCGAATAGCGCGGGCTACGCGAATGGACGGCATTCTACCCGTAGCCGCGAGTTTGTAGATGTGTTGTGGCGTGACCTCGAGGAGCGATGCGAGATCTGCGGCTCGGAGCGCCTTAGTTTGATTTTTCAGACGTTCTACTAAATTCATGTGCGGCCTCCGTCAAGCGCGGCTTCGCATGGCTGGGCGAATCTAGCAGCGCTGATTCTCTTTAGATAAATCGCGAGAAACTGTCAAACACCTAGTGAACCAGCGCCGCCTCTTTTGAATTCGATAACGTTGTTCACGAGAGGCGGTGGCACTGTCTCAAGCTGAACGATTGGGCTGCGGGGCCTTGCCCGCCACTGAACAATGGGCCGCAAGCACCGCGAGTTCGCTCTTGTCGACCAGCTGTTGAATGTCTTTTCTGCGAACATATTTCAAATAAATCATGGTGGATTCCAAATCGCTGTGTCCCAGCCACTCTTGCAAAGTCCGCACGCTGACTCCGCTCTCAAGGCAAGTCGTAGCGTACGTGTGACGAAACTTATGCAGGAACCACTTGCCGCAGTGCGGGCCTTCCGCGCATTTATTGCCATGTTTTGAAACACAATGCCCGCAGTTCAGTCCGGAGCGTCGTGCGATCCTTTTCAACTTGTTTTCAAATTTTCTATCCGGCTTGCCGCCGGCGGTGGGAAATACCAGGTTGTGCGGGTTCGGGCCGGACTGCCGCTTTTTGTATTCCCGCAGGGCCTGTAATAGCGAGGCGGGCACGGGAATCTCTCTTTCCTCTTTGTCCTTGGGCTTAAAACCCAGATGCTTCTTTGCCGTGACCCGCACGCAGCTGCGTGAATTGTCGATGTCAGGCCAGGAGGTGTAACGAACTTCTTTATCGCGCTCGCCGGTCAAGAGAAAAAACAGATACACGACCTTCTCATCCGCTGTGCAAGCGTTAAACAAAGACACGAGATCTTCCGGTTGATACATCTCGCGTACGTTGCGCACGAACTTCGGTTTATCGCCTTTTTTCAGCAAGCGCTCGATGCCATGTAGTTTTAAGAGCTGCAACACAATACCCATCCGGTTGAAGACGGTTCTTGCTTCGTTGCCGATGGCGTAGAGCTGGCGGCGGAATTCGAGCAGATCGTCGCGATCGATTTCATGAAGGTGGCGTTTGGTGCAGGTATCGCGAAACTTATAGAGCACGAGGAGATATTCGTCGTAGGTCTTTTTTTCGCGCTGCGGCGGCTTTACGTCTTTCAGATAGGACTCGATTGCCTCAGCGATCAAGATTCCGCTATTGGGGGTTGCAGGCGTCGGCGTCGGCGGCTCGCTGGCGCGAATCGTAGCTTCGCTCGCCGGGGCCGGTTCGGTTGCGGCGATTGCGAGCGACGGTACAAGGCCCAAGTTTTGAAGCTCCGAGCGCACGGCAGCGCCGATGATTTGCTGAACGAAGGACTCGATGCCTTTCCAGACGAGATTTACCGCAGGTATTTCGATCGGCGGCGAAACGGTCCCGAGGAGTGGGAATCCATAGGTCCGTTGCGGAGTCGAAATAAGCTGCGGGGCAGAGGCTTCACAATCCGCCAAGCTCTGAGCAGTTGGAGCTTCTGCGGGTGTCGCTTGACTCTCGAGTTCGAGGGCCTTTAGGCGTGCCTGTTCGACGACCAAAGCGCGACTGCGCACTGCCTCCCGCCGGCGTCTTCCTGCTTCACGCCACTCGATGTAGTACGTGCCTTCGCTGTGAGTCTCGATCTTGCCTTTGACAAGGACCTTGTCGCTCAGGCGACGGCCGGGATCGACGATGGGGGGGCAGAATTTCCATTCTCCATCGACTTTGACCTTCTTGATGAGGTTGACGCGTCCGAAACCGAGAGCAAAACGAGAGCGCGGCATCGCGAGATTCTCCGTCCTCGATGAAATTCGCGCAAACGATCAGCGCGGGCGCTCAGTCGGTGTCGAAGAAACCTTTGCAATTTAGGACACCACGCAGACACCAAGTCTGCAATTTAGGACACCAAACTGGACACCAAAGCGGTAAGTCGTTGAGGACTAAAAGAATGGTGCCGAAGAAGGGACTCGAACCCCCACACCCTTGCGGGTACATGGACCTGAACCATGCGCGTCTGCCAATTCCGCCACTTCGGCAAGTGGACTGCTATGCTGGGCGGCCTTCGCGCTTGAAACGGCCGCTTGAAAGGAGGAAACTCCGGCATCTATTCTTACAAGGCATGGTCTGAGTGTCAAACCTTTGCCGATCAGCACTAGTGATAGTGCTTGACGGTTCATTCCAGCCGATAAAATCCAGAAGATCACCAGGGGCATGAGAGCAATGGCTGAAAACCACACAGCCGGACGCAAGGCAGAGAACACAAGACCGAAACACGAGATCCAAAAAGATGTGACCCAATTGCGCTCTCTGGCGCACGACCTGAGCAATTCGCTGGAAGCAATCATGCAAGCGTCGTATCTTCTCGCCCAATCAAAGTTGCAGGGCGAAAGCAAGCGCTGGGCCGAGCTATTGGAATCGTCGGCAAATGAAGCGGCGAAAATCAACCGCGAGATGCGGAAGCTGCTACGCTCAATGAGCGAGTGAAATAGGCTCTGGGCTTTCGGATTTAGGCTTTAAAATGTGAATTCTGTACATACGGTTCGACATTCTGCAAGGAGAGTAGCAATTATGGAACGCAAAGCAAGCGCAGTGTGGAAAGGAAGTCTGAAGGAGGGCAAAGGCGAATTTTCAGCGCAGAGCGGAGTTTTTTCTCATACTCCGTATTCATTCAGAACTCGATTCGAAGATGCGCCGGGAACCAATCCTGAAGAATTGATTGCTGCGGCTCATGCCGCCTGCTTTTCGATGGCGTTATCTGCGCAGCTCGGCGCGGCGAACCTGACGCCCGACAGCATCAATACCACTGCGAATCTGAAAATGGAAAAGGTCGAGTCGGGATTTGCGATTACATCAGTGCATCTTGACGTGAACGCGCGCGTACCCAAGGCGGATGACGCCGCATTTCAGAAAGCGGCGGAGAATGCGAAAGCCGGGTGTCCGGTTTCGAAGGTGCTGAACGCGAAGATCACGATGACGGCAAAGCTGGAGAAGTAGCTTACGGCGGGCGAGGGCGCCCGCCCCACACTTCTTCTTTTTCTTGGCCGGCGAGAGCGCCCGCCCCACACCTCCCCTAATTAGTAGAAATCCGAGCAGCTCAAATAAAAGCCGCATTGCGGACACTTGAGTTTGCAACCGCGATCGACGAGCTTGGCGGAGCAGTTGGGGCAAAATTGGGAGGGATCTGAAGCCGCACGGGCGAGGACGGGCGTATTCCCGTGCACCGAACTGGTGGTCGCCTCGACGGTCACGCCTGCACGGTCGTGTCTATCTTCCTCACCGGCGCGAGCACCGGTTGTCCCACAATCATGGTTACTTATTCTCTGCATCTCTGCATCATATCCGCAGGCGTTCTCCGCCCGTAAAGAATTGTCAAGCACGTCCGTTTCGGGCGATTGTTGAGTCCTATCCTGTTTAGAATCATCTATTCAGACTAGCCTCGTCTATGTGGATTGTAGCCCTAGCCCTTCGTCGACCTTACACCTTTGTAGTAATGGCGCTGCTGATTTTAATTCTCAGCCCGATCGTCATTGACCGCACGCCGACCGACATTTTCCCCAACATTGATATTCCAGTTATCAGCGTGGTGTGGCGTTACCAGGGATTGTCGCCCCAGGAGATGGCAGACCGCATAACCACCCAAACCGAGCGCGGTTTAACAACGCTGGTTAACGACATCGAGCACATCGACTCGGAGTCAGTGAATGGGACCGCGGTAGTAAAGATCTTCTTCCAGCCCAATGCGAACATTCAGACTGCGCTGGCGCAGGTGACGGCGATTTCGCAGACCGCGCTTCGCCAACTGCCGCCGGGAGCGACAGCCCCACTCATCATCCAATATTCCGCATCGACAGTGCCAATTCTGCAAATCGGCTTGAGCAGCCGCAGCCTTTCTGAGCAGCAATTGAATGATCTGGCGTTGAACTTTCTGCGAACGCAGCTCATCACGGTGCCGGGCGCGGCAATCCCTTATCCCTATGGTGGCAAGCAGCGCGTGGTTTCGGTCGATCTCGACGTCCCGGCATTACAGGCCAAGCACCTGACCCCGGTGGATGTAGTAAATGCAATAGGCCAGCAGAATCTCATTCTGCCCTCTGGAACCGCAAAGATTGGACCGCTTGAATATCAAGTGGAACTGAACGCGAGCCCGCTTGAGGTGTCGGAACTGAACGATCTTCCGATTAAAACTGTGAATGGCGCGACCATTTACATCCGCGATGTCGCCCATGTGCGGGATGGATTTTCGCCGCAGACCAATATCGTCCATCAGGACGGGGTTCGCGGAACACTGCTGAGCATCCTGAAGAACGGTAATGCCTCGACCACCCGCGTAGTAGAAGCGGTGCAAAAGATGTTGCCGCGAATCCAGCAGACGCTGCCAAATGGACTGGAGATCAAGCAACTGTTCGATCAATCTTTGTTCGTGCGAGCTGCGATCCAGGGGGTCTTGCGAGAAGCGCTGATTGCCGCCTGCCTGACGGCGCTGATGATTTTGCTCTTCCTCGGGAATTGGCGCAGCACACTGATTATCGCTACGTCGATTCCGCTTTCAATTTTGACTTCGATATTGGTGCTCAGCGCGCTGCACGAAACCTTCAACATCATGACATTGGGAGGACTGGCCCTGGCGGTCGGAATACTGGTCGATGATGCGACGGTCGAAATTGAAAACATTCAACGCAATCTGCACATGGGGAAGGAATTGAAGCAGGCGATTCTGGATGGCGCGCAGCAGATCGCGGTTCCGGCTTTCGTTTCGACGCTGTCTATTTGCATCGTCTTCGTGCCGATGTTTTTTCTGACCGGGGTGGCGCGATACCTGTTCGTTCCGCTGGCGGAGGCCGTGGTGTTCGCCATGCTGGCTTCGTATCTGCTTTCGCGAACGCTGGTGCCTACGATGGCGATGTATCTCATGACTCATCACGAGCACGATGCCGAGAAGCCCAAGCGCAGCAAGCTGGGGCATTTACAACAGGGATTTGAGCGCAGGTTCGAGCAGTTGCGCGACGCCTACCGCAACCTGATGGAGTCGGTGATGCACCACCGGGGCGCATTCGTGACGCTCTTCCTAGCATTCTGTGTGCTCTCTTGCGGGTTGGTCTTTTTTCTCGGACGTGATTTCTTCCCCAGCGTTGATGCGGGACAGTTCCGTTTACACGTGCGCGGCAGGGCCGGACTGCGCATTGAAGAGACCGCACGATTGGTAGATCTGGTGGAGCAGGAGATTCGGCGCGAGGTTCCCCGCGACCAGATCAGCACCGTGCTCGACAATATCGGACTGCCTTATAGCGGAATCAACACGAGCTACAGCAATAGCGGGACGATTGGAACATCGGATGCCGAAGTGCTGGTCTCGCTGAACAAGGAGCATCGCCCGACCGAAGACTATATTCACGAATTACGCGAAAGCCTGCCGCGCAAATTCCCAGGCGTGGAATTCTTTTTCCAACCGGCGGATATTGTCAGCCAGATTTTGAACTTTGGGCTACCCGCACCGGTCGATATCCAACTTGTTGGTCGCGACTACGAGGAGAATTACTACACGGCGCAGAGCATTGCGAACCGGTTGCGGCATATTCCCGGGGCCGTCGATGTTCATGTTCAGCAGATGATGGACTTGCCGACGTTGCATCTCGACGTGGACCGCGCGCGAGCGCAGCAAGTTGGAATTTCCGAACAAGACGTCGCACAGAACCTGCTGGTCTCGTTGAGCTCGAGCTTCCAGACTACGCCGTCATACTGGCTGAATCCGAAAAACGGAGTCACCTACGACGTGGCTGTGATGAGCCCGCAGTACCGGATCGATTCGATGCAGGCGCTGATGAATACACCGGTGAGCAACGGAAGTTCCTCGCCGCAGGTGCTGGCCAACCTTGCAAATGTGAAGCCGGAGATGACGCCTGCGGTCGTCAATCATTACAACATCACGCCGGTTGTGGATGTATACGCAAGCGTGGATGGCCGTGACCTGGGAGGAGTAGCCGATGACATTTCCAAGGCGGTTGAGCCATTTCGCAAACATTTATCGCGGGGCACAGACCTCGCAATCCGGGGTCAGGTTGAGACCATGGCGTCTTCTTTTTCCGGTCTGTCATTCGGTTTAGTGATGTCAGTGATCCTGGTTTATCTGCTCATCGTGGTGAATTTTCAGTCCTGGCTTGATCCTTTCATCATTATTACTGCCTTGCCAGGAGCACTCGCAGGAATTTTATGGATGTTGTTTGTGACCCGAACCACGATCAGCGTACCTGCCTTAACGGGAGCAGTCATGTGCATTGGAGTGGCCACGGCGAACAGCATTCTGCTCGTCTCCTTTGCGCGCGAGAGGCTGGATGAAGGAATGGACCCGATCAAAGCTGCGGTGGAAGCGGGCTACACGCGCATGCGTCCCGTCATAATGACTGCGCTGGCGATGATCATCGGCATGGTGCCCTTGGCCCTGGGTCTGGGCGAAGGTGGAGAGCAGAATGCGCCACTGGGGCGTGCGGTGATCGGCGGTCTTCTGTTTGCGACGGTCGCCACGCTGTTCTTTGTTCCAGTGGTATTCAGCATATTCCACGGGCGCAGGTTAAAACGCGCATCTTCTGGCGGGGAACAAACGTCTTAGATACTGAGCGGTATATAAGAAGAGGAGATGGATGGAGCAACAGGTACTCGAAGTTGAAGAGCGGGCGCGGCAGCAGGAGCAGCATCGGCGTACCCGGAAAAAGGGCTACCTACTTGCGGCGGTGCTGGCGCTGATTTTCATTGCTATTGCGGTGGTGGGAATCACGGCGCGGTTGTCTGAGCGGCATGCGCTTGCCAAAGAGACCGAAGAGGCGGCTGTGCCTTCAGTCGAAGTAGTCAGCCCCTCGCCTGAACCACCGCAGTCGACGTTGGTCCTGCCATCCACTTTACAGGCCTATATCGAGTCGCCGATTTTTGCGCGGACCACCGGCTATCTCGGCCGCTGGTACAAAGACATCGGGGCTAGAGTAAAAAAAGGCGATCTGCTCGCGGACATCGAGACGCCAGAAGTAGACCAGGAGCTGATGCAGGCACGGGCCGCGCGTGATCAGGCTGAGGCGCAGCTCAAGCTGGCGCAAACGTCGGCCAAGCGCTGGGAGAATCTGCAGAAGATGGATGCAGTTTCACAGCAGGAAACCGATGAGCGGGCCAGCTCTTTCACTCAAGGCGAAGCAAACCTGAATGCGGCAACCGCGAATGTGCGACGCCTGGAACAGTTAGAGTCTTTCAAGCACATTTACGCTCCTTTCTCTGGCGTCATCACTACGCGCAACACGGATATCGGAGCGCTGGTTAATGCGGGAAATGGCGGGCCCAATCAGGAGCTGTTCATCGTTTCCCAGATTGACCCGATCCGCATTTACGTCAACGTTCCGGAAGCTGATTCGCCATCAATTCACCCCGGAGTTCGCGCTGAGATCGAAGTCTCGGAATTGGTCGGAGAGCATTTCACTGGCAGCGTGGTGCGCACGGCTGAGGCCATCGATCCTGCCACTCGCACCTTGAACACCGAAATCGATGTACCGAACCCGAAGGGGCGATTGCTTCCGGGCTCTTATGCGCAAGTCCACTTCGCGCTAAAGGAACAGATGCAGCGGCTCACAGTCCCGGCGAATGCGTTACTGTTCCGAGCAGAAGGTCCCCGGGTGGCCGTGATTGGGTCGGACAGCAAAGTTCAGATGAGGCCAGTTGTGATCGGGAGAGACTTTGGAACCACAACCGAAATTCTGAGCGGGTTGCAGCAATCGGATTCAATAGTTCTGAGCCCCAGCGACTCTCTGGAAGACGGCCAAACCGTTGAAGTAGCAAAGAAAGGACAGCCGCAGTGAGGTTGCGATTCCTTTGTTGGCTGTTGCTGTGGACACCTGTATTTGCTAAAGGTCCGACCTACGAAAAACCTACTGTAACTACCCCGCAGAACTGGCAGACACCCGCTCCATGGCATGAAGCCTTGCCGCTCGATTCCCTTCCCAAAGGCGCCTGGTGGGAGTTTTTCGGCGACGCAGAACTGAACGGCTATGAGCAGCGTGCGCTCAAGAATAACCAAAGCCTGCAGGCTGCAATTGCCCGGCTTTCCGAAGCACGCGCCAGCGCAAGAATCACAGCAGCAGGTTTATATCCCGAACTGGATGCGAATGCGAGGGCCACACGCGAACGGCTGGCGGGAAACCGCCCGACAAATGGCGCGGTTGTCTCTCCAGTCGTGGTCACACAGAATGAGTTCACAATTCCATTCACGCTGAACTACGAAGTCGACCTTTTCGGGCGGGTGCGGCACAGTGTCGAAGCAGCAAATGCCTCTTTGCAGGCGTCGGCGGCTGATCTCGAGAACGTTCGACTGCTGGTGAGTTCGGAGCTGGCTGCGGATTATTTTCAGTTGCGAGAGCTGGACTCCGAGATCGCGGTAGTGCAGAAGGCAATCACGTATCAGCAACAGGGACTGACGCTGGTCCAGAATCGTCACACGGGCGGCGCGGCTTCCGGACTTGACGTGGCACAGCAGCAGGTGGTGCTCGACAGTTCCTACACGCAGTTGGCGTTGCTTCAACAACAGCGCGTCCAGTTTCAGCACGCGTTGGCAATGTTACAGGGAATGGCACCGGCAGAATTTGTAGCTCCGGTGCGGGGACTTGAAACGCTGCCTCCCGCGCTTCCGCTGATTGTGCCATCGGAGCTCTTGCAGCGCAGGCCGGACATCGCGATTGCGGAACGAGACACAGCCGCGGCGAACGCGCGCATTGGAGTTGCAAAAACGGCGCTTTATCCCAGCATCACGCTCGGCGGAAGCGGCGGAGTCGACAGCCAGATGATCAGCAAGCTGTTCGACGCCCCAAGCTTCTTCTGGTCACTTGGGCTTTCGGCACTGGAACCGGTGATCGCGGGCGGACGCAATCGGGCGCAGCTTGAGTTTGCCAAGGCGGGCTATCAGGAGGCTGTGGCGAACTATCGCGAGACCGCGCTGACTGCGTTTCAGCAAGTGGAAGATGCGCTTTCGGGACTGACCACGCTCGCCGCCGCATATGAATCCCAGAAACGAGCAGTTGTCGATTCAGAGAAGTCATTACAACTCGCGAACGCTCGCTACACCGGCGGTCTGGTCACCTATCTCGATGTGATTACAGCTGAGGAACAGGCGCTCTCAAATGAACGCGAAGAGACGCAGCTTCTAGGTCAGAGGATGACAACGTCGATCCTGCTGATGAAGGCGCTGGGCGGGGGATGGGACAGTGCGAGCTTATCGGCGGTTGGGATCAAACCAAGTCTGGGGCAGGCAGTGCAGCAGTAAGTCTGGATGGGCATGGATCCACCAAGTCAAAGTCCCCACCCGGTCGCATAGAACGCGACAAGGATGGGGCACCCGACCTGGATTTTAGAACCGTCTTTCACCAAAAATAAAAACGGCGGGCAAGATGCCCGCCGTTTTCACATTCCAGCTTTTCTGACTTAAAAGCCAGGCAGGAACGAATAGCCAATGGAGATCGCGAAACGAGAGACGTTCGCGCCGTTGAACTCCACGTTGTTATGAACAATGTAGTAGTGGGCTTCGGGGCGGATGAATGCGTGTCCCCAGAAGTAGTAGCGAATGTCTGCGCCAAGATGAAACGCGAAATGATTACTGCTGGTGTAGTTTGTACAGGAGGTGAACCCGCAGGTGAAATAAGGTTGATAGAAGCGGAGATCTTCGCCGCCGATACCGGCCATTACATCGCCGCCGAACTTCTTGCCGAACCTGGAACCATAGACCGCGTTGAAGTCGTAAAAGATGGGACGATATGGCGCTTGGAACAGGAAGCTTGAGCTGGCTTCAGTGTAAACCGCCTGATGAGCGCGCCACGCGACTTCCCCACCGAAACCAATGTGATGCTTCAGAATAAAGATGCCGCTGAAACTCGGGTATAGGCCGCCGCTCAGAGATGGAAATACATTCCCAGCGCTGTCGGTGGTGGCGGCGGGAGCCGTGACTGTGCCAAATCCGAAGGCGCCATGAAATTCCTGGGCCTGGGCGCCGATCGCCATCAAAACCGCTACTGCGAAAACGCATACTAGCTTTTTCAAGAGTATCTCCTGCAGAGAAATTGACGGATTGCACGCTGCATTAACCCGGAACTTTCATTATAGTTCCGTAAAAAAATTGGAAACAAACAGCCGCTCGAACGTTACTGCCCAGCTACTATCTTAGAGTTCGATGCCTGCCAGCGGGCAGTCGTTTTGTATTGAATTGTATAAAGAGTTACGTAGAGGGTCCCAGGGCGTTGAACGAGAGGCCGACGAAGTTCGCGATCACCTTTTCGGCGCCCTTCTCAAGCAAATGACGAGTCAATCCATTGCTGGAAACTCCGATGCAGCGCATCCCCGCTGATCGAGCTGACTGAATCCCAGCGGGAGCGTCGTCAAAGGCGAGCGCCTGATTTGGCAGAACACCCAGCCGCCCGCAAGCCAGCTGGTAGACCTCGGGATCGGGCTTTCCGAGTGTGACATCGCTGGCGGTAATAATGGCCTCGAAGTGTTCGGCGAGCCCCATTCGCTCGATAGTCGAAAATGTGCGGATTTCGCTGGCTGAGGTCGCCACCGCCCGGGCGATACCTGCTCGAGCGAGATCCTTGAGAAACTCAAGCACTCCGGGGACTGCCTCGATCTGGTGCTCCATGCCGCGAAAAATTGCGTCTTTTTGCTTTCCGTAAGCGTGAAGATCGCTGGCCGCAAGAGCGCCGAGTAGGTGGCGCAGGATTTCGTCGCGTGTGCGACCCTCGAGAATGTATGCGAGCTCGCGGTCCGAAACTTCGCGGCCTATTCCGCTCAAGAAAGCTTTCCACGCTGCAAAATGGGCCGGATGACTGTTGATGAGCACTCCATCCATGTCGAAAACGACAGCACGGATTCCATTCTGCATTGTCGACTCGGGACTATCCATTTCGCTGGGTCCGCGCAAGAGCAGGCCATTTTCTCTGCGCCTCTTCGTAGTTTTCGGGGGTTCCGATATCGATTACGAATTCGGGGATGGCGTATGCTCTCATGCGCCCAATCAGTTGCGGCAACACGTCAAAAGCGATATCGGAGCCCGATTTCTCGGGAATAGCGTCAAGCAGAGCTGGCGTTCCAATCATGATTCCGCTGAAGGCCCAATGACTCTTAGGCTCGGAAGGCTTTTCCGTGAACTCGGTAATCACGTGATGCTCATCGGTACATACGATGCCGCACCGCCGCGGGTCTTTCACCGCGTAGACGCCGAGCGTGGCGGCTGATCGGGGAGAATGAAATTCGAGCATTGAGTTCAGATCTGCGTTGGTAAGCACGTCTGCATAGAAAATCCAGAACTGGTCGTCGGTTTCGAGCCACGCGCGATTGGCGCGCAACGTGCCGGCGCTTCCAAACAACTCAGCTTCTTCCCGGATGGTGACGTGGACCCCGTCACGCCATTTTCGTATGAACTCCACTACCGCGCTTGAGTGCGCGTGCGTGTTAATGAGCACTTCCGAGATGCCATGCCTTCGGCACAACGAAAGCCAAATTTCAAGCATAGGAACGCCGCGAATCGGAAGAAGACATTTGGGCAGCAGGTCCGTATACGGCCGAAGCCGGGTACCATGACCAGCTGCGAGCAGAAATGCTTTCATGCGCGAATTCCTAACGCGCAACTCCCATTGGCAGGAATTTCCAACGGGAAGCGCTGCGCTCGTCGTTATCGATGAACGGGTCGTTCACCAGAACATGCGCACCCTGGAAATCGAAGCTGAAACTCATTTCCTTCAAACCCAGCAGGGTGAGCGCCTGCCTGAGGCGTTCTTGATTTTGGGGTTCGCAATAGAGCAGCAAGAATCCCCCACCCCCGGCACCAGTAATTTTTCCGCCAAGAGCGCCGTTCTCGAGGGCAGTTTCATAGGCGGCATCTATGCGGTCACTAGAAATCTTCGGCGACACGCGTTTTTTCGCCAGCCATGATTCGTGCAACATGGTGGCGAATCGGCCAAAATCGCCGCGTTGGAGAGCATCGCGCATGCGATAAGCCAACTCTTTGATCTCATGTAAAGCTTCGATCGGCTTCCGGCTGCGCTGTTCTGTCGATTTTTCCTGCTCCTCCAGAATCCCCCACGAATGATGTGCCGCCCCCGTAAAAAACAGCAGCAGATTGTTCTGGAACTCGGACAAAACCTGCGGGCTAAGACTCAACGGCTGAACTCTCGCGGAACCATCAGCGTGGAATTCGATGAAGTTGAAACCGCCAAAGGCGGCGGCGTACTCATCCTGCTTACCCACATGGCGATGCAAAACGTTTCGCGCGATGTGGAAAGCCCGTTCCGCCAGGTCAAGCTTGGAAAGCGGGATTCGCAAGTATGTAGCGAGCGTCTTCAATACGTTCACGCAGACGCTTGCGGAGGAGCCGAGCCCGGTTCCTGGCGGAATTTCGGAGGCGAGAAAAAGATCAGCATGGACTTCACGGTCGAGGTCTTTCAGTACAGCCATCGGAATTTCAAGGCTAGTGCCCTCAATATCAAGTGACCCAAAGTCAGGCCAGCGTTCGCAGACTCTCAAGTCCGAAGAGATGACTTGAATGCACTGGTCGAAGCGGCGCCCCAGAATCGTGTAGAAGTATTTGTTGATGGCGGTACTCAAGACCACGCCGCCATACTCCTGATAGTAAGCCGGAAGGTCGGTGCCTCCGCCGCCGAAACTAATCCGCACTGGGCTGCGTACGATGAGCATTGGAGATGAAACCTTGTGCGGACCGCTCCTGCGTTTTCCAATCGACTTCGAACATTTGCTGGTTGGAGCCAGGCGAGAACATCCGCGTGCCCAGCGTCCAAATCGTTTGCAGGAGCAATGACATATCCCAGAGGAGATGCGCGTCCATTACATACTGCAGATCGAACCGGGTTTTCTGTTCCGAAGAGCTGTATTCCCGAAGCCCATGCACCTGCGCAAGGCCGGTCATGCCTGGCTTGACTCGAAGCCGCCGCTGCTGCCATTCGGAATATCTGGCGATTAGTGCGGGCGGCTCTGGCCGCGGACCCACCAGGCTCATCTGGCCCTTGATCACGTTCCAGAGCTGGGGAAGTTCCGTGATACTCAGATGATCTAGAAGTTTTTCAAAACGCGAGCCGGTCAGGACAGGCCGTTCCACATTCAGCCGCCACATAGAAAATGGTGCCCCGTATTGGCCGATGCGCGTCTCCCGCCGAAATGCCGGATGCTTCGTAAACAATAGAACCACCGCAATAGGAAAGAGCACGGATGCTGCGGGAACGATCAAGGCAATGGCAACAAGCACATCGAGCGCGCGCTTCAGGGCCACGTAACGCCGGCGCAAACCGGGTTCCTGCAGTTGAAGAAGCGGGAGCCCGTCGAGGCTGAACATCCGCGGGCGATAAGCGTACAGTTCGTAAGATTGCGGGACCATACTAGTTGCGATACCCATATCGCGGGCGCGGGCAATCATTTTGCGGATTTCAGCCGTAGGCGAATACGGAAGAGCAATCACAAGTTCGTTAACGTTTTGTTTTCGTAGCAGATCAAACACTTCGAAGGTGGAAAACTCTGATTCTTCTCCGCCAGGCGAAATTTCCTCGGAATCCTGGCTGGGATAGAGCAGGCCCACAACTTTGCAGAGGGTTTCCGGATGTTGCTCGATCTTGGTGGCGACTTCCTGCGCAACTCGGCTGCTTCCCACCACGAGCACGCGCCAAACCGGTCCGCCATCATGCACCAGTTGCAACAAAAGTCGTGCGGCAAAGCGTACTCCGAGAAAGCCCGCCCCAAGCAAAACCATGAAATAACTGAGTGCCAGACGTGAGGCGTAAGTCGCAGTGAAATATCCCAAAACCGTGAGGACTGCAAGAGTACAGCAGATCGCCACGAGAAGTTGCGACAAGACTGCGGAAAGGCGCCAACCGCCGCGAAATCCATCCATCTGCATGAATAGAGAAAGAGCGCTCCAGGTAATACAGGTTGCAATCGCAAACGGAACCAGCGCGTGGATCGATGCGCGTTCTTCGGGCGTCCACGTGGTTCCAAAGCGGAGCAGGTCAGCGCCGACAAATGCAACGAATATCCAGGCGAGATCGGCTATCCAAATCCACACTTCCAGCCTGCGGGTCTTCATCTTCCTGCCGTCCGCCGTACAAGATGAGGTCGCAACACAGGACCCGAAGCGATGGTTTCAGCAATCCGGGCGCGCACACAGGTGAAAAGCGAATGGCAAATGCAAAGATGCAGGTCTTCGATAATCTGCATGTTGTCGCAAGGCACGATGATGCAGGCCTCGCACAGAGCCCGCATGTGGCCGCCTGCAAACCCTGTAAGTCCAGCGGTCACCAGGCCGGTTTGCTTGGCGAGCTTTAGCGCTTTCAGCACATTGGCTGAGTTTCCGCTTCCGCTGATCGCGAACGCGAGGTCACCGGGTATTGCGAAGTTCGCCAGTTGTTCGGAAAAAATGTCCTCATAGTTGGAATCATTGGCCCATGCGGTCATAAGCGGAACATTGTCAGTGAGTGCCATGACACGAAATCTTTTGTTTGTGCCGTTCACAGTTCCCTTCCCCAGATCGCAGGCGAGATGCGATGCCAGAGCGGCGCTTCCGCCGTTCCCAAAAACAAAAGTTGTGTGGTCGGTTTCGTACGCGCGCATGAGTACGTCGGCGACAGCATCAACTTGAGCAAACGGTAGCTTCTCGATGCTTCGCGACAGAAGCTCAAAGTATGGACGGCAACCGTTCAGGGAATTCACTCGCATACAAGGAAGAGAAAAACGACTTGCAGGTTGCCCTCAGAGACGGTTAAAGCGAATTGCTGAGTTGCTGACTTAAGTTGCTGTAATGGAGCTCGCGAAGGGTGCGGTCACTTCAATCAACGAACCCTATTCCCCTAGCGACGAACTCGCAACTGTGGAAAAAACGTGAGTTGTACCTGGGCCATAACATTGGACTGGCCAGAACTTGAAAGCAGCGGGAAGTACCAATGTTCGAATTGAACAGTTCCGGACAGGTTCAGATTACGAGACAACATGATCTGCGGACGAACACTGAAATCGTCGAGATGACCGCCCTCGAGAAAATCGCGGTCGACTTTTTGGTATCGATATCCGAACTGCAGGGTGGAGCGAGGCGAAAACCAATACGTAAACCAGCCCTGCCCGCCGCGGCCGGCACGGCCGATCCAACTGGCGAGCAGGTTACCGTCATTCGTGTAGCCATCACGATAACGGCGAAAGTCATAGTAAACGTAACCTGGAGCAAACTCTGTTGTGTGTGCAGTGCCGATGAGTTCCGCGCGAAAATCCATCTGGTTGAGCTTTGGCAGCTTCGGCATGTAGAGGCCTACGTCCATTGAAGGCCGGCTGGATGTGAGCGGGGTGTACTCGTCAACGGCGAGCGAATCGCGATAGATCGAGAGCCAATTTCGCAGGCCAGGAATTCGGTAACTGAAATCGAACTCGCTGGTGCGCTTGCCGGGATTGGTTGCGGGGTCAGAAGTGTGGGAATACAAAGTCCGCAGGAAGTTTTTCAGGGTCAGCGGCAACCCTGGACCGCCAAACATCGCAGTAAAGCCGAACCCGAACTCGAGATTCGGTGTCGGCTTGAAACTCAGCTTTAAGCCCTGAATGAATGGCTGGGGCTCGATGTTTCCCGGACCGATCAGTTGAGCGACATTGTTTTCAAAGATGTGCCCATCGAGCCGGCCGAAAAAGTATTCGGAACGCATATCGCCCAGCACGCCCGAAAGCAGAGGGATGTGATAGGGCGAAACATTGTCCAGCTTCAAAGCCAGAATCGGTTCGGCGTTATCACTGACCAGCAGCGGGCCACCCTCGGTCATGCTCCACCAGTTACTCTGCTTTCCCGCGGAAATTTGGAAATTATGAAACTGCACCCCCACAGTGCTATTGAGCAAATCGATGCGGTTAACTTCACCTCGACCGTAAGGGAACGGCGTGGTCGCATCCGCGAGTGCGATTGCCTGCTGGGTGGAACTGGAGTATCCGGAAATAGCGGGAGCATGTTGGTATTCCGCCTGCAAAGAAAAAGACAGAGGGCCCGCAACCGCGTATGTGCTCATGCCGGCGATGCTGTTGAAACCCTGTGCGTAGGGTCGGCCGTAGTCGTTGGTGATGGTTTGCGCGAAATGATAGCCATCAGTCAACGGCGTTCCCGAAATTTGCGTCCCGCGAAGGTAGAGTGAATCGACAACGAAGCCGAGATTCGATGCACCTTCCAGTCGCGATAGTTCGCTGTTGAATTGTTCTGACAGTTCGCGATAGATGCGAACGCCTTCGTCCTCTCGATTCAAAGAATTCACTCGTTCAGCGGCTTCTTGGAGCAGACGGGCACACTCCATTCGCGTCCACGGGCGAATTCCAAGGTATGCGGTCTTCACCATGCCGAGCGCAGCCAGACGGTCAAACAATGGATAGATCCAGCTATCGGGGGGAACGTAAGGTGAACCCATATTTTTCGGATCGCGCTGCTTCGGTTCGTAGCTTGGCTCGAAGTAGTCACCCCAGGCGCCGCCACCGAGTTCAGGATCATGGCGGGCACGAAATACCTGATGCCCGAAATACCACCCCAGCGCGCTGCCGATGACTACATCTGATGGGAAGTGCTGTTGCCCGGTCACCCTCGTCATACTCACGGCGCTTGCTAAGCCGTATGCAGCCAGCTTGGTCAACGGGCCGGGATACTCATGCGCTACCACGCTGGCGATCGACCACGCGATCGCAGCATGCTCTGAAGGAAAATCGAGCGTGTTACTCGAGACTCTTCCGGAAAAAAAGTCGCCGTCTTCATTGGTGACAAACGGGCGCTGGCGTAAGGTCACGGCTTTGATCGCGTACGCCACCCCTGTCGAATCGATTGCCGCCTCTGCCGAAAGAAGGCCGGTTTCCTGAAGATGATCATTTTTCGTCACGCTGCCGAACAAAAAAGCGCCGCCGCCGGCTGCGATGAGTGAATAAAGTGTGTAGTTAGAAACACTCTTACTGAAACTGAGCTGGTTTGGTCTGTTTGGCACTTGTTGCATGACCCATTTATCGCTTGCGATCAGCCCGGCGGTGCCAGCGGCTGCGGGCACAATCCACTTCAGATCTCTCGTGTGAAGCCGCGTGGGAAAGGTCCAGAAATGTATCTGATCTTCAGCAATGTGCCGGACGAACGGAGTTACCAAGCGGTTCTCAGGGTCTGCGCCCGGTTGCAAATGGATCCCCGTTCCTTGCGGACTGGCAGAAGACTCCGGGGAAAAGAGATCTGGGCTTTTCTGTTTTGTGTTGTCCTGAGCGCGGACGATCGTGCACATTAAAAAGAAAGTCAGTGCAAACCGGGCGGTCTTGCTCCTGTAACTCCTCACGTGCGTATCGTCAGAAGCCGCGAGCCACTTGAACTGCAATACCAACCGCAGAGACAAGTTCGGAGACCTGGAGCACCTGCTTCCACTTCGCTCCGCCACCAAATGCCTTGTTGGGCACCATCACCATGTCGCCCGGACGCAACTCCGCGTCGAGGGCGCCTCCGGTAAACAGGCCCTTCGGGCCACCGGCCACAGTGCCATCGGCTCGCACGATAAAAATGTTTTTCTTGTCGGCAGAAGAAGTGGGGCCGCCTGCCTGATGCAGATACCACGCCGCACTCTTGCCGGGGCGGAACGTAATGCCGGCCTGGTTGTAGACGGCGCCTTGCACCAGGACAAAGTTCGGCTTCTTCGGAACATAAATGGAGTCGCCGTCCCGCAACTGGACATCAGCCGAACTGTGGACCCACGAGCGATTCGAACTGATGTGAACGATGAGCCGGCCGACCGGAGGGGTAGTCTGCAGGCTGTGAAGCGTGTCACGCCATTGAGTGAGCGCTGCGCTTTTCGCCAGAGGATCGTCGGCAGTTGCGCCGAGCGCGCCGCCTTGCCCTTGAGCATCACTGATCAGTTGGGCGCGATTCTTCTCTTCGATCTCGCGAATCTCAACTCGCTCGAAGATGGAACCATAAGGATAGGCATCAGGGAGGAAGCCGCCAGCCCGAGCGATCACGTCGCTAAGGTGCTCGCCGACTTGGATCCCATAAGTGCCCGGATGAACGACTTCTCCTTCAACTTTGATGGTCGCGCCGATGTCCTTCCATCCTGCCACTTGACCGATGGTGAGGACATCGCCCGGCCGCAAGCGCATGTCGGTATCGTTGACGCCGGTGAGCGCGTCACCAATGCGCACCGGGATGTGCTCGCTTTCCATCTTGTTTCCATTCTCGTTGGTGTAACGGGTCAGATCGGCCTTCTCGGCGTAGGCTGATCGCTTGAGGCCCCCCGCTACCCGCACCAGCTCAGACGCGGTCATGTCGGAACCGAGCGGATAAGTTCCGGGACGGGCGACTTCGCCTTGAACTTCGACCGTCATGGGATCAAGCCGCTTTACGTCTTTGTGAACAAAAACGCGGTCCTGTGGGGCAAGTAGAATATTTTCTTTGGCATCACCCGCAAGAGCTTTGCTCAGATCAGCATTAAGTACTTCGAGTTTCCCGTTCGAAGTTTTGCGGAAGACCTGAACGTCATCGAGTTCTGCATCAGGCGTAGTGTTGCCTGCGAGGAAAATCGCATCCCGCAAATAAGTCGCGCCATTGGTGACGTGATCGCCAGGATCGCGCACCTCGCCCGTAACCGTGACTATCGGTGGGTCTTCAAAATCGAAGCGGCTGAAGATTCGCACGGTGTCGAATGGTCTGAGGGCAATATCCTGCTGTTTGCCGGCCAGTGCGTCGGCGAGATTGAAAGCGATAATTTCCGGCTTGTAATCCGGCGCGGCCAGGCGAATGATTTCCGCGTGCTGGTTATATGGTTCAGGTAAAAGGTCACGATAACTGTGCACAAGATCGGTGATTTTCATCCCGTCGGTGTAGGCGTACTTGCCGGGACGAAATACATGTCCGTCGAGATAGACGGACTTGTCCGCAAAAGGAAGGATGGGAGAGATTTTTATTTTGTCTCCATCCGCGATCTGGAATTTTTCGAGAGTATCAGTGACCGACGACTGGCTGTCACTCTCGGGAATGTCGAGCGCAAGCATGCTGCGACTCTGATGCGCCTGGACCCGTTCGACATCGACGTGGCGCAAAGTTCCTGAAGGCAAAACGCCTCCGGCTAGCTCGAGAACTTCGGCCAGGCTTTTTTCTCCGGCTAATTCATAAATTGCGGGACGCCGGACCATACCTTCGACCGTAATCTGCTGGCCGACTGGGGGAACCAGGACCGTATCGCCGGATTCGAGCCGTTGCATTCCAGAGCGCACACCGTGCAGGAGCAAGTCGTAAAGATCGACATTCTCGACGAGCTGGTTCCCGCGATAATGCTTGAGCAAACGCATCGAGCCTTTGTTGGTAGGACCGCCGGCTTCATACAACGCATTCAGGGGCGTTGAAAGCGAGCTGACGTCGTATGCGCCCGGCCGCTCAACATCGCCGACCACGTACACGCGAATCGTACGCACTCGATCCAAAGAAATGTCAGCGTCCAACTGTCGGAACTGGGTGCGAAGGGCCGTCTGCACGATATGTTGCACGTCACCAAGCGTGTGTCCCGCGGCCTGAATCGCGCCGATTTCCGGGAGACCCAAGCGCCCTTCACGGTCTATGGTGCGATGCAACCGTTGCGAAACGCTTCCCCACAAATCTATGGAAACGCTGTCGCCGGGGCCGAGAACGTAGTCGGGACCGGCAGGCAAATCCATCGGCAATTGGTCCAGGTTGCTGGTTCCGTTCTCAAAAACCTCTGTACCGAATCGCTCGAGACGAACCGGACGCTTCGAGTATTGCTCGTAAAGATCGTACAAAGAGGGGACGTCGGCATAGGGATCGGCCCGATGCAGCAGTACCGGGTGGTCGCTCGGACGCCTCGTCGGTCGCTCGAATTCCGGCGGCGGCGAAAGGCTGGCCTCCATGCGCGACTGTTGCTGGGCTGAGCGCCATTGCTCTTGCCTCATGTATATCTCTTCCTGTGATTGAGGAGTGGTGGATGCTGGGGAATTTGTCGAATTGTTGGCCAGTCCAGCGGGAAGATTCCCGAGGCTCGCTTGAGGACCCAATGCGGTGGACCCGAACTGTGCGCCGTTCGAGTTGAGGATCGGTTGCATCTGGTCCATGCCGGTAGAGGGGCTGTTGATCACGTTCAATGGCAAGCCGGTACTTTCATCCTGACCAGGTTGTCCGTTGCTCAAACTTGCCTGCATCAGCGCGCGCTGCTGATCGTTGTTTAAATTCGTTGGGGGCTGAGGAGAATTTTGGAAATTCGGAGGTGAGTAAGGAGTGGCCGGCGAATTCGGGACCGCATTCTGGAACTGACTACCAGAAGGCTGCTCGCCGCGTTGTTTATTTTGTCCTGTGGGCTGCTCGTTTTGCGCATACTCCGATTCTTCATCCTCCTGTTCGCGCGTCGCCTTGATCATTAACTTCTGTTGCTCTTCGTATTCACGAGCCATTTCTTCATGTGTCGGTTTAGGCTTGATATAACCGCGGTCAACGATCTGTTGGGTGATGAAGGCATCAAATTCTTCATCTTCGCGGACGCGGCGAAAGATGAAATCATCGGTGAGCTGTTTCGGGTCGACAACCTGACCTTGTGAATAAGCCTTGCGTACGTACATTTTTTTTACTTCGAGAAAAAGCCCCGGCTCTTGCTGCAAGATCAGGATGATTTTGTCCGGAGAAAGTGACACCAGTCGTTCGGCTTCTTTCTCGGCGCGCGATTCGGATTCGTCAACTGCACGAGTCCGCGACTGCTGCTTGTCGTTCGTGCTGTAGTCGGGCTTCTCCTGCGCAGCGAGTTGAGATACGAACAGCCAGATCGCGAAAATGCCGCCAAGTATAATGAAAAAACGCCGCGGATTCATAAGCGCCTCACTTTTGAGTCACCCTTTCGGACAAGAACTGAATACACACTACGGACATATGGGAGCCACGTCGGCTTCATCGATTTCCACCGCCACCGAACGCATGATCGCCTCAATGGAAATCACCAGGCGTGATTCGCTTCTCCGCCTTACCAGAATTCCTTCCGCGCCACTCAGCGGCCCGTAAACTACCCGCACGCGCCGCCCTACATTTAGGAATGGATGGTGCTCGGCAACGACGTTTTGAGAAAGTCCGCAGCGCAATGCTTCAATGTCGCTTCCCGGCAAGGGCGCAGGTTGCCCATTGAAGCAGACGAACCTAACAACACCGGGGAGTTGCAGCACCGGCAAGCGATCCTGGAGATTGATTTTTACGAACACATAACTCGGGAATAAAACCAGTTCGAGTTCCTTTTTGCGATCTTTCCAACGGCGCACGGAACGATACACCGGCAGAAAATGCTCGATGCCGCGGTCTTGAAGTTGCTGGGCGACGCGCTTCTCATGACGTGAGCAGGTGTAGGCTGCATACCACGCTCCAGTTGCTAAGGCTGGAACCGATACCGAACTCGTTGCGGGGATCGTCGGAATCAGACTCATGGACCTCGCGTAGCTTCGCTCCCTCACTTACGGGCGCGCGTGAGCTAGCCTCATTGAATAGCCCGTAACCGTAACCCGAAACGGCCCGGAGCCAACCCCGAGAGCACAAAAAGTCGAGAAGAAGGAAATCGAAATCAGGAATTCAAGGCAGTGATGAGTAAAGCGAGAGTTGTAGTCAGCTCGCAACTGTCACGTGCTGTTTCCCGCTGCGTGGTCGTTCGTACTCGAAGTTATGTTCCCCTCGGGTTTTCTGAAGAGCTTTGATGGGATGCGCTACAACGCAGTTGCTCAGAGTTTCAGGCGTGAGAAGATCAGTGGTTCAGAATGCACATCCTGAGCACAATACGTAAATTTGAATTGTGAGAAGAAGCTTTAGCCCTTCACGCTGATCTTAGAGAACGACAGGATCGCGGTCCCTGGGCGGGGCGTGCCCATCCAGGTTGCGGGGCGGAAGGTCGTCATGATCAACATGTTTTTCAACTCGTGAACACCTTTGGGATCCTCAGAACCAGCAAGCACCCGATAATCCTGAACGCGGCCATTCGCATCGACGTAGGCTTCGATCAGCAGCGAGTCTTCACTGACGGGTCCCATGCTGAACCCGAAACTATTCGGCTGAAGCTCCGGACCAGTAGCAAACATAAGGGGCACATCCGCGGCATCGGCGTGTACCGAGGGAGGCGATGCCAGAATTCCGGCCACGAAGCCGAAGATCAACACTGTCGCAATTAATCCAGTAGTGGCTGGCACCATGAAAGCGCGCAGCACATTTTGCACGTGCAGCATCAGCGTTCCAAAATGCGGACGCCGAGAACGCGCGACCTCATGTGAAATTGCCAGGCGCAATTTGAGCGACAGATCCTCAGGTACGGGCGGCCGGCTCACTTTCGCCAGCAAAGCTTGCGTACGGCGCAGTGAATCATATTCCCCACCGCACTCCGGACATTGCTGCAAGTGCTGGTCGAGCGAATGCATTTCTTTTCCCGTGAGCGCGCTGTCCAGATAAGCGGAAAACATCGACTTTGATTGTGTGCACGTCACGACGTCACCTCAACCGGCCCGCGTCCGCGGTGATAAATCCTTTCCTCCCGCGACGGATTAAATCCGAGTTCGGGCCCAACTTCTTTCACGTAGTCAGCCAGAAGCTTTCTCAACGCTTCTCGTCCGCGTGTAATCCTTGATTTCACGGTCCCTAACGAAGTTTGCGTGATCTCCGCGATCTGCTCATACGAGAGATCCTCGATATCGCGCAAGACCACAGCCGTGCGATACGGCTCCGGCACATTCCTCAGTTCCTGTTCCACGCGTGCCTGAATCTCGTGATCGGCGACGGTTTCAAACGGAGACTTGTGGCGATCAACCAGGGCGGCCTTGGCATCGCTCAACGAATATTGCTCAGAGCCGCCTTCATTCTGATCAACCGAAGTTTCTTTTGATTTGTGGCGAAACCACCAGCGGCGTCGGTTCGAGGCCTCGTGGATCGCGATACGGTAAATCCAGGTCTTCAAACTGGATTCACCATGAAAATGCTTCATGCCGCGAAAAATTTTGAGGAAAACGTCTTGCGTGGTATCGGCAGCATCGGCGGGATCGGTGAGGATTCGATAGACCAGGCTGTAAACCGGCTGATGAAATTCGGCAACCAGCCAGGCATACGCGTCCTCCGAACCTGCCTTCAGTTCCTGAATCAGCGCGGATTCCTGACTCCGAATCGCGATTGCGCCTGCTAGCTCGCCCAAATTGGCCGCTCCTGCCATTTCTGCCACGAAGCTGACTCCTCAATTATATTCCCGGGCGCAAAGCTGTTCCTGATTTGTTAGACTCCGGCAGGCGCTGGTAAGTTCCCACAATGTAAGTTCCAGATCGACAGTGGGTTACCCTGGTAACTTTGCACCTTCAGCAGATTTTTTCCAGGACCGGACTGAGGGGCGTCCGTAGGCGGCGGCTATTTGTTTGCTAGAATCGAACTGCCGAAGTTCCTCGCGCTGCTGCCCCCTCGTTCAACGGCAGGACAGCTGACTCTGGATCAGCATATCGGGGTTCGAATCCCTGGGGGGCAGCCAAATC